>VFQQ010004970.1_pt1 | contig 11346 bp, 17 predicted proteins | sample 3512341 | NCBI WGS metagenome assembly VFQQ01 (sample SAMN10412373, study PRJNA504923) | tailings metagenome | isolation source: Relicate 2 Philex TSF1 revegetated site | place: Philippines: Tuba, Benguet | collected 2017-08-29 | reverse complement strand
CCGCAGCCGCCGAGGGACCCATCTGCATGCTGCACCCATCTGCATGGAACACATGGTGTCTGCAAGTGCCCCGGGGGGCTTCGTCGATTTTTGGCTTGCGGCGGCCCTCCCAAGCCAAAAACCGCTTCGTCGACGCCCTTTCCCCCTGCTATTTTCGCCAAAAATCGTCGTCGACTGCTCGTCGATTTCGGATCGATGAAGGGTCTCAGACACCGTGCGCCGAGCCGGCGCCGACCTCTGGCCAGGCAGCATGCTGATTGCACCCCACCTGCTGTGTTCCCTTGCATGAACGTCTCTGCAGCCATGAGCATCCGGGAGGGGCTCCGGCATGCTCGCGCCATCAGGCAGCAGCTGCAGGAGCTGCGGGCGGGCAGGGCCACACCCAACATGCTCCCCGCAATGAAGGCGCTGCACACCTGGACAGGCAGCAGGAGGGACACCGCAGAGACTGCACGGCAGCCGCTGTCGCCAGAATTGCACAGGTTTGCTAGCGCCTTCTGGCTTGTGTTTCAAAGAATAGTTGCTGGCATCTTGCTTCAGCAAGTTGGCTGCCCAGTGCTCCACCAAACTGCAGGGCTCCGCATCCCCGACTACTCCCCAACCCTGCCTCCCCTCTGCTCCCCAACCCTAATTGCAGTGTCCTGCAGGAGTTGATTGAGCTGCTGGCTGACGTGGCAGTGGCTTTGGCGCCAGCTGCCTCTGGGGCTGCGCCCCTGCGAGATGGGCCAAACTCAATGGTGTCGGCCTGCTGCAGCCTGCTGACCACGCTGCTCATGCTGTGCAAGCTGGGCCTGCAGCTGGCGGAGCGCGAAGCGCTGGTCCTGCTGACCGTGGGGGCGCTGCCGCTGCAAGTCAACCTCAGCGGCAGCCTGAGCAAGGACCACGAGGTCATGGTTGGCTGCTGCTGCTCTGCGGTGCACGTCCTGGTGTACATGAGCGACCCAGACACGCCCCTGCCGCCGCGCGCTGCCACCGCGGCCAGGCGCACGGTGCTGCGGCCTCAGGCGCTCGCCAGCTGGCTGGCCCACGCAGCTGCCGTCTTCAGCAGGGCAGGTGCGATCAGCCGCGGGATGCAAGGGGCAGCAGCTCAGCACGCAACTCGGCGCTTGGGTGCTGCTATACCTGTCCACCTCTGCCGGTCACCTCTCAGCGCTTTGTGCATGTCCCACCCCTCCTGTGCCCTGGCTGCCCTGGCTTGCAGGCGCGCAAGAGTCATGGGGCTTCACAACACGCGGCTTTGTTGTGGCAGTTGAGGCCGTGTGCGGCGTGCCAGGCGTGCCCGAACTGCTGCAGCCGCCGGCCCAAGAAGCGCTCGTCAGCCTGGCTGCGGCAGTGGTGGCGACAGAGACGGAGGCGGCACGTCAGGAAGCAGATGCCCCCATCCTAGAGCACAGCTTCCGCCTGCCGCTGGCCCTAGATGCGGGCCGGCTGCGCCACGAACAAAACAGCGGCTCCGGGCTGCTGGCGGCAGTGGCAGGCTCGCTGGCCGCGCGCCTGGAGTCGGCAGCTCAGCATGCGCAGCGTGACACCGACGGCCCAACGGTGCAGCTCGTTGTGCATCTTCACCTGGTCCTGATGGCTGCGCTGCTCATAGATGCCAGCTCAGCGGACGCAACGGGCAAGCCTGCGCATCCACAGCTGCTGCAGGCGGCAGTGGGCGCCCTGCCTCGCGTCCTGGTGGCACTGCACCGCCTCAGCGCCCTTGTGGGCTCAGCACCTGCCGCGGCAGGGGCAGGCAGTGCCGGCAGCGGGGGCGGAGGGCAGGCGGAGGGCGGCAGCAGCGGGCACGAGGCCAAGGCGCCAGCAGCCCTCAGCAGCTTTGCAGGTGATCCTCGGAGCTGGCTGAGCCTGCTTTGGTTAAGCCACCATCTCAAAGCTTGGAGACCTGCATGAGTGCTTGGCAGCAATTGCATGCTGCGCCCGCTGTGCCCAATTGCAAGCAGGTCTGACTGTGACTCCCCTCGCCTTACAATGCAGAAACCCTCCTGCGGGACCCGGAAGCGGCTGAGATGTACAGCGACGGCCTGATCAGCATCATGCAAGCACTGGCCACATTGGATGCCCTGAAGGAAAACATTGGCAGCTGGGCCAGCTCGGAGGCCTGCGCCGCAGCCCTGGCTGCCACGGACGGCATGCTGCGCCTGCTGCCCCGCCTCCCACACTGGCCTGTGGTGGTTGAGGCGGCAGGCGGGCAGCCGTGTGTCATTGCAGCACACGCTGTGCCGGTGCCAGCAGCAGACGGGATACACAACAGTCAGCAGCATAACCTGACACAGGCACTGGGCCGCACACTTAACTCCCTGAGCTTCACGCTGTGTGCCACAGCAGCCAACAGCCAGCTGGGCGGCGGGGACCATGCGGCAGCAGCGTTCCACGCGGCCATGGCAGCCTGCAAGTGGGAGCAGTGGCAGGCTGGGCAGCAGGGTGCTGGCGCCATGCTGCCGGCTAAGCTGGCAGGGCGAGCTCTACCCATGCACCCAGCCTGCCTGGCGGCACAGCGCCTAGGCTGCGTGGAGCACTGCACGGCAGGCCAGATCGGCGGCAACGCGGAGCGCGAGGCTTAGGCGCAGCGGTGAGTGCCATGGGTATTGCGCTGCACTCCAGCTCCACCGCTGATCTGGCCCCAACCACCAAGTTTGCGGCACCATATAGCACATGCAAGGCTGCACTCAGGTGCCTTGCCCTGCCTGTTCACCACAACTTCTGCAGGCGGCTGGACTGCGTCCTGCTCACATACATTGAGGCACTGACCGCCCGCCCCGCCGGCATGTCATCAACAACCAACGTTGTGCAGGCACGTGCATGCTGGCTGCACCCGTATTGCCCTGCTTTTTGGGTGTGGCAATGAGCTTGCTGGTGCCATGCCAGAATCATCCAGTCTTCATCCTCCTAACATCCAAACCTAGTGCACACCGGCATCTGTTTGCAGCGCATGCTGGCGCTGTCGGAATGGGTCAACTGGCGGCGTACGGCTGTGGCCACAGACCTGCTGCTGGCAGACGGCTGCCGGGGCGTCCTGCTGCTCACGCAGACCCTGGCGGATGCGCTGGTGAGGCATACAGCACTGGCTAGGCTCTGCACATGCGTTGGTGCACGGTCCGCATGGTGCTTCTATCATTGAGGGGCCTGCCGCCTGCTGTTACTTGGCAGGGCATACACTCAGCAAGCATCTGACGTACTCTGCTCGGCGCGCTCTCGCTCTCGCCCTGTGCAGGCCGATGCAACCTGCCCCAACGAGACTGTCATCAGCATCCTTCATTTTGTGCTGGAGCGCGCCGGGCCGGACCTGCTGCCCGTGGCGGCAGCCACCCCCGACCTGCTGCGCCAGCTGGCTGCTGTCCAGCCAGGGCAGCTGGGGTCCCTGCACCCCAGCCAGAACATGCTGGTGCTTGTGCATTATAGCCTGGCTGATTGACTAGGGTTGAGGTTTGCCACAGTACTCTCACATGCTGCTTTGGCATGCAGCGCATGGATTGGCTGCAGTGTGTGCGTCTTGCACTGCTTGGGTTGCTCAATATCCCTCAACCCAGCCAGGAGCTGGGACTCACTTGGAGGAGCTGTAGCTGAAGTGGCTGTATTGCAGAGCCTGCTGATTACAGAGTGCGTTGGCTTTTGACCAACCCACCGCCGCTGCACATGGCCCATCTCTTTGCAGGCTGAGCCTACGCTGACGTCCATCGTGCGCTCGCTGCTGCTGTGGCTACAGCGCTGCGCGCACGAGCACCGGGCAGCAGGCAACAGCAGCGGCAGCACCAGTGGCAGCGGCGGCAGCAATGGCAGCAGCAGCCCTGCTGTCGACAAGCTGATCGAAGTGGACGTGGGCGCAGCGAGCCTGCCTGAGATGGGCCGCCTGCTCGACCTCTACAGCCGCTCCCCGCTGCCAGAGGCCGCCCTGCTGCTGCCTCAGCCGGCGGCAAACGCGGATGATTTGGCGCTGCGCCGAGCACGGGCGCTGGCGCTGCGGGCGTGCGCCAACCCCCGCTGCACCAAGCTGGCGGGAGACAGCGAGGCAGCGCTGAAGGGGCGGCGCTGCAGCGGCTGCCGCCTGGTGCGCTACTGCTGCGAGGCGTGCAGCAAGCAGGACTGGCAGGCGCACAAGCGCGCCTGCCGCCTGCTTAGCGCCGCGAGGACGGTTGGCGGTTGAAGGGAGGCGGTGGGAGTGTGCCTTCGCTGTTGTTGATATGCCAGATGTGCCCTGCATGTTAACTATCAATTTTAACAGAATACATGAGTGGATGACCCAAGGGAGCGCGTGAAATGCATGCCGGGCGCCCAGGCATGCGTAAGCGATGGTGGTGCAAGGCCGCCACTGGGCCAGCCTGGCGCAGCGGGGGCAGCAGCACATGCCCCGCGGCTCCACGGATGCCATTGCGTGAAATTGGGAACCTTTCGAGGCAGCGCAAAGGCGGCAAGACGGTCTGCGTGTAGACTGCGCAAGCGACTCGGGGAGGGACCTTCCGTGCACAACGCGGCGGCGCGGCCCTTTTGCCTCGCGGGACCTTCAGCTACCTCCCAGAAGCAGGCGGTCCTGAAAGGCAAGCCCCGCGCATGCCTCTGCCACCGCCGCCGCCGCCGCTGCCGCCGGCCCAGCACCCACGTCTCGCCGCAGCATGCTGATTGCGCTGCTCTGTCTGCTGCATTCACTTGCAGAGCAGTCAGCGCCACCATGAGCAGCCGGGAGGGGCTCCGGCTTGCCCGCGCCATCAAGCAGCAGCTGGTGGAGCTGCGGGCGGGCAGGGCCGCCCCCAACGCGTTGGCGGCGGCGGTGGAGCTGCACACATGGACACGCAAAAGGATTAGCCCTGAAGAAGAAGCTGACCGGCAGCCGCTGTCGCCAGCACTGCACAGGTGCGCGGCAGACGCTTGGCATGGTTGTTCCAATGGGCTCCTGCTCATCATTTCTGCAGCAAGCATGCTGCTTCAACAGCCAGTGCTCCCCACCCTTCCCTAACCGGTCTGCACCCTCTCCCCACCGCATCTTTGCAGCACCCTGGAGGAGTTGGTCCCGCTGCTGGCTGACGTGGCGGCGGCACTGGTGCCAGCCGTTTCCGGGACAGACCCGCTGGATGGCAGCTCAACAGTGGCGGTGTCAGCCTGCTGCGACCTGCTGGGCACGCTGCTCGTGCTGTGCGGACTAGGCCTGCGGCTGACGGAGCGCGACGCGCTGCGCCTGCTGACCGTGGGGGCGCTGCCGCTGCAGACCAGGATGAGCGGCGGCCCGTCTGAGGAGCGCGCATTGTTGCTGGACACCTGCTGCCTCGCGGTGCAAGTCCTGGTGGATATGAGCGACCACGACACACCCTGCCGCCGCGCGCGGCAGAAGCCGCCAGGCGCACCGTCCTGCGGCCACAGGTGCTGGCCGGCTGGCTGAACCACACGGCGGCCGCCGCTGCTGAAATAGGTGCGATCGGCTGGCAGAAGGAAAAGCTTGGGCCCACCACGTGGGCCCATGTGGTTGCACACAGCTCGGCACCGGGGCGCAGCAGCAGCCCTCGAAGCTTGCCCCCTGGGCACCTCTCAGCGGGTGTTTTTGCTGCTGTCCCACGCCACCTGTACGCCTCTTTTCCTATGCCTGCTGCCCCGCCTCGCAGGCGCTCAGGACTTGGGCGATCACACCCGCGACTTGATGGGTGCAGCTCAGGCCGTCTGCAGCGTGCGGGGCGTGATTCCCCTGCTGCAGCCGCCAGTCCAAGAGGCGCTGGTGGGCCTGGCTGCGGCAATGGTGGAGCACCAGGCACAGCCAGAGCGCCTGGCAGAGGGCGCCCCCATTGTCAGGGCCAGCTTCGGCCTGCCTGTGGTGCTGCCCCTGGGCCGGATGCGCCACGAACAGAACAGCGGCGCCAGACTGCTGGCGGCGGTGGCAGGCTCGCTGGCCGCGCGCCTGCAGGCGGCAGGTCAGCAGGCACAGCGCGAGACAGCAGGCGAAGCCATGCACCAGGTGGCGTTGGTGCACATGGTCCTGATGGCAGCTGTGATCAAGGACGCCAGCACAGCGGATGCAGCGGGCCGGCCGGCGCACCCAGTGCTGCTGCAGGCTGTAGTGGGAGCCTTGCCGCACGTCCTGGCAGCGCTGCACCGGCTGGGTGACCTCGTGGATGCAGCAGCCGCGGCGGCAGGCGCGGGCGACGGCGGCGTGGGTGGAGGAAGCAGCGGCGGTTTGGAGGCGCCAGCAGACCCCAACAGCTTTATAGGTGCGACGCAGCGCCTGCAGTTATTGCGCAGGATGCTTTGCGTTGACGGCCCTGCAGGTAATGCTTGGCAACAATGTAGGCATCCCCTGCGGTGCTCGACTGCAAGCCGCTCTGAGTGAAGGGTCCTGCCGCCAAATCCCTGCAGGACGTCTGCTGCGAGACCCAGACACGGTGAATGAGGTGTTCAGCGACAGCCTGCTTGGCCTAGTCGATGCGCTGGCGCACCTGGATGAGCTGAAAAACAGCATGCCAGGCTGGAGCAGCTGCCAGGTCTGCGCGGCGGCGCTCACCACCACTGACCTAGTGATGCGCCTGCTGCCGCGCCTGCGCCGCTGGCCTGTGCTGCTCGAGGCGGCAGGCAGGCCACCGACGATCGTGGCAGCAGACGCAGCTCCACAGCCGACGTCAGCCATAATGTCCAGTATTCTGCAGCGCAACCCGCCACAGGCGCTGGGCGTCACGCTGAGCGCGCTGAGCTTCACGCTGTGTGCCACAGCAGCCAACAGCCAGGGCAGCAGCCTGGGCAGCGGCGACCATGCGGCGGCGGCGTTCCACGCGGCCATGGCAGCTTGCAAGTGGGAGCACTGGCAGGCTGGGCAGCAGGGCGCTGACGCCTTCTTCCTTCCAAAGCTGGCCGGCGAGCCGATTCCGCTGGCCATGCACCCAGCCTGCCTGGCGGCGCAGCGCTTGTGGCACATGGAGCGCTGGTTGGTACACCGCAGCGGCGGCGATGCCGAGCGTGAGGCGGAGGCGCAGCGGTGAGTGCGGAAGAGCAGGGTTGCAAGGAAGTAAGGTGCGCGGCCATCAACCCAGCAGCTGCATCTGCCAAATCCAGGTGTTTCACAGCAGCTAGCTCACTGTCCCTACCCTGCCACCCCTTGTCCGCAGGCGGCTGGACTGCGTCCTGCTCACCTATATCGATGCCCTGACTGCCCCGCCGGCATGTCGCAAGCGGACGTGGTGCAGGCACGTTCATGCTTGCTGTGTGCGTTGCCTTCTGTTTGTTGTGTTTGTTTGCAACAGCGGGGCCCAGGGAGCCACTCCACAATCGAGCTTCCCACTCGAGGCTCGACCCCCCACCTCTGCTGCCCCCTGTGCCTGCTGCAGCCGCGCATGCTGGCGCTCTGTGACTGGATAAACTGGCCCTCAGAGGTAGCGGCCACAGACCTGCTGCTGGCAGACGGCTGCCGGGGCGCCCGGCTGCTCATGCAGACCCTGGCGGATGCGCTGGTGAGCCCATGGGCAATGCTGGGCTGCGCTGTGTGCTTGAAGGCTGCTACAGCATCTTGCGGGCATGTGTTTGCCTCCAGCACTGGAATGCATACTGCATGCGCTGGTATACGCTGAGCCCCGCGCCGCCCTGCTTACCCACCCCCGGCTGTGCAGGCCGATGCCACCTGCCCCAAGGAAATGGTATTCAGCATGTTTCACTTTGTGCTTCAGCGCTCCCAGCCCAGCCTGCTGCCCGTGGCAGCCGCCACCCCCGATCTGCTGCGCTGGCTGGCTGCTGCTGCAGCCCAGCCCGGGCAGCTCGGCTGGCCGGTCCCCGGACAGCGCAGCACGGTGAGATTGCTGTATTGACTTATAGGTCAAACTCGTGTCGGTGTATGCCCTGCCTTGCTGTTTCATCCACCGTTCATGAGGCTGGCTCGTGCATTGAGTGCATTGTGGGCCTCGGTTGGCTGGGACCCAGCCAGGAGGTGGTGCTACTAACTTGGTCCTAGTTTTCCCACTCTGCTGTGTTTGGGGCATCCCTGTGCAGGCCGAGCCTGCACTGACATCCATCGCGCGCCGGCTGCTGCGCTGGCTCCAGCGCTGCGCGCGACAGCTCCAGGCATCAGGAGACACCGGCGGCAGCAGCGGCGGCGGCAGCGGCGGCAGCAGTGCTGTTGTGGCCAAGTTGGTCGAAGTGGATGTAGACGCAGCGAGCCTGGCTGAAATGGCCCGTTTGCTCAGCCTTTACTGCCGCTCCCCGCTGCGAGAAGCTGCACTGCTGCTGCCTCAGCCGGCGGCAAACGCGGATGATTTGGCGCTGCGCCGAGCACGGGCGCTGGCGCTGCGGGCGTGCGCCAACCCCCGCTGCACCAAGCTGGCGGGAGACAGCGAGGCAGCGCTGAAGGGGCGGCGCTGCAGCGGCTGCCGCCTGGTGCGCTACTGCTGCGAGGCGTGCAGCAAGCAGGACTGGCAGGCGCACAAGCGCGCCTGCCGCCTGCTTAGCGCCGCGAGGACGGGTGGCAGCTCTTGAAGAGCTGATAACATGCAGTAGCGCTGTTTATCTGCTTTGACGTGTTGATTGCGTGATATGTGTCACAACTGGTTCTGTGAATCTGGATCCAGAACTGCGCACCCGCCCGCAGGCAGTGCCGAGGAGGGAGAGCGCCCATCCGGCGCTGCCTGTGCCGTCACGACAACTGCGCTGGGGAACACACTTGCAGCAGCGATGGCAGAGAGCAGTGATTTGCTTGCAAGCGGCGCAGAAACTGAAGGAGTGGAGTTACAGGCCAGATTGGGAGGGGTGGGAGTGCGATAGCAAAGGCATATGTAAATGGTGCTTTCCCACACGGCAGCTCGCTGAGATGGAGCGGGCGCATGCACCAATCATAAACCAGGTGTGCACTCGAGCGCGCCTGTGCGCCTGATCCTTCCACAATCGCGTGTGGGCGGCTGGGGCCGCTGCAGGCACACCCGTGCTTGTGCGCCTTTCGAGCACGAGCCCCAGAACCGGTTTGGGCTGCTCATCCGGCCTCCCCACAACTCTAGCAGACTTGCTCTCGCATAGGCAGAGGCCGGGACGGGCGCTTAGCCTGTGCGGCAGACCCCCTGTCGCCTCCGCCGCTGCCTCCAGCCAACGGCCGCATGGTTGCCGCAGCGCAGATGCGGCTGGTGCTGGCATCCTGGCGGCCTCCCGCCCGCCACATTGTGCAAGGCGTGCACGTGGGGACAGGCGTGGCCCTGCCAGCGGCCCTCTTTTTCTGCCTGCCGTCCAGCGTGACGGCAGACAAAGCGCTGTCGGATGGGCTCCTGTGGGCCGCCATCACGGTGAGCCTGAGCCACTTTTTTTGACCAGCAGTTGGGATGGCCTGATGCCGAAGACATTGGCCTGCAGCGCCTGCTCCCTGCTCGTCTTCAAGCGCGCCCAGCTTGTCCTGGCCCCGGGCATGCACCTGCACCCATGTGCCACAGCGCTGCCCAACCCTGCCGCCCACCTGTCCCTCCCGCATCAGGTCGTCGTGATCACACTGCCAGTGCTGGGCCAGGCGGCCGCCATGTGGACGCAGCGCACCGTCGGCACGCTGCTGGGCGGCCTGCTAGCGTGCGGCCTGCTGGCGGCCTGCCGCAGCCCAGCGTACCTCAGCGTGATGGCGCCGCTGCTGGCGGGGGCGGGCCACTGCTGGGGCGAGCACTCATCGTTTAGCTACGCGTGAGTATGGTGGGGCTTTGCTTATGGGTGCAGGGCAGCCAATCGGGTGGCGGCTAGGCTCATGCTGTGTGCAGCGCTGCTGCCTGCTGCACGCCCTGCTGCCCCTGCCAGGCCGATGCCAAGCCCTGCCACACCCTGCCCGCCCCGCCTGCCCCCACCTACCCGCCCCGCAGCGGCAAACTGTTTGCCATCACCACGCTGATGGTCCTGCTGGTGCCAGCCAGCGCCGACGTACTGACGGTACCGCTGGCCCGCGTGCTGGGCGTGCTGGGCGGCGTCCTGCTCTCAGCGCTCGTCTCCACATTCCTGCTGCCCACCACCGCCAGCTGCCAGGCGCTGCAGCACATGCACGCTGCGCTGTGCCAGCTGGCCCAGCTGGCCGGCGGCGTGTGGCACAGCTACGCGGCATCGCTGGAGGCGGCAGGGGCCCTTGGCCCGGGGGCCATGCAGGCGCCAGCGGCAACGGCAGCGGCAGCACCGCTTGGCGGCCGTGCGGCAGCTCCATCTGAGCAGGCTGCAGTGGAAGGCATGCTGGACGGCGTGCTGGCCGCCTTCAAGCAGGCCGCCGACAGCCAGGCAGCTGCGCGCAAAGAGGTGTTCATGGGGCGAGCGGCAGCGGGGCGCTTGCTGCTCTGGCTGCCAGCCTGGCCCTGGGCAGACAGCCAGCGACAGCTGGCTCCACCCGCCCTGGTGGCAGCCGTGATAGCGGCGGGGCGTGCATGTGTGCGCCTGCTGTGGATGCTGCATGCGTCGCAGGCCGAGGGCTTTGCGCCCGAGCAGCTGCGTAGCCTCCAGGGCGTGCATGGGCAGCAGCTGCTAGAGCAGCTGCCGCGCCTGGCAGATACGGCATTTCAGCACACAGCCGTGCAGCTGGATGCCGCGCTACAGCGCATGTCAGGCAGGGGCGGTGATGCCCGGCAGCAGCAGCAGCAGCAGCAGCAGCAGCAGTGGGAGGATGGGGATGCCGCAGCAAACTCCAAACCCAGCTGGCATGGTACAGCAGCCAGGGGCACAGCGCCGCAGGAGAGCAGTGAGCCGGCACCTCCAGAGAGGGCAGCGGCGGCGGCGGTGCAAGCGCTGGCAGACGCCGTTGATGCGCTGATCCGCGGCTCCCGCCACAACCGGGCTGCCCTCTACCGCGAGCTTGCGGCACTGCAGGCGGCGGCGGCGGGCGGCAGCGGCAGTAACCCAGCAGGTGATGCAGGTGGCGCGAGCGGCAGCACCAGAGCAACAACCGAGGCAGCAACTGCGGCAGCGGCGGCGGCGGCGGCAGCACATGTGGCAGGTTATGTGACGCACAATGCGGCGCCGCTGGGTACGCCTCGCTCCAGCTGGCACGATGCAGGCAGCGGCGCGGGCATTGATGGCCTGCTGCGCTGGCACTCGCTTGAATTCATCCTGGAGCGCCTGGCGCAGCATGCCGCTGAGCTGCAGGCGGCGGTGGCGGCCCTGGCTGCCGCGCTGCCCTCCTAATTTGAGGGCACTGCGCCACCGTGTGTCACAGCGTCTGCTCCTTGCTGCAAATATCGTGTACGTCACCAGCGTCCAATGGCTGCCACTGCAACAGCTGCAACGCCACGCAACCCATTCTTTCTGCTTGTTAGTGCCTGGTTAGCTGGCCCGCAGTTCCTCCTATGGCAGAGCGATATGTTGTTGCGTCTACATCAGCACGACGGAAAAGAATGACACGCTGAGAAATGTGAAACACAGGGGGGAAGTGCACAGGCATCGGCG
>VFQQ010004969.1_pt1 | contig 11346 bp, 10 predicted proteins | sample 3512341 | NCBI WGS metagenome assembly VFQQ01 (sample SAMN10412373, study PRJNA504923) | tailings metagenome | isolation source: Relicate 2 Philex TSF1 revegetated site | place: Philippines: Tuba, Benguet | collected 2017-08-29 | reverse complement strand
ACCAATGGGAAACGCCGCTGATCGCGCCGACATGAGCGCGGTCGACTCCACTTATGCCTGGGTTCGCCTGTTCATCGCGCTGGTCATCGGCACGATCGGCAGCGTCGGCATGTGGTCTTACGTCGTGGCATTGCCCGTCGTGCAGGCCGACTTCGGCATTCTGCGCAACGCGGCGTCGCTTCCCTACACGATGGCGATGATCGGCTTCGCGCTCGGCGGCACCGTCATGGGTCGTCTCGCCGACAAGCACGGCATCGTGTTTCCGGCGCTGGTCGGGACCGCGATGCTCGGCGCCGGATACATCGCCGCGAGCTATGCGCCGAACATCTGGACGCTCAACGCCGCGCACGCGCTGATCGGCGTCGGCACGTCGGCAACCTTCGGTCCGATCATGTCGGACATGTCGCACTGGTTCAAGAAACGGCGCGGGGTCGCCATCAGTATCGCGTCATGCGGCAACTACGCGGCCGGTGCGATCTGGCCGCCGATCGTGCAGCACTTCGTCACCACCGACGGCTGGCGCGCGACGCACATGGGCATCGGCATCTTCTGTCTCGTCACGATGCTCCCTCTGATCCTCCTGCTGCGACGTCCCTCGCCGGTCGATCACTCGGAGGTTGGCGCCAGCGGCGGACGCGGCACGCTCGGCCTCAAGCCCAACACCTTGCAGGCGCTGCTCGCCGTTGCAGGCATCGCATGCTGCGTCGCCATGGCGATGCCGCAGGTGCACATCGTCGCGTACTGCGCGGACCTCGGCTATGGCCCGGCGCGCGGCGCCGAGATGCTCTCGTTGATGCTTGGCCTCGGCTTGATCGCGCGCGTCGTCTCAGGAACGATCGCCGACAAGATCGGCGGGTTGTCTGCGCTGCTGATCGGCTCGGCGCTGCAGGGCTTCGCGCTGTTCCTCTATCTCGGCTTCAACGGGCTGACATCGCTCTACGTCGTGTCGGCGCTGTTCGGCCTGTTCCAGGGCGGCATCATCCCGATGTACGCCGTCATCGTGCGCGAATACTTCCCGCCGAAAGACGCCGGCATCCGCACCGGCATCGCGCTGATGTTCGCGCTGTTCGGCATGGCACTCGGCGGCTGGATGTCCGGCGCGATCTTCGATCTCACCGGCTCGTACTACGCGGCCTTCGCCAACGGGATCCTGTTCAACCTGCTGAACCTCTGCATTATCGGATGGCTGCTGTTGCGCAGCAAAAGCGGCACGAGCGGAAGCGGCAAGCTGGCGACGGCTTAATACTCGGTCCTCATCCTGAGGAGCCGCCACAGGCGGCGTCTCGAAGGATGGCGGCAAGCGCGGTGCTCGTGGCCATCCTTCGAGACGGCCGCTTCGCGGCCTCCTCAGGATGAGGATCTGGGCAAACTCCCCGCAAGTGGGGAGGGATCAGGAAGATACCCATGAACTACTCCACCGACTTCAAATCCGTCCGCGACAGCGTCAGCCCGGAGGAATGGCAGACGCGCTGCGATCTCGCGGCGTGCTACCGCCTGATGGACTGCTACGGGATGACCGACCTCATCTACAATCACATCACGGCGCGCGTGCCCGGCACCGAGCATCTGCTGATCAATCTCTATGGCCTCCTTTACAAGGAGATCACCGCGTCGAGCCTCGTGAAGATCGACGTCGAGGGCAACATCATCGCGAAGCCCGACACCGACTACTCGATCAACAAGTCCGGCTACGTGATCCACGGCGCGATCCACAAGGCGCGCCCCGACGTCTCGTGCATCATCCACACGCACACGCGCGCCGGCATGGCGGTCGCCGCGATGAAATGCGGATTGCTGCCGATGTCGCAGACCTCGATCCGCTTCCACAATCACATCGGCTATCACGACTACGAAGGCCCGGCGGTCGACCTCGCGGAGCGCGAGCGGCTGGTGGAGGATCTTGGGCCACATGACGCGATGATCCTGCGCAATCACGGCCTGCTCACCTGCGGGGCGACCATCCAACAGGCCTTCAACACGATGTATCAGCTCGAAATGTCCTGCCGCGGGCAGGTGGACGCGATGGCGGCCGGCGCCGAATTGACCATGCCGGGCGAGAACGTGCTGGCGCACACCGCGCACCTCTATCAGCCGGGCACGCGCCGGCCTTACGGCGTACTGGAATGGCCCGCGATGCTGCGGCTGCTGGACGCCGAAGGGAAAGGCTCCGGATACCCCGCCTACACAAACTGACAACCCACAAGCGAACTGCCCAAGCCGCGACCCGCTTGCTCAAAATGTCGCCCCTCCCTGCGCAAGCGCAGTGCAGCAATCGGTCCGGCCCCGATTGCCAGCGACAAACAGCGGCGCGATAGTTTCCCCTCGGGTTACCGGAACGGGGAACACACATGATCAAGGCAATCTCGGCTGCGCTCGCGTTGACGCTGGCGCTGGCAGTGCCGGCCGTCGCGCAGACCAAGCTGCGCATCGCAGGAAATTTCGCCGTCGACCACTCGTCGTCGATCGCGATCGAGTCCTTCAAGAAAGCCATCGAGACCGCGACGGGCGGACAGCTCGTCATCGAGTCGTTCCCCGCGATGCAGCTCGGCGGCGCGCAGGAGAACGTGACGCAGACGCGCGCCGGCACCATCGCGGCGACCTGGGTCGGCATGGCGTTCCTCGCCCGCACGGTGCCGGAGCTGGAAGCCGTCAGCCTGCCGTTCCTGTTTCCGAACCGGCAGACCGCGTACCGCGTGATGGACAGCGACACGGTCGGCAAGCTGCTGGAGGGCAAGCTCGCCGACAAGGGCTTCGTGCTGCTCGGCTTCATGGAGCTTGGCGCGCGGCAGGTGACCAACAGCGTGCGCCCGATCAAGACCATCGCGGATCTCAAGGGCCTCAAGATCCGCCTGCAGCCGAACGAAACGCATCTCGCAACCTTCCGCGCGCTCGGCGCGAATGCGCTGTCGATGGACATCAAGGAAGTCTACTCGGCGATGCAGCAGAAGGTGATCGACGGCCACGAGAACCCCTACAACCTGATCTTCGCGAGCCGCTTCTTCGAGGTGCAGAAATATCTCTCGAACACCGCGCACTTCTTCGACTTCATCGCGGTCGTCGCCAACAAGCGGGTGTTCGACGGCCTCAAGCCGGAATTCCAGGCCGCCGTGAAGACCGAAATGAAGAAGTCCATCGACGCCCAGCGCGTCGCGGCCGCCGAGGCCGACGTGAAGGCGCTCGCCGAACTGCAGCGGCTCGGCATGCAGTTCGACGAACTGCCGCCCGCCGAGATCGCCAAGATGCGCGAGCTCACCGCGGGTGTCGTCGAGGACATCAAGAAGCGCGTCGGCGCGGACCTCGTGAACGGCGTGCTCGCCGAGGTCGCGAAAGCCTCCGGCTCGTGACGTGGCGGCATCCGGGGCGGCGCGCGTAGCCGATCGCGTCCTCGGCGCGATCGATCCCCTCGCCAAGCTGGCGGTCATCATCCTGATGGCCGCCATGGTGGGGATCGTGTCGGCCGAGGTGTTCTGCCGCTACGTGCTGAGAAACTCCATCGGCTGGGCCGACGAGGTCTCGCGCCTCGCGTTCGTCGCCTCGATCTTTCTTGCGATACCGCTCGGCATCCGCACGCGCTCGCACATCGGCATCGAGCTGTTCACCTCGCGCCTGTCCAGAACCGCCGCCGCGTGGCTCGGCAAGGCGATGGCGGTCATCGCGGCGGCCGTGATGCTGCTCGTCGCCTACCAGGCGGTGCGCGTCGCGTTCGACCAGTGGGACGAGCTGATGTCCTCGCTCGATGTCAGCGCCGGCTTCTTCCTCGTGCCGGTCGCGTTCGGCGCCGCGCATTCGGCGCTGCATTTGCTGCGCATCGCGGCGTTCGGGCCGTACGAGCCAACCCATCACGTCGCGGCGACCGAATGACCCTCTATGTGATGATCGGCTTCTTCGCCGCCGCGATCCTCGGCATGCCGCTGGCGTTCGCGCTCGGCTTCGGCGCGGTGGTTGGGATTTTCACCAGCGATCTCGACTCCAACATGCTGCCGACGCGCATGATGAATGCCGTCAATGCGTTTCCGCTGATGTCGATCCCGTTCTTCATCCTGGCGGGCGAGCTGATGATGAAAGGCGGCATCATCGAGCGGCTGATCGATCTCGCAAACGCGGTCGTCGGCCGCGTGCGCGGCGGCCTTGCGCACGTCACCATGCTGGCGGGGCTCGGCCTCTCCACGGTCTCCGGCGCCGCCGTTGCGGATGCGAGCGCGCTCGGCGGCACGCTGATGTCATCGCTGACCAAGGTCTACGGCGTCGGCTTTGCGGCTGCCGTGATCGCCGCGGCCGCGAACCTCGGGCCGCTGATTCCCCCGTCCGGCGCGATGATCGTCTACGCCTTCATGGCCGGACCGAGCGTGTCGGTCGGCGGCCTGTTCATGGCGGGAGTCGTGCCGGGATTGATGCTGGTCGTCATCATGATGGCGATGTGCAGCGGCTTCGCCATCAAGCGCAACTATCCGACGACGGGCGAAGCGTTCGCGGTGCCGCGCGTGCTCCACGAACTCAAGCGCTCGTTCATCATCATGCTGATGCCGGTGATCGTGATCGGCGGCATCGTGGCCGGTGTGTTCACCGCCACCGAAGGCTCCGCCATCGCGGTCATCTACGCGCTCGTCATCGGCTTCTTCATCACGCGACGCCTCAAGCTGCGCGATCTGCCGGAAGCGCTGGTGCAAACCGCGATCACCTCGGCGGTCGTCGGCGCGATGATCGCGTTCGCCTCCGCCGTCACCTACATGCTCACCATCGACCTGCTGCCGATGAAGCTCGCGACGTTTCTGCGCGAGACGACCACCAACCCGCTGGTGTTCAACCTGATGGTTGCCGGCATTCTGTTGATCGTCGGCTGCTTCCTCGAATCCAACGCCGCCTACATCATGCTGGTGCCGCTACTGCACCCAATCGCGCTGCAATACGGCATTGATCCTCTGCACTTCGGCTTCCTGTTTGTGTTCAACCTCGTCATCGGCATGTTGACGCCGCCGGTCGGCGTGGTGCTGTTCGTGGTGTGCGGCATCGCAAGAATAAGTCTCGGCGAGATCACGCGCCATATCTGGCCGTTCGTGCTGGCGATGTATCTGCTGCTGCTGCTGTGCATGTTTTTTCCGCCGCTGGTGCTCACGCTCCCGCGCGCGCTCGGATTCTAGGTCATGTCGCCGCTCGACATCCTGCGCCGCACGCGCGGCATCGGTGTGATCACGCCCTCCGGCAACACGGTGGTGGAGCGTGTCACCATGGGCATCCTCGGGATGTTTCCCGAGGTCGCATGCCACTTCTCGCGCACGCCGGTGCACGGCACGTCCGACCCGTATCCGCAGAGCTACGACTGGGACTCGATGCTCGGCGCCGCGAAGCTGCTGGCGCACGCGAGCCCAGAAGTCATCGTGTGGAGCGGCAGCAAGGCGGGCAGCATCGCGTTCGCGCTCGATGACGATCTCTGCAAGCGCATCTCGGACACGACAGGCATCCGCGCGACGACGTCGACCATCGCGCTGGTCGACGCACTGCGACACATCGGCGGCAAACGCATCGCTCTGGTGACACCGTACAACACCGCCTATCAGAACAAGGTGATGGCGACGTTCGCCCGCGAGGGGCTCGATTGCGTCGCGGAGGCGCATGCGGGCCTCTCGGACAATCTCTCCTACGCGTCGATGCCGATCGACGACATCCGCGCCATGATCCGCAAGGTGGCGGCCGCAAAGCCCGACGCGATCGTCGCCTGGTGCACGAACTTCCTCGCCGCGCCGCTGGCCGCCGAACTGGAGACCGAGACCGGCATCCCGCTGCTGGATTCGACGGCGCTCGCCGCCTGGCATCCGCTGACCATGATGGGCATTGACCCGGCCCCGGCGGCCGCGTGGGGCAGGCTGTTCGGCCGGTGACGAATTGCGGATAGCTCATTAATCCACTATAGTGGATTAATGTCCACTTTGATAGACGACATAACCCTGAAGATCGCCGCTCGGGTCCGGGGCGAACGCACGGCCCGCCGCTGGTCGCTCGACGACCTCTCCGAGCGCAGCGACGTCTCCAAGGCGATGATCTCCAAGATCGAGCGCGCCGAGGCGAGCCCCACCGCCGCCCTGCTCGGCCGCCTGTCCGGCGCTTACGGCATCACGCTGTCCGCCCTGCTGGCCGAAGGCGAGATCGAGGCGCCGGGCCCCAAGCGCGTCGCCGATCAGGCGCTCTGGCGCGACCCCGCCACCGGCTATGTGCGGCGGCAGGTGTCGGCCTCGCCGAAGATCCCGATCGAACTGACGGAGGTCGTGCTGCCGGCCGGCAAGTCCGTGTCGTTTCCCGCATCGTCCTACGCCTTCATCTCGCAGGTGATGTGGGTGCTGGAAGGCCGCCTCACCTTCGTCGAGGAAGACACCGCGCACGACATCGGCCCGGGCGATTCGTTCGAGTGCGGCGCGCCGGTGGATCGCACGTTCCGCAACGATGGCGACAAACCGTGCCGCTATCTGGTCGTCGTGTTGCGGCGATGAGCGTGACCCCGAAAAGTGGGAACCGGTTTTCGGAGGAGGTCACGCTCCAAGAAGAAACCGCAAATCTTCCGCCCCGCAACGACAACGGCGGCCCGCCCCTCGACGATGACGAGGGACCCGAATGGGGCGACGGCGATCCGTACGTCTATTTCAACTGGAAGGGCGCGCATCAGAAGGCCTGGAAGCCGAAGTCGCGCGATGCCGCGCTCTTTCGCTTGGCACGCGCCGAGGCCGTCGGCCTCACCTACGAGGAATACACGCTCGAGATCCTCGAACGCGGGCGGTTCCTCTCAGCCGACGACGCCGAGCGCATCGACGCGATCAAGCGGAAAAGGCCACTCTAGTTGCTGTCGTCATGGCCGGGCTTGACCCGGCCATCCACGTCTTTGATCCAAGTAAGGAAGACGTGGATGCGCGGGTCAAGCCCGCGCATGACGGAGTTCAAATTGTGTAATGTGCGACGCATAACAGAGGGACCGCAATGCCCGGCCACACCATCAAGATCGCCTCGCTCAATGGCGGCGAGTTCGACTGCTACGTCAGCCTCCCGGACGGAACCGCGAAAACACCCGCCGTGGTGCTCGCCTCCGCGGTGCACGGCGTCGATTCGGATATCCGCCAGATCGCGGACGACTTCGCGGCGCGCGGTTTCATCGCGGCGGCGCCCGACCTGTTCTATCGCTCGATCCCCGGCCCGCTGCCGCGCGAGGACAAGCGCGCCGGCGAGCGCTCGCAGCCGCGCCTGCCCAAGATCAAGGCCGGCGAGGACGATCTCTCCGACACGCTCGCGCACCTGCGCACACTGGCGAACCACAACGGCAAGGCCGTCGCGATGGGCTTCTGCTACGGCGGGCCTTACGCGGTGATCGGTCCGAAGCGGCTCGGCTTTTCGGCCGGTGTCTCGTGCCACGGCACGAATATGCTCGACTTCGTGGCTGAGTTCGACGGTGTGACGCAGCCGGTGTGCGTGGTGTGGGGCGACAAGGATCACCTGGCGCCGCCGCCCGTCGTGGAAGCCTATCACGCGCTGGCGCTGCGCTCGCCGAATGTCGAGGTGCGCGTGTTCCCCGGCGTCCATCACGGCTTCATGATGAAGAGCAATCCGCAGGCCTTCAGCCAGCCGGCCTACGACTTCACCTTCGGCCGCACCCTTGCGATGCTCGAAGCCCTCGTCTGAGGCGGAACGCAGGGCCGTCGTGTCAATTTGGCAGTAGGCCATCGCGGCGAACTGCGCTTAAACGATCCGCATGTCTCAAGCCGCAACGACAAACCGGCTCGATCGGCCGGTCGACGCCACCGACCACGTTCTCGGATCGCCCGACGCCGCGATCACGCTGGTCGAGTACGGCAGCTATGCCTGCCCGTACTGCCGCATGGCGAACGAGCGCATCGCCGAGGTGCGCGACGAGTTCGGCGAGCGGCTGCGCTACGTGTTCCGCCACAAGCCGATCAGCGGCAGTGACCTCGCACGGCGCGCCGCCGAGCTTGTCGAATGCGCCGGACCGGACAAATTCTGGGACGCGCACGTCAAGCTGATGACGCGCTCCGAGACGCTGACCGAGGACGACCTGGCAGCCGTCGCGGCCGATCTCGGCATCGTCAAGACCGCGCACGGCGAAGGCGCGACACCGCAGGCCGCCTCGCGCGTCGACGCCGATGTGGCGAGCGCGCGCGCGAGCGGCGTGATGATCACGCCGACCTTCTTCATCAATAGCCGCCGCTACGACGGCCCGTGGGACGAAAGTTCGTTCTCCGACGCGATGCTCGGCTCGCTCGGCCATCGCGTGCGCGCAGCCGCGCTCGACTTCGCGAGCTGGGCACCCTCCACCGGCATCCTGCTGCTGCTCGCCTCGATTGCCGCCGTCGTCCTCACCAACAGCACCTTCGGCCCCGCGTTCGACGGTTTCTGGGAGCGCTATCTCGGCTTCGCGTTCGGCGAGGCTTCGTTCCGCATGTCGCTGCGCCATTGGGTGAACGACGGCCTGCTCACCGTGTTCTTCCTCGTGGTCGGCCTCGAGATCAAGCGCGAGTTCACCGTCGGGCATCTGGCGAGCCGCCGCTCCGCCGCGCTGCCGATCGCGGGCGCGCTCGGCGGCATGGTGATCCCGGCGCTGCTCTATCTCATCATCATCCCCAAGGGCCCGTGGCTTCACGGCTGGGGCGTGCCGATGGCGACCGACACTGCTTTCGCCGTCGCGCTCATCGTGATGCTCGGCTCGCGCGTGCCGGTGGAGCTGCGAATCTTTCTCACCGCGGCCGCCATCGTGGACGACATCGGCGCCATTGTGGTGGTGGCGATCTTCTATTCGGGCGAACTGAATTTCGCATATCTCGCCGCCGCCGCCGCGCTCACCGGCGTGCTCGCCGCGCTGAACGCCTCGCACTTCTATCGCGTGCTGCCATACGTGATCGTCGGCATCGCGTTGTGGGCCTGCGTCCACGCAGGCGGACTGCACGCGACGCTCGCGGGCGTCATCCTCGCGCTGTTCATCCCGACGCGCCCGCCCGCGAATCTGCGCGCGCTCACCACGCAGGCGAACACGATCTTGCTCGCGGAGTCGCGCCGCGGCGAAGACGTGCTGCGCCACGGGCCGTCGGCTCCGGCGTTGCGCGCGCTCGACCAGATCCACGACCGGCTGGAATCTCCGGCCGATCGTTTCCTGCGCCACGTCGAGCCGTGGTCGAGCTACCTGGTGCTACCACTGTTCGCGCTCGCCAACGCGGGCGTGGTGATCTCGATGGGCGTCATCGGCGGACACGAGCCGCTGATCGCCGCCATCGCCGCCGGCCTTGTGATCGGCAAGCCGGTGGGCCTCGTCGTCGCCGCGGCGCTTGCGGTGTGGAGCGGCGCGGCCGTGAAGCCGCAGGAGTACTCCTGGACGCAGCTTGTCGGCGCCGGCGCGCTCGCCGGCATCGGCTTCACCATGTCGCTGTTCATCGCGGGTCAGGCGTTCACCGCCGAGACCACATTCGCCGCCGCCAAGATCGCGGTGTTCGCCGCATCGGTGATCGCCGCGATGATCGGCGTCGCGATCCTGTGGTGGGCGGGACGCACCGAAGAGAATGGCCGGGGCTGACCGGGAACGCTCAGCCCTCCATCGCCTCGCCGATGATGCACGAGAGCACAGCGTGCAGATCGTCGATCTTGTCCGGCTGCATCAGCGAGCCGCCGAGCCGCGGATTGATCTCGAACACCACGATGTCGCCGGTGTCCGAGAGCTTGTAGTCGACATTGCACGGACCCGAATAGGCCAACGGAAGCAACAGACTCTCGATCTGCGCGAGGTTGCGCGGCGCAAGCGGCGCCGGATGCGTGGCGCGCGTATTGCCCGGCGTGCGGATCGCAACGAGCTGGTCGACCTCGTACGCGTAGGCCCGATGCCAGAGCACACGCCCGTTCCGCGCGACACAATGCGCCACGTATTCGGGCCCGCCCGGAACGAAGGCCTGGAGCACATACGGACGCCCGCGCCACACGTCGTCGTTCAAGCGCGCCGCAAGTTCCTCGCGCGAGTGCACCACCACGACGCCGTGGCCTCCGTTGAGATCGACGCGCTTGAGCACGCATGGATACGTCGCGTCGGCGCGGTTCGCGAATGTCCGCGGCGCAAGATTGCTGCGGCCGATGTCGTTCAAATAGCCGGCGAACGCGGCCTTGTCGGAGAGAATGCGCAGCGCGCGATCGTCCGGCACCAGCGACGCATGGCGCCGCGGGCGATGCCGGGTGTGGGTCTCCATCAGCGGGATCACGACGGTGCGGGCATTCCAGCGCAGCCGCGCCGCGATCCGCGCCACGGGATGATCCGGCACGACCACCACGTCAGTGACGTGTCCCATGCGGCGCCACACCGGCGCGGCGGGACCGAGCGCCGCCATCCAGTCCGGGCTGTGCTCGCCATAGATGATGACACGCACGGGAGCGGCGCCATCGACCCGCAGCACGGACCGCAGGCGGTCGCGCCAGCGCGGGCTGGCTGGAGAGTGAGGGTACGCGAGTGTCATGAACAGCTTGCCGCAACGAGACCAACGCGGCGCCCACCCGGCGCCTGACCACGACTCCCACACATCCCGTGGCGGCGCGCAATCCGGGCGAACGCGACTGTCCACCCTCATCGATCCCATTGACCCCTAAGGCCCGGCCGTGGCCTAGTCCGCGGCGTTTTTCCGCGCCAATGAGCCGAATCGACATGCAAGAGCGCTACAACGCCCGCGAGGCCGAGCCCCGCTGGCAAAAGGAATGGGACAGCCAGGGCATCTTCGCCACGAAGAACGAGGACCCGCGCCCGAAATACTACGTGCTGGAGATGTTCCCCTACCCGTCGGGGCGCATCCACATGGGCCATGTGCGCAACTACACGATGGGCGACGTGCTCGCGCGCTTCATGCGCGCCAAGGGGCACAACGTGCTGCACCCGATGGGCTGGGATGCGTTCGGGTTGCCGGCGGAAAATGCCGCGATGGAGCGCAAGGTCGCGCCCAAGGCGTGGACCTACGAGAACATCGCCGCGATGAAGAAGCAGCTCCAGACCATGGGGCTCTCGCTCGACTGGGCGCGCGAATTCGCGACCTGCGACCCGAGCTACTACAAGCATCAGCAGAAGATGTTTCTCGACATGCTGAAGGCCGGCCTCGCCGGCCGCGAGAAGCGCAAGCTCAACTGGGACCCGGTCGACATGACCGTGCTCGCCAACGAGCAGGTGATCGACGGGCGCGGCTGGCGCTCCGGCGCCGTGGTCGAGCAGCGCGAGATGAGCCAGTGGGTCTTCAAGATCACGGCTTACGCGCAGGAGCTCTACGACGCGCTCGACACGCTCGACCGCTGGCCCGACAAGGTGCGCCTCATGCAGCGCAACTGGATCGGCCG
>VFQQ010004967.1_pt1 | contig 11352 bp, 11 predicted proteins | sample 3512341 | NCBI WGS metagenome assembly VFQQ01 (sample SAMN10412373, study PRJNA504923) | tailings metagenome | isolation source: Relicate 2 Philex TSF1 revegetated site | place: Philippines: Tuba, Benguet | collected 2017-08-29 | reverse complement strand
GCATGCCTTGCGTCGTTATCCGAATGGGGAAGAACGCTGCATCGCCTGCAAGCTGTGTGAAGCTGTATGTCCGGCCATGGCGATTACCATTGAATCCGAGCAACGCGAGGATAATACACGGCGTACCACGCGATACGATATCGACCTGACGAAATGTATTTTCTGTGGCATGTGTGAAGAATCGTGCCCGGTGGATTCCATTGTTGAAACCCGGATATTTGATTATCACGGTGAACAACGTGGTGATTTGTTGTACACCAAGCAGATGTTGCTCGAGGTCGGTGACAAGTACGAACAACAAATTGCCGCCGATCGGGCGGAAGACGCGAAATTCAGATAACGCGATAATTCAGGGACAAGGCAGACAATTAGATCATGTTCGAGGGGATGGTTTTTCAGGACTTTGTGTTCTATGTGCTGGCAGCAATTCTGCTGATGGCAGGTTTGCGCGTCATTACCGCGCGTAACCCGGTGCATGCCGCACTATTTCTGGTGCTGGCGTTCTTTACGGCTGCCGGCATCTGGTTGCTGCTTGAGGCTGAATTCCTCGCGATTGCGCTGGTGCTGGTCTATGTCGGTGCGGTGATGGTGCTTTTCCTGTTTGTGGTGATGATGCTGGATATCAATCTGGACCGTCTGCGCGAGGGCTTCTGGGATTACCTGCCCATGGCGGGATTGATCGGTGTACTGATGGCGGCAGAAATGGTCATGATTCTTGGCAGCAAGAATTTTGGTGTGGAACGTGTGGGCGCACCGCCACCAAAGCCGGTTGATTACAGCAATACGGAAGCCTTGGGCAGGGTGCTGTATACCGATTACCTGCTGACCTTTGAACTGGCAGCGGTGGTTCTGCTTGTAGCGATTGTGGCAGCCATTGCCTTGACGCTGCGTGCGCGCAAGGACAGCAAATTTATTGATCCGGCTGATCAGGTCAAGGTTAAGCGCGGTGATCGCGTACGTATGGTCAGTATGCCTGCCTTCAAGGAGCCGCCAGTGGACGATCAAGCCAACTCGACAGAAGCAAAGGATAAGGTCTGATGGTTGGTTTGTCTCATTACCTGGTGTTGGGCTCACTGTTGTTTGCCATCAGCGTGGTCGGTATTTTCCTCAATCGTAAAAACGTCATCGTGTTGCTGATGGCCATTGAATTGATGCTACTTGCGGTCAACCTCAATTTCATTGCCTTTGCACATTACTTAAATGATATTGCCGGGCAAGTCTTTGTGTTTTTTATTCTCACGGTGGCTGCCGCTGAATCCGCCATCGGTCTGGCTATTCTGGTCGTGCTGTTCCGTAACCTGAAAACTATCAATGTCGACGATCTCGATCAATTAAAAGGCTAATCACGAGATGACGATACAAACCATCTACCTATTGATTCCCATGCTGCCACTGTTTGCAGCCGCTGTCGTGGGATTGTTTGGTCGGAAACTGCCACGCGCCTCTGCACACTGGTTGACAATCGCCGGGGTTGCCGCTTCCTGCGCCTTGTCTGTGCATGTATTGCTGCATGTGCTGGAAGGTCATGTCTTCAACGGTGCTGTCTATACTTGGCTGGTCAGCGGTAATACCACCTTTGAGGTTGGTTTCCTAATCGATAAGCTCTCGGCCACCATGATGGTGGTGGTCACTTTTGTTTCGCTGATGGTGCATATCTATACCATTGGCTACATGGCAGAAGATCCCGGCTACAGCCGTTTCTTCAGTTATATTTCGCTCTTTACCTTCGCAATGCTGATGTTGGTCATGAGCAACAACTTCATGCAGTTGTTCTTTGGCTGGGAGGCTGTGGGTCTGGTGTCCTATCTGCTGATCGGGTTCTGGTTCAAGCGCCCGACTGCGATTTATGCCAATCTGAAAGCCTTTCTGGTGAACCGGGTAGGTGATTTTGGTTTCCTGCTAGGTATCGGGATGGTGCTGTATTTCCTCGGTAGCTTGGATTATGCCGCGGTATTCTCGGTTGCGCCGCAAATGGCGAATGACACTGTGCAGATCATTCCGGGCGTTGAATGGTCGCTGATGACCGTGATTTGCATCCTCTTGTTTATTGGTGCCATGGGGAAATCCGCGCAAGTGCCGCTGCATGTCTGGCTCCCTGACTCCATGGAAGGCCCAACTCCGATTTCCGCGTTGATTCACGCCGCGACCATGGTCACCGCAGGTATCTTTATGGTGGCACGTATGTCACCGCTGTATGAGCTGTCAACGACCGCATTGTCCACAGTATTGGTGATTGGTGCTATTACGGCTTTGTTTATGGGCTTTCTCGGCATCATCCAGAACGACATCAAGCGTGTGGTGGCTTACTCCACCTTGTCTCAATTGGGTTACATGACCGTCGCGCTTGGTGTGTCAGCCTATTCGGTGGCGTTCTTTCACCTGATGACGCATGCCTTCTTCAAGGCTTTGCTGTTTCTCGGGGCAGGCTCGGTCATTATGGGGATGCATCATGATCAGGACATCCGCAACATGGGCGGACTCCGCAAATATATGCCTATTACCTGGATCACCTCGCTGATCGGCTCACTGGCCTTGATCGGTACACCGTTTTTCTCAGGTTTTTACTCCAAGGATTCGATTATCGAAGCGGTGAAATTCTCTGATATTGCAGGAAGCGACTTTGCTTATTTTGCAGTGCTGGCAGGTGTGTTTGTGACCGCATTCTATTCTTTCCGCATGTATTTCCTTGTGTTCCATGGCAAAGAACGCTGGATGGATGTCGCGCATCACCATGATGTGCATGACGATGATCATGGTCATGATGAGCATCATGGACTTGCCCCTGATGAGAAGCCGCATGAACAAAAATGGGTGGTGACCTTGCCGCTTGTTCTGTTGGCGATTCCATCTGTATTGATCGGATACGTCGCGATTGAGCCTATGCTCTTCGGAGACTATTTCAAGGGTGTAATTTTTGTGGATCAAGAGGCTCATCCTGCCATGAGTGTTCTGGCCAGCCATTTCCATGGCGCGACTGCGATGGCCTTGCACGGCCTGCATACCTTGCCGTTCTGGTTGGCGCTAGCCGGTGTGGTGCTGTCCTGGTTCTTTTACATGAAGCGTCCGGATATTCCTGCTGCGATCAAGCAGAAGTGCGGGCTGATTTATCGCATTTTGGAAAATAAATACGGCTTTGATAGCTTCAATGACAAGTTTTTTGCAGCAGGCTCTCGTTGTCTGGGCAGCAAGCTCTGGCAAATTGGTGATGTGAAGCTGATTGATGGTGCTATCGTCAATGGCACAGCCAAGCTGATTGGACGCATTGCAGGAGTGATTCGTCACCTGCAATCTGGCCTGATTTACCACTACGCGTTTGCGATGATTATCGGCGCGTTCCTCCTGTTGACCTTCTTTATGAAGGTATAAAAAGAAAATGATGACTGACTTACCGATTATCAGCCTTGCCATCTGGGTGCCCATTCTCGCCGGGGTTATTGTGCTGTTTACCGGCGATGACCGTAGAGCCTGTCTGGCGCGCTGGTTGGCGCTGGTTGGCTCAATTGCCGGTTTTCTGGTGACCCTGCCACTTTATACCGGCTTTGATTTCGCCAACGGCGGTTTCCAGTTTCAGGAGCGGATCAGTTGGATTCCGGCCTTTAATATCTTCTACCATCTGGGCGTGGATGGGATTTCTGTCCCATTGATTCTATTGACCAGTTTTACCACCATGATCGTCGTGGTTGCTGGCTGGGAAGTAATTGAGAAGCGTGTCGCGCAGTATATGGCTTCCTTTCTGATCATGTCCGGTTTGATGATTGGTGTATTTAGTGCACTCGATGCGATTCTCTATTATGTGTTCTGGGAAGCCATGCTGATTCCGATGTTCCTCGTGATCGGTATATGGGGTGGCCCCAACCGCGTCTATGCTACCATCAAGTTCTTCCTGTATACCTTGCTCGGCTCGTTGCTGATGCTGGTGGCATTTATTTACTTGTATCATCAGACTGATAGCTTTGCGCTGACCGATTACTATCGCCTGCCGCTGGCACTATCTGTGCAGGTCTTGATCTTCCTGGCGTTCTTCATGGCTTTCGCGGTCAAAATCCCCATGTGGCCCGTGCATACCTGGCTGCCGGATGCACACGTTGAAGCGCCAACCGGTGGGTCGGTGGTGCTGGCTGCCATCATGCTCAAACTGGGTGCTTACAGCTTCCTGCGTTTTGCTATGCCGATAGCACCCGACGCATCGCATTATCTGGCAGGTTTCATGATTACGCTGTCGCTGATTTCCATCGTCTATATCGCATTTGTGGCACTGGTGCAGAAGGACATGAAGAAGCTGATTGCTTATTCGTCCATTTCGCATATGGGTTTTGTCACACTCGGGATGTTTATTTTCAACCCGTTGGGCATGGAAGGTGCCATGGTGCAGATGATCTCGCACGGTTTTATTTCCGGTGCCATGTTCCTTTGTGTAGGTGTGCTGTATGACCGTGTGCATTCGAGAGAAATCTCAGCTTATGGCGGTGTCACTAATACCATGCCAACCTTTGCGGCATTTGCGGTACTGTTTGCCATGGCCAATGCTGGCCTGCCAGGTACATCCGGTTTTGTCGGAGAGTTTCTGGTAATTCTGGGGGCATTGCAGGAAAACTTCTGGTACGCCTTCCTCGCTGCGCTTACCCTGATTTTTGGGGCAGCCTATACCTTGTGGATGGTGAAACGTGTGTTCTTTGGTGAAGTAGGTAATCAGAATGTGGCCGTTTTGAAAGACTTGAACAAGCGCGAGTTTCTGATTCTGGCGGTACTCGCCATCATGGTCATCGGCTTTGGCGTGTATCCAGCACCGATTACAGAACTGACGCATGCTTCCGTTGATCAGCTGCTGTCGCATCTTGCGCAGAGCAAGTTACCTGCCGGTTTGTGAGATTGAGATAACCCATGAACGATATTCTTCCTGACTTGATCTCGGCATTGCCTGAAATTTTCGTCCTCAGCATGGCGATGTTCATCCTGTTGCTGGATCTGTTCCTGAAACCCAGTAATCGGATATTGATTTATATCCTCTCCCAGCTCACTCTGGCTGGTGCAGCAGTGATGACCGTGATGACGCACACGCCAGCAACGACCTACGCCTTTAACGGCATGTTTGTCGACGATGCGATGTCTGATGTACTGAAGTTGATGGTGTATATCGGCACCGCGATCATGTTCGTCTACACACGTCACTACCTGTCATTGCGCGGCATGTTCCGAGGTGAATATTATGCGCTGGTGCTGTTCTCGATGGTTGGCATGATGATCATGATTTCCGGCAACCATTTCCTCACCCTTTACATGGGCCTGGAGTTGTTGTCCTTGTGCCTCTACGCGCTGGTCGCGTTGGATCGGGACAATCCGCGTGCCACCGAAGCGGCCATGAAATACTTTGTGCTGGGTGCGTTGGCGTCTGGTATGTTGTTATACGGTATGTCCATGATGTACGGGGCAACGGGCTCACTGAATATCACAGAAGTTGGCGATGCGCTGTCACAGGGTGCGCCTACCTATTCCATGCTGATACTTGGTTTGGTGTTCATCGTGGCCGGGCTGGCATTTAAACTGGGCGCAGTACCTTTCCAGATGTGGGTGCCGGATGTGTATCATGGTGCACCTACTGCGATGACCATGTTGGTAGGCTCTGTACCTAAGCTGGCGGCGTTTGCTATGGTCATTCGTCTGTTGATTCAGTGTCTGTACGTGTTGGCAGTGGATTGGCAGGGGATGCTGGTCATCATGGCGGTGCTCTCGATTGTGATTGGTAATGTTACCGCGATCGCACAAACCAATATCAAGCGCATGCTGGCTTATTCCACGATATCGCATATCGGATTCCTGTTATTCGGGCTGATGAGCGCAAGTCTGAATGGCTTTGCATCCTCGCTGTTCTATATTTCAGCTTACGTGCTGATGACGCTAGCTGGCTTCGGTATGATCCTGCTACTGTCACGACAGGGTTTTGAGGCCGAGCAACTGGACGATCTCAAGGGTTTGAATCAACGTAGCCCCTGGAATGCTTTCCTGATGCTGATTGTCATGTTCTCGATGGCAGGCGTTCCGCCAACCCTTGGCTTCTATGCCAAGTTTACGGTGCTGCAAGCAGCACTTGAAGCCGGTTTTGTCTGGCTGGTGGTCTTTGCAGTGCTGATGGCAGCGGTGGGAGCTTTCTACTATCTGCGTGTGGTCAAGCTCATGTACTTTGATGAGCCTCATGATACTCACGCCATCGAAGCGCCAACAGGTATGCGCGTGATGCTGAGCATTAATGCATTAGGACTGTTGGTCATGGGTCTGATGCCGCAGTTGCTGATGGGAATTGCCGCATACGCGATTTTCAATAGCATTAGCTAAAGGCCATTCGATTGACTACCCCGATCTTGTTGGGCATTGCGTTGCTGGCCGCCAATCTCCCTTGGTTTTCTGACCGTCTTTTTTATCTGATCCCGGTTAAACACCAGCCTAAATCGCTAGGCTGGTGTCTGTTGGAACTGACTATCCTTTATTTTATCGTGGGGATCATCGCGCATTACACCGAGATATCCGTGATGGGGCAGGCATCGCCTCAGGGTTGGGAGTTTTACACAGTGACAGGTAGCCTCTTTCTGGTGTTTGCGTTCCCCGGATTTGTGTATCGATATTTTTGGCAACGCGCCTGACAATGAGATGCTCAGTCGCAGGTTTGTTTGATAGAGATGCTTACCATGCAGCCGAGGTCTGAAATGAGTGTTAGCCCATTACCGCGCATTCTGTGTTTGCTGATGCTGTTGATCGTATTGGCGGCAGTTGCAGGATGCTCGACCATATCCAATATACTCCCTGATGGCGAGTTCAAAGCCCTGATGGTGGACGCAGATGCTGCCATGCAAGATGCCAACTGGACATTGGCGACCAGCAAGCTCGAGCAGGCAGGACGTTTGAAACCGGGCAATCTGGAAGTTCGTTACAAACAAGCGCAGGTGTATCATCAGAGTGGCCGTTTGGCCCTTGCCTATAATGCTTATCAGACCATCATCGATACCGACCCAGATGCCGTTGGTAAAGATGCAGCCATCGTGCGCAATGCTCGCAAGCAACAAGGCAAATTGGGCTTTAGAAGCGCCGAGATTTTACCTGAGCGCAAGGCTGAGCAACCCCCGCAAGAAACCGATCCACAAACGCCTGCAGCAAATTCATCTGAAGATCAAACACCCGCAGATCAAGCGCTAGATCAACAAATAGCACAGCCTGAAAATGTGGGCGACATCACAAGTGCAGTGACTGATGAAACGGAAGCGCAGTCCTCATCAGAGATGCGTAAACCTACGGCGCCAGAAGTGAATGTTCAAGATATTCAGCCAGTGGGAGCTAAAGAGGTCGCGGCCGAAGAAGTTGCAGCCAACAATGATCAGACCGAAATCGAATTGCTGTTGAATCGTTGGCAGGAAGCGTGGCAAACCAAGCGGGTGCAATCCTATTTGGCCTGTTACACCGAAACTTTTTCCGGTGGGCTGGGGTCACCTGAAAAGTGGCGGCAACAGAGAAAATCCCGCATACAGCAAGCCGCTAATATTCAGATACGTCTTACGAATATCCAAATTCGCATCAAGGATATGAATCAGGCAGAGGCTACTTTTACCCAGCATTATCAGTCTGCAAACCATCAGGACCAGGGCATCAAAAGCCTGACGCTGAAAAAAGTGGGTGGCTTATGGCTGATCGATGGTGAGGCTTTTGACCCGCAATGAATGATGCCGATTTAACAGAAACCACGCTGGAATCGACCGAGCTTCCCGGCACCCGCTTTATGCATGTGCGTTATGACCGCGTGCGCTTACCCAGCGGACGAGAAGGCGGGCGTGAATTTATTGTGCATCCTGGCGCCGTACTGGTGATCCCCATGCTCGACAATGGCATGTTGGTGCTGGAAAGGCAGTTTCGCTATCCATTGAAGCAGGTGTTCATCGAATTGCCCGCTGGCAAAATCGACCCGCAGGAACCGCCGATTGAAACCGGCAAGCGGGAATTGCAGGAGGAAACTGGTTATAGCGCCGCGCAATGGACTTATCTGGCGGCGCAACATCCCTGTATCGGCTACTCGGATGAAATTATTCATATCTACCTCGCGCAAGGACTGACGCCGGGTGCTCATGCGCGCGATGTCGATGAGGCGCTTCAGATTTTTGAGGCCAGCTTTGCCGATTGTATGGATATGGTGCAACGCGGCGACATCACCGATGGTAAAACCATCATTGCATTGTTCTGGTTGGAAAAATATCTACAGGGCACATGGAAACCTCAGTCCTGATTGCAGGTTATGGTGATTTGGGCGCAGCGGTCGCCGATCATTTGCTGCAAACAGGTATCAATGTCATCGGGTTGAGTCGGCGCCATAAGCCCCATCAGACAGGTGTGCAGCTGATTCAGGCAGATGTCACGATGCCGGAGCAGCTTGCAGTGCTCGACAATATCCAGCCTACCATTGTGTTGTACTGCGTATCCGCAGATGCACAAACGGATGCGGATTATCAGCAACATTACGTCAATGGCCTCCGGCATGTGCTGGATCGCGTCCAACATAGCGCTGCTTTACAACACGTGTTCTTTGTTTCCAGCACGCGGGTGTATGGTCAAACCGGTGATGCCTGGCTGGATGAGTCGACATTACCCATGCCCGCTGATTTTGGTGGCGAACGCCTGCTTGAAGCTGAGCAACTGCTGGAACAAAGCAGCGTGTCACACACGATACTCCGGCTATCCGGCATCTATGGGCCAGGCAGGACGCGTATGCTGAGGTTGGCTCAGATGCCCTCCCAGTGGCCGACTGGCAATGTCTGGACAAATCGAATTCATCGGGATGATGCTGCACGCTGGATTTTTCATCTTATTGATCGCGTCCTGAAAGGCGATCAACCTGAAGCCTGTTATCTGGTCACCGACGATGCATCCGTAGCGCAATATGAAGTGCTGGGCTGGTTGGCAGGGCAAATGGGGGTTGAAGGTGTCCCGGCAACGCCGCCAGTAACGGGTGGCAAGCGACTCAGTAACGCAAAAATGCGCGCCACGGGTTTTAAGCTGACCTATCCAGACTATCGGGCAGGATACGGCAGCTTATTGCACAGCATGCCGTCGTAGAATGGTTAGCCGACTTCTTCAGCGATGGATCGGATGCTGTTGATCAGGGTATGCATATCATCCTCGGAAGTAAAAGGGTTCATCAGCGTGGTGCGTAGCCACCGATGGCCATGGAGATCCACCTGCGTCAGGTGAAAAGTACCCGTCGTCACCAGGCGTTTGCGTAGGGTGTGCTGATGTGTGTTCAGTGTGTCTGAGGTTGCGTTGGGAATTAGATGGCGGAAACACACAATATTGGTTTGAGGTGGCATCAATACCTCGAAATCCGGCGCGGTATCCAGTAATTTAGCCAATCTTCTGGCATGATCAAAAGCAGTTTCAACCAGCTTGCCCAAACCCTCTTTTCCATACAGCTTGAACGCAGTCCATAACTTGAGGGCCATCATGCGTTTTGTACACTCAAGAGTTCGATAACTTCCATCGTAGTTTTGCACGGCTTCTTGATCGCCACTAAACAAGTAGGAGGCATCTTGTGCGAAGGCCAGATAAGAATGCTTGGGATTGCGGAACAACACCGCTGAAACGGCGGCTGGCATATAGAGCAGTTTATGACCATCCCAAACCAAAGAGTCAGCCAGCGCAATGCCAGACAGCGTATTGCGATATTGATCAGAGAGTAGCGCAGAAGCGCCATGTGCACCATCAATATGCAACCACAGCTTGTGTGCATGACAGTATGCGCCAATGGTTAGCAAAGGGTCTACACTCCCTGTCGGGGTGCAGGCCGCATTTGCAACCACGGCCATGACTTTTTCACCTGCCTGCTTGCAACGCTGGTGGGCGGCGGTCATTTCGCTTAACATCATGCGTCCGGCTGCATCCGTGGCAATCGGGATGACGGCGCTGGCACCGAGACCCATGATCCCGGCGGCGCGTGCAATTGAATAATGGCTATGCTCTGATGTGAGAATGCGCAGCTTGTCATGATCGCCTAGCCCATCTTGCCAGATATGCTGCCCGGCATGCTGACGTGCCGCCAACAGGGCAGTGAGATTGGCTTGCGCACCGCCTGAAGTCAGCACACCATTGACCAGACTTGATTCCCATCCAACCAGTGTGCTGAGCCAGCGAATGACCTGACGCTCAAGCATCGTGGCAGAGGGTCCGGTTTCGTAGACTGCCATGGCCTGGTTGGTCAGTGCCGCAACCAGATCACACAGGGCTGCCATGGGCAAGGGCGTGGCGACCTGATGCCCCAGATTATGCGGGTGATGAATGGCCAGATTGCCCGGCAAGATGTCTGCCTGCAGCACCTTCAGAAATTCATCGGCGTCCAGCAGACTCTGCTGCGGAAGCGGCTTCTGCCAGCGCACATCCTCATTGAAGGGTTCGCGCCATTGTAGAACCGGCTGCTGGGCTTGTAGTTGCTGGCCCAGGTTGTTGGCAAGTAAGTCGATGAGCTTGTGACCGCTGGCTCTAAAGGCTTCAGGGTCAAACATTGCCTCCAGCAGCGCTTGCGTATCTTGCATCATGGCAGCCTGCTTCTCGTGCGGAACCAACCTGTCAGACTAACGCGCTGGCGGCGTGATGGCAGCACCTCATGAAAGAATCGTCCCGAAAGAAATACTACCAATCTTCCGGCGATGGGCAGAATATCTAACTCTGAAGGTGCGGCCTGATCTTCCAGGTACAGGCGCAAGGCACCGCCATCGTCAGATGTCCAGCCCGGATTGAGATAGAGAATCGCGCTTACCTGTCTGGCATCGCTACCACGCAGTTGATCAAGATGTTTGCGATACACAGCCCCCGGGGGATATATCGCAAAGTGGGTTTCAAATTCGAACAGGCCAAGAAAGAAGTGCGCGTTCAGGCAGGATTGCAAGGCCTGCATTTTGTCCAGATAGGCTTGCTGAGCAGCGCTGGCAAGTGCAGGTTCTAGCCAGTGAATGGCATCGCCACGTATCTCCTGGTGCAATTGCTTGTGCTCGCCGGTTCCTGCAGCCGTCAATTGCTGTGCGTCCTGCAAGGCCAAGGCCTCATTGTGCAATGTCAGAATCTCGGGTTCTGAGAGCCAATGCTCCATGATGGCGTAACCATGCGCAGCCATGTCATCTAGAAGCTGCTCAATTTGCGGCGATAGTGTTGGAGATTCAAGCATGATGATGCAAAATTATACAGCCAGTCACATGGTTGCAAGTTCAGACTTTTTGTTTGCGTCGTTGTCGCCAATGCGCTAGAATTCGCACCTCTTTGCTTGATGAAAAAAGCAGGCGCGTAGCTCAGCTGGTTAGAGCACCACCTTGACATGGTGGGGGTCGTTGG
>VFQQ010004964.1_pt1 | contig 11356 bp, 6 predicted proteins | sample 3512341 | NCBI WGS metagenome assembly VFQQ01 (sample SAMN10412373, study PRJNA504923) | tailings metagenome | isolation source: Relicate 2 Philex TSF1 revegetated site | place: Philippines: Tuba, Benguet | collected 2017-08-29 | reverse complement strand
AAGTCCTTGGCCACGGACTGGTTGATGCCGTGCACGGCGGCCGAGATGGCCACCACCACGAACACGCCCACGGCGATGCCGAGGATGGTGAGGCCAGCGCGCACCTTGTTGGCGCGCACGGCATCAATGGCAATGCGAACGCCTTCGGAGACCGCCGACAGACGGGTTGTGAACGCCGACATGAACTACTCCTGCCGCAGGGCGAGGATGGGGTCGAGGCGCGAGGCGCGGCTGGCCGGGTACACACCCGAGATGATGCCCACCCCGGCGCCAAGGGCGACGCCCACCACGATGGACCAGGGCGCCACACTGGCCGGCAGGGGGGAGACGGCGGCAATGAACTGCGCGAGGCCGATGCCAAGGGCGACGCCCACGGCCGAACCGAGTGTGCCCAGCGTGGAGGCCTCGATGAGGAACTGAAGCAGAATGTCCCGCCGCTTCGCGCCAAGCGCCTTGCGGATGCCGATCTCCCGCGTCCGTTCTGCCACGGCCACGAGCATGATGTTCATGATGACGATGGAGCCGACCACCAGCCCGATGGCCGGCAGGGCGATGCCGGCGAGCACCAGATAGCGCTTGATCTTGTTCCAGAATTCCAGCGCGGAGTCGGCGGTCTGCAGCGAGAAGTTGTCCTTCTGCGCCGGACGCAGCTTGCGCTGACCGCGCATGGCGGAGCGCACGATCTCCATGTTCTCCTGCATGGCCTGCACGTTCGGCGACTGGATGACCACGGCATCGATCATGGACGCCCGCACGTTCAGGAAACGGCGCGCCGGCGAGCGATACGAGGTGACCAGGAAGTTGTCGAACGACATGCCGACTGCCTTGCCCTGCGATTCGGCGAGGCCCACCACCCGGTAGGGCACACCGCCGATCTTCACCTCGCGGCCAATGGGATCGAGGCCGGGGAAGAGGCGCTCGGCAGCGTCGGGACCGATGACCACCACCTTCTCACCGCGCGTCAGTTCCTGTTCGGAGAGAATGCGCACGGCCACCACCTGCACACGGTGTGGCTTGGCGCTTGCCGACGAGGACACATCGACCTGATTGTCGGCATACACGTACCACTTGGTGTCGGACGGCAGATTGCGGGTGGCGGGTTCGACATCGACAATCTCGAGCCGCGGCCGACGCCGGTACTCTTCCCACGTCGCCTCGTCCACATCCCCGATGTTGATGTTGGGACGGTGACGCAGCTCGAAGGTGTTCACCGAGATCAGCTTCCCGATGAGATCCTCTTCCATGTACTTGCCCATGCCCTCCACGATGGACACCACCGAGATGAGGAACATCACGCCGATGCACACCCCCAGCAGCGTGAAGGCGCTCTTGAGCTTCTGCGTCCGGATGGTGCGCAGCGCGAGTCGGATGGCGTCGAAGAAGGGCATGGAGAGATGAAGCTCAGTGACTGCTGTGCGTCAGGCCGACCCGTTCGATGAACTGCTCGCGAGTTTCGTCGCTGGCAATGACACCGTCACGCAGCACCACCACGCGGCGGGCGTGGGCGGCGATGTCGGGTTCGTGCGTAACCATGACCACGGTCTGCCCCTGTCGGGCCAGATCCTCGAACACCCGCATGATCTCCTCAGAGGTCTGCGAGTCGAGGTTACCCGTGGGTTCGTCGGCCAGCAGAATGGACGGAGAGTTCACGAGCGCGCGCGCGATGGCCACACGCTGACGCTGACCACCGGAGAGCTCATTGGGACGATGATGCACACGCTGGGCGAGCTGCACCTTGTCCAGGGCCTCCATGGCGCGGCGCTTGCGCTCGTCGGCCGACATGCCGGCGTAGACAAGCGGCAGCTCCACGTTCTGCAACGCCGAGGCACGCGGAAGCAGGTTGAAGGTCTGGAAGACGAAACCGATTTCCTTGTTGCGTACGCGGGCGAGTTGGTCGTCACTCATTTCGCTCACCAGCGTGCCGTTGAGCCAGTACTCGCCAGCGTTGGGCGTGTCGAGGCAGCCGATGAGGTTCATGAGGGTGGACTTGCCCGAGCCAGACGGACCCATGATGGCCACGTACTCGTTGCGGCGGATGGCGAGGTCCACGCCACGCAGGGCGCGCACGATTTCGCCGCCCATGTCATACTCGCGCTTGAGTCCGCGGCTGACGATGACCCATTCCTTGCCCGGCGCCGCGCCGGCGGTCGATGTGACCGCCTGGCGTTCCGCCGTGGTGCTGATGCCCACCTCGTAGCCTGTGCTCATGACTTCTTCTCGCTGGCCGCCTTCGCCGCGCCACCCGGAGGGGTCGGCGTCGACACCTTCACGACCGCGCCGTCCTTGAGTTCGCGGATGGCCTGATAGGTGCCCGACACGATCTTCTCGCCCGACTGCAGGCCCGTGAGCACTTCGAAGTGCCGCTCGCCGGCGATGCCCACCTTGACCGGACGGAAGGTGACCTTGTTGTCGGCGCCCACGATGAACACGCCCTCCACATCGCGCTTGCCCACTTCCTTGGCCGGCGTGCGGCCCACGGTCACGGCCGAGTCGCCGCTGGGCAGCGACTCGTTCTCACGTACGGTGAGGGCAATGATCGGGATGCTCAACACCTGCTTACGGGTGGCCGTGACGATCTTGGCCGTGGCCGAGAAGTCCGGGCGCGTATCCACCGGCGGGTTCTTGAGCTCGACGCGTACTTCGTAGTCGATGGCCTGGTCGCCCGTGGCTGTGGCACCGGCACGCACCACCGAGCTGTTGGAGATCTCCACCACCTGACCGATGAACGTCGTGTCGGGGAATGCGTCGATCTGCACGACGGCCGAGTCACCCACGTTGATGCGGGCCACGTCGGTTTCGTCCACCTTGACCTTGGTCTCCAGCACGCTCATGTCGGAGATGGTCAGCAGCGTGGCCGCGTCCTTGTTGAGCGTTCCCATGATGGCGGTTTCGCCCTCTTCCACGTTGAGGCGCGTGACCTTGCCGCTCATTGGCGCGATGATGGTGGTGCGATTGAGCGCCTGGCGCGCGTCGCGCACCGAGGCCACCGCCTGCTCCACCGAGTAGTTCGCGGCTTCGTTGAGCGCCTTGTTGACTTCCATCTGCGTGCGCAGCTGCTCGAGCTGCTCCTCCGACACCAGCGCGGGCTGGGTCTTCTTGATCTGCTCGGAGCGCTCGTAGTTGCGCTCCGCCTGAATGAGGTTGGCGCGCGACTGGGCGGCCTGTGCGCGGGCCGACGCCAGCGCAGCTTCGGCGCGCTGCAACGCGGCCGTGGGCTGCTCGGGGTCGATCTGCAGCAGGAACTGACCCTTCTTGACGATGTCGCCTTCCTTCACCGACAGGCGCACGATCTTGCCCGTGACATCGGCGGAGACATCCACCTTGGTACGCGGCTGGATCTGCCCGCTGGCCGTCACCGACGCCACCAGGTCCCGGGCTTCCACCGCCTCGACCCGCACGTCCACCGGCTTGGTGGAATTCTTCTTGGCGGCCACCACCGCGAGGGCGGCAACACCCACCACCACCACGCCGGCAATCCCGAACTTCGCAGTCTTCGTCATGACGGATCTCTGTTAACGGAGGGGACGACCGACGGCGTTCTCCAACGCCGCGAACGCCCGTTGCACATCGTATACCGCGGAGATGCGATCAGTCTCCGCACGTTCGTAGTCGCCTCGCGCCTGCACGAGGTCCACGATGCTGATGGCGCCGACGCGATAGCGTTCCTGCGCCAGCGAGAGGGCCGTGCGCGCCGTGCGCACGTTCTGTTCCTGCAGGGCCACGGTCTGCTGCGCGGTGTTCAGCGACAGGAAGGCCGCGGTCACATCGGCCTCAATGCGGATGGCCTGGGCCCGCGTGTTGTTTTCCGCGTTGCGACGCTGCACCTGCGCCTGCTCCACCTGCTGCTCACGGCGGAAGCCGTTGAAGATGGGCAGCGAGAACGACGCGCTGAGGCTGTAGGGGTTGCGCGTGAAGTCGAGCGGATACTTGCCCTGCTGATCACGAATGGCCTGCTCGGCTTCCGGCGTGAAGCTGATGGCAGAGCAGGCGGCCAGCTGATTGGACAATCCCAGCCGCGCGCGCACTTCTTCCGAGCGAATGCAGGAGTTGCGCTGGCCGATGGCCGAAGCCTGTCCCTGCTGAATGAGCAGGTCGGTGTTGGTAAAGCGATTGGTGAAGGCCGAGACGTTGGCGTTCAGGCTGAGCGACGGATAGTAAGCCGAGCGGGCCGAGGCTACGCCGCGCTTGGCCGATTCCTCACGGGCCTGCAGGGCGGCCAGGGCCGGATTGGTGCGCCGCGCGTTGTCGAGCACCGTCTGCAGGTCCAACTGCGGCGTAGCCGGCAGTTCGGGGTTGAGCGCCACGTTCTGCACCGGTGCGACGCCGATCTGCTGGAAGAGCCGCACCACTTCAATGGCAGCCTGATTGCGCGCATTGAGTGATGCGACGCGCTGCTGGCCGTCGGCCACTTCGGCGCGCTGCACATCAAGCTGCGTGCCGGAGCCCACCTGCAGGCGGGCCCGTGCCAGTTCCAGCTGCGCCGTGGTGGTGGCCAGCAGGGTGTCCTGCAGCGCAGCCCGTGCCTGGGCCTGCAGTGCCGTGAGATACTGCGTGATGACGGTGTTGCGCAGGTTCTGCTCGGCGGCCGTGATGTCGGACTCGGTGGCGTCCTGCTCCGCCTTCGCGCCGCGCCGATCATTGAGCGTGGCCAGGGAGAGGTTCATGCTGGCGCTGCCACCCACGTCGGTGGAGAGCTGGTCATTGGTGGAACCGAAGGCCTGACCCTGAAAGAACGTCTGGCGGCCTTCGCGGTAGCCACCGCCAAAGCTGGTATTGACGTTGGGCAGAAACGCGCCTGTGGCGCTTCGCACGGCGGCAGCGGCCGTACGCCGGGCGTTCGTGGCGTTCTGCAGCGTCGGGTTGTTGCGACGCGCCAGGGCCAGCGCGTCGTCGAGCGAAAGCACGCTTCCCGGAGCCGGCGCGGCACCCTGGGCCGCGGCACGTTCCGGCAGAGCGGCCGTCGCCGCAGCGACGAGTGCAAGCGCATACACGTGGAATCGCACGGGTAGTCTCATGGCGGTGTTGCAAGTGGGATAGGACGAGGACAGGAGGGCATACGGGACGGTCCGATGGATGGTTTCAGCGGAGTTCCATCGGTTCGGACCGACTGTACTGGAGCCTGCGGTGGCCTCAACGGGGGACGTCGTCCCGAACCGCTTCGAGGCCACGCGACGGGATCTGCACACGAAGCAGGGGCCCTTCGGGCTCGGTCCACACCAGGCGGAGCTCGCCGCTGGCGGTCACCACACGCCAACGCCGCGCCACACGGCGGGCGCCGGCGATCACCACCGGGTCGGCCTCGGCTTCGAGCACGATGCGCACCGCACCCTGCGCATTGGCGACCGGTGTGAGGGAAGGCAGGGTCACGCCATCACCGGTCGCGAGTCGCCGACCCCAGAGCAGCAGGGCGTGCTGCACAAAGCCCTCATCTTCCACCACCACGGCCAGTGGACGCAGCAAATACTCGCGGGCCGATTCGCCTGTCACCGAGCGTGCCAGGGTGGCAAAGCGGCCGCGGACGCGTTGGCCGCCCAGGCGGAGCGTGACTTCGGTGCCCTGTCGCTCCTCGACGGAGTAACGCACCGGGGTGCCGGCGGAGTCGGCCTCGAGTCGCATGGCGGTGCGCTTGTCACCGACGGCCGATTCGGACCGCACCTCGAGCGTGGCGCCGTCCACTGGCACCAGGCGCTGTACCGAGAACTGCTCCCGGCCGACGCGCTGGCCGTTGAGCAGCACCGTGAAGCTGCCGTCGTCGAGCCGGGCGGGTTGCGGAAACGTCGAGCGCCGGGATGCGCGCGGGGAAGTCCGTCCGGCCGCCGCGAGCGATGTGGCGCAGACAAGCAGGCCGGCGACCACAAGCAGCGGCCCCAGCGGACCGCGTCGGCGCTGCCTGTATGCGGAAAAGGCCATCCACAAAAGATAATCACTACGCGGGTGTCGATCTCGGGGTGTAGACGCCCGGCCCCGTCGCTTCAGGGAACTCCGTGGGGTATTGTGGGGCGATGACATCGCGCTTCCGCTATCTCAAGGCCTACGACCGCTGGCCTCTCAGCTGGATCGCCAGCGTGGTGGCGGCCATGATGGCGCTGGCCTGGTGGCAGCAGGCGCCCAATTGGCCGCGCTTGCTGCTGGCCATGGGCGCAACGGCCGTGGCGGCATGGCTGCAGGCCACGGTGCGGCGCGCGGGCGGTTTCGCGGTGGCAACGGTCGTGGCGCTGTCGGCCGGACTGCTGCTGGCGGTGCTGGATACGGCGACGCTTACGTCGCTGCGCCGGAACTGGGAGGCCTGGTCCAAGGCCGAGCGCGAGGCGCGGGCACAACGGGTGGCCGAGAGCCTGAGTGACGTGACGGAAGTCTTGCGCGTGGCCGTCACGAGCCGCGCCGCAGACACGCAGTTCGTGGCCCAGGTGCTGGGCGATGCGGCGCCGACACTGGTGCCACCCTTGCCGCGTACGGTCGAGTCGGCTCTGCTGGTGTATCGCCGCGATACGCTGGTGGCCCACGCCGGTCAGTTGCACACGCGCATCGGCCCGCTGGGCAGCCCGGGAGTGCGTCTCGAGGAAGGCGCCTTTCACACCTCGCTCGTGGCGCGGGCGCGCTCGGCCGATGGGCGGGTGGAAGTGGTGGCGAGTGCGCTGGTGTCGTCGGCGCCGCCGGCGGATCGCTTTGCGCGGCCGCTGTTGCAGTCGCTGCCCGGCAATATCGATGTGGCGCATACGCGCATCGAATCGCCTGACAGTGCGCTGGTTGACCCCGGTTCGACGGTGATGCTGGTGCCCTACGGCTCCAGTCGGCTGGCACGAGTGCGGGCCACCACCTTCACAGAAGGCGAGATGCTGCTCAAGCTCGAGCAGCGGGCGCGCTCGCGCACGTCGGTAGCGCTGGCCCTGGCCGTGGCCTGTTTTTTGGTGGTGGCCTGGCATCGCCCGGCCCGCACGATGGAGCGGGCCCTTGGCGCGGCCGGTGCCCTGGCGGTGGTGGCTCTGGCCCCGCTCTCAGGTCTGTCGAACGTGTCCACCGTGTTCGATCCCACCAGCTATTTCGCCCCCATGGGCGGACCGCTCACGTCCACCATTGCAGCGCTTCTGGTGACGGCGGTGCTGGCGTTGGCCGTGTTGCTCTTTGCGTTGAGGACCGCGCCGGCGCAGCCCCTCGATCCGCGATCCCGGCTCGTAGCCACCACGGTGGTGCTCTTGTTGGCAGCCGGCGGGCCGTTCCTGCTGCGCGACCTGGCGCGCGGCATCTCGCTGCCGGTGGCCGGCGCGGGCTTTGAACTCTGGGCGGCGTGGCAATTGGCGCTGGCCCTCATCGGCGCGGCCGTCTTGCTGGCTGGCGCCGCTGCCGGACAGACAGCGCTGGGAGCGAGCCGCGGCTTGCCGCCGCTGGTGGCGCCCCTCGTGGCCGGTGCGGCTGCGCTCATGGCCGGCCCCCTCTGGCAGGCCCCCGGTGCCTGGCCTGTGTGGTACCCGGCGCTGTGGGTCGCGGCGATTGGTTCATTGGCGCTCACCCGTCGCGGCCTGGCGCAGGTGGTGGCAGCGGCGGTAGTCGCCGGTGCTGGCGCGGCGACGCTGACCTGGGGAGCCACGGCGCGCGCGCGCATGGCGCTGGTGGAGTACGATCTGCAGCGCACGTCCGTGGTGGATGAAAATGCCCTGCGGCTTCTGGACCGCCTTGCTGCGAGCATACGTGAGGAAGTGCGTCCGGCACCACGCAGCGATGCGCTGCTTCGGCGCTATGCCGCCAGTGAATTGGCGCAGGCCGGCTATCCGGCGCGTCTGGCGCGCTGGTCGCCGAGCAATCTCGATAGCGCCGTTTCGGTGCTCGAGCTTGTGCCGGTTGTCGATTCCATTGGAGCGCAGGCCTATCTCGCGCTGCTCGCCCGCAACAGTGGGCAGGTGGAGTTGCGTACGGTGGACGATGGTGTCACCACGCTCCTGCTTGCAGCCATTCCCGCGCCGGATGGCATTGTGACGACCATTGCCGTGCCGCCGCGCACGCGCTTGTTGCCGGCCGATCCGTTTGCCACGTTCACCGGGGTGACCGGATCGCGAGGGCAGGCCGCACCCTATCGCCTCACCATGAGCGCGGTGGAGGAAGGCGATACCACGGCCACGGCCCTGAGTTGGCGCCGGCGTGGAGATCTGCTGGTGGCAGATGGCATTCGTCAGGAACGCGATGTGGCGCAGCGCGTGCGGGCGGAGATCGATCTGGGCGGTCTCGACCGTCTGGTGCCGCGCGGCGCGCTGCTGGTCATGTTGGATGTGCTGGTGGTGTTGGGGCTGTGGTCGGCTACGGCGCTCGCAGACGGGTCGCTGGGACGTTTGGTACGGGTGCGCCGGACGCGCTGGTCGCGTTCGTATCGTGTGCGCTTGAGCGGTGCGCTGCTGGCGTTCTTCACGGTACCGGCCGCGATGTTCGGCGCGTGGGCGCTGTATCGCTTGCAGGACGACGATCGCGCCGCGCGTGAACTGCTGGTGCGTGAAACGCTGCGCGTCGCCGCGGCCGAACAGGATCAGCGGTTGTTGGGCACCGCGCCATCCAGTACGGGGGCGCCGCTGTTCTTCTATCGACGCGGCATGCTGACCATTGCCAGCGACCCGCTGCTTGATGCACTGGCCCCGCTGGGGCGGCTGTTGCCCGGCACGGTGTCCGTGGATGCCGACGCCGGCGAATCGGTATTCAGCACGCAGCGCGTGCCCATCGCCCGCGCCACCACCCTGGTGGGCTTTCGGCATCTCGCCGAGGTGGCCGGCGATGTGTCGCTCAATGGCGTGCTGGCCACTCCGGCGCGCGGCGATGAGTTCGCGCTCGATGCGCGGCGCGAGGATCTCGCGGTGCTGCTGCTCTTTGCCACCATGCTGGGTGCGATGTCGGCGCTGTGGATGAGCGGAGTCGCCGCACGCTCACTGGCCCGCCCGGTGGGCGCGCTGCGGGAGGCGGCGCTGGCCATTGCGGCGGGCCGCGAGGCGCCGTCGCTTGGCAAGGCTCCGGCCACCGAATTCGCACCGGTGTATCGCGCCTTCGGGCGCATGTCGGCCGACCTGGCCACGAGTCGCGCGGCCCTTGAAGCGGCGCAGCGCCGCACCGCAGCCGTGCTGCAGCATGTGGCCTCGGGGGTCGTGGCTTTCCGCTATGCGGGCGACATCATGCTGGCCAATCCGCGCGCGGGTGCGCTGCTGGGCCGTGAGGTGCTGGCAGCGGGTGCCACACTCGACACCTTGCCCGCCTCACTGCACGATCTCGTGGCGCGTTGTCGCGACTTCCTGCGCGATCGCCGCGAAGACGAAGCGTTCGACCTCACGGTGCAGGGCCGGCAACTGCAGGTTCGGCTGACGCGTCTGCCGTCTGGTGCCGTGCTCACCATCGATGACATCACGCAGCTTGCGTCGGCGCAGCGTGTGTTGGCCTGGGGCGAGATGGCGCGTCAGGTGGCGCACGAAATCAAGAATCCGCTCACCCCCATTCGTTTGGGAGTGCAACACCTTCGGCGGGCCTGGCGCGACGGGCGTGGGGACTTTGGCGACATTCTCGACCGCAACGTGTCGCGCGTGCTCGAGGAAATCGATCATCTCGACGAGATCGCGCGCGCCTTCAGTCGCTACGGCACCGCCCCCTCGGAACGCGAGCCCGGCGTACCCATCGACGTGGCGGCCGTGACCTGGGACGTGCTCGCACTCGAGCGCCTCGGTGACGCCGATGACCAGGGGACCGTGCAGTGGGTGTTCGAGGGACCGAGTGGGGAAACACACCCGCGGAACGGGAGCGAGGCCCCGTCGCCGGTGTGGGCCATCGGGCAGCGGGACGAGATGCGCGAAGTGCTCTTCAACCTGCTCGAGAATGCGCGCCTGGCCAGCGCGCGCACCGTGCGGGTGCGTCTCGTGACGGAACCGGGGCAGGTGCGCCTTGATGTGGTGGACGACGGCAGTGGCATCCCGGCGGATGTCCTGCCGCATGTCTTCGAGCCGCACTTCTCCACCCGCACCAGTGGCAGCGGCCTTGGGCTTGCCATCAGTCGTCGCCTTATCGAGGGATGGGGCGGTGCCATCGGGCTGTCCAGCACGCCGGGACAGGGGACGACGGTACAGATCCGTCTTCGCTTGGCCGAGGCGCCTGCGGCGCATCCGGCAGGCACCTTGGAAGCCAGCGCGGAAGTGACTGGCGGCGATTAGACTATCCGCATGTCTTCCGCCCTCCCGCCCAGCGATCAGCGTGTCACGGCATCCCCACCGCCGCACCTGGAGGCGTGGACGTTGCCGCCGGGGTGGGCCTGGGGCACGGATGCCATCCAGCGGGAGCATCGCCACTACCAGGAAGTCATGGACGCCCTCGGGCGCTCGCTGTCGCTGGTCAGCGTGCCCAACGCGGAGCATGGCGAGTGGTTGCACAACGAGGCGCGTGCGCTCGCGCATCGCAATCACCCGTCCATTCCCACGACGTATCACTACTGGGCGTCCTACGAACAGAGCCGCCGTGGGCCGGGCTACCTGCGCCGCTGGATCAGTGGAGAAACCGTGCATTCGCGCGTGGCGCGGCTCGGCCCCGACTCCATCCAATTCGCGTTTCAGGTGCTGCGCGAGGCGGGCAGCACACTGGCCTATCTGCACGACACGGCCGCGGCACATGGCGCCGTGTCGGCGAGCACCGTGTGGCTGACGCCTGGTGGCCGCTTGTGGCTCCTCGGGTGGGAGTGGGTGTTGCCGGCCGATCAGCGTCCCGCCGGTGTGCTGCCCGATCCCCATTTCACGCCCTGGGCGCCGGAGTGGGGCGAGGGGCAGTGGAAGCCGACCCCGCTGTCAGATCAGTGGCAGTTGGCCGCCATGCTGTTTCTCATGCTCACCGGCGAGACGCCGCCTGAACGGGACGTGCCGCCGCTGTCGCTGCTGCGTTCCGACTGCCCGCAGATCCTCGGGAATGTGCTCGAACGCGCATTGGCCGTCGATCCGGCCGACCGCTATCCCAGCATTGCCACCATGCTGCGTGAACTCGATCGGCACGTATCCGTGCGGCCGGTGCTCATCGCGCCCGAAGGCGACGAGTTGCCGCCCGCCCTCGATTCGGCGGAGTCCCGACTGCGCTGGGCCACGGCCGATGACTACGAGATCCTGGCACCATTGGGTCAGGGCATGTTCGGCTCGGTGTGGCGCGCACGTGACCTGTCGTTGTCGCGTGAAGTGGCCATCAAGGTGCTGCACCCGCACATCGCGCGTGACGATGTAGCCGTGGCGCGTTTTCAGCGCGAGGCCCGTCTGGCCGCGCAGTTGGCGCACGCTGCAATCGTCCCCATCTACGACAGCGACAGTCGCGGTGGCGTGGTGTGGTACACCATGGAGCTGGCCGAAGGCGGCTCGGTGGCCAA
>VFQQ010004963.1_pt1 | contig 11362 bp, 13 predicted proteins | sample 3512341 | NCBI WGS metagenome assembly VFQQ01 (sample SAMN10412373, study PRJNA504923) | tailings metagenome | isolation source: Relicate 2 Philex TSF1 revegetated site | place: Philippines: Tuba, Benguet | collected 2017-08-29 | reverse complement strand
GCCGCGGCCGTGGAACAACTGCATCGACGTATCGGCGGCGTCGAAAACGGGCGTCAGCGCATCGGACGCCTGATGCAGACCCCAGGTCGAGGTCAGATAGCCGCCGTCCTTGTTCGAATCCGAATAGCCGATCATCACTTCCTGATGCCCGCGCGCGGCGACATGCGGCGCGATTTCGGGCAACGCGAAATAGGCCGCCATGATTGCGGGCGCGTCGTCCAGGTCGGCGATCGTTTCGAACAGCGGCACGACCATCAGATTGTCATCGCTCGCCGCCGACCACAGCCCGCCCTCGCGCGCCAGCACATGGACTTCGAGCAGGTCGGACAGGCTCTCGGCCTTGCTGATGATCCACTGGACGATTGCATCCGTGCCCAGCCTGCTGCGCACGTCGGCGGCGGCATGGACGATCGCCAGCTCGCCCGCGGTTTCCTCGCTCCATTCGTGCCAGGGCGCCGCGAGCGGGCGGTTGACCGCCAATTCGCGGCGCAGCAACGCGACGCGGGCTTCCTCGTCCAGCGCCAGATAGTCGGCCTCGACCCCCGCCACATGGAGCAGTTCGGCGAGCACACGCTCGTGCACCGCGCTGTTCTGCCGCATGTCGAGCGTCGCCAGATGAAATCCGAACACCTCGACCGCGCGGATCAACCGTCCGAGCGCACCGATCCCCGCCAGCTGCCCCTTGCCGCTCGCCGACAGGCCGCTCGCGATGGTGACCAGGTCGCGGCGGAAATCGGCGGGCGCGGCATAGGGCTCGCCCTTCAGCGCGCCGGGGCGCGGCGGCGCCTTGCCGGTGATCGCGGCATAGGTCGCAACCAACCGCGCATAGATGCCCGACAGCGCGCGGCGATAGGGTTCGTCGCTGCGGCTCGGCGCGGTATCGCCGCTCGCTTCGGCCAGCGCCTCGACCGCTTGCGGAACCGGTGCGAGCCCTGACGACACCGACAGTTCGGCGCCAAGCGCGTGAACCTCGTCGATATAATGACCGATCACCGCCGCGGCATTGCGGCTGGTCGCCATGCGCAGCGTCTCGGCGGTGACGAAAGGATTGCCGTCGCGGTCGCCGCCGATCCAGCTGCCGACGCGCAGGAAGCTCGCGGGCCGCGCACCCAGCTCCTTTTCCCAGCGCGCATAAAGCTTGGGCACCACGGGCAGGAAGACGTCGCGCAAATAAGTCAGCGCATTGTCGATTTCGTCGGCGACGAACAATTTTTGCGTGCGCAGCGGCCGCGTCTGCCACAACAGCACCACCTGCCGCCGGATCGCGTCCTCGATCACATCGCCCTCGGGCGTTTCCTCAAGCCCGGCATCGCGCATCCGCATCAGTTCGGCGACGCGGTTCTTGTGGTCGAGCACCGACTTGCGCCGCACCTCGGTCGGATGCGCGGTCAGCACGGGCGCGATCAGCGCAGCATTGAGCAGCGCCGCGACCGCCTCGCCGTCGATGCCGTCGCCCTTCAGCTTTTGAAGCGCCGCGGCAACCGTCGCCTCGGGCTCGGCCGCAACCCCCTGCCGGTCTTCGGCGAGGTTGGCGAGCATCGAAAACAGCATGAAGCCGCGCACGAAGGCGATCGTGTCGTCGAGACTCAGCGCATCGAGCCCCGGATCGATCGCCTCGGCCCCCGCAATGCCGCGGTGCCGGTCGACGCTCGACGAGCGGATATATTCGGTCTGCCGGAACAATTTGTCGCCGCCATAGGCGCGGATGACGTCGCCCAATATCCGCCCGAGATAGCGGATGTCGGGATTTTGCGAGATCTGGATCGGCGGCCCCATGGCACGATTGCTGCACCTGCGAAGGCGCGGGGTCAAGCGGCGCATAGCTATGCGCGCGATTGATTAGTTCGTCTTCACCAGCACCAACATCCCCATGTCGATCGCGCGGCGGCCATCGAACGCAACGCTGTTGCGCGTATCGGTGATGAACATCAGCCGCCCCGACGCATCGCTGATCCGCGCCGACACCGCGTAACTATGCCGCGGGTCGAGCGGGCGCTGATCGACGGTCAGCGAAAAGGCAAAGGGCACCTGCCGCCCGTCGGCGGTGAAGCGTTGCTGGGCGATCGTCTTTGCCGGCGCGTCCATCAGGCTGACGTCGGCCAGGGTGATTTCGACCTGCGCCGTCGGCGGCAGCGCCATGCGTTCGCGCTAGGTGATCTGGCCGGTGACAGTCCCGGGCTGTTCGGACGGCCCCAGCGTCGCGCAGGCGGCGCGCGGCAGGGTGGCGAGGCTGAGCGCGAGCGCGCGAACGATACGGACCATGGCTGTTCTCCTGTTATGGTTCGCGGCCCGGTAGCGCCGCCCTGATGAACCCCATCTGTCCGGCCCGTTGCCGATCTGTCAGCCTTCCAGCTCGACATCCCAGTACAGCCAGTCGATCCAGCTTTCGTGCAGATAGCCCGGCGGAAAACAGCGGCCATTGTCCTGTAATTGCCAACTCGTCGGCCGCCACGGCTGGCGGTGGATCGGCATATGCGCCTGTTGCGGGGTGCGCCCGCCCTTTTTCAGGTTGCACGGCGCGCAGGCGGTGGTGACATTTTCCCACGTCGTGCGTCCGCCCAGCCGCCGCGGCACGACATGGTCAAAGGTCAAATCCTTGCCCGACCCGCAATATTGGCAGGCAAAACGGTCGCGCAGGAACAGGTTGAAGCGGGTGAACGCCGGATGCTGCGACGGCTTCACATATTGGCGGAGCGCGATGACGCTGGGGATCGGCATCGTTCGCGTCGGCGAATGGATCTCGCGCTCGTAATTTTCGACGATGGTGACGCGGTCGAGGAAAACCGCCTTGACCGCGGTCTGCCACGGCCACAGGCTGAGCGGATAATAGCTGAGCGGCGTGTAATCGGCGTTCAGGACCAGCGCGGGACAACTATCGGGATGCCGGGCAAGATCGGGATGAAACATGGCTTGGTAACGCTGCCCCCTTCGCTTCTCGGGATGGCGCGCCACTGCCTTCCCTGCGTGACACGATCATTACATGCCGCATCAGAATCTGACGTCAAGGGGGCATCTGCCGCAAGATATGGAAGGATTTCGATGAGCGCGGCACAGTATATGGAGTTTTTACCACGGCGATGCTGACCCGTTTCGCGCCCAGCCCCACCGGCGACCTCCACCTTGGCCACGCCTATAGCGCGGTGCTGGCGCATGACGCGGCGCGCGCGGCGGGCGGTACCTTCTTGATCCGTATCGACGATATCGACGGCAGCCGTTCGCGCGAGGATTATGTCGCCGCGTCGCTCGACGATCTCGCGTGGCTGGGCATCGACTGGGACGGTGCGCCGCTGCGCCAGTCGGACCGGCTCGGCGTTTACGCCGCCGCGCTCGATACGCTGCGCGCTCGCGATCTCGTCTATCCCTGCTTCTGCACCCGCGCCGATATCGCCGCCAGCCTCGCCGCGCCGCACGGGTCCCCAAATGGACCGGCAGGTGCGATCTATCCCGGCACCTGCCGCGACCTCCCCACGACCGAGCGCGAACGGCGGATGGCGATCGAACCGCATTGCTGGCGCCTCGACATGGCGCAGGCGGCTGGGCTCGCCGGGACGCTGGCGTGGGAGGAGGCCGGGCAGGGGGAACGGACCGCCGAACCGATGACGCACGGCGACATCGTCCTCGCCCGCAAGGACGCCCCCGCCAGCTATCATCTCGCCAGCACCCTCGACGATGCCGCGATGGGGATCACGCATATCATCCGCGGCGCCGACCTGATCGCGTCGACCGACGTCCACCGCCTGCTCCAGGCGCTGCTCGACCTGCCGACCCCGCTGTACCGGCATCACGCGCTCGTCTGCGGCGCCGATGGCAAAAGGCTGGCGAAGCGCGACGCCGTGGCCTCGCTCGCGGCGCTCCGCGCGGCGGGCGTGGACGGCCCGACGCTCGCCGCCGATCTGCTCGCCGGACGGCTTCCCACTGGTTATTCGCTGCAGATGCCCTAAATAGGGGGCATGAACATTCTGCTGATCATCGGCGTCGTCGTGGCGGCCGGCTTCGTCCTGTTCTCGCTCGCGCGAGGGCTCTTCTATTTTTCCCAAGGTCACCAGGCGGTGATCGACGGAAAAGTCGAGGAAAACCAGGTGATGCAGAACAAGATGATGATGGCGCGCGTCAAATGGCAGGCGATCACCATCATCCTGCTCGTGCTGATCGGCCTGCTCGCCGCGGGCGGCTGATCCTGCCGCCGCGCAGGCCTTGCTCGATGGTCAAACTCAACAAAATCTACACCCGCACCGGCGACGACGGCAACACCGGGCTGGTCGATGGGTCGCGGATCGCCAAATCGGCGCCGTTGATGGCGGCGATCGGCGACGTCGATGAAGCGAACAGTGCGATCGGGATCGCGGTTGCCGCGCTGCATCCGAACAGCGACGCCACCGCGATGCTGGTGCGGATCCAGAACGAGCTGTTCGACCTTGGCGCCGACCTTGCCACTCCCGCCGACCCCGCGCACGGCTTCGGCCCGCACGACATGGCGCTGCGCATCGTCCCCGGCCAGATCGCGCGGCTGGAGGACGAGATCGACCGGATGAACGACGATCTCGACGCGCTCAAAAGCTTCATCCTGCCCGGCGGCACCGACGCCGCGGCGCAGCTGCACCTCGCGCGCGCGGTGACGCGCCGCGCCGAACGGTCGGCGGTCGCGGCCGGTGCGGATCGCGACCTCAACCCGCTCGCGCTCACCTATCTCAACCGCCTGTCCGACCATTTGTTCGTGCTGACGCGGCACCTGAACGCCGCGGCGGGCGGCGACATCCTGTGGAAGCCCGGCGCGACGCGATGACAGATAATCCTCCCTGTCGCGAAGCGATGGGGAGGGGGACCGTCCGCGAAGCGGATGGTGGAGGGGCCGCGACGGTAGCGCCAATGCCCCTCCGTCAGCGGCTGCGCCGCTGCCACCTCCCCATCGCTGCGCGACAGGGAGGATCGAGATTGTTCCCTAAATGTTCTAGACTTTTCGCCGCCGCGTAACCATATTCCTCCCTCATGCGAAACCGAATCGCACCGCGGGGGATTGTCTCATCATGGCCAGCCAAACCGACGTTTCGCCCATCACCAACACGCTCGCGCAGCGTTTCACCGCAACGCGCCGCCTGTCGCTCGACCTCGTCGCGACCTTGTCCGACGCCGACGCCAGCGCGCAGTCGATGCCCGACGCCTCGCCCGCCAAATGGCATCTCGCGCACACGACCTGGTTCTTCGAAACCTTCGTCCAGCGCGACCATGTTCCGGGTTACCGGCTGTTCGACGATCGCTACGCCTATCTGTTCAACAGCTATTATGAAGCCGAAGGGCCGCGCCACGCGCGCCCGCAGCGCGGATTGCTGACCCGCCCGTCGCTCGATGACATCCGCATCTGGCGCGCGCATGTCGACACCGCGGTGCAGACCGCTTTGCCCGATCTGCCCCCCGCCGCACTGACGCTGGTCGAGCTTGGCATCCAGCACGAACAGCAGCATCAGGAATTGCTGCTCACCGACATCAAGCATCTCTTCGCGCAAAACCCGCTCGGCCCGGCGGTCTGGCAAAATGAAATCGCGAGTGAAGTTGCGCAGTATTCCGCGATGAAATGGATCGAGGGCAATGCGGGCATCGCCGCGGTGGGGCACGGCGGCGACGGCTTTGCCTTCGACTGCGAAGGCCCGCGCCACGATACGCTCGTCGCCCCGCACGCGCTCGCCAGCCGCCCGGTCAGCAACGGCGAATGGCAACAATTTGTCGCCGACGGCGGCTACCACACCCCCTCGCTCTGGCTCAGCGACGGCTGGACGTGGGTGCAGGCCGAAGGCATCGACGCGCCTGCCTATTGGGACGGCGACCGCCACTTCACCCTTTCGGGCTGGCAGGCGATCGACCCCGCCGCCCCCGTCACCCACATCAGCTTTTTCGAAGCCGACGCCTTCGCGAGTTGGGCGGGCGCGCGGCTGCCAACGGAATTCGAATGGGAAGCCGCCGCGGCGCCGCTCGACACGGCCTCGGGTCAACAGCTCGACAGCGCCGGGCCGGTGCAGCCTGCCGCCGCTGCCGATGACGCCGATCTGCAACAGATGTTCGGCAGCGTGTGGGAATGGACCGGCAGCGCCTATCGCCCCTATCCCGGCTTCCGCGCCGCGCCCGGCGCGGTCGGCGAATATAATGGCAAGTTCATGAGCGGCCAGTTCGTGCTGCGCGGCGGCAGCTGCGCGACCCCGCGCGGCCATCTGCGCGCCTCCTACCGCAACTTCTTTTACCCCCACCAGCGCTGGCAATTCACCGGCGTGCGTTTAGCCAAGGATATCTGACATGGGCGTTGTTCGCAATCTTCGGCAGGTCGATGCCGATGCGGCGGGGGTCGATATCGCCTTCCGCGCCGACGTCCATGCGGGCCTGTCGCAGGCGCAAAAGGCGATTCCGGCGCGCTGGTTCTATGATACGACGGGCTCGGCGCTGTTCGAGGACATCACCGCGCTCCCCGAATATTATCCGACGCGCAGCGAAACCGACCTGCTCACCCGCCACGCCGCCGATATTGCCGCGGCGGTCGGCCCGGACCGCGCGGTCGTCGAGCTCGGCTCGGGCAGCTCGACCAAGACCCCGCTGTTGCTCGGCGCGATCGCGCCTGCCGCCTATGTCCCCGTCGATATTTCGGGCGATTTCCTCCGCGACAGCGCCGCGGCGCTCGCCGCGCGCTTCCCCGGCTTGCCGATCTATCCGGTCGAGGCTGATTTCACGCAGCGCGTCGCCATGCCGCGCGAGATTTGCCCGCTGCCCAAGCTCGGCTTTTTCCCCGGCTCGACGATCGGCAATATGGTCGCGCGCACCGCGATCGACCTGCTCCGCAACTGGCGCGAGGCGCTCGGCGAGGAATCTTTGCTGCTGATCGGGATCGACCGGATCAAGGATATTGCGGTGCTGACACGCGCCTACGACGATCCGGCGGGGGTGACGGCGGCGTTCAACCTCAACCTGCTCGAACGGATCAACCGCGAGCTCGGCGGCGACATCCCGGTCGATAATTTCACCCACCGTGCGATCTGGAACGATGTCCATGCGCGGATCGAAATGCATCTCGTTGCGGCATGCGACATCGATTTCACCGTCGACGGGCGTCGCTATCAGATGGCAGCGGGCGAGACGATCCACAGCGAGAACAGCCATAAATACGGCCCCCGCGATGCGAACCTGCTGCTGCGCGCGAGCGGCTGGACCCCGATCGCGACGTGGGACGACACCGACCCCGCCTTCGCGCTGATCCTCGCCGAAGCGACCGCCTTCCGCTCCGCCCCTTGACGCCCGGGCATCAGAACCTAGAGCAACGGTCCATCCTTCTCCGTTTGTCCTGAGCTTGTCGAAGGACCGCTCTTTTTCCTTGGCGCCGCTCAAAGGAAGAACAACCCTTCGACAAGCTCAGGGCAAACGGAATAGGGGACGGTTTGGTGGTGGCCCGCAGTGGAGGGCGCGATGAAGGAATGGGCAATATGATCGTCGGCGTCATCGGGGCAGGGCAAATGGGCGCGGGGATCGCCCAGGTATCGGCGGGCGCCGGTCATGACGTGCTGCTGTCGGACATCGACCTCGCGCGCGCCGAGGCCGGTAAGGCGGGCATCGCCAAGGCGCTCGGCCGTCTCGTCGCCAAGGAAAAAATGACGCAGGGTGACGCCGACACCCTGCTCGCCCGCATCACCCCCGTCGTCGATCATAGCGCCTTCGCTCCCGCCGACTTGGTGATCGAAGCGGCGACCGAGCGCGAGGAGATCAAGCGCGCAATCTTTGCCAGCGTCGGCCAGCATCTGTCCGACACCGCGATCCTCGCCAGCAACACCAGCTCGATCCCGATCACCCGGCTTGCGCAGGCATCGCCCGACCCGGCGCGCTTCATCGGGGTGCATTTCTTCAACCCGGTGCCGGTGATGGGGCTGATCGAACTGATCCGCGGCCTCGCCACCAGCGACGAAACGCTCGCCGCGGTCGAGGCCTATGGCCGCGGGCTCGGCAAGGAAATCGTTCACGCCAACGACGCGCCGGGTTTCATCGTCAACCGCGTGCTGATGCCGCTGATCAATGAGGCGGTATTCGCGCTGGGCGAAGGCGTCGCGACGATGCAGGACATCGACACCGGATGCCGTCTCGGGCTTAACCATCCGATGGGGCCGATCACGCTCGCCGACTTCATCGGGCTCGACACCTGTCTTGAAATCATCCGCGTCCTGCACAGCGGCACCGGCGATCCGAAGTTTCGCCCTGCGCCGCTCCTCGTCCAATATGTCGAAGCGGGCTGGGTCGGCAAAAAGGCGGGGCGCGGCTTTTACGACTGGACGGGAGCCGAACCGGTTCCGACGCGTTAGCAGCTAATGCGGTCAGGGGGCCGCGAAGGAGGCGTGATATGCATAGGAAAATTCTCGCGGGTTTGTCGGTCGCCGCGCTCGCGGTTTCTGCAACATCCCATGCCCAGCAGGGCGCACCCGAAGATTCGACGATCAAGGACACCGCGAATCAGGTCACCGAACCGTTCGATGGCAAGGAAGCGCCCGCCAAGCTGGTCGCTATCCAGGGCGATCCCTATTCGCTGGCGGGGCTGGGCAAATGTTCGGCGATCATTCAGGAAGTGACCGAACTCAACGAGGTGCTCGGCCCCGACGTCAACGAAATCGTCGACAAGGACCGCGAAAAGAAACGCGAGGAAACCGCGGGCCGCGTCGCGGGCAGCCTGGCCGGTTCGCTCATCCCGTTTCGCGGCCTGATCGGCGAAGTCACCGGTGCCAACGCCGAACGGCGGCGTTATGCTGCGGCGGTATACGCGGGGACCGTAAGGCGCGGGTTCCTGAAAGGCGTCGGCCTGCAACGCGGCTGCAAGGCGCCCGCGCGGCCCTAATTCGCCGCGCTTGGGGGAGGGGGGTGCCATGGACGTCGCCAATATCCGCAGCTTCACCATCGATGTGCCCCAATCGGCGCTCGACGATCTCAAAGACCGGCTGGCGCGGACGCGCTGGCCCGAAAAGGAAACGGTGGGCGACTGGGATCAGGGGATCCCGCTCGCTTATGCGCAGGAACTCGCGGCCTATTGGCGCGACGAATATGATTGGCGCAAAGTCGAGGCACGGCTCAACGCGCTGCCCAATTATCTGGCGACGATCGACGGGCTCGACATTCATTTCCTCCACATCCGGTCGGTCAATCCGGCGGCGCGGCCGCTGGTGCTGACGCATGGCTGGCCGGGATCGGTGCTCGAGTTCCTCGATGTCATCGAGCCGCTGGCGGCCGACTATCATCTCGTGATCCCGTCGCTGCCCGGCTATGGTTTTTCGGGCAAGCCGACCGAGGCGAAATGGAGCGTCGAGCATATCGGCGCGGCGTGGGACGCGCTGATGGTAGCGCTCGGTTACGACCGATATTTCGCGCAGGGTGGCGATTGGGGCAGCGCGGTGACCTGTGCCATCGGGATGAACCACGCCGATCATTGCGCCGGGATCCATGTCAACATGGTGGTCGGCGCCCCGCCGCCCGACCTGATGAGCGACCTCACGGATAGCGAAAAACTCTATCTCGCGCGCTTCGCCTGGTATCAGGCGAAGGACAGCGGCTATTCGACCCAGCACGCGACAAGGCCGCAAACGATCGGCTATGCGCTGACCGACTCGCCCGTTGGCCAGATGGCGTGGATTGCCGAAAAATTCCATGGCTGGACCGATTGCGGACATCAGCCGGGCGGCCAGTCGATCGGCGGCCACCCCGAGCGGGCGCTATCGAAGGATGCGATGCTCGACACGATCAGCCTCTATTGGCTGACCGCGAGCGCCGCGTCGTCGGCGCGGCTGTACTGGCACAGCTTCCGCAATTTCGCCGCGGGCGAAATATCGGTGCCGACGGGGTGCAGCCTGTTTCCGAACGAGATCATGCGGCTGTCGCGGCGCTGGGCCGAACGGCGTTATACGAATATCGTCCATTGGAACGAGCTGCCCCGCGGCGGCCATTTCGCCGCGTGGGAGCAGCCCGCACTGTTCGTCAGCGAGGTGCGCGCCGCGCTGGCGAAGATGGCGCTTTGACCCGGGCGCGGCTCAGCGCGGCACCGCCACCTGGCGGCAGGTTTCGGGCGACGAACGCAGCGCGGTGTTCCACATCGCCTCGTTCCCCTTGGTATGCAGCCGCCAGCCAGCGCGGTTCTCGTAGATCGCGCCGCTCGCCGCCGGGGTGGACCGCATCAGTTGCGCGCGGGCGCCGTTGACGCCAACCAAGGCGCCATTCTTGACGAAATCGACCTTCAGCCGGGTGCCGCGGTCGCATTCATAATAGGTGCTGACCCCCGGGCCGCCGACCGAGGCGCAGGCCGCAAGCAGCAACACCGAACCGCCGAGCGCTATGAATTTCAGCTGTTCCATGGCCATTCTCCCCTCAATAGCCCGACCGGACGCACAGCACGTCGGCCAGATAGACGCGCCCGCCGATGGTTTCCATATGCTCGCGCGCCGACCCGTTCCAGCCGATCGAGCGGCACCAATTGTCCGCCGTGCGCGCCGCGCAGGCGGCGGTAGCCGAACCGGTGGCACAGGCGGGAACGCGGAAATTGCCGGTTGCCGGCTGGGTGTGGAACTCGGCAAAATTGCCGCGCGCGACCTGGTCGTTCGCGGGCGGGTTGGGGTTCCAGCCGCCGCCCGTCCCGACCGGGCGGATCGACTGGATCGTGATCCCGCGCAGCACGTTGTTCAGCATCGGCGTATCGCGTTCGACGGTGCGGCAATTGCCGCGAAAGCGCGTCTTTTCGCAGAGTTCCCAGCGACCGCTGGCGACGCGGATCGAGTTGACCGGCCAGGCGAGCCCCAGATCGGGCTTTTCCTCGCCGATGAATACGGCGGGGCCGCGATAGGCGGCGTCGCGATAAATCGTCGCCTCGGGCGGGCGGTACATTTTGTCTTCGGGAGGCTGGGCGTTCGAGGTGGCGAGGAGTCCCCCGCCGATCGCCACCGCTGCTGCGGCCAGGATCGACAAACGAAACATGGTTTTCATGGCAAACCTCCCTGTTGGCAAACGCGACCCGGGATTCGTTTTCTGGGTCAAGTTTACGCCAACCGGCGCCGGCTTGCAAATTATCCCATGCGGCTGCGAGTCACCGTTCAGCGGGTCTCGGCGGGCGCTGCCGTTGCCGGATCGGGGGTCGCCGCCGTGGCTTCCGCGGCAGGCGCAACCGTGTCGGTAGCGGGCGCGGCGCCCACCGGCGGGGCGATACCCAGCATCAGCCCGGCAAGCGCCGCCGACATCAGGTTCGACAGGCTGCCCGCGAGCAGCGCTTTCAGGCCCAGCTTGGCGATCATCGGACGCTGGTTGGGCGCCAGCACGCCGGTGACCGCCATCTGGATCGCGATCGAGCTGAAATTGGCAAAACCGCACA
>VFQQ010004962.1_pt1 | contig 11362 bp, 13 predicted proteins | sample 3512341 | NCBI WGS metagenome assembly VFQQ01 (sample SAMN10412373, study PRJNA504923) | tailings metagenome | isolation source: Relicate 2 Philex TSF1 revegetated site | place: Philippines: Tuba, Benguet | collected 2017-08-29 | reverse complement strand
TCGCTCGGCTACCCGGTGGAGCGCTACAAGCTCATGCTCTTCGTGCTCTCGGCCGCGCTCTCGGGCCTGGCGGGCTCCATGAAGGCGCTGGTGTTCCAGCTCGCCGCGCTGTCCGACGTGCACTGGCACCTGTCGGGCGACGTGGTGCTGATGGCCCTGCTCGGCGGCATGCACACGGTGTTCGGCCCCGCCATCGGCGCCGCGCTGGTGGTGGGCCTGCAGTACTACCTGGACGCGTTCGGCGGCTGGGTCACGCTGGTCACCGGCGTGATCTTCATGGTGTGCGTGCTGTCCTTCCGCAGCGGCATTGCCGGCGCGGTGGCGGCACTGCGCACGCGACCCCGCGACGGTTCCTGACCCTTCAAACAGACCACCCCGATTTCCACCTCAAGGAGACCTTCATGCCGCGCTTCGAACGCCAAGCCCTCATGGCGAAATTCCAGGACATGGTCCGCCGCCGTGTGCCCATCATCGGGGGCGGTGCCGGCACCGGCATCTCCGCCAAATGCGAGGAAGCCGCCGGCATCGACCTCATCGTGATCTACAACTCCGGCCGCTACCGCATGGCCGGGCGCGCCTCGTCGGCCGGCCTGCTGGCGTACGGCAACGCCAACGACATCGTGGTGGAGATGGCCGGCGAGGTGCTGCCGGTGGCGAAGAGGACGCCGGTGATCGCCGGCGTGAACGGCACCGATCCCTTCATCGTCATGCCGGTGTTCCTGAAAAAGCTCAAGGAACTGGGGTTTTCCGGCGTGCAGAACTTTCCCACCGTGGGCATCATCGACGGCACCTTCCGCCAGAGCCTTGAGGAGACCGGCATCAACTACGCCACCGAGGTCGAGATGATCGCCGAGGCCCACGCGATCGACCTGCTGACGACGCCCTATGTGTTTTCCGTCGAGGAGGCCGTGGCCATGACCGAGGCCGGCGCCGACTTCGTGGTGCCGCACCTGGGCGTGACCACCGGCGGCACCATCGGCGCCACCTCCGCCAAGTCGCTCGCCGAGTCGGTCAAGCTCATCGACGAATGGGGCGAGGCCGCACGCCGGGTGCGCAAGGACGTGATCGTGATCGCGCACGGCGGGCCCATTTCGTCGCCCGAAGACGTGGACTACGTGTTCAAGCACAGCACCCACTGCAATGGCTTCTACGGCGCCAGCAGCATGGAGCGCCTGCCTACCGAGATCGCGATCAAGTCGCACGTGGAACGCTACAAGAATCTGACTTTCTGAAACCCGAACAAGAGGAGACACACATGGCCCGGGTATACGTGAGCGCGGTGATGAACGCGACGATCGATCAGGCATGGTCCTACCTGCGCGACTTCGGCGCTTTGGGCAACTACCACCCCTACTTCGAAAAGTCCTACATCGAGGACGGCAAGCCGTCCGACCAGATCGGCTGCGTGCGCCACTTCACCGTGCGCGAGGACGGCGGTTACCTGCGCGAACAGTTGCTGGCACTCTCCGACGACACCCACCGTTGTCGCTACAAGATCCTGCACATCGACGCGCCGTGGACCAACTACGTCGCCGAGATGCACCTGCTGCCGATCACCGAAGGCAACCGCTGCTTCGGCGAATGGTGGGCCGAATGGGACGTACCGGCCGACCAGGAGGCGGCGGCGGTGGAGCGCGTGCAGGGCACCTTCCGCACCTTCTTCGAATGCGTGAACGCGCATTACGACCGGCGCAAATGAGCACATTGCCACCCACCGCCTGGGTGGTGGGCACCTTCGACACCAAGGCCGCCGAACTCCACTACCTGGCCGGCCTGCTGCACGCGGCCGGCCTGCGCGTGGTCACGGTGGACATCGGCACGCGCAGCGCCCCGGGCGTGGCCGACATCGAGGCGCGTGAAGTCGCCAACCACCATCCCGGCGGCGCGTCGGCCGTGTTCAACCCGTCGGACCGGGGCGAGGCCGTGATCGCCATGGGCGAGGCGCTGGCCCGCCTCGTGCGCGAGCGCCTGACCGCTGGCGAAATCCAGGGCATGCTCGGCGTGGGCGGATCCGGCGGCAGTTCCATGATCGCCCCGGCCATGCGCCTGCTGCCCATCGGCGTGCCGAAGCTGCTGGTCTCCACCATGGCGGCGGGCGACGTGTCGGCCTACGTGGGCGTGGTGGACATGACGCTGATGTACCCGGTGACCGACATCGCCGGGCTCAACCGGCTCTCGCGCACCATCCTGGCCAACGCGGCGCACGCGCTGGCGGGCATGCTGCAGCACCGCGCGCCGGTGGACCACGGGCAGGACAGGCCGTCGATCGGCCTCACCATGTTCGGCGTCACCACGCCGTGCGTGCAGGCGGTGCGCGGCCTGCTCGGCGAATCGTTCGACGCGCAGGTGTTCCATGCCAACGGTGCCGGCGGCCGCACGCTCGAGGCGCTGGCCGCCGCCGGCATGCTGCGCGCCGTGGTCGACCTCACCACCACGGAAGTGGGCCAGCACCTGGCCGGTGGTGTGTGCGACGCCGGCCCGAACCGCCTCGACGCCGCTGCCGCGCACGGCCTGCCCTGGGTGGGTTCGGTCGGCGCGCTCGACATGATCAACTGGGGCGCGCGCGACACCGTGCCCGCGCGGCACCAGGGCCGCACCTTCCACGTGCACAACGCCAACGTGACGCTGATGCGCAGCAACGCGCAGGAGCTCGAAGCGGCCGCGCGGCGCATCGCCGAGCAGCTCAACCGCGCCAGCGGCCCGGTGCGCCTGCTGCTGCCGCTGGGCGGCCTGTCGATGATCGATGCGCCCGGCCAGCCGTTTCACGATCCCGCCGCGGACGCGGCCCTGTTCGACACGCTGGAGCGCCTGTTCGTCCCGAGCGAGACGCACCGCCTGGTCAAGCTGCCGCACCACATCAACGACCCCGCCTTCGCGGCGGCGGTGGCCGAGCACGTGAGGGCGGTGGTGGTGTAAGGTGTCGCGCCATGAGCGACGACACCACCGCACAGGCCCGATCCCGTTTCTTCGAGGGCAACGAGCACTTCGGCGCCGGGCGCCTGCAGGACGCCCGCGCCAGCTACCAGGCCGCCCTGGCCCTGGTGCCCGGCCGGCCCTCGGTGCTGGCCAACCTCGGTGTCACCGAATGCCGCCTCGGCCTCTGGGCCGAATCCATCGAACACCTGCGGCAGGCCACGGCGGCCGATCCCGAACACCGCGACGCCTGGGTGGCGCTGGGCCTCTCGCACGAGGCGCTGGGCCAGTGGCAGCCGGCGGCCGAGGCGCTGCAGAAAGGCATGCGCCTGGGCGCGGCCACGGCGCAGTTGTGGCTGTCGCTCGCGCTGTGCCAGCTGCACCTGGAGCGGCCGGCCGAGGCGCTCGAATCGCTCGACGAAGCGCTGGCGCTCGACGCCACGCTGGCCGACGCCTGGAGCCAGCGCGGCAGCCTGCTGCGCGACGCCGGCCGCCATGCCGAGGCCGCGCTGTGCTTCGAACAGGCGCTCACGCACGGGGCCGACGAAACGCTGCACCGCTTCTACCTGGCCTCCGTGCGCGGCGGTGACGCCACGCCGCCGCAACCGCCCCGCGCCTACGTGGAGACGCTGTTCAACGAATACGCCGACGACTTCCAGACGCACCTGCTGGAGCAGCTGCGCTACCAGGCGCACCAGACCCTGCTGGCGCCGCTGCGCGAAGCCGGCCAGCGCCACCCGCTGGTGCTGGACCTGGGCTGCGGCACCGGCCTGTGCGGCCAGCTCATCCGCGCGCAGGCCGACGCCGTGGACGGCGTGGACCTGGCCGAGGCCATGGTGGTGCAGGCGCGCGCCACGGGTGCCTACCGCCGCGTGGTGCACGGCGACCTGCTCGGCTTCCTGCGCGAGCAGACCGAACCCGCCGACCTCGTGATCGCCGCCGATGTGTTCATCTACGTGGGCGCGCTGGACGAAGCCTTCGCCGCGGTGCGCCAGCGCCTGCGGCCGGGCGGCTGCTTCGCTTTCTCGGTGGAGTTGGCCAGCGGCGCGGCCGATCTGCACCTGCTGCCCAGCCTGCGCTACGCGCATTCACCCGCCTATGTGGAACGCCTTGCCCAAACCCACGGTTTTCGCGTGCGCCGCACCTGGCAGGCGCCGCTGCGCGAAGACCAGCGCAGGCCGGTGATGGGGCTCTATGTGTTGCTGGAGCCGGCGGGTTGAGGCGACGGCTGCCCGGGCCTCACTCGTTGCGCCGCGCCACCCAGTAGGACGCGCCGTCGCGCCCGTAGCGCTCCGCGTGCGGCTCGTCGCGGTTCAGTTCGAAGGTGTCGCCCGGGCGCAGCTGGCGCGTGAGGTCGCCCACGGTGAGCCACATCTCGCCACGCGTCACCAGCGCCTTCACTGAAAACGGGTGGGAATGCATGTCCAGGAGCGTCAGCGGCTCCCACTCGCGCTCCAGCACCTCATCGAAACCCTCGGTGAGTGCCTGGATGCGGAAGACGTCGAAATTCAGTTGAGGCATGAGGGCATTGTGGGGATTTGCAGGTGGTGGTCAAGCGTTAGCATGTCGGCCTCGTTACGAGTACATCGAAAGGTTGGTTGTTCATGTCCCACATGCTCTTGATCATCGAACCCGCCGGCCAGCGCGGCACCCGCACCGAGGCCGAAGGGCGCGAGGTGTACGACCGCATGGTGCGCTTTGGCGACGCCCTGCGCGAGCGCGGCAAGCTGCTGGCGACCGAGTCGCTGGCGTCCGACGCCAGCGCGGTGCGCGTGAGCAAGGCCGGTGGTGCCAGGACCCAGGTGCTCGACGGGCCGTTCGCCGAAGCCAAGGAAATGATCGGCGGCTTCTTCCTGCTGAATTGCGCCGACATGGCCGAAGCTGTGGCCATCGCCCGCGAATGCCCGGCCGCCGAATGGGCCACGGTAGAGGTGCGGGCGCTGGGGCCTTGTTACCAGTGACGTCAGGACCTAGGGTTTCTACCTAGTCGCATCGGGTCGAACGGCCATCGTCTGCTTCGTCGTACTGGTTGAAGCCACCCCGTGGCGCCCAACAGGAGAACAACCATGCGATTCATGATCATCGTCAAGTCCTGCGACGAGTTCGAAGCCGAGACCAGCCCCGCCGCCGACGAGGCGCTGATGGCGGAAATGGTCCGCTACCACGAGGAACTCGCCCAGGCGGGCGTGCTGCTCGACGGCTCGGGCCTGCAACCCAGCCGCAAGGGCTGGCGTGTGCACCACGGCGCCGACGGCAGCAAGCGCATCGTCGACGGCCCGTTTGCCGAGTCCAAGGAGCTCATCGCCGGCTACACCCTGATCCAGGTGCGCACGCGGGAGGAAGCCCTGGAATGGAGCCGCCGTTTTCCCAACCCCGCCGGTCGCGGCAAGGAAGCCGTGATCGAACTGCGCCAGCTCTACGAGATGGAAGACTTCCCACCCAGCCAGCCGCTGGAAGACTTCAAGAAGCTCGAGGCCCGCGCCCGATGAATCCCCGCACCAGGAGATCGCCATGAAGCAGCATTTCGACATCCTCATCCAGGCCTCGCGCCGGCAGGTGTGGTCCACCATGCTGGAAGCACCCACCTACGAACAATGGACCAGCGCCTTCTGCGAGGGCTCGCGGTACGAGGGCTCGTGGGACCCCGGCGCGCGCATCCGCTTCCTGGACCCGGCCGGCAACGGCATGGTGTCCGAGATCGCCGAGCACCGCCCGGCCGAGTTCGTGTCCATCCGGCACCTCGGCTTCATCGAGAACGGCAAGGAAGACACCACCAGCGAAGCCGTGCGTGCGTGGGCGCCCTGCTACGAGAACTACACCTTCACCGACGAGGCCGGAGGCACGCGCGTGAACGTGGTCATCGACACCTTCACCGGCTACGAAGAAATGATGGCCAACACCTGGCCGCCCGCGCTGCAGGCCCTGAAGGCGCTGTGCGAAGGCAAGCACTGAACCACCCAACCCCCAAGGAGAACCCCCATGTTTCGCGAAATCTTCGTCAACCTGCCCATCAAGGACATGGGCAAGTCCCAGGCCTTCTTCAAAGCCCTGGGCCTGAGCTTCAACCCGCAGTTCACCAACGAGCAGGGCGCCTGCCTGGTGGTCGCGCCCAACATCTACGCCATGCTGCTGGTCGAGCCCTTCTTCCAGGGCTTCACCAAGCTGCCGATCTCGGACGCGAAGAAATCCACCGAGGTGCTGATCGCCCTCTCGTGCGACAGCCGCGCCGAGGTGGATGAGATCGTGGCCAAGGCCGTGGCGGCCGGCGGGACCACGCCCAACGCGCCGCAGGACCACGGCTTCATGTACCAGCACGGCTTTGCCGACCTGGACGGCCACCAGTGGGAGGTGTGCTGGATGGACATGAGCGCGGCTCCGGCGCAGATGTGACCGCGCGGACGATGTAGATTCCTGCGCATGCACTCCGGTGTCCACCAGGCCATTGCCACCGTCTGGCGCCTCGAATCCGCGCGCGTCACGGCGGCCGTGGCGCGCATGGTGCGCGACATCGGCGTGGCCGAGGAACTGGCGCAGGACGCGCTGGTGGCGGCGCTCGAACACTGGCCGACCGAGGGCGTCCCCGACAACCCGGGCGCCTGGCTCATGACCACCGCCAAGCGCCGTGCGCTCGACCACATCCGCCATCGGCAGATGGCCGATGCGCGGCACGAGGACATCGCCGCCGACATGGAGGCACTGGGCACCACGCATGTGCCGGACTTCGTCGACGCGCTCGACGAAGCCCGGCAGGACGACATCGGCGACGACCTGCTGCGCCTGGTCTTCACCGCCTGCCATCCCGTGCTCTCCACCGACGCGCGCGTGGCGCTCACGCTCAAGCTGCTGGGCGGCCTCACCACGCACGAGATCGCGCGCGCCTTCCTGGTGCCCGAGGCCACCATCGCCCAGCGCATCGTGCGCGCCAAGCGCAGCCTGAGCGAGGCCGGTGTGCCCTTCGAGGTGCCGCGCGGCGCGGCTCTGGGCGAGCGCCTGGCCTCGGTGCTGGAGGTGGTGTACCTGGTGTTCAACGAGGGCTACACCGCCACCAGCGGCGGCGACTGGATGCGCCCGGCCCTGTGCGACGAAGCGCTGCGGCTGGGCCGCATGCTGGCGCAGATCGCGCCCCAGCAACCCGAGGTGCACGGGCTGCTGGCGCTGATGGAGATCCAGGCCTCGCGCACGGCCGCCCGCACCGACGCCGAGGGGCGCCCGGTGCTGCTGGCCGACCAGGACCGCGCGCGCTGGGACAGCCTGCTCATCCGCCGCGGCCTGGCCGCGCTGGACCGCGCCGACCTGCTCACCACCGCGCCCGGTCCGTACCACCTGCAGGCCGCCATCGGCGCCTGCCACGCGCGCGCACCGCGCGCCGGCGACACCGACTGGTCCCGCATCGCCATGCTCTATGGCGAACTCGCCCGCGTGGCGCCCTCGCCGGTGGTGGAACTCAACCGCGCCGTCGCCGTGGCCATGCACGCCGGCCCGGCGGCGGGCCTGGTGCTGGTGGACGCGCTCATGAAAGAGAAGGTCCTGCAGCGCTACCAGTGGCTGCCCAGCGTGCGCGGCGACCTGCTGGAAAAGCTCGGCCGGCGCGAAGAGGCGCGCGCCGAATTCCAGCGCGCCGCCGAACTCGCGGGCAACGAGCGCGAGAAGGCGTTCCTGCTGGAGCGCGCAGCGGCACTGGCCTGAGGGCATGCCGACCCGGTTAAACCCGCATGGCCTTTCACGGACCGGCGGTCCACACTGGACCCGAGGCAGGCCCGTATGGATTCGATAACAAACACCACCCCTTGCGACGTCCTCGTGATCGGCGCGGGACCGGCCGGCCTGGCCACCGCCGCCTGCCTGGCGCCGCTGGGGCTGGAGGTGAAGCTGCTCGACCGCGCGCTGGAGCCCGCGTCGTCCTGGCGCCACCACTACGAGCGCCTGCACCTGCACACCGTCAAGACGCATTCGGCGCTGCCCGGCCTGCCGTTTCCCGAGAGCGCGCCGCGCTACGTGCCGCGCGAAGGCGTGGTCGAGTACCTGATGGCCTACGCCGAACACCATGGCCTGCGCCCCGAGCTGGGGCAGGAGGTGGTGGCCGTCGAGCCCGCACCGGCGGGCACGCGGATGCGCTGGACCGCCACCACGGCCGGTGGCCAGCGCTTCGCGGCGCGGCATGTGGTGCTGGCCACCGGAGCCAACCGGCGGCCGAGTACGCCCGAGTTGCCGGGCCGGGCCGATTTCCAAGGTCGCATCCTGCACAGCCGCCACTACCGCAACCCCGCGCCCTTCGCCGGCCAGCGCGTGCTGGTGGTGGGCATGGGCAACACCGGCGCCGAGATCGCGCTCGATCTGGTGGAGCATGGCGTGCGCACCGCGATCTCGGTGCGATCCCCGGTCAACATCGTGCTGCGCGACGTGCTGGGCCGGCCCACCCAACTCTCCAGCATCGCGCTGAGCAAGCTGCCCCCCGCCTGGGGCGACGCCATCGCCATCCTGCTGCGCAACCTGACTGTGGGCGACCTCAGCCGCTACGGCCTGCACACCGCGGCGATGTCGCCGCTGCGCCAGTTGCGCGAGGAAGGCCGCACGCCCGTCATCGACGTGGGCACGGTGCGCCGCATCCGCGCCGGCGACATCCAGGTCTATCCCGGCATCCAGACCCTCACGCCGGGCGGCGTGCGTTTCGTCGGCGGCGAGGAGCACCCCTTCGACGTGGTGCTGCTGGCCACCGGCTACGACGCCGCGCTGCGCGAGCTGTTCCCCGGCACCGCCCTGCCGCTGGATGCGCGCGGCATGCCGCCGGGCACGGCGGGCGAGGGCGCGCTGGCGGGCGTGTACTTCGTGGGCTTCGACGTGCGCCAGCCAGGCGGGCTGCTGCGTTCCATCGGACCGCAGGCGCAGGCGGTGGCGCAAGGGATCGGGGCGTCGGACCGATAGCCTGGCTGGCCGGGTGCCCGCGTTCAGCGCGACATCTGGGGATGCCGGGCAAACAGCTCCGCGACCCACTCCACGAACGCCCGCACCTTCGCGCTCAGGTGCCGGTTCGGCGGGTAGACCACGTACAGGGGGATCGTGTGGCAGGTCCAGTCGGGCAGCACCCGCACCAGTTCGCCGCGCTCGATCAACGGCATGGCCGTGAAGGCGGCCATCTGCGCAACGCCCAGTCCCGCCAGTGCCGCCGCCGTCATCGCGTTGCTTTCGTTCACCGAGAGCCGATACCGGCCTGAAATCTCCAGCGCCTGGCCGTCCTTCTCGAACTCGTTGGGAAACGCCCGCCCGTTGCGGGTGGAGAAGTAGTTCACCGTGGTGTGTTCATGCTCCAGTTGCTCGGGGTGCGTGGGCGTGCCGTGTGCCTGGATGTAGGCGGGCGATGCCACCGCCACCAGCGGCACGTTGGCCACGCGCCGGGCCACGAGCGACTGGTCCAGCAGCTCGCCGCCGCGGATCACGCAGTCCACGTTGTCGGCGAGCAGGTCGACGGACCGGTCGGTCACGCCCAGGTCGAGCTGGATGTCAGGGAAGCGGCGGTAGAAGTCGGCCAGGGCCGGGATGAGGATCTCGCTCGCCACGGAGGTACCTACATCCACCCGCAGGCGCCCGCTGGGCTTGGCCTGCGCGTTGGTCATGCTGGCCTCGATGTCGTCCAGGTCGTTCAGCACCCGGACCGTGCGCTCGTAGTACGCCGCGCCATCGGGCGTCACGGTCACGCGCCGCGTGGTCCGGTTGAGCAGCTTGACCTTCAGGCGCGACTCCAGGTGCTGCACCAGCCGGGTCACCGTGCCCTTGGGCAGGTCCAGCGACTCCGCTGCCTTGGTGAACGTGCCGGCCTCCACCACCCGCGCGAACACCCTTATCGATTGAATCTGGTCCATGCCCTCACTCCTTGACGCGCTGTTGGTGGGCCGGATTGTTCACGCAATGGAAACAGACAACTGGCGGCAGGCGGCTTTATCCGCAAGAAAGGTATGCCTATAGTCACGTCCATGGTTTCAACTGCCTCCCCCTTCGCCCCGTCGGCCCCGGCACGCACGCTGTCGGTGCCGGGCAACCCGCCTCTGGCGTTGCGCTTGTGGGGCCGCAAGCCACGCGTTGGCGCGGTACCCCTGGTGCTGCATTTCCACGGCGGTGCCTTTGTCTCGGGCGACCTCGACAGCGGCGCCTGCCTGGCCGAGCTGCTGGCCAGCTCCGGCGCGGTGGTGGCATCGCTGGCCTACCCGCTGGCGCCCGCGCACAAATTCCCCGATGCGGTGGAAGCCGGCCATGCGGCACTGGAGTGGCTCCACAAGCAACGCACCCGCCTGGCGGGATCGGGCGCCTCCCTGTTCGTGGCCGGTGAAGAGGCGGGCGGCAACATCGCGGCGGCCGTGGCGCTGATGGTGCGCGACCGCGCCCATCCGCCGCTGGCCGGCCAGATCCTCGTCGCGCCCATGCTGGACCCTTGCAACGCCAGCGCATCGCTGCGTGAAACGATGGGCGAGGCCACGGGCTGCAAGTGGATCGATGGCTGGCAGCAGTACCTGCGCGGCCCCATGGACGCCGAGCACCCCTACGCGGTGCCTCGCCATGCGCAGCGCCTCGCCGGCCTGCCACCTGCGCTCATCCTCACCGGCGGTGACGACCCGATGCGCGACGAAGCCCTGGCCTACGCCGCTCGCCTGAGTGAGGCGGGCATCGCGGTCCACAGCGGCGTGCTGCCGCCCACCACCGGCTGGCCTGACTCGCTGAGCGAGCAGCCGTCGGCCGAGGCCTGTCCGTGCGCCAGCGAGGTGCGCGAACACGTCCGTGCCTTCTTCCAGGCCGCGACGCCGCCGCCGTCCTGACGGAGCCGTCCCCTACCCATCCCCCTGAAACGCCAGCCCCGGTCACCCACCGGGGGTGGTCCCGCTCGCCCTCAAAAAGGAATCACCATGTCCCCATTGCCCTCGTTCAAGCGCCACCTCTGGTGGCCCACCGCCGCCGCACTGGCGGCGATCGCCGTCGCCGTGATCGTGCTCGCGCAGGAATCCACCCCTGCCCAGGCCAGCGCACCGATGAGTGCGCCACCGCCCATGCCGGTCTCCGTGGCCACCGTGACCGAGAGCGACATCGCCACCTGGGATGAGTTCTCCGGCCGACTCGAAGCGGTCGAGCGCGTGGACATCCGCTCCCGCGTCGCGGGCGTGGTGCAGGCCACGCATTTCCGCGAAGGCGCGCTGGTGGCCAGGGGCGACCTGCTGGTCTCCATCGACCCCGCGCCCTACGCCGCCGAGGTGGCGCGCGCCGAGGCCCAGGCCAGCGCCGCGCAGGCCCGGCTGAGCCACGCCACGGGCGAGTTCGCGCGCTCGCAGCGCCTGTGGAACGACAAGGCCATTGCCCAGCGCGAACTCGACGACCGCCAGAACGCGCTGCGCGAGGCCGAGGCCAACCTGCTGGCCGCGCAGGCGCAGGTGCAGGCCGCGCGCCTGAACCTGGGCTACACGCAGGT
>VFQQ010004961.1_pt1 | contig 11362 bp, 9 predicted proteins | sample 3512341 | NCBI WGS metagenome assembly VFQQ01 (sample SAMN10412373, study PRJNA504923) | tailings metagenome | isolation source: Relicate 2 Philex TSF1 revegetated site | place: Philippines: Tuba, Benguet | collected 2017-08-29 | reverse complement strand
TGGCCAGGTCCGCCTCGTCTTCAGCCAGCAGGATGCGCATGCCGCATTGTCGCGGTATCGCTTCTCAGGCCACGAAGCGGTAGCCCACGCCCGTCTCGGTGCGCAGGTGCTGCGGCACCGAAGGGTTGTGCTCGATCTTCTTGCGCAGGTTGGCCATGTGCACGCGCACGTAGTGCGTGTCTTCGGCGTGGCCCGGCCCCCACACGGCCTTGAGCAGCTGGGCGTGCGTGATCACGCGGTCGGGTTGCGTGGCCAGGTGGGTGAGCAGCTTGTATTCGATGGGGGTGAGGTGCAACGGCTCACTCCCTCGGGTGACCGTGCGCCGCACCAGATCGATCTCGACTTCGCCGAAGCGGATGGCGGGCTCGCCGCCGGGCGTCTGCTGGGTACGGCGGCGCAACTGCGCGCGCACGCGAGCCATCAATTCGCCCGCGCCGAACGGTTTGACGAGGTAGTCATCCGCCCCCGCGTCCAGCGCCTCGATCTTGCTGGCTTCGGTGCTGCGTGCCGACAGCACGATCACTGGCGCCGCCGACCACTGCCGCAGGTCGCGGATCAGGTCCACGCCGTCGCCGTCGGGCAGGCCCAGGTCGAGCACCAGCAGGTCGGGCCGGCGCGTGCCGGCTTCGATCAGGCCGCGTTGCAGCGAATCGGCCTCGTGCACGGTGTGGCCTTCGGCCTGCAGTGTCAGGCGCACGAAGCGGCGGATGTCGGGGTCGTCTTCGACCAGGAGAACCTGCGGGCCGGGCGTGCTCATGCGGGGGCGTCTTCCTTGGGGGCGGCCGGTGGAGTGCCACGCGGCAGTTCGATCTCGAAGTGTGCGCCTTCAATGCGACCGCCCTGCACCCGGTTGCGGCCGCTGATGCGGCCACCGTGCGCTTCCACGATCGCGCGGCAGATCGCCAGGCCCAGGCCGACGCCGGGGGTGGCGCTTTCGCGCTCGCCGCGCTCGAACTTCTCGAACACGCGCGCTTCCTGCCCGGGCGGCAGGCCGGGGCCATCGTCGTCCACGAACAGCCGCACGTGTTCGCTGTCCAGCGCGGCGCCGATGCGCAGTGCCGAACCGGCCGGCGTGTACTTGGCGGCGTTCTCCAGCAGGTTGGCCAGCACGCGTTCCATCAACGCGGCGTCCAGGTGTAGCAGGGGCAAGTCGTCGGGCAGGCTCACGTCGAGGGTGTGCCCGCGCAGCAGTTCGGCACTGGCGGCCACTGCGCTGCCCACCACCTCTTCCAGCGGCAACCACGCGCGCTGCAGCGGCACGGCGCCGGCCTGCAGGCGTGCCATGTCGAGCAGGTTGACCACCAGCGTGGACATGCGCCGCGCCGATTGCCCGATGGCCACGGCCACCTCCGCCTGCTCGGGCGGCAGCGGCGGGCGCGCCAGGTGCAGTGCATCGGCCAGCCCCACCAGCGCGGTGAGTGGGGTGCGCAGATCGTGCGAGATCGCGGCCAGCAGCGAATTGCGCAGGCGCTCCGATTCGATCTGCACCGTGCTGTGCTGCGCCACCTCGATGTAGTGGATGCGCTCCAGCGAGATCGCGAGCAGCGCCGCGCCCGCCTGCAGCGCCTGGCGCTGTTCGGTGTCGAGCGCGCGCGCGCCGGCGGGTTCGATCACCAGCGCGCCGCGCACACGCATGGGTGCTTTCAGCGGCACCACCAGCGTGGGGCTGGCGGGCAGGGTGTCGGTGCCGCGGCCGGCGGGCTCGCCGCGGTCGTAGGCCCATTGCGCCACCGCCAGGTCCACCGGCGCATCGCCTTGCCCGGCGGCCTGCAGCCGGTCGTGGTCGTCGGCCACCAGCAAGGCGCTGCGCGCGCCGAACTCGGTTTGTGCGAAGCGCGCGCCGATCTGCGCCACCTGCTCGGGCAGCAGCGCGGCCGACAGATCGCGCGCCATGTCGTGCAGCGCGCGCACACGGCGCTCGCGGCGCGTGGCGGCGTCGGCCTGCTGGCGCAGCACCGCGGTGAGCTGGCCGATGGCCAGGCCCACCACCAGCATCACCGCGAAGGTGACGAGGTATTCCACGTCGCTCACCGCGAGCGTGAAGCGCGGCGGCACGAAGAAAAAGTCAAACAGCGCCACGCCGAGGAAGGACGCCAGCACGGCGGGCCCGCGGCCGAAACGCAGCGCGATACCCACCACCACCAGCAGGAAGATCATCACGATGTTGGTGAGCTCCAGCAGCGGGATCAGCGGCGTGGCCAGCAGGGCGGTGGCGGCGCAGGCCAGCGTGGCGGCCAGGTAGCCGGGCCAGCGCCGGCGCTCGGGCGGGGCCGCGGTGGCGGGCCGTGTGTCGGCGTCGCCGCCGTGCTGGCCCACCTGCAGCACCTCCACGTCGGGGGCCATGGCGCCCACCCGGTCGGCCAGGCTGCCCGGCAGCCAGCGGCGCGCGCGCGAGCGCCCCAGCACCAGGCGCGACAGGTTGTGCTCGCGCGCGTGGCGCACCAGCGCGGCCGCGGGGTCGCGGTCGCTGAAGGTGGTGACGTGTGCACCCAGGGATTCCGCCAGATCGAGCGCCTTCTGCGCGCTCGGGTCGGGCCCGCCCGACAGGGGCTGCACGTGCAGCGCGTGCCAGGGCACATCAAGCTGCCCGGCCAGCCGCGCCGCGGTGCGCACCACCTTCTCGGCGTTCGGACCGCGGCCCACGCCGGCCAGCAGCGATTCGCGGTTCGCCCACACCGGGCGCGGCGCGCCGCGCTGGCGGAAGGCGCGCACCTCGTCGTCCACGCGGTCGGCCGTGCGGCGCAGCGCCAGTTCGCGCAGCGCCAGCAGGTTGCCCTTGCGGAAGAAGTTCGCGGCGGCGCGTTCGGCGCGCTGGTCGTCGCCGGTGCCGTCGCGCGCGGGCAGGTAAACCTTGCCGCTGCGCAGGCGCTCCAGCAGCTCATCGGGCGGCAGGTCCACCACCACCACCTCGTCGGCCTCGTCGAACAGGCGGTCGGGCACGGTCTCCCAGACGCGGATGCCGGTGATGCCACTCACCACGTCGTTCAGGCTTTCGAGGTGCTGCACGTTCATCGTGGTCCACACGTCGATGCCCGCGGCCAGCAGTTCCTCGGCGTCCTGCCAGCGCTTGGGGTGGCGCGAGCCGGGCGCGTTGCTGTGCGCGAACTCGTCGAGCAGCACCAGCGCGCCCGGGTGCCGCACGCCGAAGGCCAGCGCGGCGTCCAGGTCGAACTCGCGCAGCGTGTGGCCGCGGTGTGCTACATGGCGCAGCGCCAGGCGCGGCAGGCCCTGCGCCAGGGCCTCGGTTTCGGGCCGGCCGTGGGTTTCGACCACGCCGACGGTGATGGCCGTGCCTTCACCCAGCGCGCGGCGCGCGGCCGCGAGCATGGCGTAGGTCTTGCCCACGCCGGCCGAGGCACCGAAGAAGATCTTGAGCCGGCCCCGGCGTTCGCGGGCCTCGTCGGCCTGCACCTGCGCGAGCAGGGCGTCGGGGTCGGGGCGCGGAATGGGTTCGGTCATGTCTGGGGACGTGGCGCCCCGGCATTGTGCGCCGCGTCGAGTGCGAGGTTGAGCTGCAGCACGTTCACGCGCGCCTCGCCGAACACGCCCAACCACGCGCGCTCGGTGTGGGCGTCCACCAGGGCCTGCACGGCCTGCACGTCCAGGCCGCGCGCGCGGGCCACGCGGGCCAGCTGGTACTGCGCCGCCGCGGGGCTGATGTGCGGGTCCAGCCCGCTGGCCGAGGCGGTGACCAGGTCCACCGGCACCGGCGCGGTGTTGCCCGGGTCGGCCGCGCGCAGCGCGGCGATGCGTTCGCGCACCGCGGCTTGCAGCGCCTCGCTGGTAGGCCCGAGGTTGGAGCCGCCCGAGGCCGCGGCGTTGTACGGCGTGGGCGCGGTGGCCGAAGGGCGGCCCCAGAAGTAGCCGGGGTCGGTGAAGGCCTGGCCGATGAGCGCCGAGCCCACGGGCTGGCCGTTGCGCAGGATGAGACTGCCGTTGGCCTGCTGCGGGAACAGCGTTTGCGCGGCGCTGGTGATCAGCAGCGGGTAGAGCAGGCCGGTGATCACGCTGAGCAGCAGGAACAGCAGCACCGCGGCACGCACGCTGCGGCCGATGCTTTCGGTGGGAGAGGTTTGGGTTTCGGTGTTCATGATGAAGTCCGGTTCAGGCCAGGCCGAGGGTCGCGATCAGCAGGTCGATGGCCTTGATGCCGAGGAAGGGGACGATGACGCCGCCCAGGCCGTAGATGCCCAGGTTGCGGCGCAGCAGCGCAGCCGCGCTCACGGCGCGGTAGGGCACGCCCTTGAGCGCGACCGGGATCAGCACCACGATGACCAGCGCGTTGAATACCACCGCCGAGACGATGGCCGAGGCGGGGCTGGCGAGCTGCATCACGTTGAGCGCCTGCAGTTGCGGGTAGGTGGTGACGAAGGCCGCCGGCAACACGGCGAAGTACTTGGCCAGGTCGTTGGCGATGCTGAAGGTGGTGAGCGCGCCGCGCGTCATCAGCAGCTGCTTGCCGGTCTCCACGATCTCGATCAGCTTGGTGGGGTTGCTGTCGAGGTCGACCATGTTGCCGGCCTCCTTGGCGGCCTGCGTGCCGGTGTTCATGGCCACCGCCACGTCGGCCTGCGCCAGCGCGGGCGCGTCGTTGGTGCCGTCGCCCGTCATGGCCACCAGGTGGCCGCGCTGCTGGTGCTCGCGGATGAGCTGCAGCTTGGCCTCGGGCGTGGCTTCGGCCAGAAAGTCGTCCACGCCGGCCTCGGCCGCGATGGCCGCGGCCGTGAGCCGGTTGTCGCCCGTGACCATGATGGTCTGGATGCCCATGCGGCGCAGCTCGGCAAAGCGCTCCTTGATGCCGCCCTTGACGATGTCCTTGAGCTCGACCACGCCGAGCACGCGCGCGCCGTCGGCCACCACCAGCGGTGTGCTGCCGCGGCGCGCGGTCTCGTCCACCATGGCCTGCACCTTGGCTGACCAGTGGCCGCCCTGCGCCTCGACGTGGCGGCGGATCGCGTCGGCCGCGCCCTTGCGCACCTGGCGGCCCTCGGCCAGGTCCACGCCGCTCATGCGCGTTTGCGCGGTGAAGGCCACGAAGTGCGCGCCCAGCGATTGCAGCTCGCGTTCGCGCAACTGGTGCTTCTGTTTGGCCAGCACCACGATGCTGCGGCCCTCGGGTGTTTCGTCGGCCAGCGAGGCGAGCTGGGCTGCGTCGGCCAGGTCGCGCTCGTTCACGCCCGGGGCGGGAAGGAAGGCACTGGCCTGCCGGTTGCCCAGGGTGATGGTGCCGGTCTTGTCGAGCAGCAGCACATCCACATCGCCCGCGGCTTCCACCGCGCGACCCGATGTGGCGATGACGTTGGCCTGCATGAGCCGGCTCATGCCCGCCACGCCGATGGCCGACAGCAGGCCCGCGATGGTGGTAGGGATCAGGCACACCAGCAGCGCGGTCAGCACCACCAGGCTCACGGGCTCGCCGGCGCCGCTGGCCGCCACGCTGAAGCTGGAGAAGGGCAGCAGCGTGATCACCACACCGAGGAACACGACGGTGAGGGCGACCAGCAGGATGGTGAGCGCGATCTCGTTGGGCGTTTTCTGGCGCCGCGCGCCTTCCACCATCGCGATCATGCGGTCCACAAAGGTCTCGCCCGGGTTCACGCTCACGCGCACCACGATCGAATCCGACAGCACGCGCGTGCCGCCGGTGACGGCCGAGAAGTCGCCGCCCGATTCGCGGATCACGGGAGCGGACTCACCGGTGATGGCGCTCTCGTCCACCGAGGCCACGCCGTCGATCACCTCGCCGTCGGCGGGCACGGTGTCGCCGGCCTCGATCAGCACCACGTCGCCCTTGCGCAGCGAGTCGGCCTCGATCGGCAGCCAGCGCATGGCGCTGCGGGGCGTGCCGGCCTTGAGGGCGCCGTCGAGTTTCTTCGCCCAGGTCTTGCGCTTGAGCCCGCGCAGGCTCGCGGCCTGCGCCTGGCTGCGGCCTTCGGCCAGCGCTTCGGCGAAGTTGGCGAACAGCACGGTGAACCACAGCCACAGCGCCACGGTGAGCGTGAAGCCGTCGGGCTGCGTGAACCACAGCGCGGTGGTGAAGGCGCTGCCCGCGTAGACGACGAACATCACGGGGTTGCGAAGCTGCGCGCGCGGGTCGAGCTTGCGCAGCGCATCGAGCAGGGCCGGCCGCACCAGTGCCGGGTCGAACAGGGTCAATGTCTTGCGTGTCATGGTCGGGCGCCTCACTTCGCCCACAGGATGAAGTGCTCCACCACCGGGCCCAGCGCCAGGGCCGGCACGTAGTTGAGCAGGCCCACCAGCAGCACGGTGCCGATCAGCAGGCCGATGAACAGCGGGCCGTGCGTGGGCAGGCTGCCCGCGGTGGCCTCGGCGCGCGGTTTGGCCGCGAACGAGCCGGCCATGGCCAGCACCGGCACGATGACGCCGAAGCGGCCCACCGCCATGGCGATGGCCAGCAGCACGTTGTAGAAGGGCGTGTTGGCCGACAGGCCCGCGAAGGCGCTGCCGTTGTTGTTGGCGGCCGAGCTCAGCGCGTACAGCACCTCGGTGAAGCCGTGTGGCCCCGCGTCCTGAATGCCGGCGCGGCCGGCGTCCGTCATCACGGCCAGCGCCGTGCCCAGCAGCACCAGCAGGGGCGTGATCAGGATCGCGATCGAGACCATCTTCATCTCGAAGGGCTCGATGCGCTTGCCCAGGTAGGCCGGCGTGCGCCCGATCATGAGCCCGGCCACGAACACCGCGAGCAGCGCGAACACCAGCATGCCGTACAGGCCCGAGCCCACGCCGCCGAACACCACCTCACCGAGCTGCATCAACGCCAACGGGATGGCGCCACCGAGCGGCGTGAAGCTGTCGTGCATGGCGATCACCGCACCGCAGCTCGCCGCGGTGGTGATCACCGCGAACAAGGCCGAGGCGCTGATGCCGAAGCGCACTTCCTTGCCCTCCAGGTTGCCGCCGCTCTGCAGCGCGCTGGCAGCCTGGTCCACACCCAGCGCGGCCAGCATGGGGTTGCCCTGCTGCTCGAAAGCGGTGGTGGCCACAACCGCCGCCACGAAGATCGCCGTCATGGCCGCAAGCACGGCCCAGCCCTGGCGCCGGTCGCCCACCAGGCGGCCGAACACCCCGCACAGCGCGGCGGGGATGGCGAAGATCGCCAGCATCTGGATGAAGTTGCTGAGCGCGCCCGGGTTCTCGAACGGATGCGCCGAGTTGGCGTTGAAGAAACCACCGCCGTTGGTGCCCAGCATCTTGATGGCGAGTTGCGAGGCCACCGGGCCCAGGGCCAACGTCTGCTCGGGCACGCCGGCTTGCAGCGGCGCGAGCGTGAGGTAGGGCGAGAGCGTCTGCACCACACCCAGCGCCACGAACACCAGCGCCAGCACGAACGAAATCGGCAGCAGCACCCACAGCGTCACGCGCGTCAGGTCCACCCACACATTGCCGATGCTGCGCGAACTGTGCCGCGCCAGGCCACGCGCAAGCGCGATCACCACCACGATGCCGCTGGCCGCAGACAGAAAGTTCTGCACCGTGAGGCCGAGCATCTGCGTGAGGTAGCTCATGGTGGTCTCGCCACCGTAGCCCTGCCAGTTGGTGTTGGTGGCAAAGCTGATGGCGGTGTTGAAGGCGGAATCCACCGTGACAGCGCCAAAGCCATGCGGGTTCAGCGGCAGCGCGCCCTGCAGCAGTTGCAAGACAAACACCGCCAGCACGCCGAGCGCGTTGAACACCAGCAGGCCGCGCGCGTACGGCCACCAGCCGGTCTCTTGCGAAGGGTTCACGCCGGCCAGGCGCCACAGCGGCGCCTCCAGCCGGCGCGTGAAGGCGATGCGGTCGTCGAGCACGGCCTGCATCCAGCGCGCCAGCGGCCAGGCCAGCGCCAGCAGGCTCAACAGAAAGGCCGCGAGCAGCGCCGCGGGCGACAAGAAATCCATGGGCATTCCCGAAGTGATGACCTCGGGGATGCTAGGAATCGGCCCGTCAAGACGGCCGAAAGACTTGTGTGCCGGGTATCAAGAAAGCATCAAGACGGGTTCAGCGACGCGCCTTCGCCACCTCTTCGGCCACCAGCGCCGCCAGTTGATCAGGCCCGAAACTGGGCAACGGGCGGCCGTTGACGAAGAAGGTCGGTGTCTTGTTGACCTGGAGCGCGGTGAGGTCGGCGATGTCCTGCTCCAGCAGGGCCTGCATCTCGGGGCGCTGCACGTCCTCGATGGCACGCGGGATGTCGAGCCCGGCCTGCAGCGCGGCCTGGAAGGCCAGCTCCGGCCGCGGCTGGCCATGGTCGGCCCACACCGGTTGCGCTTCGAGCACGGCGTCCATCACGGGCACGTACTTGCCCTGGCGCCGGGCCGCTTCGAGCAGCTTCACCACCTGGTCGGAGCCCTGGTGGAACGGTGCGTAGCGGATCACGAGCTTCACGTCCTGCGGGTACCTGGCCATCAGCGTTTTCACGATCGGGTAGAAGGCCCGGCAGGTTTCGCACGCGGGGTCGAAGAACTCCACGATGGTGACCGGCGCGCCCTGCGGCCCGATCACGGGCGAGTGCATGCGCATGAGGCGCGTGGGGTCGGCGCGCACGATCTCCACCTGTTTGGCCTGCTCGCGCTCGCGGAAGGTGTTCATGCCGAGGAAGAAGGCGAGGGCCACGAGGGCCAGCAGGCCGATGACGGTGAGTCGCTTGGCGTTCATGATGGACGGGTCTTTCGCAGGAAAACGGTGAGCAGCAGCACGATGGCCGCGAAGGCCAGTGCCGAGAGCCACGGCAGTTGAATGCCGAAGAAGAGGTCGAGCGCCTGGTCGCTGCACGAGGGGCCGGCGCCGCATGGCACCCACCACTGCGGCACCCAGCCCGCGATGAGCGCGCTGTGGTACAGCGCGATGGCCAGGCCGATGGCGGCCAAGGGCCAGGCGTACACGGCACCGCGGCGGTCCTCTCCGAACGTGGCCATGGCCAGGATCAGCGCGAGCGGGAACATGGCGATGCGTTGGTACCAGCACAGCAGGCAGGGCGTCATGCCCATCACCTCGCCGATGAACAAGGCCGCGGCGGTGGCCAGCAGGGCCACGGCCCAGGCCAGCAGCAGCCACACCCAGTGGCCGTGCCGGGGGCTGTCGTGCAATCTCATCAAGGGAGTCCTTCCGTAGGGAAACGATCGACCCACCGCATGCGGTGTGGTGCGAAGGACCGGAAGGGGCGGGCCGGCGGCGGCCCGAGGTCGATCAGAGCGTGTGTGTCATCCCCGAACCGGTCGGGGCAGCCACTGCGGCCGATCGGGCGGCGGTGCAGCGAGCGAGGCGTTCGCCGATGTTGGCAAGGCCGGGCACGGGGCCCGGTGCGCGCAGGGCAACGCGACGGCGTGTGGGGGCACACAGGCACCACAGCCCGCGTGGCAATCGCCGCTGTCGGCGGTGTGGGCCCCGGGGGCATCCGCGTCGGCCACGTGAACGCTGTGGGCGTGGTGGCCCGCGGCGGTGGCTTCGATCACCACTGCCTCGTGCACGCAGGCCGCCACCGCGGCCGAGGTGAACGGCAGCAGCAGGGTCAACAGGAGCAGGGCGAGCCAGCGGCGCATGCGCTGGATTGTAGGAAAGGGCGGGCGATCAGCCCGCTGCCCGCAGCCCCGGAAAGTCCTCGTCGCGGAACTCCATCGCGCCGCGCTGGCCGGCGGCGTCGCGTTCGATCTCCTGCTTGCGCAGCTGCACGCGGCGGATCTTGCCGGAGATGGTCTTGGGCAATTCGTTCACGAACTCGATGCGGCGCACGCGCTTGTAGGCGGCCAGGTGTTCGCGCGCGAAGCCGAGGATGTTCTGTGCGAGCTCGGGGCCGGGTGTGGCGCCGGCCGCGAGCAGCAGGTAGGCCTTGGGCACCACGCCGCGGATGGCGTCGGGCGAGGGCACCACGGCCACCTCCACCACAGCCTCGTGTTCGATCAGCGCGCTTTCCAGTTCGAACGGGCTGATGCGGTAGCCCGAGGCCTTGAACACGTCGTCGGCGCGGCCCACGAAGGTGAGGTAGCCATCGGCGTCGCGCGCGGCGGTGTCGCCCGTGTGGTAGTGGCCGTCGCGCATCACCTCGGCGGTTTTCTCGGGGCTGTCGAGGTAGCCCACCATCAGGCCCAGTGGTCGCTCGCGCAGGTCGATGCAGACCTCGCCTTCGTCGGCCTCGTGGCCGTCGGCGTCGAGCAGGCGGATGGCGTAACCCGGCAATGGCCGGCCCATGGAGCCGGGCTTGAGCGGCTGCCCGCTCACGTTGCCGATCTGCGCGGTGGTTTCGGTCTGGCCGTAGCCGTCGCGCAGCCACAGGCCCCAGGCCGCGTGCACCTGCTCGATGATTTCGGGGTTCAGCGGCTCGCCCGCGCCGATGAGTTCCCGCAGCGCGAGCTTGCCGCGCCACGCCGCCAGGTCTTCCTGGATCAGCATGCGCCAGACCGTGGGCGGTGCGCAAAGGCTGGTCACGCGGCAGCGTGCCAGCGCTTCCAGCAGCGCGGGCGCGGCAAAGCGCGGCGTGTTGTGGATGAACACGCAGGCGCCCGCGTTCCAGGGCGCGAAGAAGCAGCTCCACGCGTGCTTGGCCCAGCCGGGCGACGAGATGTTCAGGTGCACATCACCGGGCTGCAGGCCGAGCCAGAACATGGTGGAGAGGTGGCCCACCGGGTAGCTCTGGTGCGTGTGCAGCACCAGCTTGGGCTGCGCCGTGGTGCCCGAGGTGAAGTACAGCAGCATCGGGTCGGTGGCCTGCGTCGGGCCATCGGGCACAAAGTGGTCTTTGAGGGTGTGCGCGGTGGCGATGTCGTGCCAGCCCGCGGGTGCACCACCCACGGCAATGCGCGTGAAGCCATGGCCGAGTTGCTCGAACTTGTCGGTCTGCGCGGCGCCAACCACCACGTGCTTCACCTCGCCGCGCGTGAGCCGGTCGCGCAGGTCATCGGGCGTGAGCAGCGCGGTGGCCGGGATCAGCACCGCACCGAGCTTGATGCAGGCGAGCATGGTGTCCCACAGCGCCACCTCGTTGCCCAGCATCAGCAGCACGCGGTCGCCGCGCTGCACGCCCAGGCCGTGCAGGAAGTTGGCCACGCGGTTGGAGCGCGCGGCCATGTCGGCAAAGCTGTAGCGCTGCTCGCTGCCATCGGCCTCGGTGATCCACAGCGCGGGCTGGGTGTTGCCGCGGGCGAGCACGTCGAAATGGTCGAGCGCCCAGTTGAAGTTGGTGAGCGCGGGCCAGCGGAACCGCTGGTGGGCTTCGGTGGGCTGGCCGCGCAGTTGCAACAGCAGCTGGCGGGCGGATTCGAACGCGGGTTGGGGTGTGGTCGTCATGCGGTGCAGCAAAAGGCGGGGCGAACGGTGGAGTTCAACGCCTGCGTGCACCCAGCTTGCGGTAGATGGTGGCGCGGCTGAT
>VFQQ010004960.1_pt1 | contig 11363 bp, 11 predicted proteins | sample 3512341 | NCBI WGS metagenome assembly VFQQ01 (sample SAMN10412373, study PRJNA504923) | tailings metagenome | isolation source: Relicate 2 Philex TSF1 revegetated site | place: Philippines: Tuba, Benguet | collected 2017-08-29 | reverse complement strand
GCGACCGCATGATCAATGGCATGGTCGAGCGCGGCTACCCCAGGGAATTTGCCGAGCGTTGCTTCAAGCAGATCGAAGGTTTTGGCGAATACGGCTTCCCGGAAAGCCATGCCGCGTCCTTCGCCCTGCTCGTCTATGCGTCCTGCTGGTTCAAGACCTTTTACCCCGACGTCTTCTGTGCCGCGATCCTCAACTCGCAGCCGATGGGCTTCTACCAACCCGCCCAGCTGGTGCGGGATGCCCGCGATCATGGCGTCGAGGTCCGCGACGTCGACATCAACACCTCCGTCTGGGATTGCACGCTTGAAAAGGCATCCTTCGATGCCGATCGCATCGTGAGCCGCCATGCCGGAATGCGCGGCGTCATCGTAACGGATCATGCCGTGCGATTGGGCTTTCGCCAGATCAAGGGCCTATCGAAAGACAGGATGACCACTTTCATCGCCCGGCGCGGCGACGGCTACGAATCCGTGCGCGATGTCTGGCTGCGCTCCGGCCTCGACACCGACGAGATCGAAAAGCTGGCCGAGGCCGATGCGTTTCGCTCGCTCGGCATCAGCCGGCGTGACGCCCTGTGGGCGGTACGCGCGCTGGATGGTCGCAAGGCTGCGGAGCGACTCCCCTTGTTCGATCAGCCCGACATCAGGCTTCCCGATCTCGAACCGGCGACGAAACTGCCGATGATGCAGTCGGGCGAACACGTCATTCACGATTATCGTTCGCTCGGCCTGTCGCTCAAGGCGCATCCGGTCTCGTTCCTGCGCGACCGGCTAACCCGCAGCGGCGTCACTCCGAACGCGCTGCTGTCTTCGGTGCCGGACGGCAGGCGCGTCACCGTCGCCGGCCTTGTGCTGGTGCGCCAGCGCCCGGGTAACGGCAATGCCATCTTCCTTACCCTCGAGGATGAGAAGACCGTCGCCAATGTGATCTTCTGGAAATCGACTTTCGCGCGCTTTCGGCCGGTCATCATGGGCGCACGCTTCGTCCGGGTCACCGGCAAGTTGCAATGCGAGTCCGATGTCATTCACATCGTCGCAGACAGGATCGAAGATCTGACGCCCTGGCTGTCGACCTTGCTGGAAGACACGCACCCGGACCTCGCCAGATCGGCCGACGGCAGGAAACTTCTGACCGGTTCCGCCAATCGAAATCACGGCAGCATGCCCGAGCTGCAACGGAAGCCATCGGAGCAGGATTTCCGCACCCTCGCCGATGAGACGCAGAGCGTCATGCCGAAGGGCCGCAACTTTCATTGACCGGCACAGATGTCTGCCAACAATCCCGGGCTCAACCCTTACCCGGTGTTATCGACCGCGCCTCGGAGGGCAGCATGATCGGAATCCCGTCGCGAACCGGATAGGCCAGCTTGGCAACGCGCGAGACCAGTTCGCAGCGTTCCGCATCCCAGCTCAAAGGCCCCTTGGTCAGCGGGCACACCAGGAGCTCCAGCAGCTTGGGGTCTACATCGACCTTCTTGCCTTCCCGCTCACCCATGCTTTGCATCTCCAGCCTTGTTGCAGGAACCCTACTGCAAGCCCGGCCCGAAATCCTCGCCCTCGCGCGCCAGCGTCATTTCGGTGATGGCGATCAGCGTCTCGGCCCGGTTCTTCAGGTCCTGCGCCTCCAGAAGTGCCTGCTTTTCGGCGGCGCCATAAGGCGCCATCATCGACAACGCATTGACCAGCATAGCGTTGTCTGCGCGGCTCACACTTTCCCAGTCCGCTTCCAGATCGTTGGCCTGCAGATAGGCTCTGAAGGCCTTGAGCAGGGCCGTGCGATCGACCGCCGATGCCGATGGATCTTCCTCGAGGTCGGCCAGGAAAGGCGCCACCCGGCATTGCCGGAAGGGCGTGCGGACGGTGAGTTCCTGCGTGACCCGGAAACGGCAGACCCCTTGAAGCGAAACGACATAACGGCCGTCTCCGGTTTCCATGTAGGAAGTCAACCGGCCGATACAGCCGATGCCACTGAGTTCAGGCTCGCCATCGTCACGCAGCGCGCCATCGAGGCTTGGCTGGATCATGCCGATCAGCCGCGATCCGCCCAGGATGTCGTCCACCATCTGCAGGTAGCGCGGCTCGAAAATGTTCAGCGGCAAGCGTCCCCCCGGTAGAAGCAGTGCTCCCTCCAGCGGAAAAACCGCGATCGAGGCAGGCAAATCGGTTTCGAGCCGATATCGCGTGTTTCCCGCGCGCATCCCTTTTCCTGTCCAGAGCGTTTCCGTTTTTCACGGAAACGCGGAAACGCTCTAAGTTTTTGTTTTCGCCGCATTTTTGTAACGCCAAGTGATTCCACTTGGCTACAAAATGCTCCAGTCACATATTTCGCGAAGAGACCGGCCAATGCCCTTTTCGAGGCTTGCCGCGCTCCCAGCGAAGGCTCGTCCGCGCTGTGCTTTTACGAGAACAGCAGCGAGGACAGTTTGCGGCGCGTCGACAAGGTCACCTCGTCGGTCATGCCCCAGGCTTCGAACAGCTGCAACAGCTGCGCGCGCGCGCCGTCGTCGTTCCAGGTGCGATCGGCCTTGACGATCACCAGCAGATTGTCAGCCGCCTTTTCGCGTTCGCCCATCGCATTCTGGATCATGGCAAGGTCGAAGCGAGCCTGATGATCCTTCGGGTTCTCGGCAAGACGCTTCTCGAGCTCAGCCGGGTTGCCGAGCTCCGATGCCTGCGCGGCAAGCGCTATCCGTGCCCGCACGGCGCTGATTGCCGGTGCATCGGCCTTTCCTTCGGGAACCTGGCTCAGCACCGCTTCGGCACCAGCCGTGTCGCCGGCATCGAACAGAATCTCGGCAAGGCCGGCGATCGCTTCGACCGTATCCGGCGCCTGCTCCAGGATCGACTGATAGATATCGGCAGCGGTCTGCACATCGCCGGCACCGCGAGCCTCGGTTGCGGCAGCCAGGGCCTCGGCGAGCTGCGGCTGGCCGCCACCCTTACCGCCGACCCGCTCGATGAATTCACGGATCTGGCTTTCGGGAACGGCGCCCATGAAGCCGTCGACAGGCTGTCCGTTCTTGAAAGCGATGACCGCCGGAATGGACTGGATGCCAAGCTGTCCGGCGATGGAAGGATGCTCGTCGATGTTCATCTTGACGAGCTTCACCGTGCCGCCGGCAGCGTTGATTGCCTTTTCCAGCAATGGCGTCAGCTGCTTGCACGGTCCGCACCAGGGTGCCCAGAAATCCACCAGCACCGGCTGGTTTCGCGATTCCTGGATGACGTCGGCGGTGAAGGTCGCCGTGGTCGTATCCTTGATCAGGTTGCCGGCTGCACCATTTGCCGGTGCGGCTCCGCCGTTCTGCCCGCCATACTGCACGGTTGTCGTATACGCGTTGCCCATGCCGCCGAACGGATTTTGGTCACTCATCATCTTGTCCTTTCGGGTCGCCGGCAAAAAACGGCGGCCCAGTTCTGCAGGGGCTGGTTTGCCACCAATGTGGCGATCACGCCGAGACTTTCAAGATAACAGGCTCGTGGCCGGTTGCCTCGATGAATCTGATCAGGTCGCCCGAAGTGATCGATGTGGTCGCTTCATTGGTCAACGGATGCGCATTGATGACCTGATTTTCCATCAGCGGCGCGTCGAGCACGATCTTGACCTGCTTTTCGCTGTCGTTGATCAGCCCGAAGACGGTGACGGCGCCGGGAACGACCCCGAGCAATTCCAGCAGTTTTTCGGGCTTGCCGAACGAAACCCGGCTGGCCGCGCCGATCAGATGGTGGATCTGCTTCAGGTCGACCTCCGCTTCCTCGTCGACGGTCACCAGGAAGAAATTGTCCTTCTTATCCTTGAGGAACAGGTTCTTGGTGTGCCCGCCGGCGATTTCGCCGCGCAGCGCCTGCGAATCGGCGACGGTGAAAAGCGGTGCATGCCGGCGTGTCGAAACCTCGATGCCCAAACCGGCCAGGAAAGCGAAAAGCTCGTCTTCTGTCTTGGCCATGCTGCTCCACCAATTGCCGCGCAAGGATCCGACATCGCCATCCGTGCGCCATATGAACGCGTATCCTCCTGATCCATAGAGCAGAGGGAGCCTGCAAGCCAAGGCGTTTTGGTCACTTTTGCCAACGATGCAAAAAGCGCATTTTTCCCTGTTGCATTCGGCGCGGTCTTCGGCCATATAGGCCCGGCTTGCGGCCCAAGGCCGTGTGAGCGGGTGTAGCTCAGGGGTAGAGCACAACCTTGCCAAGGTTGGGGTCGGGCGTTCGAATCGCCTCACCCGCTCCAATAATTCAAGCAACGAAAAGCCGCGGAACTCCGCGGCTTTTTCGTTTTCTGGACAGTTGAAATCACTAAGTGCGGCAACTGCCCAAAAGGGTACGGTTACGCGCGGGTTACCGAAGTTGGGTGATGATAGGGCAGGTCGTAAGCCTGCCCCATCGACTAGTCACGGTTAAGCTTTGGCCAAGCCGTGCCAAGTCCGACCATTGGATTCCGTAACCAGTGCAGCATATTTACGATTGGTTTTACTGGCTGCAGCTTTCGCCCTCTCCACGACTTGCGCACGGGTCAAATTGCCCTCGAAGTTATACTCCGCTGGCGGCAGAGCATACGTGACGCCATCATCAGAGCGAATCGTGTTGCGAAAACCTTGTGCGATCATTTCAGCGTGAAGCTTGTCGTAATCGCTCCAGGTGGCATCATGGAGTTCAATCCGTGTCGTAAAATTCGACATGTGCGCCACCATTATCGCTTGCTATCGGGCGTGCGTTTCAATGGCTTCCAGGTCGACCCCGGCGAGCTAGTCGGAGGCAGCCGGGTATTATCAGGCACCGCGGCATAATTGTCTCGTTGACCTCCGCGCGGCCCCACCTCGCGGAAAATACCACCATTCTTGCCAGTGTCCGTACCGGGTTTTTTGGTTGTCATCTTACAGTCCTTGTCTGGAACTCGCCTGCGCCAGAGCAGATGATCCGCTCTTCCTTGCGCCGAGCTCCTATTTCTAAAGGTGACAGCTCTGTGATGTTTTGTCAATGAGCTGTATCCAGCTACATAGACAGCTGTACGTCGGTTCTTAGAGAGCTGCTTGACAAAAACGCTTGCTTTGGGCATAAACATCGCGAGAGCTGTCGCGGAAGGATGAGCGAGCTGTTCGCTTACCAGCATCAGAGCTCTTAAAAGGAGAAGTTCCGATGGAAGTACACGTACCCGCCATGCGGGGGAAAATGGGCGCCCGCACGTATTATGCCTGCCTGATGCCGCTGAACGCGGTTCCTCAATTCTTTAAGTTCACAGATTGGGCCGGCATCAGCCCTCAAGATCGGGAACAGCGCGTGCTGAATCTGAAGCGCGTCCCAGACCTGGCTTCCTATATTACGGAGAATGAGGAAGACTACTTGTTCTCCTCGATCACAGCCTCCTACAAGTCGGAACCCACTTTCGAACCCTATGCACCAGATGCAAATATTGGAGTGCTCAAGCTTCAACTCGGCGATGAGTTGATCATCAATGACGGCCAGCATCGCGCTGCCGGTATCGTACAAGCACTCAAGGACGGATCAGCTTCATTGAAGAACGACACTCTCTCGGTACTGTTATTCCCTTGGGAGAATACCGACCGCGTGCAGCAGATGTTCTCCGACCTCAATCGTTTCGTACAGAAAACGTCCAAGTCCCTCGATATTCTTTACGACAAACGCGATGACACAGCCGCTGCCACGCTCGCGATGATCGAGAAGGTGCCGGCGTTCAAAGAGCTGACCGAGAAAGAAAAGGTCTCGTTAGAAGCTAAATCCACGAAATTGTTCACTCTGGCGGCTCTCTACGATGCCAATGTGGAGCTTCTGAAAGGACATGACAAACAAGACATTATTGCTAATGCTCAGCTATTGACCGATTACTGGACAGAAGTGTCTAAGCATATGCCAGATTGGACGAAGGTCCTTTCTGGTCAAAAACTTGCAGTCGAATTGCGTCAGGAAAAGATTTCGTCCCACTCCACTGTATTGCGTGCTCTTGGTGGTCTCGGAGTTGACCTCCTAGTCTCATCCGAATGGCAGAATGCTCTTTCTGGACTTGAAAGCATCGACTGGTCAAAGAAAAATTCGGAGTGGGAGAACATCTGCATCGTTGCTAATTCGGTTGTTTCCAATCGTCAGGCCCGAGCAGCCACTAAGGCCTTTATTAAATCCAAGCTCGGCCTCAGCTTGACCGAGGGTGAACAGCGTTCTCTTGATCGCGCAGCGTAGTTTTGCGTTCGCGACACACAGAAGAAAGGGTGGCGGCAGCCACCCTTTCGGCTTTTGGCTGGAACTACCTTTGAGTCAGTCAATCTATCACGCACGCCACCACCGCCACAGGGTGGTGGCAGTGACGACGCTGATTTGAGTTGAGTAGGTGAGGTGACCGGGGCGGGCTCACGCACGTGTAGCTGTACCCGGGCACGAAAGAGGCATACGTGTGCACGAGGCTGGCATGGGGTAGCAGACCACGAGTCGCTACGGGGGCCGGAATCGCACGGCTTTCGCCACGCTCACGAGGCAAAGCGGCCTGTGTGGTGCTTCGAGTCCCAAGTGTTCGGCTGCCTCCTCCCCTTGTTTATCTGACTATGCCTCGTCCCGGAGAACCGATTTGGCGCAGCTTCGCCGCCCTTGACGTTGGTGCAGAGCCTGAACCTTTCGGCACATACTGTGAGATCACATACGACACATATTTGCGCAAGTATTGCGCAGATACTTATCATCAAATATGGTCCGCTACGCATCGCGGGGCGCGCAATACTGGAGTGAAAAATGGAAACGGCAGGCAAGAAGCGGGAGAAGTTCCGTGAGCTGGCGTCCAATAGGACTGACAAGGCCCTGGAGGCTATTGAGCGGATCGGGAACCTCTCCAACCGGCAACTCTATGAGTGGGAAGCTGGCGAGATTCGCAAAATCATCAAGGCGCTACGAGATGAGGTAGCCAAAGTCGAAGCACGATTCGAAACCCCCAACACACGGCGGCGCGACCGCTTCAGCCTTTGAGGTCAGACATGCAGCACCACAGCGCAGTTTCAGCTCTACGAGTCGACGATCAGGACTTTTTGATTCGGAGCACCATCGACCGTTGCCCAAAGGTCATGATGATCCGGGAGTTATTTAAGAACGCGCTGGAGGCCGCACAGCAAGAAACGGATGGGAAAGTGGTCTTCTCTGTTGCGCACGAAAGCGTACCCAAGCTCTCCATCTGGAACAATGGCCCCGGGATGGATGACGAGGAACTCGGCCGGATGACCAACTTGGCCGCGTCCATAGGGAAGGTGAAGGGCCTCGACAAGAATTTTGGAATGGGGGCGAAAGTCGCATCCCTTCCCTCGAACCGCCGGGGTCTCCGCTATCGCACGTGCAAAGATGGACGGATTCATGAAACGATCTTGTGCGAACGGGAGGGCGTCTACGGAAGATTGCGCCGGTTCGACACGAATGGTGACTCGCTTGGCGATGTTATCGACGTGACTGACTTATTGAAGGCAGAAGGCGGGCATCGGCTGGACGAGGACTGGACCGAGGTTGTTCTACTGGGCAACCATGCTGAACAGAACACCGTGTTGGACCCGTATGACGGGGACCCCGACCAAAAAGCATTCTGGTTGGCAACATATCTCTATCACCGCTTCTACCGTCTGCCTGACAATGTTGAGGTACGGTTGCTTGAAGGCACACATGCTCGAAAGGACGGCTCCCGCCGCTTTGAAACGATCTCAGCTCGCCGAGCGAAGGGGGTATTCGCGCAGCATGAAACGGTTGAACTCGCCAATGGAATTAAGCTGCACTACATCTACGACGAACCAATGGGCGACACGTCGCACAACCGCTCGGTAAGCGGCTCAATCGCGTCTAACCTCAGCACCTGCGCGATCGTTTTCCAAGGGGAAATGTACAGTGTGCTAACGGGTCGTTCGTGGACAATAGAAGCACCCACCTTCGGCATCCCGTTCGGCGCACGGCACATCTCAGTCCATATAGAGCTCTCCGATGACTACCTTGTTCTTCCGGAAGGCTACCGTCAGTTCCTTCGTTACGCTGACGGTGAGCAAGATCAAGTGGAAGCGAAGGACTTTGCTTTGCAAGTGCTCGAGAACCGGCCCGAGTGGCTGATCGACTTGATCCATTCCATGGCTCCGAACTCCGGTGACTCAAGCGATGAAATCAGAAATCGGTTGCAAGACCTTCTCAACAAGTTGCGCGTCCGGTCGATCTCGCCCCGCGTCGACGACGAGGGCAATCTTGACGTTGATCCGGGGGCCGGTCGAGGCTCCATAGAAGGCGGGATGGGCCGTAATGAAGGCAGCGGCAGCGGTCGCCACAAGCCCGATGATCTCACCGTCGTGCAGACAGGGGCTCAAATGGCTCGCATGGCGCAAAATCTGGAGCGAGCACCCAAGCTCATTCCGCTCGACGACGCATCGGATATTGAAGATAAACAGATCGTTGGGCGGGCGGGTCGCTACTACCCCGCCTCGGGCGAACTCTTTATCAATATGACTTATCCAGCCGTTCCCTTGATGCACGAGCAACTTGGTCGCGAATACTCGCAAGCACCCGATCCAGAGGTGATGCAGAAGATGGCTAGGGGGCTGTCTCGAAACTCCATGATCAATCGCGTGGGCTTGGCAGTGGTTTTCGCGCTTGCGAAGCGCATCAACAAGGAATGGGATGAGGAGGCGATGGGCAAGGCACTTCAGCCCGAGAGCCTCAGCCTCGCTGCGGACAACTATTTCGAGTCGCTTCAAGATGCTCGGCGCATGCTGGGCAAGACGCTCAAAATGAAGCGAACAGACGGTGAGGAGGAAGAGCTCGAGGCCGTAGTGGCCTAAAGGCAGGGCCGAACGCAGCGCGTCGGTCAGATGCAACTCGGCTATGCAGCGCTCCATGTAGGATTGATGTGTGTCGCGTTGTCTTGTCAGAAGTCCACGTTGGAGCGCATGGCGTGGCCATCGAACCACGCTCAAACTATTCTGGGTCGCCGCGCGGTCACAGTTTTACCGTTTCACTAGAGTTCATCGGAGCATCACTCCATTCACAAGGCACCAGACCAGCGAATACAGAGAGAACGTGCGCTTTTTGCGTACTGAAGCGGAACCTACGACATTCCGATCGAATACATTGACGATGTAATTATTTGCTTGCCAAGGTTGGGGTCGGGCGTTCGAATCGCCTCACCCGCTCCAGTTTTCCTCCGGAAAACCAAGCTGTTAGAAAAAGGTCGCCGCGTGGCGGCCTTTTCTGTTTTTGCGGTTGATCGCAATCCCATCACGGCTAGACCGGTTTGACGGGAACCGTCGACTGCCACATCTCACGATGTTGAGACAACCGGCCGGCTCGATCCTTCGCTCTCTGCGTCATTCCGGGCCAAGGCGAGGGGGAGCCTCAGGGTGACGAGCGTGCCACCGCTCGAGGTGTTCTGAAACGACATCGATCCGTTGTTCAGCGCTACGATCTCTCGCGCGATTGCCAGCCCCAGCCCGCTTCCAGGTGCACTCTCATCAAAGCGCCGCCCTCTTACGCCAACCAGCTTCAAGTTCGATTGGTCAATTCCCGGTCCGTCGTCGCTTATCCTCAATTCAGCGACATCGCCGTCTTTGCGAATCTGGACGCTCACCGTGGACTTCGCCCATTTGGCGGCGTTCTCCAAAACGATCCCAACAAGTTCGATGAGGTCGTTTGCGTCGATATCGACATCGAGCTCGTCATTCAGATCGGTCAGCCACTCGAGCCGTTCGCCTTCTTTTGTCTTCTGCAGGACGAGCATCGCGCGTGTGATGACAGGATTGAGCGGGGCTCTCAGCATGTGCAGCCGCGCGCGATGGCGCAGCCGCGACAGGCGCAGTTGATAGTCGATGCGCTCGTGCATTTCATCCGCCAGGTTGGCGATGGCGGCCGCATGGTGATGATCGCCGCGCACCTCCAGTTCATGCGCGATGGTGCCGATTACCGACAGCGGGGTCTTGAGCCCATGTGCCAGGTCCGCGGCGCGCGAACGCGCGAACTCGATGGATTTTTGCTGCAAGGCCAACAGTTCGTTGACTTCGACGACCAAGGGGACAACCTCGGCAGGATAGCTTCTTTCGACCGAACTGGCTGTCCCCTTGCGAATGCTCTCGACGTCCTGACGCAGTTTCTTGAATGGCAGGAGACCGAAATGCACCTGCAGGACAGCAATGACGACGAGAGCGCCACCCAGCACAAGCAGGGCTATCACCATTGACCAGGCGAAGTCCTTGATGGAGTCGTCGAGTATCGAGCGGTCCTGGGCAACGATGATCTGGTAGCGCTTGTCCTGCTGGTTGGTCTTGAAGCTCGCGTTCAGCGACAAGGCGATCAGTGACTGCCCCGCAGGTCCTGTCATCGTCGAGAACCGCTGTCCTTCCAGCTTGGGATCCGTATCCAGAATTCGGTCCCAAAGTGAGCGGGAGCGTATCGTCCGCTGCGAGTCCATATCGCGGACCTGCCAATAAAGGCCGCTGTGCGGCGTGTCATAGCGGGGGTCGGGCAATCGGCCCGAAAGACGCGGTACGGCGCCGGTCACGTCCAGATCGACCAGCGCCACAAGGCGCGCCATGGTTGCCGAAAGATCGGACCGCGCACCCCGCTCGACGCTTTCAACGAAAAGGTAGCCAAGGGCGATGCCAGCCAGAACGAGCGCAAAAGCGATCGAGACGGCAGTCCCGACAATCATCCGAACCTTGAGCGAGCCAAGTTTCATCAGAAATTGCCGCCGAGCGTGTATCCGTGTCCCCGACGCGTTACGATGACGTCAGCACCCAGGCGTTTGCGCAGACGGGCAACCAGGACCTCGACTGAATTGGAGTCCCTCGCGAAATCCTGCGAATAGAGATGCTCTGTTATCTCCATCTGCGAGACAACTCTTTCCCGCTGATGCACCATGAAAGCAAAGAGGCGGTATTCCTGAGGGGTCAGCGATATCGGAAGCCCGTCGCGGGTGACCTGCTTCATGCGTGTGTCGAGCATGTATTGTCCGACCTCGATCTGGGAGCTCGAGAACCCGCCAGCGCGACGCACGAGAGCACGTATCCGGGCAACCACCTCTTCCATACGGAAGGGCTTGACCACGTAATCGTCGGCACCGGCCTCTATGCCTTCCACCCTCTCGTTCCATTGGCCACGGGCGGTCAGGATCAGCACGGGCATGTTCCGCCCTGCGCGACGCCAGCGCTTGAGGATCGTCAATCCGTCCAGGTCCGGAAGTCCCAGGTCGAGAATGACAGCATCGAATGTCTCGGTATCGCCGCGGAACCAGACGTCTTCCCCCTTCGAGGCGAACTCGATCGCAAAACCTGCCGCGCCGAGCGCCTGACCAAGCGCCTGGGCAATGCGGCGATCATCTTCGGCAACCAGAACGCGCATCCGTCATTTCACTCC
>VFQQ010004959.1_pt1 | contig 11366 bp, 8 predicted proteins | sample 3512341 | NCBI WGS metagenome assembly VFQQ01 (sample SAMN10412373, study PRJNA504923) | tailings metagenome | isolation source: Relicate 2 Philex TSF1 revegetated site | place: Philippines: Tuba, Benguet | collected 2017-08-29 | reverse complement strand
TGTTTTCTTGTTTTTTTTTCTTTTTTTAAAAAAAGAAAAAAAAACAAGAAAACAGAGATGATTAATTATCCATCAACTGAATGAGTTTTTTTGAATGAATAATAATTATAAAAAAGAAAACTAATCAAATAGACAAAATAAAATCTATTATCTAAAAGAATTTCTAAGAATTCCCAAAGACTAATCACTGTAATCAGAATGACAATTCCTAGTAACATCACAACAGCATAATGGTAAACAAGTCCGCTTTGTAAACGACTAATATATTGACCCATATTAATGAAACTATGTGCAATACCAGAAGGACCCAAAATCTCAAAACTTCCTTTATCTAAAGTTTTAAATGAAATTGTATAACCAAATTTAAGAGCATTTTCTGAAATAAAATCATTATAGACTTTATCGAAGAACCAGCGTTTGTTTAAAAAACGATACAAATTTTTTCCTGCATTTGTCATTTTTAAACGATAACTCGCCCACACTTGAGAAATATTAAAGATATAAGCTAATGCTGCTCCGGCTCCAGTAGAAATTAATGGTAAAAATTTTTGTGTTTGAGGTATGAATTCAGATTCTAATAAAACACTATTTTTCGGCAACACAAAAAGAGCATTAGACCAAAAAGGTGTACCTAGACCTATCATCATATCTCGGGCTAAATAGCCTACAAAAATACTTCCCAAAGCTAAAAGCATAAGAGGAAATGCCATAATCAAAGGTGCATCGTGAACAGTTTTTAATGAAGATTTAAAAGTTGCTGTAGGTGCTAAAAATGTCAGAAATAAAAGTCTAAATGAATAATAGGATGTAAATAGGACACAAATACTTCCAAGTAAATAAGCAAAGTTACCACTTAAAGTATATCGAGCGTATGCTACTTCTAAAATGACATCTTTTGAATAAAATCCAGTTAAAAACGGGAAACCTACTAGAGCAAAACTTCCTATACACATCATTGCATATGTGAATGGTAGAAGTTGAACAACACCGCCCATTTTTCTCATATCTTGTTCATCAGCTAAAGCATGAATTACAGAACCAGCACTTAAAAAAAGGAGTGCTTTAAAAAAGGCGTGATTCATTAAATGAAAAACCCCAACAGAATAATGAGATAATCCGCAAACAAAAACCATGTAGCCTAACTGACTTGCTGTGGAATAAGCAATAACTCGTTTTAAATCATTTTGAACAAGACCTGTGGTTGCAGCAAAGAAACACGTCATTGCTCCTAAAAAACTCACAATTAAGAGAGCTTTTGGTGCATATTCGAAAAGTGGAGAACAGCGTGCAATCATAAAAACACCAGCAGTTACCATAGTAGCAGCATGAATTAATGCGGAAACTGGAGTAGGACCTTCCATTGCATCAGGCAACCATGTATGTAACCCTAATTGAGCTGATTTACCAACAGCACCCACAAATAAAAGCAAACAAATACATGTTAAAGCATGAAATTCTAGATTACAGAATACAATTTGAGTGTCTGCTAAATAAGGAGAAAGAGCAAATACAGTTGAAAAATCGAGAGTTTTAAATACTGAAAAAATTGCCATAATACCTAAAGCAAGACCGAAGTCACCAACTCGGTTTACCAACATAGCTTTAATTGAAGCTTTAGAGGCTTGTAATCGTGTAAACCAAAAATTGATTAAAAGATAAGAAGCAAGACCTACACCCTCCCAGCCAAAAAACATTTGGATAAAATTATCAGCAGTTACCAACATCAACATAAAAAATGTAAAAATAGAAAGATAGCACATAAAACGTGGTAAATGAGGATCTTGGCCCATATAGCCTATAGAATAAATATGAACTAAACTACTAATACTTGTTATCACAATCAACATCACAACAGTTAAACTATCAAAATAAAAACCCCACGTAGCATCAAAAAGTTCACTAACAAACCAGGGACTTAATTCAATAGTACAAGAGGAGCCTTGAAGTGCAACTTCATAAAAAGCCACACAACTTAGAAAAAAACTCACTAGAACACCACTTGTCGTTAACAAAACCGCTCCTCGAAAACCTACAAATCGACCAAACAGGCCCGAAAAAAAACTTCCTAATAAGGGTAAAAGAATAATCAGTAAATACATATTTCTAAAAAAGTTGAAAATATTAAAAATGTTCCTTTTTTTTGTCTTAATTGATTCTCTTTTTTTTTTCACATCTTTTTTGAAGATAAAAAAGAAATAAAAAAAAAAGATTAAAAAATAATCGTGTTTACATCTTATTTTTTTTTTGAGAAGACTCAAAACAAGAATTAAACGATTTTTTATCTAAACAAAATAGGAACTTATTCTGTGACAAATTTGATTTATTTGTCAATTGATTTCACTCTTTATTTTTTAAGAAAAAATGTAATAAAGAGTAAAATTAATTTGATTTTTCAAATAAAGCATATCTACTTCTCTTTTTTTTTGTAAAAAAAAAGAGGAGAAAAAAAGGAATTTTGTTTGTTTTAAAAGTTACAGGAGATTTAGAATTCTTATTTTTTTGAATTAAAAAAAAAATAAGAATTTATCAACAAATTATTTTGTAAAATTCTTCAAATTTTTTACTTTTTTTAGTAGAAATTTATTTTACTTGTATCTATTTTTGTGTATAAATCACTATTTTTCTAAATAAAATAGAGAAATAGACAACATTTTGATTTCATTTTTAAATGCACTCTGCAGGAGTTGAACCTGCGACCGTCAACTTAGAAGGTTGCTGCTCTATCCAACTGAGCTAAGAATGCTCTGGAGAACCCTTTTTTTTGTTTACAAAAAAAGAGGGTGATTTTCTTTTTTATTCTTAAGAAACAGAGCAATAAAGCTAATTTAGAGTAATAAAAAAATTGATTTTTTTTTTTGCTCACTATCGGACTTGAACCGATACCCCAAAAAAACGGGAACAGATTTTAAGTCTGTCGTGTATACCAATTTCACCAAGTGAGCAATGTTTTAAGAATAAAGGAAAATTTTCACAAAAAAATTGCATGAATTAAAAACATAATGGAGTGTTTTTAATTCATGCAATTTTTTTGTTCTCTAATTTTTATTTTTGTTTATTTGCAACTAAAGAAGAAATTGCTTTTTTTATTGCTTTGTTTTGATAAGTTCCTAGTTTTGCAATTCCTTTTCCTTTTTTAGGGAAAGCTACTAAGACATTTGAAATAATTTTTTCAGAAAGTAATTGTTGTAATTTTTGTTGTAACATCAATTTAGAAAACGCAAGTGTCTTCAATTTATTTTGAATTCTTGAATTCCACATGTTTTTTAATGCTTTCTCTCCATTAGTATAAAGTAGATTTAATTCATTTTTTGTAAATCCATTTAAAACACCTAAAGCTTTTACTAATCCAGAAGTTTTTTGGTGTTGATGAAATAATTCTTGAAAACCATTTTCTTTAAGAATTAAAAAATTTTGTAATTCTTCACGAATCACTTGACTTCTTTCATTTAATGAGTTTTTAATTGTCGTACCAAAGTAATGTAAAACGAAATAGATAAAGCAAAAAAAGCTTAAAGCTACTAAAGTTTCCTCATTATAAATTAAAATATTTTTTGAGCTTAAAACGGCAAAAGCTAAAAAAAAAAATAAATAAAATCTTAATTTTTCGTCGTTAAACATAAATAGGAAAATTGAATATAAATTCCACAGAAAAACCAAATTTATTTTCTATGGTGTCTCTTAATTTCAAAAGAGAGTCTAATGACAATGATTTTTTTGTCATAAAAAAGTCAATCATATTTTTTATTTTCTAAAAAAAAGATAAAAATTTTAGCTTTTCAAATGAGCAAAAGCTCTCTTTTTTTTTAATGATTGAAGTAGTTTTTAATTACATTAACACAATTAAATTTCACATAGAAATTAAGATTATAAAGAGTTATAATTAAATCGTTAATTTAGTTTTTAAGTTGGAGATAATATTGGTAAACTCCGTAAAATTCAAAATTGTCATTGAAAAAAAAAGATTATCTTTTTATTCTTAAAAAATTAAAATTCTTTTTGATTTAATCAAAAAGAATTGTTGTTTTGAAGACCCCTTTTTTCCATTCCATTTTGAGAATCAAAATGGAATGAAAAAACTAAACTTCATTATTTTTTAGTTTTTTTGAGAGTTTCTTGTGATAAATTTTGAGATTTCTTACTTGCTTGTTGCTTTTTAAATGTTTGCAAATTATCCTGTAAAATTTTAAATGTTAATTTTTCAGGTAGGTTTTTTCCTGCATGATAAAATAAAACGTTTTGAGATAAAGATGTTTCTCCTAATGACTGAACAAAAGAAGTATTAACCTTCTGATATTGAGTTTTATTGATTGTTGTTGCATTTGTTGATAACCAATTTGTAGTTTGAGAAAAGAAATTATTAAATAATGTTTTTGAAAGAGTTAACGCTTTAGATAGAAGTTCTTGATAATCTTCTCTAACTTGGTGATTTTCTTGTTGTAAAGAAATCATACCTTGATTTGAAAATCCCATTTTCTTTTGACGCAAAGATAAAATTCTACTAATTTTAGGTAAATAAAATTTTAAAATTACATAATAGAACCCTAAATAGAAAAAACATAACCAAAAAAATTGTGATAAAAATGTGACTTTATCTAATTGTGGCATAGTAGATCTAAGTTTTTTAAAATCTTTCATTTTTTGAATTTTTTATTCTTTTTTGACAAAAAAAAAGAATAAAGAAATTTATTTTTTGAATTTTTTATTTAAAAAAATTTAAAGATTTTAATAATGTTCTTTAAATAAAAAATTCAAATTTACGAAAGTTTTTGGGAAAGGCAGGATTCGAACCTACGTAGAACAAAATTCAACAGATTTACAGTCTGTCGCCTTTAACCACTCAGCCACTTTCCCTCTCTTAATTTTTTTATTGAGATTAACTTATTCAAATCAAATAAAAATCACATAGATCAAAAAAAAAGTAAAACCAACCTTATCTATATAATAGAAAGTAGAACTAGCTAAGAAATAGTTGATTTCACGTAAAAAAACGTGTTTATTATATAGACTAGTTGTGTTTTGTTCTAATATTTCTAGATTTTTTTAATTCAATCAATTTCTTTCTACTTAAAACAAAAAAATTACACTTTAAATTTCTGTTTTCTTATGTGAAGATGGGTAAGTAACTCAGTTGGTTAGAGTATACGCTTGATAAGCGTAAAGTCGGGGGTTCAAGTCCCTCCTTACCCAAAGGTTTACATTTTCTCTTGTTAAACTTTAAATAATTCATTATAAAGTACCATTTAGTATTTCATTTAGCTCCATTTTTGAATCTTTTCACTAATCTTGAATAATCTCATTAAATTGAATTCATTTTTTTTTGTACAAAAAAGTAAAATGGAAAAAAAATTTAAAATAAAAAGCTAAATGAAATTAATAATTCTCGAAAAGAACTTTTGATTTTTTTTTTAATAAGGAAAAAATCTTTCTTTATTTTTAAACAAATTCGTCTTTTCAATACTAAATGGAATGAAAGTCGAGGATTTTTAAATTTAAATCTTACTTTTTTTTTATCAAAAAAAGAGAAATGAAATTGAAAAAAAAAATCCTTGATTTTCTGTGTTGATAAAAAAGTCACTTATGAATTTCTTTTTATTTTTTGTATTTTTATTGCCTATTTTTTCTTTAGCAGATGCTCCTGAAGCATGGCAAATTGGTTTTCAAGATCCTGCTACTCCAATTATGCAAGGTATCATTGATTTACACCACGATATTGTATTTTTCATGATTCTAGTTTTAGTTTTTGTTCTATGGATGATTACAAGAACATTATATCATTTTCATTATAAAAGAAACCCTATTCCTGAAAAAATTATTCATGGCACAGCTATTGAAATTGCTTGGACTATCACTCCAAGTTTAATCTTAGTTTTAATCGCTGTTCCTTCATTTGCTTTATTGTATAGTTTGGATGAAGTAGTTGACCCGGCAGTTACAATTAAAGCAATTGGACATCAATGGTATTGGTCTTATGAATATTCTGATTATAGTCAATCAGATGATCAAAGTATCGCTTTTGACAGCTATATGATTCCAGATGATGATTTAGAATTAGGTCAACTTCGTTTATTAGAAGTAGATAATCGTGTAGTTGTTCCAGCAAATACACATTTAAGATTAATCATTACTGCAGCTGATGTAATCCACAGTTGGGCTGTGCCTTCATTAGGAGCAAAATGTGATGCTGTACCAGGTAGATTAAATCAAATTCCTCTTTTTATTAAAAGAGAAGGTGTTTTTTATGGACAATGTAGCGAATTATGCGGGGCTAACCACGCATTTATGCCAATCGTTGTTGAAGCTGTTTCTTTAGAAGATTATATTTCTTGGGTTTCTAACAAACTAGAAGAAATTTAATCAGTGATTTTTCGAAACCAAGTTTTCGAAATTATTAGTTGATTTTAAATTTAATATTCTTCTTGTTAAAACCAAGGTTCTTTTTTTTCATCTTGTTTATTAAAAACAATAAACAAGATGAAAAAAAAACAAGGACAAAAACACAAAGACTTTTTTATTAGGTGTGAAAGACTCCATATTTTTCATAAATTTTCTTCGATTATCTTTTTTATGTTTTTTTTTACAAAAAATCAAAAAAAGAAGGAAATCCATTTGTGAAAAAAGTGTTTTTTTACCCCTTTTAGAAATCTTTAACACGCTATCAGAAAACATTGCATTTTCTGTGAAAAAAGAGTGTTACTCAATTATTTTTTGTTTTGACGTTAACCTTTTTTTATCGATTTTACTTTTTTTTATCTTTTTTTTTCAGAAAAAAAAAGAATTAAATGGAATCGAACGAGATTAGGTAAACCAGAAAAAACAAATGCATTGAATTTGTCATTTTTTTTTTTTCAAAAAAAGATCATTGAGATACTTCTTTATTATTTGTTAAAAAATTATTATTATGAGAAAACATCCATTTCATTTAGTGGATCCTAGCCCTTGGCCAATGTTTACAGGATTTTCAACTTTTGTTTTAACAGTTGGTGCTTCTATGTATATGCACTCTTACCAAGGTGGGGGGATTGTCTTAAGTTTAGGTTTATTAATGGTACTTTATTCATTATTTGTTTGGTGGAGAGATGTTGTTCGTGAAGCAACATTTGAGGGTCATCACACTACTCCCGTACAATTAGGTCTTCGTTACGGAATGATTTTATTTCTTTTAACTGAAATCTTATTATTTTTAGCTTTCTTTTGGGCTTTCTTTCATTCAAGTTTAGCTCCAACTGTTGAAATTGGTGCCATTTGGCCGCCTAAAGGAATTGAGGTTTTAAATCCTTGGGAAATTCCTTTTTTAAATACTGTGCTTTTACTTTCTTCTGGAGCATCAGTTACATGGGCCCACCATGCAATTTTAGCTGGAAATCGTGAACAAGCTATCCAAGGATTAGCGCTTACTATTATTTTAGCTGTGATTTTTACAGGATTCCAAGCCTATGAGTATATGGAAGCTCCTTTTACTATTGCTGATGGTATTTACGGTTCTACATTCTTTATGACAACAGGATTACATGGTTTCCACGTAATCATTGGAACTTTATTCTTAAGTGTTTGTCTTTACCGTTTAATTAACTATCACTTTACTAGACAACACCATTTTGGTTTTGAAGCAGCTGCTTGGTATTGGCACATGGTAGATGTGGTATGGCTTTTCCTATTTGTATGTATTTACTATTGGGGAGGTGCATAGCTCGTTAATAAACTTGCTTTTTAACGTATTAACTTGTAAATACCTCAATATTTCTTTTTATCTTTTGTTTTAAAACAAAAGATAAAAAGAAGATGAAAATCAAATTTTACTAGAAACTACCTGAAACAAATTTCATAAATTTGTTAATAAAGATATTTATTGATTACTCATTAAAAAATTGTGTATTTATCTAATGAGTAATCAATAAGCACAAAATAAAGAAAAAAAACAATTATGTCTATTGAAAAAGCATTAAGTCCAAAAAAAATTAAAAATTTTACAATAAATTTTGGTCCTCAACATCCTGCAGCTCATGGCGTTTTAAGATTAGTTTTAGAAATGAATGGGGAAGTTGTACAACGCGCGGACCCACACGTAGGCCTTTTACACAGAGGAACAGAAAAACTTCTTGAATATAAAAATTATATGCAAGGATTACCTTATTTTGATCGATTAGATTATGTCTCTATGATGTGTCAAGAACAAGCTTATTCTTTAGCTATTGAGAAACTTTTAAACACTGAAGTTCCTCTTCGAGCACAATATATTCGAGTTCTATTTGGCGAAATTACTCGATTATTAAATCATTTATTAGCTTTAACTTGTCATGCTATGGATGTGGGTGCTTTAACACCTTTTCTTTGGGGTTTTGAAGAGCGTGAAAAACTTATGGAATTTTATGAAAGAGTTTCTGGTGCACGAATGCACGCTGCTTATGTCCGACCAGGTGGTGTAGCACAAGATTTACCTTTAGGAATTAGCGAAGATATTTTTAAATTTGCGCAACAATTTGCTTCACGTATCGATGAAATGGAAGAAATGTTAACCAATAATCGAATTTGGAAACAAAGATTAGTGGATATTGGGGTTGTTACAGCAGATCAAGCTTTAGATTGGGGGTTCTCTGGGGTTATGCTTCGAGCATCTGGAATCAGCTGGGATTTAAGAAAAACACAACCTTACGATGTCTATGAGCGAATGAATTTTGATGTACCAGTAGGAACTCGTGGTGACTGCTACGATCGTTATTTAATTAGAATTGAAGAAATGCGTCAAAGTTTGCGTATTATTATGCAATGTTTAAACGAAATGCCTCAAGGTCTGATTAAAACAGATGATCGAAAAATTACACCACCTTCTCGAAGTCAATTCAAACAATCTATGGAATCTTTGATTCACCATTTTAAATTATATACTGAAGGTTTTGTTGTTCCCGCTGGAGAAACTTACACAGCAGTTGAAGCACCAAAAGGTGAGTTTGGTGTCTATCTTGTAAGTAACGGTACACATAAACCTTATCGTTGTAAGATACGTGCCCCGGGATTTGCTCATCTTCAAGGTATTGACTTTATGTCACGTAATCATATGCTTGCTGATGTTGTAACAATTATTGGAACACAAGATATAGTTTTTGGTGAAGTAGATAGATAATCATCGTCTTTTTCTCTTTTTCTAAAAAAAAAAGAGAGAATTAGACTCTTTTTCTCTTTTTCTAAAAAAAAAAGAGAAAAAGAGTCTAATTGGAAAAGACGATTTTCACATTGGGACTAAAAAAGACTCGTTCCAAAAACATAGTTTTTTGAAAAATCAACTTGTTTGTCTTATAAAACAAGTCAAAACTTCTGATTTAGGCACGCCAGACATTTTGTCTCTCCCCTAAAAAAGACATTTATATGCATATAATTTTTTTGATGTTTTTTTCTACTTTCTCTAAAATTTTCACTAATTCGTCACACAATTAATAATCTAAAACTCTTTTTTTCATTAATTCAATCTCTAATTTTAGGTTTTAATTAAATATTTTTTTTTATTTAATAATACTAAATGAAATCATTCTAAAAAAAAATAAAAAAAATGTAGAAATATTTTACTTTTACTCAAGTAATTACTCTTGTTTTTAAATCCAAAAAGGATTCTGGAGTCAAAAGAGGGGAGAAAATCACAATCCTAAAAATTCAGAGAAACTAATCAATCAAATATGGAGTGAATTTAATCTAGTAAAAAATTAAACTCTCTCTAAAATCTTTGGATTTTTTTTATTTGATAATTTATTTTCCATTTTTTAATGATTCTTTTAGGAGACAGATTGGATCAAAAAAGGCAAAAAATTTAAATAATTTTTTGGAGTCTAAAAGAAGTCTAGGAGAGTAACAACTAGTAAAAAGATTAGGAGTAAATTGAATTAAGCAACACATAGAATTAAAAACTAGAAAGTTCATTTTTTTTTAACTTATCTATTCCTTAAAAAAGAATTCTTTTTATGACTTTTCCTGTTGACAAAACAACCAAAAAAACAGTAGACTGACAAAACATTCTGTTTTATCAACAGGAACGAATGTTTTATCACTAGATGAACTCATTATTTACTTGTTTTTTATTTTTAATTGATTAATTAAAGAAATTATTTTTGGACATGTTGAAAATTCTTGAAAATCTCTTTCAATTTCAGTGACATAGTGATTGAAAAGTGTAGAGTTGAAAAGAGATTCATAATTAAAGAGAGGTACGATCAAGCACTTAAACAAAATTTTGGATGCATTATAAATCAGACTTAAATGAGGAAAAAAAGATTGTAAAATATAAAGACAAAACAGAATAAACAAAATGAAAAAAATAGAAAAGATTGAACTATTAAAAGGACACATTTCTTTTAAAACCCTAAAAACTTTTTTTATTTGTGTTTTTCTTAAAAAAACAAGTAATTGGAGTTGCAAAAGAATATTTTTCGATAGAATTATATAGATGATATTGATTAAAAAAAGAGTAATTGGAAAAGCTAATTTTGATAATTTAGTAAGACCTAAAGGTAAAGTAGAAAAAAGGAAAACCAAAAAAACACTTAATTGATAATTATAGAGATTTCTTGCATTAGCTAAAAGATTCCACATAATGAGTTTCTTTTTAAAAAATTTAGACGAATTTTCAAGCATGTGATAATTAAAAATCACATGCTTGAAAATTAATTCATTAAACATCAATTTTCTTTTTTAATAGTTGCTTGAACGTGACCGTCTATTCGAATTTGCCTTGACTCCCAAGGTGCTGGTGGTAATTTAATAGGTTGCCCTATTTTTTGCGATGTTTCTAACGTTTTATCACAAACTTTTCCCCAACGAACACCTTCTCGATCTTTGGCATATAAATCCGCGCAGTAACCTAGAAGACATGCTGATGCTAAAGTTCCCGTACGAACTAGTGAAGATACTGGCGAATTGTACCCTCTTAGTTTGATTATATCAGGGCCATACTTGAGAATCATTTCATTTCGAACTGGTGAGAAACTGATTAAAACCATGTTGATCGAAACAAGAGAAACCAAAAGATATATAAAAAACAGACAAAGTTTAACATCAAAAGGTAGAATATTAATGAAAGCATATTTAAGAGTAAGTTTATTTACACCAATTTCGCGTAAATAACCTGAAAAGATTAGTAAATTTTCTGTTTCTAAAAAAAAAATCATAAATGCAAGAGAAAGAACAGTAAAATAAACTCTTAAATCAAAAAGAAAAAAATGAGTGATTTTAGACGATCTATCAAAAAAAATAACCATGAGATTTAATAATTTCTTTTGTTTTACTAAAAAATTTTCAATTTTTTTAAATGTATTGCGAATCATAAAAAACTTACCTTAGCGAGATTTTAACCGATTACTCATTCTTTTTTTATGCAAAAAAAA
>VFQQ010004958.1_pt1 | contig 11367 bp, 11 predicted proteins | sample 3512341 | NCBI WGS metagenome assembly VFQQ01 (sample SAMN10412373, study PRJNA504923) | tailings metagenome | isolation source: Relicate 2 Philex TSF1 revegetated site | place: Philippines: Tuba, Benguet | collected 2017-08-29 | reverse complement strand
ATCATTTTCACGACATGCGTACGGCGCGTATCGAGCCATTCCTGAGCGGCGAGGTCGGTGCGGAAGGTCGACGACAGCGTGAAGCGATTGTTGAGATGGTGACAGCTCAACGCCACGATCGAAATATACAGCTGCAATGCATCGACATCGGCACGGAATTTCCCCGCCGCGATACCGCGCCGAAGCACATCATCCAGCGCTACGATCAGCGGCGATGACTGTTCGGGAATGCGCGTCGATCCGCGGATATAGCGCCCGCGCAGCATATTTTCGCCGCTGGTCAGCCGTACGAAGTCTTGGTTGCCACGAAAATGGTCGTAAGTGAACTCGACCAACGCCGCCAGTGCCGCCGCTGGATCGCGCGCAGCGAGATGAAGCGAAGCCTCCGACTCGCGCAGCCGCCCATATACGGATTCCAGAACCGCGACATAGAGACCTTCCTTGTCGCGGTAATGCTCATAAAGCAGCTTCATGTTCGACTTGGCGGCGGCGACGATGCGTTCGATCCGCGCTCCGCTGAAGCCGTGCGCGGCGAACTCCTTGGTCGCCGCCTTCAACAACCGAGCCTTCGTCGCCTCGCCATCGCGCTTGCGCGGCCTCGGCGTTTTAGCCTTCATGCCTTCTCCGGCGTGTCCGCGTAGTACTGAATCTCGAACAACATGGCGCCCCCTTTGGTGCGGAACGGTCCGTGCGGCTTGTGCGGCGGGCGGCAAGCATAGCCGCCGCCATCGGCGAAGGAAACGCGCGCCTTGCCGGTCGTCGGATCGTAAGGCTCGTAATCGCCTTTGATTACGTAGACTTCCTCCCAGAACTCGTGCTCGATCGTTTCGGACGTCGCCGTTCCCGGCAGCATCCGCAGTAGCCGCGTCTGGCTACCACGTTTGTTGGCATGATCGAAGCTGCCGGACAGAATCTTAATCTCCACACCCGGCTCGAAGCCCGGCGGTGTATGCCAGCCGGATTCAAGATCGATCGCGTGGAATTCGAGATAGGGTTTCATCGGATCCATTTGCCAGTTCCTCGAATTGTCAGAATTCTTCGAATAGACGCCCGAAGCCGGGTTTGCGTTCCGCGATGTCGAGCTTACGCAAGGCGTGCCAGTACAACGCCGTGTTGACCGACACGATCGGCATGCCCAGTTCCGCTTCAAGGCCGGCAACGAGATCGGCGACGGCGAGATTTGTTCCGACTTGCAGCACGATGTCGCAACCTTGTGCGACAAGTGGGCGAACGCCATCGCCCAGCATTTTGGCATCGGCATGGGCAATCTCGAGATTCGACGGCCGCTTCAGCGAATGCATCGCGACCACGTCGATCCCGGACTCGGTCAGATAACGGCGGACTTGCGCGTCGCCGATCGGCTGATAGGGCGTCATTACGCCGACCTTACGCCGATCTGGGAAACACGCGAGCGCTGCGAGCACCGCGTCGGTCGTCACGATGCACGGCACGCCCGCCGCCTCGTTCAAGCAGCGCGTCAATGCCGTTCCGCCCGCCACGCCGCCCCAGAACACCGGGATCGATATGCCGAACACCACCGCAGCCGGTTTCACCAGCATCACGCGCCGGATCGCGGGCAGAAGATCGGGGCCCATACTCTCGACCACTTTCGCCTGATCGGCATCACTATCGAGTTTGAGATCGGGCATTTCGATCCGCGCCACATGGTTGGTCACGCCGGGCACTCGCATCGATTCGAGTTCCGGCTGTGTCGTTGCGTTGAATGCGGGTACGAGAACGCCGATCTTCGCGCGCCATCCCAATCGATCCGTCATGCCACCACCTCCACTACGAACTCTGGTTCGGGCAATGCCGGGAGGGCGGCGGCCAAATTCTCGGCGAGGGCGACTGCGCGCGCATCGTCGCGCGGCCTCGCGGCGATCATTACCGCCGTGGGTAAGCCGTTATCGGCAAGACCGACAGGCACGACCACCAGCGGCCCGCCGAAAACAGTCCAGGGGACAAGACGGCCGACCGGCCCGGTGCTGGCAAGGCCGCGCGGCGCCGTATCGGGAACCGGCTCGATCAGCACGGCATCGAATTCGCTGAGCATCGACCAGATCGTGTCGCGTGCCGCCGCCAGTCGTGCGCGCGCATCGCGCAACTCTTCGCTGGAAACCGCCGCCCCCTCGGTCAGCAAGGCGCGGAACATCGGCCCTACAAGATCATGCGGCGCCGACAGCAGCGCGCCGTGATGCGCGAAGGCTTCGGCGGCCATGACACGACGATGATCAGCGACGATCGCCGCCGCATCGACGGGCAGATCGATCGTCGTGAGCGTGTGGCCAAGATCGCGCAGAATGCCGGCCGCGCAATCATGCGCGTGAACGACCGATGGCGCGTGACCAGTACGCCAGGCCGAACCCAGCAGCGCAATCCGGGCGCGCCGGACCGTCGCGGACATCGCTTCGCCCGTCAGCGCTCCGGCCGCGGCGCGCAGATCGCCGACGCGCCGCGCCATCACGCCAACGGTATCGAAGCTCGGCGAAAGCGGCACCATCCCCCCTACCGGCACCACCCCATAGCTGGGCTTATAGGCCGCCACGCCACAATAGGCCGCCGGCCGGCACAACGACGCCGCCGTCTGCGTCCCCAGCGCCAGATCGACCATACCGGCGGCAACCGCGACCGCCGAGCCGCTGCTCGACCCGCCAGGCGTATGCGCCAGATGGTAGGGGTTGCGCGTCGGCCCGGGATCCATCGTTGCGAATTCAGTTGTAACCGTCTTACCGAGCGGTATCGCGCCCGCCACCCGCAGCCGTGTTACCGCGGCGGCGTCGGTGGACGCTGGTGTCACGTCGGCCCGCGTCGCCGCGCCCGCTTGCGTCGGCAAGCCAGCAAGATCGAGCACGTCTTTCACGCCCAAGCTCATTCCGGCCAGCGCCCCGCCGACTAAGTCGTTGTCGAGCGCGCTTGCGGCTGCAACGGCGCCCGTGTCGTCGAGCCGCACCCACGCGCGTAATGCCACGTCGCGCGCGCGGCATCGCGTCAATGCCGCGTCGATACTCCGCGCGTAATCGCCGCTTCGCGTCACGGCCGCAGCTTGAAGATCGCGTCGATTTCGACGACGGCGTCGCGCGGCAAGGTCGATACGCCGATCGCTGTACGCGCATGTCGACCGGCCGGACCGAATACCGCAACGAACATGTCTGATGCGCCGTTAACGATCTTGGGCACATCGGAGAAGCCCGGCACAGCGGCGACAAAGCCGCGGACCGACAGGCAACGTTCGACCCGATCGAGATCGCCATCGCAAGCGAGATTCAACGCCGCCAAGACATTCGTCGCCGCGATTCGCGCGGCGGCGATCGCGTCTTCGACCGAGCAAAGATCGGGAACGGCGCCACACTCGCGCGGCACGCCGGCGATTTCGTTGGTCTGGCCGGCGAGATAGACGGTCGTACCGTCGACGGAATAGGGCACGTAATTAGCGCTGGGAACCGGCACAACGGGCAGAACGACGCCCAATTGAGCCAACCGCGCCTCGATTACGCCGCGCATCACCCCGCCTCCGGTTCGGGCCAAGTCCGGCGCGGTGGCGACTTTATTTCGATCTGCACGCAGTCCTCGAGCGCGACGCTGGCATGAACGACGCCGCGCCTATGCAGCCAGACATCGCCGGGGCCGGCGACGAATTCCTCCCCGTCGATGGTGAGCTGAAGCTTGCCGGAAAGCAGCATACCGATCGATTCGTGATCATCGTGGCGATGCGGCGGGTCGATCAGCCCCTTGCCCCTGAACGACCGCGTCATCAACGCGTTCTCACCCGCAATGACCAACCCCAATCGGCACTCACCGTTCAAAGTTACGTTCTCGATACGCTCGATCGGATACTCGATGACGCTGTCCCCGCGCACGAACGGCCGGGTGCTGGGCGCGGGCTGGCGTGGATCGACTTGATTGAAACCGGTCATATATGTCGCTCGTTACGTCATTCAGATTTGCGATCTCATCGACAGTCTCTTCAGCAATTGGCGTGCCGTTCGCGTTCATGGCACGGCGCTCGCAAGACGATGCCATTAGGTAAGAATTTTCTTACTACGTCAAGCGCCCGCCATCGGCGACTGCACTTAGGCGCGGCGCATACCGGGGCAATCTGCCCAGAGTTTGTTCAATCGCGCGGCCGACACACCGCGCCAGCCAGGGAGTAGAGGACCGATGCAAACCCTCCGGAAACCAAACAGCCTCGCGGCGCTGTTCGTCGCGGCCGCACTCGCCGCCGTCGCCCTGCCCGCCACCGCCCAATCGCTGCGTGTCGTCGGTCAGTCGTCGAACGCTTCCGTCCATATCGGGGTCGAAACCAAGTTCTTCGGCGAGCTTTCCGCGAAAGCTGGTCTCAGCGGAGCCGTCAACTTCAACGCCAGCGACGTCGTCGGCGTCCGGCCGCCCGACGCGCTGCGCCTGATCCGCACCGGCGCCTTCGACATCATCTCGACCCAGATCGGTCAGGCGGCGCGCGACGATTCCTTCTTCGAAGGCATCGATCTCGTCGGCGTGGCGACCGATGTGCCGGCCTTGCGTAAATCCGTGGATGCCTATCGCGCCGTCTTCGACAAACGCCTGCAGGAACGCTTCAACGCCAAGGTTCTGACGATCTGGCCGTTCGGTCCGCAGGTCATCTATTGCAACGGCGCGATTGCAGGCGCCGCCGATCTCAAGGGCAAGAAGGTCCGCGTTTTCACCGCCAGCATGGCGGAGCTGGTGAACAAGCTCGGCGGCACGGCCGTCACTCTGGCAGCGTCCGAAGTATACCCGGCACTGCAACGCGGCGTCGTCGAATGCGCGATTACGTCCGCCACGTCGGGCAATACCAGCAAGTGGCCGGAATTGACGACGCATTTCTTTCCGCTCGGCTTGGCCGGTTCGGTCCAGGGACATTTCATCAATCTCGACACCTGGAAAAAACTCAGCCCCGCGCAACAGACCGCTATGACGGCGGAATTCGCTAAGCTCGAGCAAAGCTTGTGGGACATCGCCGTGACGTCCAACAAGGATGCTGAACTCTGCAATGTCGGCGCGGCCGGCTGCAAGAATCACACGGCCCACAAGATGACGCTCGTGCCGGTAAAGGCGGAAGATATCGCCCTCATCCAGAGGAACGCCGCCGAAGTGGTGTTGCCGATGTACAAAGCCGATTGCACCCGCATCGAACCGACTTGCGTCGCCGTTTGGAACGATACGGTCGGCAAGGCGCAAGGCTTGCAAATCAAGTGACGACCAATGCCGGCGGCGCGCCCCATCGCGCCGCCGGTCTCAATCGAGGAATTGACATGTTTAACCCCGTCGAACTGTTCCGTCCCCTCGCCAAGTACGGTGCTATCGTCGCGGGATGGGCGCTTGTCGCCCTTTCCATGCTGACGGGATACGAAGTCCTCGCACGGAAGTTCCTTGGCATTTCGTTGCAGGGGGTCGACGAGATCGGCGGTTATATTCTCGCCGCCACGTCGGCGATCGGCTTCACCTGGGCCTTGCTTCAAAGATCGCACACGCGCGTCGATATCTTCGTTCAACGCGCGCCGGCGACGGTGAAGATCGTTTCAAATCTCGCCACGACGATGGCTCTAGCCGCGGGCGCGGTGTTTCTGTTTCATCGCGCCTATCTCGTCGTCGCCGAAACGATCCTCTACAAAAGCCAAGCGAGCACGCCGCTACGCACGCCGTTGATATGGCCGCAATCCGTTTGGCTTGCGGGCTTCGCTCTATTCGCGCTCGTTGCCGTGCTCGCCGCTTTGCATGCCATCGGCCTACTCCTTACGCGACGCACCCGCGATTTCAACCGGCTCTACGGGCCACGCGACGCGAAGGACGAGATCGCTGAAGAACTCGCCCGCTATCGCGACTCTGCCGTCAAAAAGGGAAAAGTCTGATGGCCGGTTCCTTGGAGGTCGTCATCGGGCTCGGCATCATGCTGGGCCTGATGTTCGTCGGTATGCATGTCGCGACCGCCATGCTGGCGGTCGCCATACTCGGTACGCTCGTCTTTCTAGGAACGCCGATCCTCGTCTCGTTCGGAACGATCATGTGGAGCGTCACGAACGACAGCATCCTTACCGCCATCCCCTTATTCGTCCTCCTGGGCGAGATCCTGGTCCGTGCAGGCGTGACGGATCGTCTTTACCTAGCGCTTTCGGATTGGCTTCGCTGGATGCCGGGTGGGCTCCTCCACTCGAATATCGGCGCATCGGCTCTATTCGCCGCCGTGTCCGGCTCGTCCGTCGCAACGGCGGCGACGATCGGCACCGTCGCATTCCCGGCCTTCAAGGATCGCGCGTATGATCCGCGCCTCGTGCTCGGGTCGATTGCCGCTGGCGGCACGCTTGGTATTCTGATTCCGCCGTCGATCAACATGATCGTCTATGGCGCGATGACCAACACGTCCGTCGGCGCCCTCTACGCGGCCGGCGTTGTGCCAGGAGTAATCCTGACGGTGCTGTTCTCGGGCGTGATCGCGATCTTGTGCTACCTCCGCCCCGCCTTCGCCGGACGCGCCGAGCAGATGCCCCCTTTGCGCGAACGCATCCGGCGCCTACCCGCTTTGCTGCCACCGCTCGCGCTATTCGCGCTGGTCATGGGCAGCATCTATGCGGGCTTCGCCACGCCAACCGAGGCGGCCGCGTTGGGCGTCATTTTCGCCCTCGCCCTCGCGGCGCTACATCGCCGACTGACGATCGGGATGCTGCATGCCTGCTTCCAGTCGACCATCGCGATCACCGCGATGATTATGCTGATCCTGATCTGCGCCTTCTTCCTGAACTTCGTGAACGGCGTTCTGGGAATTCCGCAAGCGATTGCCGGCGTAATCGCAAAATACGAGTTATCGAGCATCGGCTTGATGTTCGCGCTGTTCGTCTTTTATCTGATTCTGGGATGCTTCATGGAAAGCTTGTCGATGATGGTCGCGACCATTCCCGTCATCTTTCCGTTGGTCGTACACGCCGGCATCGATCCGGTTTGGTACGGCATCTTCCTGGTCATCATGATGGAAATGGCGCTTGTGACGCCGCCGGTCGGCATGAATCTCTACGTCGTCCAAAGCGTACGCGGAGAAGGATCGATCCACGAAGTGATCGCGGGCGTCATGCCGTTTCTGCTGGCAATGGTCGCGCTCATCCTGATCATCTCGTTGTTTCCAGGGCTCGCGTCGTAGAATCGCGGTAAAGCCACGTTAAAAGCAAAAGACGCCGAAGCCCGCTGCTGGTTTGCTAGGGCGGGCTTCTTCGTCACTTTCGAGTAGTGGTCAGAGTGGCGGGATTTGAATCCCGAGCGGCATCGCAGCGAGCCCAGTCCCCCCAGGCCGCATAGAATTCAATTACATCAATATTGTTTTCCACAATAACGAAGCATTTTGAGGCCTTTTGTGGAAAATGAGACCTCAGGAATCTCCGAGCGATCGATTCAAATGGAAACCGTATTTTTCGACCGATGGTCAATTGCGTAACGCTCAACCGCATAGGGTTTGAGCGCCATCGTCCGACAATGCGGTGCGACGATTTCCTCCAAGCTCGCCGATAAGGCGCGACGACCGGCATTCGCCTCTGCAAGACGCGCGACCGCGCTAGCGACGTCGCGACGCAAGGCTTTCTCATCGATCGTTGTCATTCTACCGCGATCCAACACCATCCGCCCGCCGATCATGACGCTTTCCACCGATCCGCCGTCCTCGGCGTAGACAAGCTGGTGGCGGATATCGTTGAGCGGCATGAAACCGTAGGAATCAAGACGCAGGATCGCGATATCGGCCTTGTATCCGGCGCGTAACACGCCGATATCCGAGCGCCCGAGGATACGGGCTCCGTCTTGCGTCGCCATGCGCAGCAACGTGTTCGCGTCGAGCCAGCGTGTGAAATCCGGCGTCATCGATCGCGCGATATAACCCGCACTTCGCAGCGCCAGAAACATATTGGCGTCGTCCGAGCAGCTCGGCGCATCGGTTCCGATACCCACGACAAGGCCGGCATCCCGCATCTTTCGGATCGGCGCCAAGCCCGACCCCAGACGCAGATTGCTGGTCGGATTATGCGCGACCAGCGCACCGTGATCGGCAAGGCACGCAATATCATCGTCGTCGATCCAAATCGCATGGCCGGCGATCAGGCGCTCGTTGACCAACCCCAGTTTATGCAGATGGCGCGTCAGCGTCGTTCCGTAGGTCGCGAGGCCCGTATGCGCCTGAACCTTCGATTCCGCGAGGTGGATATGCATCGACAGATCGTGTTCGCGCGTGAAGTCCCCCAACGCGACGAGCAGCGCATCGGTGCAATGATGCGGGATCAAGGGGGCCGCCGCCGGCCGGACGAGATCGCCAGAGAAACGCAGACGGCGCAGAACATCGGCATAGGCGGCAATCCAGTCCCTCGCGATCGGCGGCGTCAGCTCGCGAAGGCCCTCGCGCAAATCCGCGCCGATCTTGTCCTTCAATCCGGGAATGACGTCCCAGAACAGCAGATCGGCCATCAACGGTGCAATGGTCGCCCGCATGCCCACCTCGTCGTAGGCGGCAGCGACGGCGCCCACCCCCTCGACGCTCGGCAAGGGCTGTTCGGTGAACATGTCGTAGCACGACGTACAGCCCCGCCGGATCGATTCGACCGCCAAAAGCTTCGCCGACAACGCGCGATCCGCCTGCGTGCGATTGCCGGCGATATACATGCCCGCGTTCAGATGGAGCTCGAGCGACCATTCCCGCGCCATCGACTTCGCTAGCACCAGATGCGTGTGCGCATGGGCGTTCACCAAGCCGGGGATGAGCAATCGATCCGCGACGTCGACGACCATGGCGCCTTCGGGCGGAGACAGCCCGGGCGCGCGGATCTCGGCGATCGTGTCGCCGACGACGAGCACGTCGCGCAAGGCCGGATCGCCGTCGACCGAAAAATCGGCGACGAGACCGCCTTGGAGCAGGATCGGGCGCGCGCTCATGCCGATCTCCGCCAACCGGTACTCGCACTGCCCGCCCAAAGCTTCTCCGCGACGCGCGCGGCGTCCGCGATGACGTCGTCGCGATTCACCAGCGTCGGCAGGCGATCTTCGACCACGATGCGACCGGCGACGACGACGTGAAGGATCTGCCGCCCCGCACCCGCATGAACGAGCAGACCGATCGGATCGACGACTGGCCGTAGCCCGGTATCGGCCGGGTCGAGTACGAGAAAGTCCGCTTTATAGCCGGGCGCGAGCACGCCCAGATCGTCGCCGCGGCCGAGCGCCGTAGCACCGCCCTGCGTCGCCCAAGCGAACGTATCCGCCGCCTTCAGGTCGAACCCCGAACCGAGCATGCGCGCGACCAGCAATGCCATCCGCGCCACCTCGAACATGTCGCCCGATTTGCTGTCGGTGCACAACGAGATGGTGGCGCCCGCTTGCTGCAACGCGCGGATCGGCGCCATCATGCCGCCCTGGGCGTTACCAATCGGCGCATGTGACACGCAAACGGCGGCGGCGCCAATCCGGCCTATCTGCGCTTCATCGACCCGTATGCAATGCGCCGCAACAAGACGGTCGTTGAGCAAACCCAAATCCTCGAGCAGCTCGACCGAATGGCGGCCGGTACGCTCCCTTACGCGATCGATCTCCAGCGTGGATTGCGCAAGATGGATATGAACGCCAACATCGCGCGCGGCGGCGAGCTCGCGCACATCGCGCAGTATCTCGGGCGAACATGTATCCGGCGCATGGGCAGCAACCAAGCATCGGATGCGCCCACCGTCATGGCCGTCCCAGCGGGAAAATAGATCCTCACTCCGTCGTAGCATCTCGGCGCCGAACGCGGCGTCACGCCGCCACTCGCCTTGCGCGAGCGCAGCCACATCCACGCCCGCGATCCGTCCGCCGACATAGGCGCGCGCGCCGATTTCTGCTGCGGCCCACGCGCACGCATCCGCATGCTGATAGTGATCAACGATCGTCGTTGAACCGTTGAGAAGAAGTTCGAGCGTTCCCAATCGCGCCAAGGCGCGCGCGTCGTCATCGTCCAGCTTGTCGCCCTGGGGAATTCCTTTGATATAGGCCGGCGCAAATCCAAGATCCGGCGCCACGCCGCGAACGATCTTCAGTGGCGAATGGTTGTGCGTGTTGACGAAGCCCGGCATCACGATGCCGCCCTGCGCGTCGATCGATCGCCCCGGCCGGAACCGCGCAAGCAGATCGCGCGTCGGGCCGATTTCGACGATCGAGTCCCCCCTGACCGCAATGGCGCCATCCGCCAAAATCGGATCCGCCGCGGCATTTCGCACGACGATGCCGCCGGTGACGAGCAGATCGCAGTCGACGAGATCGTTCACGTCGTTCCCCGGATTCGTCCCTGCCGTGCCACCCCTTTGACATAGGGTGCGAGCGCCACCGAATAATCGACATCCACCGGCTTCGTGCGACGCATGTCGAGCGACTGGGAACGCAAGGTCAAATGCTCGCGCATCGCTGCGACGCTGGTTTCGACGTCACCCGCCTCCAGCGCATCGACCAGCGACGTATGCTCGTGCATCGCACAAATATGCGGACCCTTGCCGGCGAACAGCGACGTTATCAACGCGGAGCGCGGCACAAGCTGACCGACGAACTCGCAAAGAACCGGATTTCCGCACATGCCCGCCAGCACGACATGGAACTCGCCCAGCAGCCGGATATAGGCCCCACGATCGTCCTGTTGATGGGCTTCCATCTGCGCGTCAATATGTTTGCGCAGGCGTCTGATATCGTGCGCGGTGCAATGACAGGCGACGTCGGCGACGACTTCCAGTTCGATCAGTCTGCGCGCGGCATACAAGCTATCCGCTTCGCTGGGATCGGGTTCCGCGACGAAGACCCCTCGGTTGGGCAGATGCGTAACGAGCCCGACTGCTGCCATCTGGCGTAACGCCTCGCGCACGATCGTTCGGCTGACCTTAAAAATGCGGCCGATCGCGTCTTCGGACAGTTTGGCGCCCGGCGGCAAGTGGCCCGCCATGATGGCCGCGATCAGCGCTTCACAGACCGGATTGACCCACGAGCCCCCGTCCTGGGACGTCTTGCGGTTCGCGCCACGCGAGATGTTGCCAAGCATATTCAAGGCTCTCCTAGAAGCTTGCCATGCGACGAATCCCGACAAGGCGATCGCCCAGGATCATGACAAGAAGTGTCAAGAATATCATCGCCGCGGCAAGTGCCGCGATCGACGGATCCGGTTGCTCGTCAAGATACTGCAAAACCTGGATCGGCAATGTCTTGTTGCGCGCGTCGGTAAGGAATATCGAAACCGGATAGTTGTCCAGCGACGCCAGGATCGAGAACATTCCCGCCGCACCGAAGGCGGGCGCCAACGCCGGCAACATGACCCAAACGACGGCTTGCGGGTAGGTACAGCCCAGCGTACGGGCCGCGTCAATCAGCGCG
>VFQQ010004957.1_pt1 | contig 11367 bp, 19 predicted proteins | sample 3512341 | NCBI WGS metagenome assembly VFQQ01 (sample SAMN10412373, study PRJNA504923) | tailings metagenome | isolation source: Relicate 2 Philex TSF1 revegetated site | place: Philippines: Tuba, Benguet | collected 2017-08-29 | reverse complement strand
CAGCCCACTGCGCCCGCGTGTGCTGTAGCATGCATGCAAGCAGGGGCGCTCCACAGCGACCAGATGCACCGCCCACCTGCTGCGCCTCCACAAGCTCCCAGTAGAAGACGCGGCCATCCTCTGCAAGAAAGAAAGAAAGGAACTACCCCGAAGTTGGTCGAGCAGGAATCCAGGTGCAGCAGAGAGCTGCGCCTGCCTGCGGAAGCCAGCAAAGCAGCGGGTAGCTCTTGTGGATCGAGTGGCATCAGGCAGGAGCTGCACGCACCTGAGGAGCCGACCACGTAGGCGTCGGAGGGCGTGAAGCAGCAGTCCATCTTGACAGACGAGTGCTTGTGGCCTGCGGGTGAGGATTGGTAGTGCAGCGGTGTCATGTAAGGCATGAGAGCACGCGGCAGGTGTCAGCAGCATGCATGGCGCCAGCCAGGTATGCAGGCCGCACGCAGATTCCACCAGCAACTGGGCCAACGCCTTGCACCTGTGTACTCGGCCAGTAGGCCGCCCTCCTCTTGCCCAGCGCAAGCATAATACAGCATCCACCAGCATAAAACACAAACAAGCCCGCACCTGTGTACTCAGCCAGCAGGTCCCCCTGCACTCAGTCCAGCGGACACTAACTAGCTGTAGTATGCAACAACATGAACACAAACAGCTTCGCACCTGTGTACTCGGCCAGCAGGTCGCCCTCCACCCGGTCCAGCAGGCGCATGGTGCCGTCCATGCAGGCCGCCAGCACGCAGTTAGTGTCGCGGCTCACTGCACACGATGAAGGGACAGTGCAAATGGGACATGTTTGGGTGAACAAGTGAGGGGGTAGTGCGATGGCTGCTCACCGCTGCACCGAACATCGCGTCAAACACCTCAACCACACACTCAGTCCCCTCTCCCCCACCCGCCCACACCCACACCCACCCACACAGCCACCCACCCACCTTTCACACAGGTGACGGGGTGGTGCAGCTCGTCCGTAAACAGCCGGCCCATGCGCACATCAAAGCGGCGGATTGCGCCGTCCACGCTGCCTGCCAGGATCTCAGCCCTGCAAAGCCATGGGCAGGACAGCCAGCTGGGCGTTATAGCACTGCCATGGATGGGACAGCCGTGAGTGCTGGCTGCGCCGTGCAGCTGATGCATTAGTGTGCCGCAACAGGTGTGCACCATTGCCGGCCGCCAACAAACGGAGGGGCAGGCCAGGCCACACCAAAACCAAGCAGGCTGCGGCACAGCTCGAAAGCTGGGCGGCAAGCCAAATGCAGTGCTTCGGCTCGTTTGGCTCGCGCACCGCTCAGTGACGGCCACTGAAGTCACACTATCCCTCGCATTGCGCATCACCTGCAACGGACGGTCAGACTCAACACGCGCTTTGGGGCGGAGTGGCATCTATTGACTGCAGGAGGCAGACTGCAGGAGGCAGTCCAAGCTTTCAGCCCCATGCCCCATGCCCCATGCCCCGGCACCCAGCACCAAACCCAAGCGTTCACTGCACAACCCCAGGCGCTCCTGCAGCCCACCTGGATGGCATCGATCGATCGTGAGCGGCAGTCCCAGACCTTGACCGCCTGATCGTATCCGCCGCTGACCAGAACATCACACGAGCCGGGGCTGAAGCACAGCTGCGGGCAGGGAGGCGCAAAGCGAGGCATGGTCTGCTTAGTGCGATGGTGCAGGCTGACGGGCTCAGGCCAAAAGCCAGGAAGCCTGGGCACTGTGCACCTCACCTCAGACAAGCAGCAACAGAACTGCCCAAGCAGCCCTGAAGACCCCAAGCGGCAACGCAAATGCAGGCCCTCACTGTGTTGATGTAGGCATCATGGCCTCTGAACTTGCGGATGATGTTGCCGGTGGAGACGTCCCACAGAAACACCTGGCGGTCGCCGCCGCACGAGGCAAACCTGCAGCGGGACAGATGCAAATGGCAGCGCCAGTTGGGCACAGGGCAGCGACAGGGCTGTAACTCGGAATTGTAGGTGCCAGGATCTGCAGCAGGCACAGGCCTGTTGTAACCACATATGTGTGCTCCTGCACCCAATCGGACGTTCTCAACAGATGTCGCAAGTGCCCAGCCGGCCCTCACTTGGAGTTGTCTGCCACCATCGCCACGTCCGCATGCTTTTCACAAGCAATGTTCACAGCACATGGCAAACAAGGCGCAGGCAGCCGCCTCACTTGGAGTTGTCAGCCACCACCGCCGCGTCACGCATCCCAAGAACGAACAAACTAGTCAGTTCCGGCACCCCAGCCGGCCCTCACTTGGAGTTGTCTGCCACCACCGCCGCGTTAAGCATCAAGCAAGCATCCCTCACGAACTCAAGAAAAAACAAAGTCAGTCCAGCACCCAGCCGGCCCTCACTTGGAGTTGTCTGCCACCACCGCCGCGTCGCGCACATCGTAGCCGTGCCCCGTGTACGTTTTGATGAGGATGCCGCGATGCGGGTTCCACAGCCGCACCGATCGGTCCTGGGAAAGAGAAGGAAGGGGAGGGGTAGGCGACGGCGGTGGGACAGAGATCCCTGGCTGCACAGGGCTGCAGCAACTGCATTTGGTTCTTGTTGCCAAGTTTGGCGGCACCCAAGACAGCGACCCAGCAAGAGAACACCTCAACTGCAGTTGGACACCTCTGCATGGTCCCCTACTTTTCACGCTCACCTTGCCGCAGGAGAGGCAGTAGGTGCCCTGGCTGTTGAAGCGCACCGCCAACACCGGCCCCTCGTGCCCCCGCAGGCACGCAACCTCCTTGTTCGGCAGGTGCTCATTGGGCGGCAGCAGCGTGTCAGGCGGCGGCGCCGGCCCCAGCGGTCGCGGCGGCATGGCGGGCGCTATCGCCTGGGCATGGCCGTGCTGTGAGGGGGGGAACGGGAGGAGGCCGGGGGTGGGCAGGCGGCAGCAGGCGGCGGCAGTGGCGGCGGCAGGCGGTGGGGACCAGGAAAGACGTCGGCGGCGCAGATCGTAGCATGCAACACTGCTACGTGATCTCACCTACAGGTTCAATGCACCAAGGGCCGGCCCGGCAGCCGCCAGGCGCCAAGCGCGAGTGGGAAGTGGCGTGAGTGCTCTCAAGGCTTGCTGGCGTATCCTAAAACAACGAAGATCAGATGCTGGAGCAGGACAGTGCGCTGCAACGTCGATCGCCGCACATGGCGGAATTGCGGGGGTGCGGCGCCTGCTGAGCAGGCGCGTTTCAATGCGCAAATCGGCTCAGGCTCGCCCAATAGTGACCGGACATTGCGGGGACGAGTCGCCATGCGACGGGCGGCGCTCCTGGCGCTGCTCGCGTTTGGCCTGCTGGCCTGCGCGCACCTGGCGGCCTCCCTGCCTTCCCAGTCGGCGGTGTTGAAGCGCAAGCGCGGAAAGAAGCGGGCGTCGGCCGAGCAGCGGCAGCTGGCGGAGCGGGACTGGGTGGCCGCGTCTGTGCAGCGGTACCTGAGCAACCAGGAGCTGGGGGAGTGGCTGACGGGCTTCGAGAAGCGGTGCAAAGCGGTTGCCAAGCTGTCCACGATTGGCGCCAGCGCCGAGGGCAGGTGCGGCCACCCGCTTCCGCCTGCTGCCGCCGCCGCCACTGCTTTTGCTTCTGGCATTGTGGCCAATCTTGCGTTTGCCTGGCTACTTGTATGGCCAACGTATAGATGTGAGTCGCAGCAGTTTACAGCCCAGGCACCCACGCCACTGCTTCCCGCCCGCCGCCGTTCCCGTCGATTGCCGCAATGCGTCCGCTCGTGCATTTCCCGCAGCGCACTCATTGGCTGTGCATCTTAACTGTCCTTTTCAAGCTGGGGTGATGCCAAGCTCTCTTCCCTCTTGTTACAGACTATCTCAATCGCACTATCTGCTGTCTGGACCATGCTGCAGGCCAATCTGGGCGCTTGAAATCAGCGACCGGCCGGGGCAGGCGGAGGCGGAGCCTGCGGTCAAGTGAGCGGCTGGCTCCCCTTGCCGTTGCATGCCTGCATGTTACCCATGGAGCGGTTTCTGCTGCCACAGCTTCTGGGCAGACTGCCCGAGAAAAAAGCTGTCTTCAGCTGCTCTCCCGGGGGGTTGGGAGCTGTCTGACCGAGCGCCGCCAGCTGCTGAAGCTGTCTGACAGACACAGATGCTGCCGCAGTTTGCAGCATGCGGCAAATTGCGCCTCGCCCTAGCTGTGCAAATCCACCACCCTGCCTGCACGTGGTTCCCCTGCTGGTGCTGCAGGTATGTGGGCAATGTGCACGGCGACGAGCCCACAGGGCGCGTGCTCACCTTGGCCCTGGCCGAGTGGCTGTGCGCCAACCACAGGTGCGAGGGAGGCACCTGCTGCTGCTGTTGTGCCCCAGTTTGCTTGAGCTGAGGGAGTGCGCCGTTGCCGCCGCTGGCGCCGTTGCAGCATCTGCTGCTGCTGCTGCTGCTGGCATCGGTGCCGCTGCTCAAATTGCTTGCCTCTCCGCTTCGTGTGGGGCTGCTTCATGTCCAAACCCGCTCCGCTGCACTGCGTGCCTGCCGCAGGACCGACCCTCGCGCCAAGCGCATCGTGCAGAGCATGCACCTGTGGCTCGTGCCCACCATGAATCCCGACGGCTTTGAGCGCAGGATCCGAGGCAACAGGTGCGTTCATGTGGCTGCTGCTGCCTGCTGCTGCCCGCTGCTGATGGCTCGGAGCGCAGGACCCGCGTCACCAGGTGCGTTTATACAGCGCTTGCTGCCTGCTGCTGACGGGTATGATCGCAGCATCCGCGGCAAAAGGTGCGTTCGTGTGGTGTGTGCTCTGAGCTGGGGTTGCTGCTGCTCCTTCTGCTGCTGCTGCTGCTGCTGCTGCTGCTGCTGCTGCATCCGGCTGCTGCGGCTGCATCCCACAATGCCGGGCCGCCTGTCGACTGCCCCTGTTTGTACCAACCGCTCACCTTGCTTACTTTCCATCTCCCCTCCCGCAGCAAGGACAAGGACCTGAATCACAACGTCCCGGACCGCTTCTCCTCGCGCAGTTCCTTGGCCAACTGCTAATGTTTGCACCCTTCCACCCTCCCCTGCCGCAGCAAGGACAAGGACTTGAATCGCGACTTCCCGGACCGCTTCTCCTCGCCGACCATGCAGCCCAGCGGCGAGGAGCAGCCCGAGGTGGCGGCCATGATGGCCTGGAGCCAGGCCGTGGGCTTTGTGGCTTCTGCCAGCATGCACGAGGTGCGGTTACAGTTGGCTCCCTGAGTTTCGTTGTGCTGCTGTGCTTTGCCAGAGGAGCCAGGCCGTGGGCTTTGTGGCCTCCGCCAGCATGCACGAGGTGCGCTGCTGTGCGCTTCTGCCACCTTTTTTGTGGTATTGTGCTGTGCTTGTTTTGGCACAATAGGCGCTATGTTTTGCTGCTTCTGCCATCATGCACGAGGTGCGTGCTGTGCGTGCTGTGCTGCGCTGTGGCATGCTGTGCTGCGCTATGGCACACTGCACTGTGTGCTGTAGGGGCCATCCCCTATGTTCCCAGGCAGACAACAGCCCTTGGGAAGCCCTCTTTGCCGACCTCCTGCCTGCAGGGCGCGCTGGTGGCAAACTACCCTTGGGACGGCACGGCCGACAAGTCCACACGGTGCGTATGTTTGTTTACAGCCCTCCCACTTGGGTTGCTGTTGTGTTGTGTCAGCCTGCGGCGATGACCCCGCTCTGCCGCGTATTTGCGGGCTGGCTGGTCAGCTGTCTTGCACATCCCATGTGCCGCTGCCGCCTTGGTTCACCGGGCCGTTGCCCTGCAGGTACGAGAAGTGCCCCGATGACTCCACCTTCCGCCACCTGGCCTCGCTGTACGCCACCACACACAGGCGCATGGCCAAGCCAGACAACCCGGTGAGTGGCTGTGCATTCCGTGGTGCCGCAGTGTGCTGTATATCTAGGAAGCACGAGTAGGGACAAGGTGGGGAGCACGGGCGGTGCGGCCTGCACAGGCAAGGCAGCCTTGCGGCCGCCCAACCGGCACCACAGCCAAAAGCTGGGCGGCCGCTCAAGCCCACGTTTTTACTGCTGCTGCGGGCATTCTTACTCAATCGCCCTTATTGCGCTGCTGCCGCCCGCAGGAGTTCCCCAACTTGCTGTTGCTAAGCAACTCACTCATGTTTGGCCGCTGCTGCCTGCAGGAGTTCCCCAACGGCGGCACCACCAACGGCGCGGCATGGTACCCAATTTACGGCAGCATGCAGGTGCGGTCAGCAGTCTTGCACGGCAGCCGAAGCGCTGCCATGCATTGTGTTGCCTGCAACAGACACATACAAATCGCCTGATGCCGCACATCTCCTGAGATGCACGGCGCCTAATGCTGGCCCCAAGCATGCATGTTGTGGCCCCATGCAGGACTGGAACTACATTGTGGGCCGCTGCTTCGAGCTCACGCTAGAGCTGAGGTGGGCCGTAGCTGGGGTGTGATGTGAACCGCGAGGGCGCACCACTTGGCATGGCTGCGTTACTCAGGCAGCTGGCCTGCTTGCCAGCACAAGAGTGCAGACCTGGCGCTAACCTGACCACCCCCGCTGCTGCTCCCCTGCCATCCCCTGTGCAGCCAGAACAAGTGGCCAGAAGAGGCGGGGCTGGCGGCCCTGTGGGAGGACAATAAAGATTCCCTGCTCGCCTTCCCGCTGGTGGCAGCCTACGGCGGGTGCGTTAAGGGATGCACGCTGCGGCTGTGTGCCTGCATTCACACCGCTGCTGCATCGCTGCATTTCATCGCCGCCGCCCCTGCTCGTCGTGGGTGTCGTGCAAGCCTAGTGGCTGACTGGCCTCCATTCACACTTGCCTCTTGGGTACCAACTTGTCTGGGGAACCAACTGCTCACCTGCAGGCTGTGGGGCACGGTGCGGGAGGAGGGCAGCCTTCGCGGCAGCAAGGGGCGGGAGGTGGCGCCGCTAGGGGGCGCCAACATTACAGGTGCGAGGCTGTGTGCTGCCGCTTTTGGATGGATTGCTGCGACAGGTTGGTTGGCGGTGATTGGTGCTGCTGCCTGCCGATGTGCTGGCTGGAGCGTGGTTGCATGCACCTGCAGCCCGCCGTGGCAGGACAGGCCGCCCCAGCCCTTGCCTGCACTGTGCCTCTGCATGCCTATTCCATGCACCTCCTCACGGCCTGCCTAGTTTTGATCTTAATCTAGCCCTTTACGCCGTCCGCCTGCAGTGCTGGCGGCGGCCACCGGCGAGGAGCAGCCGGCCTGGGTGCTCAGCCGAGCGGGGCTGGGAGATTACTACCGGCCCCTGGCCCCCGGGCGATACACAGTGGTGGTCAGCAAGGAGGGCTACAAGCCCTTTGCGGCCAACTTTACTGTGCCGGCAGATGGCTCGGGCGCGCAGCGGCACTTTGTGCTGGCACGAGAGGACAGCAGCTGGAGCGGGGAGGTTGCGCATGCGCCTCGCTTTCTAGTAGGGGCGGCAGCAGAGGGCACCCCCGCGGCAGACGGCAGCGCCGGCGGCGCGCTGCCGTGGAAGGCGCGGCTAGGCCTCGGCGGCGGCGGCGATGCGGGGCAGCTGTGGGCGGTCGAGGAGACGCGCGGCAGGGACCGGCTACTCATGCTTGGGGCAGGGGCGGCCTGTGCCTATGGCCTGTGGATTACGCACAGCCGGCTCAAACGGCGGTTGCACCCGCGCCGCGCCTAGCATTTCCAGCTGCAGCGCCTAGCATTTCCTGTCCTGAACCAAATAACTCGCTTGCTTTGCTCCCAGCTGCTGCCTGATGCTCGTTCCTGATGCTTGCTTGCTCGTCCTGCTCTGATCTTATGCTGCTGTTTCTGGATGCACACATTGCAAAAACGAATCCACAGAAACAATCCACAATCCACAGAAAGGGCTGGCTCGATGGTGCACGGCTGCTCCCGAGCCGGGCACTGCTCCTATCCAGGCAATGGCCGCCTGCCGGCTCAATGGGCCGGTGGTTGGCCGGCTGCGCTGCTGCTGCTGCTCAGGCCACTCAGTCAGTGCCTCCATGCCGCGCCGCCGCCGCTTCCCAGCTGGCCATTTGCTGAAGAGGCTTTTCGCTGAGCTGGGTGGAGCAGCCAGTCGGTGAGTTCCATGCCGCGCTGCTGGGCCGAGGCTGGCCGCCGCAGTGCTCGCGGCATTGGCCTCCTGCTGCTTATCCTGATCAGTCGGTCAGCTCGATGCCGCGCTGCTTCAGCCCCGCCAGCAGCTCCTCGTAATTCAGGCCGTGCTGCTCTGCAAATGGGAGGGCTCGGGAAAGGTAGTTACGTTACGTTAGTTGAGTCGGTTGGGCTTGCAAGCAGTTGGTTTGCAGCTGAGACGAGGTGGGACCTGGAAACGCAACAACCAAATGCTGCTGCCATGCACAGTTGCTCAGGAAGTTCAAAACGCGCTCACCTGTCACCTCCTTCAGCTGCGCCCTGCTGAGCACAAACTGGTCGGTGGGCGGCAGCGCGCGCTCCTCCTCCTCAGCTAGCTGCTCCTCCTCCTGCTGCTCCTGCTGCTGCTCCTGCTGGGGCTGAGGCGGTGCGCCTGCCGCCGCGCCCTGGCTGGTGCCAGGCGCCGCCTGCCCTGCTGCAACAGGCTGGCCAGTAGCGCCCCTGCTGCCGCCGCTGCTGCTGCCGCCCGCCTGCCGCCTGGCAGCCTTGGCCGCTTTGCGGGAGGGGGGCGCAGGGCGGCCGAAGCCCTTGCTTGCGGAGCTGGCTGTGAAGCTGGCCCCAGGGCTGCCTTGGGGGCCTGCAGCAGCACCGGAAGACGACTGCGTCTCCCATGGTTTTGGGCCGCTGCTGCCGCTGCTCTTGGGCGGGGCTGGCCGCACCGCAGGCGCTGGCGCTGCAGCCGCTGCTGCTGCGGCGTCTGCCTCCGGCTGTGCGCTTGGGAACCCGCTGGGGATGCCGCCGATGCCGGCCGCATCGCTGCTGGCTGCGCCGCCGGGCACAAACGGCACGCCTGTGGCAGCTGCTGCCTGGGCCGCTGCCTCATCGACCAGCCGCTGCAGGTCTGCCGAGTCCAGGCCCAGCGCAGCGCGCGCAGCGGCCAGCAGCTCTTCACTACTCATGCTGGGCTCCTCAGCGTGCTCAGCACCCTCCTCAGCGTGCGCAGCAGGCGGTGCCGGGGTGGCGGCGCTTGCCACAGAAGCAGCAGTCGGCCCCTGGGGCTCGCTGCCGCTAGCGATGGCATCAATCAAGTCCAACGGCAGGGCCTCCTCCTCGCCCTCTGCCCCTGCTGCGGCAGAGGCAGCTGGCCGCTCAATGAACTCAGCCTGCACCACCTCTGGCGATGAGCTCACGCCGACCTGCCGCGCCTTGGCAACCGCACTGCTGCCGCCGGGGCTGTTAGTGGTGTTGCTGCTGGCGGTGTCGCTAGCACGGCCATCGCTGCCGCTGCTTGCCGTAGCCTTTGTGGCGTTGCTGCTGCCGCCAGCGCTGCTGGTGGCTGCCCGACCCCTGCCGCCACCGCTGCCGCCAGCTGCCTCAGCCTTGCTGACGTTGCCGCTCTCGGCAGGTCCTGCCGCCTGCCCTGCCGCCTGCCCCAACAGCTCCTCAAGGGAAGGCAGCTGCTCCGCAAACTGCAGACCCTCCGCCGCATCTGCTGCTGCAGCACCTGCTGCTGCTGCTCCCCCAGCTGCAGCAGCCGCTGCCGCTGGTGCCGCTGCTTTGCTGCCGCCGCTGCCGCCGCCCGACTGCCGCCATAGCTTCAGCGCCTCAGCCAGCACTTGGCCCAGCGGAGCGGCCAGGTTTTCGGGGGTGGCAAAGGCGGGGCAGAGCGAGGCGGTCACTGCTTCCTCTAGCAGGTCCAGCAGGATGTCGGCGCCTTGCTGGCTGCAGGACAACAGGGCAGCAAACGATGCAGCAAACGGGCTGGTGTCAGGGATGGCTTGCAGCGGGCAGCTGTTCAAGGCACAGGTCGCAAAGCCTCGCGCTCCATACATCCAAGCAGACACGCCCATGCATGCATAGCAAGAGGACTCACTCCAGGCCTGCCATCAGCACCATGGGCTGCTGGCCCCAGCCGCCGCCAGACTCCCACTCAGCCGGCGCCGGCTGGTCCCACTGCGGGCAGCAAGCAGGCGCACAGGGCGGCAGGGCAGCGGTTGGGTTGGGGTTGCAGCCATGACTGCCAGCCGCAGCTGAAACACGCCGCAGCCAGAACTCCATGGAGCATCAGATTGCCAGCCAAGCACTTCCAAGCAAGCTACACCGAGGCACAGCACCGTGCTTTCGTCAATGAGGCTCCGGGCTGGCCAGCGCCTTTAAAGTGGGGATTGCCAGCCAAGCACTTCCGAGCAAGCTACACTGAGGTACAACACTTTGCTGGATCTGAATCACCTGGGGTTCTGGAGTGGCCAGCACCTCTCCCAGCGGGCGGTGCAGGCGGGCAGGGGTGGTCGGCACCACCTTGACCTGCAGTGCAGCACGGGCGGTTCCAGACCGCATGAACTGCATGAGAGAGCAGGCCTGCGGTGCTGTCTTGCACTAGCGCGTTGAGCTCTCTGCAGCTGCTCGCATGCTCTTCCTGTGGACCAAGGACCAAGCTTGCTATGGACAGCAGCCGCTGCCTCCTCTAAGCACACCGCCGGCGCGCACCTCGGCGGCGCCAATCTGGTCCAGCAGCTGCCTCACGCCGGCAATTTCCTCAATGTAGAACCCAGCAAGCACCACAGTCTGTGGGAGGACAGCAGCAACAGCAAGTTGGGGGCGCGCTGGCTGCGGCAGGCGCAGAGCGGGACGGCGGCGAACCAATGGTGCACGCAGTGGCATGCAATAGAGTGTCAGCAGAACGTGCTCACCGGCTCGACATCCAGCGGGGCGCCTTGCTGACCGGCCTCGCCGCCAGCAGCAGCAGCAGCGAGCAGGCGGCTGCCGCTGGCGGCGCTTCCGGCGCCGCTCGCCCGCTGCCGCCGCCCCGACCGCCGCTGCAGGCATGGGGCCGGCGCCGCTTCCTGCGTGTTGCTTCTAGTCCTGAGAATTTGTGGCCGCGCCGACAGGGCGAGCGCCGGCCGCTGGGCGCGGCAACACTGCGGCTGCACGCTCATAGCGCGCCAGGGACCTTGCTGCTAACACAAACGCCGCCTTGTGACTCGGTTATGCGGGCGCACTTGCGTCACGAGCGATCGCATGGCAAAATAACATGCATGCGCCGACCGCCACGCGGGCGGGCGCAGACGCCGACAGAACGCAGAACAATGTGGCAATGCCATCACACTAGGCATGTGGCGGGCATGAAGACTCATGACCAATTGTGACAAAACATGCGAAAATGTGGCGAAGTTCAGCTCCCCTGCTGCCCATCTCCTTCCGCTGCCGCCGCTGCTGCCGCCTGCTTGGCCGCCCGCCGCGCCGCGCCCAGCGTCCGGCACATGCGGCGGTGCCCGCCCTCCCGCCAGTCGGCGTGCAAGCAGGCGGTGCCGCAGTACCACACCGCGCGGCAGGCGCTGGGCATGGCGAAAGGAAAGGAGGCATCA
>VFQQ010004956.1_pt1 | contig 11371 bp, 14 predicted proteins | sample 3512341 | NCBI WGS metagenome assembly VFQQ01 (sample SAMN10412373, study PRJNA504923) | tailings metagenome | isolation source: Relicate 2 Philex TSF1 revegetated site | place: Philippines: Tuba, Benguet | collected 2017-08-29 | reverse complement strand
GGTCTTTGAGGTGCTCGGTCATCACTTCGGGTGTGACGCGCCGCAGGTCGAAGCGCATGCAGCGGGAAAGGATCGTCACCGGCACCTTGCGGATCTCGGTGGTGGCGAAGATGAACTTCACATAGGGCGGCGGTTCTTCGAGCGTCTTCAGCAGCCCGTTGAAAGCCGCGGTCGAGAGCATGTGCACTTCGTCAATGATGTAGACCTTGTAGGGCGCCGAAACCGGGCCGTACTTCACCGAGTCGATGATCTCGCGGATGTCGTTGATGCCGGTGTTCGAGGCGGCGTCCATCTCGACCACGTCGACATGCCGGCCCTCGATGATGGCGCGGCAGTGGATGCCTTCCTTGCTGAGATCCAGCGTCGGATGGCGGCCGGTCTCGTCTTCGTAGTTGAAGGCGCGCGCCAGGATGCGGGCAGTGGTGGTCTTGCCCACGCCGCGCACGCCGGTGAGGATGAAGGCGTGGTGGATACGGCCGGATTTGAACGCATTGGCGAGAGTCTGCACCATCGCGTCCTGCCCGATCAGCGTATCGAAGCTGGTCGGCCGATAGCGCCGCGCCAGCACCACATAGGGCTTCGCTGTGGGCGCCGCCGGGGGCGGGCTCAATCCGGGCAGTCCAATCTCGTCGGGAGTCTCGTCAGCCATAGGAGGGATATAGCGAGCCTTAGCGCGGACCGCAAAAGCTCATGCCAACAAAGCGGGCCGACGGCGATAAAATGTGGGGAAGTAGGAGGCTGGCATCGACCCGTGAAGGTCTCGTTGGGGCTGCTTCCTTCCGGACCTGACCCGGTTGGCGAGGAACACGTCCGCGCCAACCTCCCGACCGCTATATGGCGCGGGATTGCGGCGAAGGCAAGGGGAGGGGTGGGGCGCGCGCAGACTCCGAGTCGTGTGAGCCACCGGCGCACACCCTCCCCCTTGCGGGGAGGGATGGGGAGGGGGTGGATGAGCCGGCGGCCCATCGAGCCGTATCGGGCTCTCGTCCCCCCTCCGAGTTCCGCTACGGCCCTATCGGGCCTAGCTGCACTTGCCTCCCCCGCAAGGGGGGAGGTGGCCCGACTGCCAGAGCATTGACTCGTCCTTGGTGGAATGCATTCTACTATCATGGAATCTGATCCCACACTCATCGGCGCCCGCCTGGCCCAACGGCGCGGAACCCTCGCGCTCAAGCTCGATGAGCTGGCCGAACGCAGCGGCGTGTCGCGGGCGATGATCTCGCGGGTTGAGCGGGGCGAGGTGAATGCCAGTGCGGCGATTCTCGACCGGCTCTGCGGTGGGCTGGGCATGACGCTGTCGCAGCTGTTTTCGCGCGAGGCGGCGTCGCCTCTGATGCGGCGTGCCGACCAGCCGAGTTTCATCGATCCCGTGTCGGGCTATGTCCGCCGCGACGTGGCGCCCGGCGGGACCGGCTCGCCGGTGCACATCGTCGAGGTCGAATTCCCGCCGGGCGCCGAGGTGACGCTGGAGAAATCGCGCTATCGCGTCATCGAGCAACATGTCTGGCTGCTGGCCGGCGCCATGGAGATCACCCTGCCCACTGGCACCTACAGCCTAACACCGGGCGACTGCCTGCACATGTCGCCCAACGAGGGCATCACTTTCCGCAATCGCAGCGCGGCGCCCGCCCGCTATGCCGTCATCCTCACCACCGAGTCCGCCGCATGACCCACACGATCCGCGCCCTTACACCCGCCGAAGCCGAGGCCCGCCGCGAGCAGTTGATCGACCTGCTCGTCGACGCTGTCGAAAGCGGCGCGTCGGTCAACTTCGTCTGGCCGATGACGCGGGAGAAGTCCGCCAAATGGTGGGCTGGAGCACTGCAGAGCCATGCCGCCGGCGAGCGGGTGATCCTCGTCGCCGAGGAACCGGACCGGGTGCTCGGCTCGGTGCAACTGATCTTCCCCGGGCAGGAGAACCAGGCGCATCGCGGCGACATCGGCAAGCTGCTGGTGCACACTGATGCCCGCCGTCGGGGATTGGGCGCGGCCCTGATGCAGGCGGCGGAGACCGAGGCCAAGGCACGAGGCCGCACGCTGCTGGTGCTGGACACCGAAGCCGGCAGTTCGGGCGATCGGCTCTACGAGCGGCTCGGCTGGACCCGCTTCGGGGTGGTCCCGAACTACGCCATGAGCGCCGACGGCACGCACATCGCCGACTGCGCGTTTTTCTATAAGGCGGTTTGAGAGGGAGCGGTCGGCGCAAGCGGCACCCCCACCCACCGCCTGCGGCGGTCCCCCCTCCCCACAAGGGGGAGGGAATCCCGACTGATGGGCCACCGGCCCCGCATCTCCCTCCCCTCTGATGGGGAGGGGGGACCAGCCGAAGGCTGGTGGGTGGGGTGACGGAGAGTCACGGTCCATGCATACCTCCAATGCGATGCAATCAATCACTTGATTGAGACATTCCGTCGCGCTATACGCCGCGGCCGAAAGGAACCTTCATGGACGATGCATCGACCATTGCGCCGGCACCTGCGCGCCGCGAGTCCTCGGCCGATCGGCGGACGGCGATCGCCCAGGCGGCGCGCGACCTGATCGTCGAGAAGGGCGTCGAGGGACTGCGGACGCGCGATATTGCCGATCGCGTCGGCATCAACATCGCCACGCTGCATTATCACGTGCCCAGCAAGGAAGCCCTGTTCGGCCTTGTCGCGGCGGCGCTGCGGGCTGAATTCGTGGCCCAGTCTGTGGCCCGCCCGCGTACCGGGCTCTCGCCCTATGCCCAGCTCGACCTCGAGTTCGACGATTTCGAGGAACTGATGGGCGAAAAGAGCTACCTCCTCACCGCCATGTCCGAACTGCTCGAGCGCGCCCGCCGCGATCCCGAGATCAAGGCCGGCATGTTTCCGCTGATGGGCAAATGGAAGGAGATCGTCGCCGACATCCTCGCCCGTGGCGTGGAGAGCGGCGACTTCCGCCCCGATCTCGATCCCGCGCCGGCCGCCCAGATGATCATCGGCGGCATGATCGGCTTCTCCAAGTCGCCGGGCGCCACCATCGAAAATTTCAAACCCCTGCGCGCCGAATTGCTGCGCGCGGTCCGTAATCCGTCAAAGGACGCACCAAAATGAACCAACCCAACCCGCAGGCGGCCACTCCGCCCGATCCGCGCCGCTGGCCGGCGCTGTTCTTCCTGCTGCTCGCCAGCTTCATGAACATGATCGACGTCACCATCGTGAACGTCGCGCTGCCCGAAATGCAGACCGATCTCGGCGCCAATTCCAGCCAAATCGAATGGGTCGTGGCCGGCTATGTGCTGGCCTTCGCGCTCTTCCTGCTGCCGTTTGGGCGGCTCGGCGACATCATCGGCCGCCGCACCATGTTTCTCTGGGGCGTGGTGGCCTTCACCATCGGCTCGGCCCTCTGCGGCATCGCGCCCAGCATCGAGACGCTGATCGCGGCTCGCGTCGCGCAGGGCATTGCCGGCGCCATGATGACGCCGCAGGTGCTCTCGATCGCCACCGTGATGTTCCCGCCGCAGGAGCGGGGCTTTGCCTTCTCGTTCTTCGGCCTGACCGCCGGCCTTGCCTCGGTCGCCGGCCCGATGGCCGGTGGCCTTCTGATATCGGCCGATCTCTGGGGCCTCGACTGGCGCCCGATTTTCCTGATCAACATCCCGATCGGCATCATCGCGGTGCTCGCCGCCATGCGCTATGTGCCCAAGATCGCGCCGCATCCGGGCCTGACCAACGACTTCGTCGGCATCGGCATCTTCGGCGCCTCGATCCTCGCCATCATCTTCCCGCTGGTCGAAGGTCGCGTCTACGGCTGGCCGGCCTGGGCTTTCGCACTGCTCGTCGCCGGTATCATCGGTCTTGTCGGCTTCTATTTCTGGGAGCGCAGCCGCGAAAAGGCCGGCAAGTCCGAACTGCTGCCGGTGGGGCTGCTCGCCAACCGCAACTTCACCGTCGGCACGCTGATGACGCTGGTGTTCTTCTCGGGCGTCCCGGGCCTTTTCATGGTGCTGGCCATCTTCTTCCAGACCGGCTTCCGCTTCACCCCGCTGGAATCGGGCCTCGCCACGCTGGCCTTCCCGGTCGGCGTGCTGGTGGCGTCGCAGTTCAACGGCCGGCTGGCCAACAAGTGGCTCTCGCGCCGCCTCTTCGTCGGTGCGCTGCTGCTGACCGTCGGCATGATCATGATCCACATGGTAATCACCGGCATCGGCCAGAGCATCGACGCCTGGGCCTTCGTGCCGGGCCTGCTGATCGGCGGCCTCGGCATGAGCACGGCGATCTCGGCGTTGTTCCAGACCATCCTCTCGGGCGTGCCGCCCAAGGATGCCGGCTCGGCTTCGGGTTCGCTGCAGGCGTTCCAGCAGGTCGGTGGTGCGCTTGGCGTGGCGCTGGTGGGCGAGATCTTTTTCTCGACGCTCGAAAAGGGCGACGCGGCCGGCATGCAGGCGGCCTTCGTCAACGCCGCCACCAATGCCACCTGGTACCAGATCGCTGCCTTCGCGCTGGTCGCCGCCATGGTGCCGCTGCTCAAGGCCCGGCCGGCACAGTCGCCGCCGATGCCGCAGGCCGCGGTCGAGGCATAACCGCCATCGGCCGACTGCCACCGTGACAAAAGGGCGCTTCCGGGCGCCCTTTTTCTTTGCATCCTCGCCGGGCTGCATCGAGTTACGCTCGCAGCAACAGGAGGGGACCATGAAACCGGCTACACGCGTGATGCCCATGTTTTCGGTGGGCGACATGACGGCCTCGCTGCGGTTCTACCGCGACGTACTGGGCGGCCAGCAGGCCTATCAATTCCCGGAGGAGGGCGATCCCGTCTTCCTGACACTGACATTCGGCGACACCGAACTGGGCATCGGCACCGTCACCGATGAGCCGATGCACGGACGGCCACAGCGCCCGGCCACCGGCCATCGCGTCGAGCTCTGCATCAATGTCGCCGACGCCGATGAAGCAGTCGCGGCGCTTGCAGCTATAGGCGCACCGACCGTGGTGCCGCCGACCGACCTGCCCTGGGGCGAACGCTCGGCCTATGTCGAGGACCCCGACGGCAACCTCGTGATGCTGGCGGCGCCCGGCAAGGGCTGAGGCCGGCGGTTAACCGGTGGCTAACCACACGGTTCAAATGCCGTGCAAATGCGACCGATTGCGCCGACGCGACCATAGTGTGGCCGAAGCGGGATGAGACATGACCGGCGTCACGTATCGGAGCCTGTCATGAACCTGATCACCACCTTCCTTGCCACTGCCGTCGTCATCTTCGCCTTCGGCCAGGCCATCGCGGCCAATGCCCCCAAGGCCGATGTGCCGGTCGCGGCGGGAGCCAGCGTGGCGACCGGCATCCGCTAGGCCGGCGACAGGCGTCGCCACAAATGCAAAAGGGCGGCCCGAGGCCGCCCTTCTTTGTTTCCGCACGGCGCTGAAGGTCAGCGCACGATCAGCGTGCCGGCGCCGTGGGCGGTGAAGAGTTCGACCAGCACCACGTGCGGGGTCTTGCCGTTGAGGATGACCACGCCTTCGACGCCGTTCTCCAGCGCTTCGAGGCAGGTTTCCACCTTGGGGATCATGCCGCCCGAAATGGTGCCGTCGGCGATCAGCGCGCGTGCGTCGCGCATGCTGAGCTCGGGGATCAGCTTCTTGTTGTTGTCGAGCACGCCGTCGACATCGGTCAGGAACAGCAGGCGCTTGGCGCCGAGCGAACCGGCGATGGCGCCGGCGAAGGTGTCGGCATTGATATTGTAGGTGGCGCCGTCGCGGCCGGGGGCCACGGGGGCGATCACCGGGATCATTTCCGAGCGGGCGAGCAGGTCGAGCAGGGTGCGGTCGACTTCGACCGGTTCGCCCACGAAGCCCAGGTCGAGCTCACGTTCGATGTTCGAGCCCGGGTCTTTCCACATCTTGGTGGCCTTCCGGGCGAAGACCATGTTGCCGTCCTTGCCGCAGAGGCCGATGGCCCATTCGCCTTCGGCATTGATGGTGGCGACGATCTCCTTGTTGATCGAACCGGCCAGCACCATCTCGACGATTTCCATCGTCCGGGCGTCTGTGACACGCAGGCCACCCTCGAAACGGCTCTCGATGCCCATCTTTTCGAGCATGGTCTTGATCTGCGGCCCGCCGCCATGGACCACGATCGGGTTGACCTTGCTCTGCTTGAGCAGCGCGATGTCGCGCGCGAAATTCTGCTGCGCCGCCGGGTCGCCCATGGCGTGCCCGCCATATTTCACCACGACGGTCTTGCCTTCGTAGCGCTGCATGTAGGGCAGGGCCTGCGACAGGACAGCGGCGTCGCGGGTAAAGGATTCGATGTCGGGCATGGCGCGTGTGCTCATTGTGGTCCTGTCCTACAACGCATCGCGCCAGAGTCGGAAGCAGTTTTGCGCGGGCGCTAGGCTTCAACTCACTAAAGGTGGAGTTTTTGCGGCGTCCGGCCGAATACGGAAAGCGGTTCAAGTCTTTCGCGGGGGGTAGGCAGGTGCGCGGGGGGCGGCTATCACTACGCCATGGCATCCACTCCGACCACGGAAATCGCCGACCTGATCGCCCGCTGCGCCCTGCGCGACCGGCAAGCATTTCGTGATCTATATCAACGAACCAGCGCGAAACTCTTCGGAGTGAGCCTGCGTATCTTGAGAGACCGTGCTGAAGCCGAAGAGGCGCTCCAGGAGGTTTATGTCAAGATCTGGCAACGGGCCGACCGCTATGTCGCGGGGGGCTACAGCCCGATCTCCTGGCTGGTAGCGGTCGCCCGCAACCATGCGCTCGACATCCTCCGGGCCCGCAAGCCGGTGACGGACGACATCGATGCTGCGCTCGACGTAGCCGATGGCGGACCGACGCCGGAACAGGCTGCCGTCGAGAGCGGAGAGCGCACCCTGATCAATGGGTGCCTCGACGAACTCGAGGCGCCCAAGGCCGATGCCGTGCGTGGAGCCTATCTCGATGGCTTCAGCTACGAAGAACTGGCGGCGCGCCACAATGTGCCGCTGAACACCATGCGGACCTGGCTGCGCCGGAGTCTGATCAAACTGAGAGAGTGTCTGTCGGCATGAGCCTGACGAGCGACATTGGCGGATCGGAAGACGACCAGGTGCTGGTCGCCGAATTCGCGCTCGACCTGCTCGAAGGCGGGGAGCGCGCGGCGGTCGCGCGCCGTATCGCCGCTGAACCACTGCTGGCCGCCGACCTCAAGCTCTGGCGGGCCCGCCTGTCGACGCTCGACGGCGAGTTCGCCAACCAGACGCCGCCGGCCAATGTCCTGCCGGCCATCGAGCGCCGCCTGTTCGGCGAGACGCAGAAGGTCAAGAAGGGCGGGTTCTTCGGCTGGTGGTCCGACATGACGGTGCTGCGCGGCATGGTCGTCGCCGGCCACGTGCTGGCTTTTGCCGCCATCGGCTACATTTTCACCCTGCCGCGCTTCGACGCGCAGACCGCCGCGACCCAGCTGGTCGCCGCGCTGCAGGCCAATGAAGGCTCGGGCGTCGAGTTCGTGGCCTTCTACGATACCGGCACGCAGGCGGTGCGGCTGATCGGCCTCCAGGGCCAGGCCGTGCCGGACAAGGATTTCGAGCTCTGGTACATCCGCGGCGACGAGCCGGCGGTGTCGATGGGCGTGATCCCGGTCGACCAGCGCGTCGAGATTCCGCTCAACCAGGTCGCCCGCGACAAGATCGGCGACGGCACCGTGCTGGCCGTGACGCTCGAACAGAAGGGTGGCTCGCCTACCGGCGTCGCGCAGGGCCCGATCGTCGCCGTCGGCAAGGCGATGCCGATCTGACGTGCAAGCAAACAGAGATAAACGAAGCAGGCCGGAATTAGTTTCCGGCCTTTTTCATTTGTGATCGATAAAAACGTACGAATATTTCGTGATCGAAAAATCTTAACCAGACGCAAGATTCTTGAAACTTGCCTCGCACGCCTTCCGTAACTCTGCCTGTCCGACGCGAACAACGCGGGGACCAAAGGAAGGAAAACAACAAATGACCATTTCTCTGCGCGCCCTCGCGGTCGCCGCCACACTGTCGTTCGCCTCGATTTCTGGTGCTGCCTTCGCCGAAAACCCGATGGTGGGCGGCATGCCGATGTATGAGAACAAGGACATCATCGACAACGCCGTGACCTCGCCGGATCACACCACGCTGGTCGCCGCCGTCCAGGCCGCCGGCCTGGTCGACACCCTGAAGGGCCCCGGCCCGTTCACCGTGCTGGCTCCGACCAACGAAGCCTTCGCCGCCCTCCCGGCCGGCACCGTCGACACTCTCCTCAAGCCCGAAAACAAGGAGATGCTGACCAAGATCCTCACCTGCCACGTGATCGCCGCCAAGGCGCTCTCGACCGACATCACCAAGATGGTTGCCGATGACGGCGGCCAGCACGTCGTCGACACCGTCGGCGGCTGCAAGCTGACCCTCAAGGCGGCCGACGGCAAGGTGACCGTGACCGACGAGAACGGCAATGTCGCCAACGTGACCATCGCCGACGTCATCCAGTCGAACGGCGTGATCCACGTCATCGACAAGGTTCTGCTGCCGAAGTCGTAAGCGGCAGTATGACTACCGTGTCCCGCCAGCCCCCGGCGGGACACGAACTCTTGACGTGCAGGCAGCCGGCCCAAACGGTAAATTCCTGCATATCGGCCCCGCACCTCCGACCTCTAGCCCGGTGCGGGGTTCTTCATTTCCGGAGAACGTCCCATGTCGATCAGCCGTCGCACCATGCTGCTGGGCGGAACCGCCATCGCCGCCATTGGCGCTGTCAGCGTGTTCTTCCGCCAGATGCCGTCCGACGCCCGCGCCGTCGAGGGCACATTCGAAGTCACCAAGACCGACGCCGAATGGAAGGCCCAGCTCGATGACGCGAGCTATCGCGTGCTCCGCCACGAGGATACCGAGTATCCAGGGACGTCGCCGCTGCTCGAAGAGCACCGCGCCGGCATTTTCTCGTGCAAGGGCTGCGACCTGCCGCTGTTCGACAGTGCCACCAAATACGATTCCGGCACCGGCTGGCCGAGCTTCTATCAGCCGCTGGCCAATGCCGTGGGCGAGTCGACCGACACCAAGCTCGGCTATGCGCGCACCGAAGTGCATTGCAGCCGCTGCGGCGGACATCTGGGCCACGTCTTCGACGACGGTCCGCAGCCGACCGGCCTGCGCTACTGCATGAACGGCGTGTCGCTGGTCTTCACGCCGAAGGCCGCCTGAGTCCCGAAGTAGACCTCATCCTGAGCCTGCCGAAGGACGAGGTCGTGGCGCTCCTCGGTGTGCCCGCCTCGTGGTTCGACAAGCTCACCATGAGGCTTCCTGCTATCAGGGTGTAGCTGGTGCCTCAGGTGCCCTCGGCACGGCCCGGGCGCTGAGAATGCAGGCCGCGATCACCAGCGCGCCGCCGATCCAGAGCTGCGGTCCGGGCACTTCGCTGTAGAAGATGAGGCCCAGGAGGCTCGCCCAGATCAGGGCGGAATAATCCAGCACGGCGAAGACCGAGACCGGCAGCCGCTGCAATCCGTTGATGAAGAACAGGAAGCCGGCGGCGCCGAGGAAGCCCACCAGCGGGATCTGCCAGCTCAGCGTCGGCGTCAGCGCCGGAATGCTGCTGCCCAGCGCGAGCGGCAGCACCATCGCCGCAGCCGCGAGCGATTGCCCCATGGTCATGGCGGCGGCCGTCTCGTCCCTGGAGTGATGCTTCATCACCACCATGGTGAAGGCATAGGCGGCGGCGCCAGGATCGCCGCGCCCCAGGCAAAGAGATCGTTGGCGCCGTTGAGGACGACTGTGGTGCCGCCGAAAATGATCACTGCCGAGCCGAGCATGCCGAGCGCGAGCGCGCCGACACCCATGGCCGAGATCGGTTCGCGGAAGATCAGCGCCGCCATCACGGTCACATAGACCGGCGCGGTCATGGCGAGGGCCGTGGCGACGGCGAGGGGCAGGTGGGTGGCGGCGTAAAAGAACAGCGTCGCGGTCACCATCAACAGGGCGCCGCGGAGGAGGTGGCGAGGAATGCGGGCTGCCTTCGGCCACTCGCCACGCGTCGCGGCGATCCACACGGCGAGCCAGAGCGCAGCGCCGAGCATGCGCACGAAGACGATCTGGAAGGTGGAGAGTTCCGCGCCCAGTCCGCGCACCACCGCATCCATACAGCAGAGCAGCACCACGCCGGTGGCGCCGAAGGCCAGTCCCTTTGCTTCGACTTTCACCGCACTGCGCTCCCCGAGGTCATGGCGCGGCGATAGAGCCTTTTGCGCGCGGCGGCAACCTCAGGCGGAGAGGCGTGTCGGTTCGTTCTGTGCGGGAAGGCCGATGCCGCAGCCGCAGCCCTGGCTGATCAGCGCCTCGGACGCGACCTCGACGAAGATGGTCCGGAACCACCTGGCGCGCGGATCGGCTTCGTCGATGCGGCGATAGAGCATGCTGACCGGCATGGCCTGCAGCGCCACCGGCGGATCGACCACGGCGAAATCATGCAGGCGCGCCATGCAGCGGGCGATCGACTCCGGGATCGTGGCAATGGCCGGCATGGCGTCCAGAGCGGTGGGCAAAGCGGAGTAACGCGGCACACTGGCCGCGACGCGCCGCCGCTTGCTCTGCTTTTCGAGGGCGGCGTCGATATCGCTCATCGTCTGGCTTTCGAACGATACCGCGATATGCGGCTCGCGCACGAAATCATCGAGCGTCATGGCGCCTTCCAGCTTGAGCTGACGCGGCGAATAGATGGTCATCGAGCACTGGTCGAAGAGGTGCTCGCGCACATGCCAGCTCGCCGGCTCGCCGTGTACGGACACGCTCATCTCGAAGACGCCGTCGTCGAGATGCCGCGAGGCCAGCCGCGTCTCGGTGGCGACCGACACCAGCCGCGCCTTGGGCGCTTCGCGGCGAATGCGGGCGGCGAGAGGACCGAAAAAGCCGGTCTCGAGATTGTCGCACATGCCGATGCGGAACTCGCCCTCGTACTCCGCCGGATCGAAAGCGGCAGGCGGCCGCAGCGCCACCGCGATATTGCCCAGCGCCGCGTCGATCGCCGGGGCGATCTCCAGTGCCCGCGCCGTCGGCTCCAGCCCGCGGCCGACGCGCACGAAGAGCTCGTCGTCGAGTGCTTCGCGCAGGCGTTTCAGCGCAGCCGAGAGCCCCGGCTGGCCGAGCAGCAGGCGTTCGGCGGCCCGGCTGACATTGCGTTCCTCCATCAGCACCAAGAAGGCGAGGAGGAGGTTCAGGTCGATTTTTCTAAGCGTCGCATCATTCATCATCGTGAGTGATATCTCACATGCCTACTATCAATTTGCAATATGATTGCCGCAGCGCCAGTTTCCGCCTCCTTCGCGATCCGCCTTGACCGGGTCGTTGGACAAAAAGGATTGTTTCGATGACGACTGCGAGAATTCGCGGCGTCGCCGGGCTGGCTCTTCTGCTGCTCTG
>VFQQ010004955.1_pt1 | contig 11373 bp, 7 predicted proteins | sample 3512341 | NCBI WGS metagenome assembly VFQQ01 (sample SAMN10412373, study PRJNA504923) | tailings metagenome | isolation source: Relicate 2 Philex TSF1 revegetated site | place: Philippines: Tuba, Benguet | collected 2017-08-29 | reverse complement strand
AAGGCCCGCAGCACCCGCACCGTATTCACATGCACGGCCACCGTGTCGTGCACATCGCGCCCGTAGCCTCCACTCATCGTGGCGACCAATGGAATGCCCACCTCGCGGCAACTGCCCACCACATAGGCGTCACGGGCCATGAGCCCCTCAAACGTCAGCGCCAATCGCCCCAACCGGTCACCCTCGTGCGGGTCCGCTCCGGAAAGGTATACCACCAGATCGGGACGCGACGCACGCAACACCTCCGGCAGATGCTCGCGCAGCAGCCCCAGATAGGTGTCGTCGGTCGTACCGTCTTCCAACTCCACATCACGTGTGCCCGGCACCTTGTGAAACGGAAAATTCTTCGCGCCGTGCATGCTGAAGGTGTACACCGACGGGTCACCGGCAAAACAGGCGTGTGTGCCGTTGCCCTGATGCACATCGAGGTCGACAATCGTCACCCGTCGAACCTGCCCCAGCGCCTGCAGACGCCGCACCGCAATCGCCACGTCGTTGAACGTGCAGAATCCTTCGCCGCGATCGGGAAACGCATGATGCGTACCACCCGCCAGATTCATGGCCACCCCTTCACGCAGCGCACACTCGGCCGCCTCCAGCGTGCCCTGCACCACGCGAAACGCCCGCTCGACAAACGACGGGCTCCACGGCAGCCCGATGCGCCGCTGTTCCGCGTGGGGCAGCGTGCCATCCTCGATGTGCGTCACGTACTCCGGCGTGTGCACCCGCAGCACCTCCTCGCGCCGCGCGCGCGGCGGATCGTGCAGCGTCTCGGCGGACACCAACCCTTCGCGCAGCACCGCCTCACGCAGCAGCGCGTACTTGGCCATCGGGAAACGGTGGCCCTCGGGCAATTCGATGGCGTAGCGGGACGACGACCAGAGATGCAGCACGCGGCAAACGGGGCGACGGGACAACAGCGCAACGGGACCGGATCACGGCAGCGCAGAAACCGGGCAGGCAGCGCGGCCGCATCAGCAAGCTCATGCCGTGTCGCGTAGATTGACAGTCTCGCTACGCAACACTCCTTCCGCAGCACGAGGTTCCCCCCGTGTCACCCGTCCGCGCCCGCGCACAGACCCGTGTGCTCCGCGCCTGCGCCGCCGGCGCCCTGGCCGCCGCGCTCCCGACCCTCGCCAGCCCGCTTGCCGCGCAGGGAGGCAAGCTCCCCACACCCATCAACGTGCTGGTCAAGCCCGACAAGGCCGCCGGCACCGTGTGGTCGGACGAGGGCCCCCGCACCTGGACCCCACGCCCCACCGTCGCGTCCATTACGGCCAACGACCTGCGCACGCGGCTCTATCAGCTCGCCGCCGACTCCATGCAGGGCCGCGCTGCCGGAGAGCTGGGCAACTACAAGGGCACCGAGTACATCGCGCGCGAGTTCCGCCGCCTTGGCCTCCAGCCTGCGGGCGACAGTGGCACGTACTTCCAGATTCTGCCCTTCGGTCCCATCGGCATTGACAGCCTGAGTGCCCAACTGCGCATCGGTGGCACCACCCTCACGCAGAAGACGGACTGGGTCCCGCAGGTCCCGACCGCCGCCAATGGCGTCGGCTCACGCGCGGCGCTCAACGAGGTGCCGGTGGTTTTCGCGGGGCAGTATGGCGACAGTGCCGTGGCCCTCGACCCGGCCCTCATGCGGGGCAAGGTGCTGGTATTCATCGCAGCGCCCGTCGGCGCCGCCGTGGCCGCCAGCTCCGGCGCTCCCGTAAGCTTTGTCAGTTGCAGCGATGTGCCCGACAAGTTCGGCGCCAACGCCTCGATCGCCGAGGAGGCCCGTCAGCGCGCCAATCCCACAACGCCGCCGCGCCGCGCGACCTCCGCGCCGCTGCGCGACCTGCGCCCCGAACGCGTCGGCGCCGCCGGTGTCCTCGTGGTGGGACTCGACGACATGTCTGCCGCCGCGCGCGCGCAGGCCTTTGCACAACCGCAGGGCATGCGACCGGCCTCGCCGCTCAATCCCGACGCGCCTCCTGCCGCCACCATCTCCAAGGCCGTGGCGGCCCAGCTTTTCGGCAAGCCCATTGAGCAGGTGACGGTGGGCACCACCGGTCAGCCGGTCAGCGCCTCCTGGCAGCATCAGTGGCGCCTCTCGCCCACGCCGGCCCGCAACGTGATTGCCGTGCTGCCGGGCAGCGATCCCGTGCGCAAGAACGAGTACGTGCTCGTGGGCGCGCACAATGATCATGTCGGCATCAACAGCACCGTCGTCGATCACGACTCCGTGCGCGCCTACAACATGGTCGTACGCCGTCAGGGTGCCAACGATCCCGTGTGCGTGCCCACGGCCGCGCAGCAGGCGCGCATCGATTCGCTCATCGCCATTGCGCGGTCGGTGCGGGCGCCGCGTCGCGACAGCATCATGAACGGCGCCGATGACGATGGCTCGGGCACCGTGGTGATGCTCGAGATTGCCGAACAGTTCGCCAGACAGAAGCCGGCGCGGTCCATCGTGTTCATCTCCCATCAGGGCGAAGAACGTGGCCTGCTGGGCTCACGCTGGTTCACCGACAATCCCACCATCCCGCTCGAGCAGATCGTCGCCGCGCACAACATGGACATGGTGGGCAAGGGCCGCGACTGGCAGGTCAAGTACGGCGGCCCAGCTTCCGTGCAGATGCTCGGCGCGCGTCGCCTCTCGCGCGAGTTCGGTGACATCATCGATTCGGTGAACGCCAACATCCCCGAGCCCATGGCCATCGACAAGACCTGGGACGTGCCCGCCAATCCGCTCAACCGATTCTGCCGCAGTGATCAGGTCAACTACGTGCGCAAGGACATTCCGGTCGTGTATCTCTCGCTCGGCTACGCGGTGGACTACCACCAGCACACGGATGAACCACAGTACATCGACTACGAGCATGCCGCGCGTCTCGGTCGCTTCGTCCATCAGACCATGACGGCTGTCGCCAACCGGCCCGACAAGCCCGCCATTGCGGGGCCCGATCCCACCATGCCCAGCTGCAATCGCTGAGCCGAAGACGGGTCATCCCGGACGCCCCGTCCGGACCAGCCCCTCGCGGTGCCTGCGGCCACATCCTACGTTTGGGTGTGGCCGCTTCAGTTTCTCCCTCAGCCCCTGCGCCCCTGGTGCACAAAACCGGCAGCCTGCGCGCACGGCTCCGTCTGGTGGCCATCTTCGTGGCCCTCGCCTTCGGCCTGTTGGCCTGGCTCAGGGCCCGCGACCGGCAATTGGCCGAACAGCGCCTGACCGGGGAACGCGCCAGCGACAATGCCCTCGCCGTCACCCAGTCGCTCGACGGCCAGATTGCCCAGGCGCAAACGCTGCTCCAGAGCCTCACTTACGTCGTCAACCCCAACGCACCGAGCGCGGAAACCGACTCCGTGCTGCGTGTGCTGCACGAAAAGATCCTAGCGCCCTACGCCAATCTGTTCCTGGTGGACACGAACGGCACCATGATTGGCGCCGCGCGCATCCACCCGGCTGGACGTCGTCGCATGGACGTTGGGGAGCGCCCCTACTTCCAGGAGACGAAGCTGGCGCAGCGCTTCACTGTGGGCGACCCGGTGCGTTCGCGCGCCCGCGGCGATTCGGCCTGGCTCATGCCCTTCATGGCGCCCGTTCCCGATCCGCGCACGGGCCGCGCGGTCGCCTATGTCGGCGCCACCATTCTCGTGGACTCGCTGGAAGGCGTGCAGATGGCCCGGCGACTGCCGCAGGGCTCCGTGCTGACGGTGCTCAACACCAAGGGCCGCATCATCATCCGCACACTCGACACCCACCGCTGGGTGGGGCGGCAGTTTCCCGGCTTCTCCGAGCGCGGGCAGGCCGAGCAGCCCGTGGGCACCGACACCATCGTCCCCAGCGATATCGATCGCATCGACCGGTTGTTCGGGTCCGAGTTCATGCGCAACACCCCGTGGCGCGTGTATGTGGGCATTCCGGTCACCGAAGCCTTCGCCGCCGCGCGACTGCAGTTCATTTACGATTTTCTCATTGGCCTCCTCGGCGGTGTATTCGTTGTCTTCATCGCCTACTGGGTGACCGGACGCCTGTTGCGTCCCATCGAATCCCTCACGCTGGACGCGCGGGCGATCTCCGAGGGTGACATGCGCCGGCGTTCGCAGATCACCAGTGACGACGAAGTCGGTGAACTCGCGCGCACCTTCAACGCCATGGCCGACGCGCTCGTCGACCGCGAGGCGGCGCTCACCGCTTCACAGGACCGACTGCGCGAGGCGCAGAAGCTCGAGGCCCTCGGTTCCTTCGCTGGCGGCATCGCCCACGACTTCAACAACTATCTCTCGTCCATTCTCGGCCATGTCGAGCTGGCGCGCGAGACCGTGCCGCCGCAGCACGACGCGCGCGGCGAACTCGATCACGCCATCGATGCCACCCGCCGCGCGGCCGATCTCACACGCCAGATTCTCGTCTTCAGTCGTCAGCAGGTGGTGGAACCGCGCCTCGTGAATCCCAACGAGATCGTGCGGGGCATCGAGCGCTTGCTCGCGCGCGTGCTCGGGGAAAACGTGGCGCTCAGCTGTCAGTACGACGACACGCTCGGCAGCATTCGCGTCGATCCGGGTCGCTTCGAGCAGGTGCTCATGAATCTCGCCACGAATGCGCGCGATGCCATGCCGCAGGGTGGTCAGTTCCACATCGGCCTTTCCCGCCTGCATGTGGAGGCGGGTTCGATACTCGATGCCGAACCCGGCACCTATGTGTGCTTCACGGCACGCGACAGCGGCGAAGGCATTCCGCGCGAGGCCCTCGATCGCATTTTTGAGCCCTTCTTCACCACCAAGGAGCGCGGGCGTGGCACAGGCCTGGGCCTCGCCATTGCCTATGGCATCGTCAAGCAGGCCGGTGGGGTCATGACCGTGGACAGTGCCGCCGGCACTGGCACAACCCTGCGTGTGCTGCTCCCGGAACTTGACCGCCCGGCCGACGTCAGCACACGCAGCGACGAAGCGCCGCCACCCCTGGGACAGGAGCGCCTGCTGGTGGTGGACGACGAGCCGGCCGTGGCCAAGATCGCCGAGCGGCTGCTGCAACAGGCTGGCTACGATGTGGAGTCGGCCATCGGCGCCCGCGACGCCCTCTCACGCTTCGACACACAGCACTTCGACATGGTCATCAGCGATGTCGTGATGCCCGGCATGTCGGGGCCGGAGCTGGTGCGCGAACTCACGCGCCGACGGCCGGAGCTCCGTGTGCTGTTTGTCAGTGGCTATGCCGACGACGACGCCCTGGTGGCCGACATCGCCGCGCGGCAGGTGGCCTTCCTGCCCAAGCCGTTCTCGCGCGCCAGCCTGCTGCACAAAGTGCGGGACGTGCTCGACGCGCGACGCGGCGCGCTCTAGCGCAGGCTGCCGTGCAGCCGCGCACCTACTTCTTCGTCCACTGCTCGCAGCCGCTGTTGCGGCGCGTGTCGGCCAGCTCGAGAATGGTCCACGCGCCGGCGCTGTCCTTGGTGAGCAGGAAGTGGTCCACGCCACAGTGTGAGAAGGTGGTCCCGCGGAAAAAGGCGTAGTCCACCCACACCGACGCCAGCGCGCCGTCGATCTCCACCTTCTCGTTGGCGATGCGCTCGTCCCACACCTCGGCGTGCGGCGTGCCGACGGCCTTGGCAAAACTGTCTGCCCCGTTGGTGACACTCGCGGTCATCACACCCTGACGCGGCGCCACCGTGATCATGCGCACATTGGGCGCAAACACCGAGCGCACCATGCTCGAGTCGCCGGCGCGCATACCGTCAAACAGCTTCTGCACGACCGCCATCACGGCGGCCTTCTCTGCGGGCGATGCACTGGACGTGCCGGCCGGTGCCCCACTCTGCGCGTCGGCCGTGGCGGGCAGCCACGCGGCGGCCACCATCGCCGCCGACATCAGCACGGTGCGATGCCATACAACAGAGAACAGGCGGACGGATGAGAGCGGCGTAGCGAACACGGCGGGGCTCCGGGTTGAAGGAGGGAACGTGCATATACTCGCCTACGCGAAGGCCGCGATGCAAGTTGCGGCATGCACGAATTCGGGACGAGGGTACGAACCGCAGCGTGTTGCATGGGCCAGCGTGGCCTGGGGCTCTTTGCGCTGGCCCTGACGGCACAGTCCCTGCTGTCCGTCCCCGCCCTTCGCGCCCAGTCCACGGAGCGTGGTGTTCGCGGGCTCGTGCGACACGACAGCAGCGGCGCCCTCCTCGCGCGCGTGACCGTTTCGGTTGATGGCGTCCCGCAGTCAGTGCTCACCGATAGCACGGGCCGCTTTCGGATCGTGGGGCTGCCTCGCGGTACGCTGGTGCTGCGTGCGCGCCGCGTGGGATTTGCCGAGGCGGTACGCCCTGTTGTACTTCGCGACGGTGAAGTGGCCGAAGTGGAGATTCGCCTCCAGCCCACCACCGTCACGCTGGACGCCGTACGCACCACGGCGGGACAGACGGAACGCGAGCGCTTCGAAGGCGCACCATCCACCGCCAGCATGACGCTCAGCGCCGATGTGCTCTCTGCGCTGCCTGCGGTGGGCGAGCCCGATGTCATGCGGGTGGCGCAGCTCATGCCGGGCGTGGTGGCTCGCAACGACTTCACCACCGGCCTCAATGTGCGAGGCGGCGAGCAGGATCAGAATCTCATCCTGCTGGACGGCATTCCACTGTTCCAGCCGTTTCATCTTGGTGGTGTGTTCGGCACCTTCGTGGAGTCGGCAGTGCGTGATATGCGCCTGCACGCCGGCGCCCCGCCGGTGGAGTACGGCACCCGTCTCTCGAGTGTGCTCGAGGTGTCCAGCACACGCGATGCGCGGCGCGGAGTACACGGCGAGGTACAGGCCTCCGTACTGGCCGCCACCCTCGCGCTCTCCGGTGCCAACGCCGCCGCCACCCGGTCGTGGAACATCGCGCTGCGCCGCACCTACGCCGACCAGATCGCACGCGCGGTGGCCGATCGCGAACTGCCCTACGCCTTTCACGATGCCCACGGGCACTTCGCGTGGACACGGCCGGACGGGGGCAGCATCACACTCACGCTGCTTCATGGACGCGATCAGTTGCGCGAGGATTTCACGCAGCGCGAGGATACCCTCGGTCTGGATGCACCCTATCGGTTGGACTGGGGCAATGATGCCGCGGGCCTCACATGGACGCAGCCCCTTGGCGCATCCAGCTCCTTTGTGCAGCGCGCATCGGTCTCACGCTTCGTCTCCGGGCAGGACGAGGGCGCCGGAACGCTGGTGGCACGCAATGACGTGCGCGAATGGCGTGCCAGTGGTCTGCTGCGCAGCGAGCGCGGCGCACATGTGCTGGGCCTGGGCTACGAACTCGCGCAGCATGACGTCATGTATCGCGAGGGCTCACCGCAACTCGCGGTCAACTACGAGTGGCGGGTACAGCGACCGGTCTCTGCGGTGCTGCTGGCTGACGACACCTGGCAGCTCGGTTCGGCATTCGTCTTGCGCCCTGGCGTTCGCCTCGAGCGACTGAGTGGTGACGGCATTGCCGCTGGCAGCTGGTCCGGCGTATCGCCACGCGCAGCCCTCAAGTACTTCGCCAGCCGCAACACCTCCATCACACTCACGGCCGGGCGCACCACCCAGTGGCTGCACGCACTTCGAGAAGAGGAAGACGCGCTGCGTTTCTTCGACCGCTGGGTGCTGGCCGATTCCAGCGTGCCCGTCGGTCGCGCCACACAGGGTGCCCTGGAGGCCGAGCACTGGCTTTCGCCGCGACGCTTCCTGCGTGTGGCGGTGTTTGCCAAGACCTACAACGCGCTGGTTGAACGCGATCCGCGCGACGCGCCCGACCGGCGGGGCGATGAGTTCCGCCCCATCACGGGCCAGTCACGCGGCATGGAGCTGCTGCTGCGCCAGGTCGAAACTGGCGCGCTGTCCGGTTGGCTGGCCTATACATTCAGCCACAACACACGCAGCGACGGTGCCACCACCTGGCGTCCGGCACAGGATCGTCGTCACACCATCAATGCCGTCGGAAGTTGGCGTCTGTCGTCTGGCACCGTGCTCTCGGGCCGCATGGGCCTGGGGTCCGGTATTCCGTACACTGGTCTCGAAACGCAACTGGTGCGTCGCGTGGCCGACCCGCGCAGCAATCAATGGGATCGCGGTGTCGTGAACCGGGATGTACAGGGTGTAGCTGGCGCACGCAACACCGCCGTGTTGCCACCGGTATTTCGTATCGACCTGTCGGTGCAGCGCACGTTCGTCAAGGGCCGCGCCACCTTCACGCCCGTTTTGGCGCTCATCAACGCCACCGATCGTCGCAACGTATACGCGTACCGTTTCGACTACCGCACGGTACCGGCAACCCGCGAGAGTCTGTCTCAGCTTCCCATTCTGCCCACCCTCGGCCTGACCGTCGGATGGTGAAACGGCGCGCGCTCACGCTTCTCGCTCTTGTCGCCATGGCTCCGCTGCTTGATGCCTGCACCGAAGAGCCACCCACACTGCAGCCGCCACTGGTGTCCGGCACCTGGACACTCACGGCCGTGGACAACCAGCCCCTGCCGCGCACCATCGTGGTGCTGCTCGGTGGCGGCGTGCGCGCCGTTGTCGATGGACACATCGTCGTGCGCTCCCGCGGGCGCCTCGACGACATCAAGCACATCACCCTGGTGCAGGGCGGCGTGCAACTCGAGGATCTGACCGACACGCTCACCTCACCGTTCGCCGTCAGCGAATCCGGGGCGACCGTGACGCTGCACATCCGTCGCCAGGGGCTACTCGCTGCTGATGACTGGGTGGACACGGCCAGCGTGAATGGTGATGTGATGACCCTGCGGGCGCGCTATCTCGAGCCGGTCTACCGCAACGTGCAGCGGGTGACGCTCACTTACCGGCGCAATCCCTGATGCGCGCCCTCCTGCTCGCTGCGGCGCTGCTGCTGACGGCAGCGAGCTGTGTATTCGATCGCATCACGCTGAGCCCGGCGGTCGATGCACTCGTCGTGCACGGCGTGCTCAATCCCGGTACCACCGAGCAAGTGGTCCTGGTGGAACGCTCGCTGTCTGGCCGAGCGCCTGGGCTGCGCCTGCCGTTCGACCCCCTCGATCCCATCGTGAGTGACGGCGGCACGCCGGTACGCAACGCACGGGTCATTGTACGGCGCGTCAGTGCGACGGGCGCCACCGAAGACAGCGTCGTCCTGCGCGAGGACATCAACTGGCGCAGTGACGCGAAGGGCGCGGGCGTCTACCGATTCCGCAACTTCGACGTGCCCGCCTCCTCACAACCGGTGCCGCATCTCGCCGTGCGGCCGGGCGCACACTACACGCTCGAGGTGGTAAGCGACACGCATCGCGTCACGGCATCCACCACCATCCCGTCGGCACCCGGCACGGTGGCCCCCGTCGCGCCGAGACAGTTCTTCCGCGACGTCGACTCCCTCTTTCTCGGCTGGGCGCAGGTGGGTGGCGCCGCTCGCTACGAAGTCCGCGTCGAATCACCCGTGGGCGCTTTCACCACCTTCGTCGATTCACTCGAGTACCTCGTGGCCGGCACGCTTTCGGGCGTCGAACGCGGCAGCAGTGCCGGGCGAGAACGGGTCTTCTGGCCTGGTCTGCGGCATACCATCAGCGTAAGCGCCGTCGATCAGCATTACTTCGACTACTATCGCAGTGGTTCCGACGACATCACGGCGCGCGGACTCCTGTCTACCGTATCCGGTGGCTACGGGGTCTTTGGCAGTGTGGCGCGCGTACTTGAACGGCTCGTGGATGTGCGCACCGCGCAAACCACCTGGCCAGAAGGCGTGTGGACGCGTGTGGGTTCGTCACCCGCAGCACTACCTGCGCTCTTCGAACTCTGGCCCGAGCGCGAAGCCTTCGGCTCACGCCGCCTCACGGGCATCACCCTCGGTGACGCAAGCGTTGGCGGGCAGCGCCTCGTCGTGGCCGAGCAGTCCGGCCGTTCCCTGCGTCTCACCGTCTTTGCCGGCCTCACCCTGCGCGATACCTTGGCCGTGGTGACCGGCACACTCTCCGCCACAGGCGAACCGCGATTCGACGGTTCGACCTCCGGCGGCACGGTAACGTACCGCCCGCTGCGCTGACCCCAGCCATCTCACCCATGTTCACCGTCAAGCACACTGTCAGACTCTCCGCGGCGCTACTGCTTGTGGCGTCCGCGCCAGTGCTTCACGCCCAGTCCGCAGGCATGCCCCAGATTGGCGCCCTCGCGCGCGGCGACGCCGTGCTCTTCGAATCGCGCACCCTCAAGAAGACGGGCGACGACATCACGGCCACTTTCCGTACCGTCTTCGTGAAGCCGGCCAAGGCCCCGGGCGGTGAGTGGTTCGGTTCGCGCACCGTGGTGACCGTGCGCTGCAAGGCCGGCACCGCCGCCGTGAAGGAGAACCGCTACTACAGCGACGCGAAGTTCACGAAGGTGGCCAGCGAAAAGATCGTCGGCGTGCCGGGCTACGCCGCGCCTGTGCCCGGCTCAGTGCCCGCCATCGCCTTCAAGCACCTGTGCCCGTCGTGAACGGCGCGGCAGCGAAACGCTCCGCACCCGACAGCAGGGCGCCCAGCGCCGTCGCCTGCCCGCCCTGCTCGGGAATACGAATCGCCGCACCGTAAAACTGCGCCACCATCTCGAAGGTGTGCCGCACGCTCGGCAAGTCGGTCAGGTGCCCGACGATGACCGCATGCTCGAGCTGCTGCGCGCGGGCCGCATTGATGGCCACGATGGCAATGACCTGCCCCACCATGTTCACCAGCGCCGCGGCCGTGTCTTCGCGCGGCGCATCCACGGCATGACGGGCCACACGCCCGAAGTTCACGGCGGTGGTGTCCGGCGGCAGTGATCCGATGGCCTGACCGAGGATCTCGCCGATGGTGAGGTTGTGCGTGGTGTCCGTGCCCGCGCGCGCGAGCGCATCGATTTCCTGCGGATTCACGGTGCCCAGCAACAGCCGCGACAATCCCACCAGCGTGCCGCCCCCCACACCGGTGCCCGTCACATGCCGCATGCCGTCCGGTGTGGCGCGCACCACGGCGGTGCCCGAGCCCGCACTGGCCACCACAGCCGCGTCGAGCCCGGACAGCGCCAGACCGCCGCGGCCAATGGCTTCCACCTCTGCCACCTGATGCACCGGCCGTCCTTCAATGACGGGTGGCAGCGCGCTGCGATTGCCACCGGTCACGGCCAGCCACGCGCACTGCGACGCGGTCACATCACCGGCGCTGAGCGCACGAAACACGCGCGAGACATCCGGCTGGCCTTCAGTGGGCAGCGTCCAGTGCCTGAGGCCTTCGGGTGAGCGGAACACCACATCGGTGTTGCTGGCGCCGAAGTCGACGGCGGCGCTGGTCACGTCCGAGACGGCCCACCACGCGGGAGCCGTGTTGCGATGCGCTGGCGCGCTCACTGACCGGGCTGGTAAGTGCGCACCGCGTTGCGCT
>VFQQ010004953.1_pt1 | contig 11377 bp, 18 predicted proteins | sample 3512341 | NCBI WGS metagenome assembly VFQQ01 (sample SAMN10412373, study PRJNA504923) | tailings metagenome | isolation source: Relicate 2 Philex TSF1 revegetated site | place: Philippines: Tuba, Benguet | collected 2017-08-29 | reverse complement strand
GCCGCTGGCTGCTGCCGGGGCCTATTCTCTCACATACCTGCCTGGAACGATCATCAAAGACACAAGGCAGAATAACGAGCCTGAGACGAATGGGCTGAGGTCAGGCATGTCGCCAGAAAGCTGGGCAACGAATTGCGGCACGCGGCGGCGCCCGGCTGGCGGCGACGGCGGCGGCAGGAGGCGGCTGCATGAGGGGACCGCCTTGTAGCTGTGTGCACCACCACTCCTACAGATCGAGCCGCCCGAAGCCGCTCATCGCACGCCCTGCACAACCCTTGAAGCGCCAGCGGAGCAGAAGGGGCGGACCGCGGCTTCCCATCGCACCCAGGAGTTAGGAGGAAGCTCTAGCAGAGGCCCCAGGCAAGCAGCAGCTGCTGGGAGCGGGGTGGCAGCTAGCACCCAGTCGCCGCCGCCCAGCTGCCTGCTGCTGCGACGGGGCTCCTGGCTTCGCCTCGCCTCACAACCGTGGCTGGTTCCATGCTTCCCGCTGTTGCGGCTTCCCCCCGTACCTGCAGATGTGTTTCATTCCGATTTTCTTTGTGTGCGGCGACATGGAGCGCACGCGGGCGCTGGGCGAGGCGCGCTTCTGCGCAAACTGCCAAACCAAGGTGCGCAATTGTTAGAAGGTTTTGCAAGTCGAGTCCAGTTTTTGTGGTAGGCGTTCCCTGCGCTCAGTGGAAGTGTCCCCATTTCGGGAAGAGAGCCTGTGCCTCTGTCTAGCACCGTTCTGCCGCTGAATGTCTCCCACATGACACGTCTGCGGACTGGAATCTACCTGCCTGCCCACTTGGTTTTTGTGTCGCAGGATGGGGCACAGCTGTACGAGTCTTATACGCGGTTCCACTTCTGCTTCATCCCGCTCTGCAAGGTAATTGATTTTTTATTCTTTTGGGGAGTTGGATGCCCTGCAAGGTCAACAGGCCACATTGCCAGATAGGGTCACTGCTTCATCCCGCTCTGCAAGGTGCCTGCAGTGTGCTTCTTTGTCGGGTCTGGGTTTTATGCAAGTAAGCAGACCGCACTGCCGGGTAAGCTGCTGTTGTTGACTGTATCGTGCGCCTGCCAAAGGGCGCACTGAGCGGCAGGATCCACATGTCGCTGGTCCCCTTGCCCGGCAGACCGGCAACCAGCGGCGCTACTACCGCTGCACCACATGCGGAGCGATGTACCCCGCTTGAGTGCAGCGGCCAAGCTTGCACAGCAATTGAGCTGCCCCAGCCAGCTGCAGCCTTGGTGCTGAGGCTGGCTCAGCGCATCAGTGCACGTCCTGCTGCTGTGCCTCCCTTCGCTGCTGTGCTTGCGATACGCCTGCCTGTGTACCATGTCAGTTGACTGCATCCTGTGCAGCAGCAGTCCTGTACAGTCAATCCGCTATTGCTTTGTGGGCTCTGATAATTTGAGCCAGCCTTGCTACCAGTTGCTACCCACTTGCCTCCGCTTCCTGCTCCAATGTTTTGGTTGCCCATCTGCATGCTTCTGTTAGCTGTTCATAATGTAAGCCTAACAGAACGCAATACTGGAGCAACAAGTGAATCAATGCGACAGAGTACAGGAGGCATATCTTGGATGTAGTCAGCATACCTTTGGCTTTGGCATTTTGGCAGTAAGGCTGCCTCACACGCAGCAATCACAAGGCAATCAGATCGAGCTTGCGCCTTCAGCAGGCCCTCAAAAGGCACATGGGGGCAGCACATTGATCCGGCCCTCACTTGCGCGGCGGCGGGGGGTAGTGCTGCGGGGCCACGTACACTGGCTGCTGCACAACGACCACCGGGGTGGGCTGCTCCGATGACGTTTGGGGGCAGCCGCAGCAGCAGCGGCTGCGGCCAGGGAGGGGGGCGGGGAGGAGACAGAAAATCGTTTTACATCACTTGCAGCTGGCCAAAGGTCCGTGAGATGGTCTGGACACGCTCCCCGGTGCTGTGCAAATGCATAGCAGCAGCCCAACAGTTCGACAGTCCCGGCACGGTAACACAGCTGGTGGCGGCACAGCCGGCGGCAGCCGAAACGCACCAGGGGCAGCAGAAGATGACCACTAGCGCATCGCAGCAGGCCTGCAGGATCTTGCAGGGAAAGCTGCAGCAGGACGAAGGAACAGCATCGGGGGCAGCAGCGATGGTGAGTCGCAGCGACGGTCGGCGGGGCGAGGGTGGCGGCTGCCACGGCAGCAGCGGCGGCGGCGGCAGGAGCAAGGCTGGGGCGAGCGGCGCTGGCCCCAGAGCAAGCCACCGGCCCTGCGCACCAGCAGACGTCGGTGCAGCAGCCCATGGCGCCGTCAGTGGTCGAGCCGCGTTTGGGGCACACCTCCTGCGAGGGCTTATGCTGTTGCAAGCCTGTGTGGTTGCTAACGAAGTGGACAGCGTATCGATGCTCCGCTTGCAAGCCTTGTCCTGCAGCAGCCTGCAGGGCTGGGAAATGTGCCGAGCTGGGCGTCCGCCTTTGGAAGGTCCTACGCAGCCAGGAAGCCTCGGGATGAGGCAAATCGCACACAGAAGAGGAAGCAGCGCTGTCTGATCGAGCTGCCAGAAGTGCCCCCTGGCTTGACCGCTGGTGCTGCCGCCGTCGACCTTTGCTGATTTTTCTATCCGCACTCTGGTCGGGCATTTACATGTCATTCCCCACATCGGAAGCAAATGTACTGGTTTGATGTGTACAGAGTCAGTGAAATGGGTCATCGAGTGTAAAAGGTCAGTTGTACAGGCGTCAGTCGAACAATAGCGCTCACTGGCGTTTGCCTCCGCGGCCGCGGCCGCCGACACGGCCGCCTCCACGGCCGCCTCCACGGCCGCCGCCGCGGCCGCCCCCTGGGAAGCGTTCGCCCGGCATGCCAGGCCGCTTGCCCTGCTGCGCCGCCGCTCGCCGCTTGGCCGCCACCTGCTCCTGCTTCTTTTTGGCCTTCTTCTGCTGCTCTGGAGAATCCAAAAACTCGACCACTCCATCGTGCACCACCACACCAGCGCCCTCTGCTGGCACTGCTGCCGCGGCAGCCTTGCCACTGGCTTTGCCGGGCTTGCCCGCTTTGGCCGCCTTGCCAGGCTGCTGCTGCTGCTGCTGCTGCTGCTGCTGGGCCGCTGGTGGGGCGCCCTGCTGCTCCAGCTGCTTCTGCTTCTTCTTAGCAGGCCGCTGCTGCTGCTCCCCTGCATCCTCTGCCTGCCGCTGCTGTGGGCGGGTCTTGCCGCCAGCATCCTGCTTCCGCTTCTTCCCACTTTCACCTCCCTGCTGCTGCTGCTGCTGCTGCTGCTGCTGCTGGTGCCTGGCGGCCGCTGCAGCCGCCTGCTGCCGCGCCGCCGCCGCCGCCTGCAGCTTGCGCTGCATGACGGCCGGCAAATCTGCTGCTGCCAGGCACGTCAGCCGCGCTCGTGTGTTTGCCTCTACCAAGCAGGCGCCGCCGCTGCTGCCGGGCGCAGCCGCTGCTGCTTTGTTCAGATCCCACAGCTTGATGCTGCCGTCTGAAGAGGCTGTGGCAACCAGCAGCGGCGCATCTTCGCCTGCTGCCTCATCTGCCTCTTCGCTGCCGCCGCTGCTGCCGCCGCCGCTGCTGCTGCTGCTGCTGGGGACGAGCGCCAGGGCGCGAATGCGGCTGGCGTGTGCCCGGTTGATGCACAGCAGCTCATCTCCCGTCTGCATAATAAAGAGGGAAGAAGGGACCCCAGTGGGCCAGCCAGGAGGTGGGATTGCGTTGCAGAGGTCAATGCGGCAGCACGTGCGAGCTGAGCAGCCGGCAGAAATGCAGCAATTGAATGCAGGAGGGTGGCAGGCAGCCAACAAACACGTTTGTGCATGCAGGGCAAGCGTGCCGTCAGGCAGGAGTGCACTGCCATGCAGAGTGCACAGAGCCATGCAGGTCAAGGCAGGTGTGCAGTGTTGCAATGCATGCATTGCAATGTGTGCACTGCCATGCAGAGTGCACCGAGAGAGCCCCTCAAACTTGCAGAATACCAGTGTGTCAGCACTGAACAGTCAGTCCAAGTGTTGAATGTGTGAATGGGGTTTCTTTCACTGGGGCTGCGGGTGTGTGCATCGAACGAGAGCAGGCATGCAGGGGCCTGCCCACAGGTGGCATGCAAGTGCAGAAGCGGCAGCCAGCAAGCAGCAGACACACGAGCAGACACACGAGCGCCGGCCGGCAGCGGCAGCAGCGTCGCAACGACACACACCAGTGAGCCACACACCCTTGTCACAGCAGAGCCTCGAGCAGGAGCAGAGTGAAGCAGCCAGAGCGAAGCAGCAGCCACACACCTGAGTGTCCCATAGCCTCAAGCTGCCGTCCTCGCTGCCGCTGACGATGCGCCCGCCTGGCGCCCACGCCATGCACAGCGCGCGGCGCGGGTGCGCCAGCGTGCGCAGCGTGCCCGCTTCGCCCACGCTGTGCAGGGTGAGCAGCGTGCCGCACAGCAGGGCGTAGCGTGCGCCGCCATCCTCCTGGCAGAAATGCACGGCCTCTGCCTCTGCTTCTAGACGCACAGTGTATGTGCAGCGGCCTTTGACGAGGTCCCACATGCGCAGGAAGCCGTCCCTGCAAGCCAGGCAAGTGAAAGCAGGGTGGCGGGAAGAGTTTGACAGGGCGAAGGCGGTTGCTGGTTGCGGCATGCCTGCACTGTTGGCTGATGCATACTGCCTGGTTGTGGGAAGAGGCGTGCGGGCTGGCGTGGGCAACCCTGCCCACCCTGTTGATCCAGCCGTGGCACTTGCCCCATCCCAGCCTCAAAAACCAGCACAGCCCAGCCCTTCAGTGCGCCCACCTGGAGACCGACAGCCCCAGCAGGCCGCTGGGGTGCACGGCGATGCCATACACTTCCTTGCGGTGGCCCCTCATCGTCTTCATGCACTCCCAGCCGCCGCCGGCGCTCCACACAGAGAGCGAGCCGTCGGCCGATCCAGACAGCAGGTGGGTGGGGGCGTAGCCGCCGGCGGGGGTGAAGAAGGCCAGAGCGGTGACTGCGCCCTCGCCGGGGCTCATCAGAAAGCCCAGGTCCTTGTCGTTCTGCGGAATGCATTGGATTGAAGGAGGCGCTTGAGTTGGGTTTCAGGGAAACATAGATGAAGGGCGGGGAAGTGAGCGAGCGGCGCAGGTCCTTGTCGTTCTGCGGTTGGGAATTGAGTTGGTTATAAGGAGGCAGAGATGAAGTGCGGGGAAGTGGGCAGGTGGCACAGGTGCAGCAGTGGCGCAGCTGACACAGTCGAGCGAGCAGGAAGGCCGCGGCGGCTGCACAGGCGCAGATTTCGGCACTCAAGGCTGGACAGGCAGCTGCGCAGCCCATGCACCGTGCCAAAGCACATCGAGCAGAATCAAGGGAAGGCCGGCCCACCTTGAGATCGTAGAGGTGGATCAAATCATCGGCGCCGCCGGTGGCAGCGAACTGCCCTGCGGCCGCGATGCACTTGACCACGCCCTTGTGCGCTGCGTGCGTGAAGGAGCGCTTCAGCTGCTGCATGGCAGGGGATGGCCGGGTGAAATGCAGCAAGGTCAGAACACAACCGCAAGCACGGCGTTGAGTGCGGCGGCGGCGGAGCAGAGGAAGAGCGGCGGCGCGGGGCAACCGGTGCATGCATGCAACCCGGCGGGCGGCTGCATGCATGCCGCCCTCACCTCATCGCCGGCGCCCTGGACGGCGTAGCCGAACAGGAAGCGCTCGTAGGAGCCCGCCAGGATGCTCATCGCGGCTCAGCGGCCTCCACAGCTGGTTTGGAGTTGGTGGAATTATTGAGCACCGTTGATCCTATATGCGGAAGAGAGGGCGCAGGCTCAATTGGTCGCGCCAGGCCGGCCGCCGCTGGGCCGTGCAGGAGGGGCGAGCAACGCTGCTTGCAGGCTGCTGGGTAGGTTGAGTATGATGCCCAGAATGCCGATGTCCGGCTGCGGCTCGCAGGAAGCCCACCCTGCTGGGTGCATGGCCAGGGAAGCGCAGCATGTTGGCTCTTGCAGCGCTCTGGGCCTGCCAGCGTCCCTTCCCAACCATCCCCTCGTCGGCCTCGGTCAAGGTGCGTCCGTGGGAGGCCCCTGGGCGCCGCTGGCCGCCTCTGGGGGTGCTCGCGCTTGAGCGCGCTGCGTTGCCGGGCATTAGGCGGCTGCATCCGCTTTTAGGCATTACCAAGACGCTGTTGAGCAGCCGCTGAGCCGCGCCGCGCCGCCCCACTGCCCCGCCCCGCAGGAGTGGCAACCATGAAGAACGACGAGGTGCGCAGCTGCTGCAGCAGCGTCTCTGGAGCGTGGTGGCAGCGGTGGCAGGGGGCCAGCGGGCGGCAGGCCATCATGCGGCATGACGGGGCGGTGGCTGCCGGCCTTGGGCGCGGCTGGGCTGCCAATGGGCAGCGGTGTGGGCGACGAAGCACCACCCGGCGGCCGCCAGCCAGGAGGTGGCAGGAGCGGCGGCGGCGGAGGCTCACTTGGGTGTGGCGGCAGCGGCCGGCGCTGGAGAAGAACGCTGCACACATGTGGCTGCTGACCAGCCTGCTGCCTCCCTTGTGTTGACTGCTGCAGGGCGAGATTGTCGATCTGTACATCCCCCGCAAGTGGTGCGTGATGCTGCAATGGGCTGCCGGGCCGCAGCAGGCAGCTTGCCGCGGTCGTGTGGAATGGACGGAACGACGGCGGCGGCGGAACAGCAGCACGACCAGCAGCAGCGGTGGCAGTTGCTGGAAGGAGGCAGCCTGCCAGCGCTCTGGTGCAGCTGCAGCCGCATGCATGGCAGTGCAAGCCACAGCAGCAGCTGCTGGCGCGGGCGGACAGCTGGCATGGCGGCAGCGCAAGCCATGGCTGGCCGCCCCAACACCCCTCGTGCCTTGCCTGCGCCCGCCTGCCTGCTGACGTGTCGTGATTTGCTTGCTCCCATTTCCGTTGCAGCTCGTGGACCAACAAGCTGATCACGGCCAAGGACCACGGCAGCGTGCAGATCAACATCGGCCACCTGGACGAGGTGCGGGCAAAACAGTTGCAGATGTATTTTATAGCGCAATTGGTTGGTGGTACGCAGATGGATGCAGCGTGCAGATCAACATCGGCCACCCGGATGAGGTACGGGGCGGAACCAATGAACCGTGGCGCATGCTGCAGCGAGTGCACTGCAGCGAGCAGTTGCTGCGCAGTGTCTGCAGCGGCGGTGCATGGCATGGCCATTTGTTCGTCCCTCGTTGCCTTCTGTCGCCCACTCACCCTTATATGCCATCTATTGCAGAGCGGCGTGTACACCAACTCGTTCTCCATGCACTCATTCGTGGATTTTTGGTGTGTTACTGAGTGCGGTTTCCTTCCCCATTCTGCTGCAGAGCGGCGTGTACACCAACTCGTTCTCCACCTTCGCGCTCTGCGGCCAGGTCCGCGTCAAGGTGAGCGCATCAATGTTTTTTTTGCCAACTCATTTGGATATCTTGACTACTTGGTTGCTCCATTCATGGAGCTCCGTCGTGCTGCTCTGCTGTTGCGCCTGCTGCCGCGCCCGCCGCTCAGCAGCTGCCCTGTGCTGCGGTCAGCACCAGCCAGCCCATGGCAGGAAGGGCCCAGCAGTATTGCAGCACAGCTGGACGCCAGGCAGCACGCAACATTCACATGGCCTTCAGCGAGATAGCGGCCTGCCATAGTTGAAAAGAGCAACATGAGGCAAGGAGGGGCAGCAGCAGTGGCGGCGGACCAGCATGTGCAGCTGCCGCAGGCGTTCTCCTCGACCGCACAGCACAGCACAGTACAGGCATGCCGGCGCCCCCCCGCAGAAGCCAGCGGCACAGGCCACGCAGCTGTAGCAGTGGCAGCACATGAGCACGTGTTCGGCGGTTTGTGCTGCTGTCGTTGCTGCTGCCACCCGCCGGCCCGCACTGCTGCCACGCTGACCCAGTCGTCCCCCCATTGTTTGCCAATGTTTCTGCAGGGCGAGGCTGACAGCGCTCTGGACCATCTGTGGGCCAAGAAGCGGGCTGAGATCGGGCAGTGAAGCGCTGCTGAGTTCTAGCCGCCAGCCGGCTGGGCTACACAGCTGCCAGCCGGCGGTGGGCCAGCCAGCCTTGGGTCGGCCAGTGATGCGCTGCGAAGCAAAGTGCTGAGCGGGCGGGCGCTCCGGCGCGCCGCCGCCAGCCACGCAGTGCAAGCTGTAACGCGCCTCCTTGCAAGCTCACAGCAGAAAGGATTGAGAGAGGGCGAGAAGGGCAGTAGAGGGAGCTGAGGGCAAGCTGCTGGGGAGTGTGAGGCGCACGTGCCGTCTGCCGTGGCGGCTCGGGGTGCAGGCCGGCCTGCTGCCTGGCTATTCGGTACGTCTCCTGCACAAACGCCTGGGCTGTTTCAGGCCTGGGGCGGTGTGGAGGCATATGAGGCTGTGGGAGATGGGCTGCAGGGTTGACAGGTGTCCAGGCCGGCGGCGCTGCTGCGCGCAGGGGTGGCCGCGGCAATCGGCGGCACCTCTGCGCCACCCTAACAAACCCTTTTTACGTTGTATAGACACCAGATTCTGGTCCGGAATTGCTCCAGAAGGGGTTTCAGACTGAAACTTGGAGTAGAAAACCATGGATAGTGGCCAACTGCCGCCACCATTCGGTCCCACCGAAACGGCGCCAAAATGGCACTGACGGCAACAAACTTTTGGCCCACTTCGCACCTGTGTGCACCTGATCTGACCCCCAGGCTGCCTTCCTGATGCTGTCAGGAGCCAGGAAATCTAACTTTTGTCCGTACACACAGGTGCTAAGTGGGTCAGAAGACATGAATCATGACCCATGTCTGATGCATGGTTGGCGGCGTCCCCCCCTCCGCCTGCGTGCCTGCCTGCCTCCTTTGCACTGCACCCAGCTGCACGCCGGGTGCCTTCCACCCGCCTCACCCACACCCGTGCACAGCCGGCGGCGCCGGCGCCAACGGCAGCGCGGCTGAAGGGGTGCAATCACAGAGCGGTGAGGTGGCGGCGGCAGGGCAGGGAGGCGCTGCAGCCACAGCTGCGTCAACTGAAGGCGTATAGCAGCAGGCGAAACTAATATTGGGGTCAAATGTGATTGTGTTCAACCCGCGAATGCAAGCGTCATGGCAGTCGCTGGAAGAGAACTCAGGGGTTCAAGGGATGGGGGCAAGGAAGTGGGAAGGCGGTAGAGAGAACAGCAGGCCAAGGAAGTGGAGTGGGAAGGTGCACAGAAGAGTCGGCGAGGGTTCAACGACTGGGGTTAAGGAGTTGGTAAAGTCGGTGGGTGGGGGCAGCCTCGGAGGGATGCGGCGGCGGGTGTGCGGCCTCAGCGCGAGGCTGAAGGGCGCACCCGGGCGATCGCTGCGTCGGTTGCAGGCTTGCGACAGGTCTTGTTGCACAGACGTTCTGGACCGGTTCAGAGGGTCACACCGACTCCTCAGGCGGCCGCACGCACGTAGGGCTCGTTGGTGCGCTGGTAGTTGTTCAGGAACTCATCGGTCACCACGTAGGCGGTGCCGTTGGCGGTGAGCAGCTGGGTGTCCGGAATGGAGAAGGCGTCGTAGGCCCAGCCCTCGGGCAGCTCGGTCAGCAGCTCCCGCATGGTGGTGGCGTCCTGTGCAGGCAGGGCAGGACGCAGGGCGCGGGGGCAGGAGGATCAGGCATCAGCGGCAGCGCTGGCGGGTGGCACAGAGGAGGGCGCTGCAGGCTAGTGAGGGAGGCTTGCAGCCGGCGCGACCACGGCAGCACTTCCCACCGACGTGCAGAGCTGTGCCAGCACCCACCCACCCACCTGCAGCAGCGTGGTGTTGAAGGGGTACAGCTGCTGGCTGTAGGACTGCATCCAGTACGTGTCGCCCTGCGGATCGGAGGATCAGGCATCAGCGGCAGCGCTGGCGGGTGGCACAGAGGAGGGTGTTGCAGGCTAGTGAGGAGGCTTGTAGCCGGCGCGACCACGGCAGCACTTCCCACTGACATGCAGAGCTGTGCACCCACCCACCCACCTGCGGGTCGGTCAGCTGGTACACCCAGTCGCCGCCCTTGAAGGTGTAGGTGGTGGTGCGGGTCACCTCGTTGGGGGCGTACCTGCGGTGGGTCGGGGCGGGTGGGTGTGATGCCAAAGACTGTGATTGGTACGGGCTGGCGAGCGCGGGTGGCTGGGTTGGCGGGCAGGGCCCTGCAGGGAGCCAGGGACTGCAGGCGAGCCCAGCAGCAGGCCAGCACGAGCGGCTACCCCAGCCTGCAACGCGGCGCCTACGTCTGCGTGGCGTCCGCCGAGGCGGCGGCCAGGGGCGTGACGAACACGCCGTCTGCCTCCATGTCGATGGGCCCAAAGGTGGCGTACAGGCCTGGGTTTGCGTCTCCGCCGGGGGTGGACACGCCGTCGTAGCTGGTGGGTATGGGGGTGGGGTGCCCAGTGGGGAGGGGCTCGCGTGGGGCAGCACAGGAGTGGCACTTGGCTGCGCCTGCCCCCACAGCACCGCACAAGCTGGCCTTGCTGGCCGACGGCAGAGCAGCGCACGCAGGCGGACGCAGCCAGCCAATACAGAGCAGCGCGCGCACGCAGGCCCGGCGGCGCGGCATCACAACAGCGCGGCGCGCACGCACGTGAAGACGCGGGGGCCGTTAAGCTCTCCGCCTGTCGCGTTGTACTGCTGCACGTACGCCTCAAGGTTGTCCACCACCACCTGCCAGTCCTCGGGCGGGCAGTCGTCCACGCCGATTGTGTTGTAGGCGTACGCCTTGACGTTGGCGTCGTCGCCGGGGATGGGCTGCGCGGCATGGGCATGTGGGGGGTGGCGGCGGCAGCGGGGCATCAGCGCCGCGTGGCTTCCAACACGCATCCACCATGCATGGCGTCCTGCACACACCAACGGCGGCTGCGCGTCCGGGTCGGCTGCAATCACGGACCGGCTGCACTCACGTAGTACAGGATCACTTCGCAGTAGCGCACGTCCCGGGCCGCCTGCGCATCAAAGTCGGCCTGGGCGGCGGCGGGGGCAGGGGCCGCCAGCACCAGCAGCGCCAGCGCCGGCGCGAGCGCGCGTTTCATGCCTGGAGATCTGCTTGTTGACTTCCTGCGCTCGGTCTGGGGCAGAGGAGCGCTGCAGGTGTGGCCAATGTGAGATGCGACTGCTCCCCCGTATGCCAGGCAGGCGGCGGGCGGTCAGCTCGGCGCTGCGCTTGGCGCGCTTGCAAAAGCTCTCCTGTGGCTTTGGAAGCTCATGCGCACCGCGGGAAGCCCGGCCGGGGCTGCTGCCAGCACGTGTGACCCAACCCTTGCACGCCGACCAGTGCTCACCGCCTGTGGTGCTCGATCCAGGTGGTTGTGAGTGCAACACAAGCGCGCTACAAGCGTGTTCACCCGCAGGCAGGCGCTCTCAGAGGCAGGTGCTGCCGCCGCTGTGCACGCTGCTGCCGCTCCCTACTAAATGCTGCTGGCTGTCTGGCTGTTACATGTCTGTCGTGCGAGGCGACTACACGCCCCCAGGTGGCCCACA
>VFQQ010004951.1_pt1 | contig 11382 bp, 6 predicted proteins | sample 3512341 | NCBI WGS metagenome assembly VFQQ01 (sample SAMN10412373, study PRJNA504923) | tailings metagenome | isolation source: Relicate 2 Philex TSF1 revegetated site | place: Philippines: Tuba, Benguet | collected 2017-08-29 | reverse complement strand
TGCCGCGCTCACGATGTGCCTGATGATGCAGGCCGCCGTTCTCGTTCCCTACGCGCCCGCCATCGCGGCCTGGCTCCTGGCCGGTGGGGTGGTGCTCCACGCGCTCGTCGCGGCCGCCGCGCTCCGCCTGTTTCTCTCCGGCCCCGAGGAGGCGCGTCAGGTCACGCCCGTGATGCACCTCACCCTCGTCGGGATCATCGTGGCGTCGCTCGCGGCGGCCCCACTCGGCATGACGATCCTCGGCACGATCATCGTCTGGTACAGCCTCGCCGCCGCAATCGTGATCTGGGCCGCAGGACTCCGCCCGCTTCTTGCGGGAACGGCGCCGCCGCCGCTCCGCCCGCTCCAGGCGATCCATCTCGCACCGGCCGCGCTGATCGGCAGCGCGGCCCATCTCACCGGCTACGCGACGCTCGGCACCGCGATGGCGGCCGTGGCAACGGCCCTGTTTCTCGTGCTTCTCGTCCGGTTCCGCTGGCTGACCGAGGCTGGCTTCTCGGGCTTCTGGTCCGCCTTCACTTTCCCTCTCGCGGCCTATGCCGGGGTCCTGTTCCTCACCGCCCAGAGCCTCGGGAGCGAAGCCGTCCGCACCCTGGCGGGCCTCGTCCTCGTTGCAGCGACGCTGATCATTCTGCCCATTGCGTTCAAGGTGATGCAGCTCTGGGCCAAGGGCACGCTGGCCCAGAAGACCAACGCGGCCACGGCCTGACGCATTGGCCCTTTCCTTTCGCCGGACCCCGTGAAATAGGGAAGCGCCAAACGAAAACTCCCGTGGAGACACCTGATGGAGATTCGCGAGGCGCTCACCTTCGACGACGTGCTTCTGGTCCCGGCCGCATCGACCGTGCTGCCGTCCACCGCCGACACGCGCACGCGGGTCACGCGCCAGATCGCGATGAACATCCCGCTTCTGTCGTCGGCCATGGACACGGTGACCGAGGCGCGGATGGCGATCGCCATGGCGCAGGCGGGCGGGGTCGGGGTGATCCACCGCAACCTCGGGGTCGAGGAGCAGGCCAACGAGGTCCGCCGCGTGAAGCGGTTCGAAAGCGGGATCGTCTACAACCCGATCACGCTGAGGCCCGACCAGACGCTGGCCGACGCCAAGGCGCTCCAGGCCCGCTACAACGTTACGGGCTTCCCGGTGGTCGACGTGCGCGGCCATGTGGTGGGGATCGTGACGAACCGCGACATGCGCTTCGCCACGTCCGACGACACGCCGGTCCGGGTGATGATGACCTCCGACAACCTCGCCATGCTGACCGAGCCCGCCGACCTCGACGAGGCGAAGTCGCTGATGAAGGCGCGGCGGATCGAGAAGCTCCTCGTCTCGGACGGGCAGGGGAAGCTCACGGGGCTCCTCACGCTCAAGGATACCGAGCAGGCGGTGTTGAACCCGCAGGCGTGCAAGGACCCGCTGGGGCGGCTGAGGGTGGCAGCCGCGACCACGGTGGGCGACGCGGGTTTCGAGCGGTCCGAGGCGCTGATCGACGCAGGCTGCGACATCGTCGTGGTGGATACCGCGCACGGGCACTCCGAGGGGGTGGCCAAGGCGGTGGAACGGATCAAGCGGCTGTCGAACGAGGTGCAGGTGATCGCCGGCAACGTGGCGACGGCCGAGGCGACGCGGGCGCTTATCGGCGCGGGGGCGGATGCCGTGAAGGTGGGCATCGGGCCGGGATCGATCTGCACGACGCGGATGGTGGCAGGCGTAGGCGTGCCGCAGCTGACCGCGATCATGGACGCGGCGGGTGCCGCAGGCGACGTGCCCGTGATCGCGGACGGGGGGATCAAGTATTCGGGCGACTTCGCCAAGGCGATCGCGGCAGGCGCGTCCTGCGCGATGGTGGGATCCATGATCGCAGGCACCGACGAAAGCCCGGGCGAGGTCATCCTCTACCAGGGCCGGTCGTTCAAGTCGTACCGGGGCATGGGCTCCATCGGCGCCATGGCGCGCGGATCGGCCGACCGCTATTTCCAGAAGGACGCGGCCTCGGACAAGCTGGTGCCCGAGGGGATCGAGGGCCAGGTGCCCTATCAGGGTTCCGTCGCCGCCGTCATCCACCAGCTGGTGGGCGGCCTTCGCGCGGCGATGGGCTATACCGGCTGCGCCACCGTCGAGGAGATGCGCCGCAACTGCCGTTTCGTGAAGATCACCGGCGCAGGGCTCAAGGAAAGCCACGTCCACGACGTGCAGATCACGCGCGAGTCCCCGAACTACCGGGTGGGCTGACGGCCGTCGGCGACAGTCCCGGTCGCCGGGTCGGAACGCTGCCGTGATCGTCTCCCGCGCTCGGGCGACGACCTGAGAGGCGGCCGACATCCCTCCCGCGCAGGAGAACCGGCTCGACGCGCCGCTCCACTTGCGAGAGGATGAGGTCGGCGCGCGGAGCGCCGGCGTCGGTCGCCACGAGTCCGGACAGGCGCCGGACCTCACGGGCCGGGGGACATGACTGGCATGGAACGGACCCGTGCGGACGGCTTCAAGACGGCGCTTCTTCTGGTCGCCGTGATCGGCCTCGTCCTCGGACTCGCGCTCTACACCGCGGGGAACGGCCGCCTCGCCGATGCCATATGGATCGCGGGCGTCCTGCCCGCGCTCCTGGCGCTCGTGATCGAGATCCTGCGCAGCCTCGGACGCGGCGAGGTCGGGCTCGACATCGTGGCCGCGCTGTCGATGACGGCGGCCCTTGTCTTCGGCGAGACGCTCGCGGCGGCGGTTGTCGCGGTCATGTATTCGGGCGGCACCTTCCTCGAAAGCTTCGCCGAGGGGCGCGCGCGCCGGGAGATGCACGACCTCCTGTCGCGCGTGCCGCGCACCGCGACGCGCCACAGGAACGGCGGGCTCGAGGAGGTGCCCCTCGACGATATCGTTCCCGGCGACCGGCTCCTGATCCGCCAGGGCGACGTGGTGCCGGTGGACGGGACGGTCCTGTCCGCCTCGGCCTTCGTCGATACCTCGGCGCTCACCGGCGAATCCCTTCCCGTCCGCCTTGCCAGCGGAGGCGAGGCGATGAGCGGATCGACCAACGCGGGCGAGGCGTTCGACCTCGCCGCGACCCGCCCCGCGGCGGCCAGCACCTACGCCGGGATCGTCCGCCTCGTGGAGGAGGCGCAGCGCTCCAAGGCGCCGATGTCGCGGCTCGCCGACCGCTGGTCGCTCGGGTTCCTCGCAGTCACCATCGCCATTGCCGGGGCGGCCTGGTGGTTCACCGGCGACCCGATCCACGCCGTGGCCGTGCTCGTCGTGGCGACGCCCTGCCCGCTGATCCTCGCCGTGCCCGTGGCGCTCGTCGCCGGGCTCTCGCGCGCGGCACACTTCGGTGTCCTGATCAAGGGCGCGGGGCCGCTCGAGACGATGGCGCGCATCCGGACGCTTATCCTCGACAAGACCGGCACGCTCACAGACGGGCGGCCGCAGATCGTATCCATCGACAGCCACGGGGACATTGCCGAAGACGAACTTCTCCGCCTTGCTGCGGCACTCGATCAGGCCTCGAAGCATCCGGTCGCGCAGGCGATCGTCGCCGCCGCGAAGGCGCGCGGGCTGTCGCTTCCCGTGCCCTCGGAGGTGACCGAGGTCCCGGGCGAGGGCGTGATCGGCCGCGTGGGCGGCCGCGAAGTTGTCGTGGGGGGCGACGCCTTCGTGCGGAGCCGGGTCGGTGGGAGCGAGGGGACAGGCGATTCCTTCGCCGCGGGATCGGTGCTTGTCGCCGTTGCAGTGGATGGGCGCGTCGCCGGTCAGCTCGTCATGTCCGACCCGCTGCGGGAGGGCACCCACGCGATGCTGGAGGGCCTCCGGCGCCAGGGCATCGGGCGCATCCTCCTCGCCACCGGGGACCGGCGCGACGTGGCCGAGCATGTGACGGAGGGTCTCGGGCTGGACGGGGTGCGGGCGGGGCTGTCGCCCGACCAGAAGGTCCTCCTCGTCCTGACCGAGCGCAAGAACGGGCCTGTGATGATGGTGGGCGACGGCGTGAACGACGCGCCCGCGCTGGCCGCCGCCGACGTCGGCGTCGCGATGGGGGCGCGCGGCGCGGCGGCCTCGGCCGAGGCGGCGGACGTCGTGCTCCTCGTCGACCGGGTCGACCGGCTCGGCCCCGGGCTCGAGATCGCGCGGCGGTCGCGTCGCATCGCGCTCGAGAGCGTCGTGGCGGGGATCGGCCTTTCCATCCTCGGGATGATCGCGGCCGCGCTGGGTTACCTCACGCCGGTGCAGGGCGCGCTCCTGCAGGAGGTGATCGACGTGGCGGTGATCCTGAACGCGCTGCGCGCCCTCCGGATCGATCCGGCGGGACCGGCTACTCGGGTCGTGCCGACCTTTGGCGAGGGTCAGGCCGGACGGTTCGCGGAAGACCTTGCGGACAGCCGCGCAGGCTGAGCGGATCACCTCGATTGGCGGTGACCGCCTGCAAGCGCCCGGGCGTGCGGGCGGAGCGCGGTGGAACGTCCGCGCCGGGTCGCAGTTGGGATGGGGCGGCGCGTGTGGCCGCGGATGCCCGGTGTGTGATCGTCATGTCCCATCCGCCCGAAGACGACCGGCTTCCCACGGTCGACGAGCTTCTCGAAACGTCGAACTGGAGCGCACAGCTGGAGGCGGCGCGTGCGCGCCGGGCCCAGACGCTGCGTGACCGGGCCGAAAGGCCGCCGCTCCGCGAGATCAAGCCGTGGGAGAGCCCGGAGTATCTCGCCTCGGAGGCGCCGCCGCGACGCGCTGCTCCCGTGGTGAGGGCGGGACCGGCCTTGTCCGGCACGCCGCGCCTCGCCCCGACCCGCGCCCGCCGCCCCCATCCCATGCTCGCGGCCGCCGCGGGACTTTTCGTGCTCGGCGGTGTCCTGTCGCCGGGTATCGCGGAACGGATGGGTCTTCGCCTCGCCGGTGCCGGGACTCCGTCCGTGGCGGCGGTCGATGCCGCTGTACCGGTGGAGCGGGGCGCAGGCGGCACGCAGACGCCATCCCCCCTTGCCCAGGCGTCCGGGACTCCCGTGGCCGCGATTTCGCCAGGGGCCCGCCACGCCGTCGCATCGCCCCGGACTGCCCCCACAGCGGATGGTCCCCAGGCGCAGGTCATCCGGGCCGCTCTGCCGTCTCCGCCTGCAGCTGCGCAGGCTGCGCCCGCGGTTGCAGGCGCGGGCGTCGAGCCTCCCCCGGCCCGAGCCGCGGCGCCGCCTCTCGTGGCGTCGGCGGCCCCCGCGTCCCCGCCGTTCGTGGAGACCGCGGCGTCCCGCCCCGACGCCGTGTCGCCCGCCGTGCTCGCGATGATGTCCGCCGATGCGGATCCGGCGACGGCTCCTGTCGCCGCGACCGCTCCCCCGCGACTTTCGCCGCCGGAACGGCCCGCCTTGCCAGCGGGGGAGGCGCTGCCGCAGGTCACGCCGCCCGACGCGCCGCGCATCGTGGTCTTCCTGCCCGACGGCGCGGCGACCAACGGGTCGGAGCAGGCTCTTGCGATGCTCGAGGCGGCGGGCTTCAAGGCCGAAGAGCCCGGGTCCGTCGGGTTTCGGGTGAGCGCGACCCACGTGCGCCACTATCATCCCTCCGATCGCGCACGGGCCGAGGACGTGGCCGTGGCGGTCGGCGGGGGCCTGCGCGACTTCACCGATTTCCGGCCGCTCCCGCCGCCCGGGACGATCGAACTCTGGCTTGCGGGAGAGCCGCGCGCCGCCCCGGCGCCTGTTGCGCGGGTCCGCCGGGTGGAGCCGCGGCCGGCGGCCGCCCCTGCGCCGCGGTTCCTGACGGCGATCCTGCCGGACGGGTCGCGGCAGAGGATGCGCATCATCGACGGGACCCCGGCTGCGGTCACGCGGGCGGCGCGTCAGCCTGCGGCGCCGGTGGCTGCGCGCGATACGGCCCGACGCCCGCCGGCGGGTGGGAACGATCGCGCGTCTCCGGCCGCGGGTGCCCGGACGACGCCGACCGGGGCACCCTCGCGGGAGCCCGCGGCCTCGCCACGCGGCGGAGGCGGCGCGGTCTCTGCCCCTGCGCCGGGCGGCGGCAGGAGTTCTGCCGAAGCGGACCGGGCGTCCCGCGGCGAAGCGCGCGGCAACGGCAACGGGCGGGACCGGGATGGCGGCAACAGGGGCGGGAACGGTCGCGGCGCCGAGGGCAACGGGGGCGGAGGCGGCAAGGGCAACGGGAACGGAGGCAACGGCAACGGTGGCGGCAAGGGACGCGGCTGAGACTGGCGCTTGACGACGCGACCTGTGGCGGGCAGGCATCTTCGATGTCCTGCCGCGCGACGCACCCGAAATGACCCCAGCCGCCCGGATCTCTGCCGCGATCGACATCCTTGACCTTTGGCTGGAGGGAGAGCCGGCCGAACGCGCGCTCACCAACTGGGCGCGGTCCAGCCGCTTTGCCGGAAGCGCCGACCGCGCCGCGATCCGCAACCTCGTCTTCGACGCGATCCGCTGCCGGCGCTCCTTCGCTGCGGTGGGAGGGGCCGCCACCGGGCGCGGCCTGATGATCGGAGCGCTGCGGGAAAGCGGGGCCGACCCCGCAACCTTCTTCACCGGCGAAGGTCACGCCCCCGCACCGCTGACCGAGGGCGAGCGCGCCGTTCCGGAGCCCCCCGCGGATCCGCTTGTCCGCCTCGACTGTCCGGAGTGGCTCGCCCCGCGCCTTCAGGCCTCGCTGGGCGACGGGTTCGCGCCGGTCATGGCGCTCCTGAGAACCCGCGCGCCGGTCTTCCTTCGGGTAAACCTCCGCCTCGCCACGATGGCCGAGGCCGTGCGGGCGCTGGCGGCGGACGGGATCGGCACCCGGCCGCATCCGCTGTCGGCCACCGCGCTCGAAGTCACCGAGAACGCGCGGCGGGTGAAGGCGTCCGCCGCCTTCCGCGACGGGCTCGTGGAACTTCAGGATGCCGCCTCGCAGGCGGTCGTCGATGCGCTTCTGCCGGTGCGGGCCGGGACGCGGGTGCTGGATTTCTGCGCCGGGGGAGGGGGAAAGTCGCTGGCGCTGGCCGCTGTTGGGGCGCGTGTGACGGCGCATGACGCCGACCCGCGGCGCATGGCGGACCTCCCCGCGCGGGCGCGGCGCGCGGGTGTCAGGGTCGACCTCGTGGACAGCGGGGAGCTGACGGCGGCCGAACCCTTCGATCTCGTCCTCGTCGACGCGCCCTGTTCGGGCAGCGGTGCCTGGCGGCGGCAGCCCGAGGCGAAGTGGCGGCTGAACCCGGCGCGGCTGTCCGAGCTGGGCGCGATCCAGGCCGAGATCCTGCGCGAGGCCGCCGGGCACGTCAGGCGCGGGGGAGAGCTTGCCTACGCCACCTGCTCGATGCTCGAGGAGGAGAACTCCGCCATTGTCGGCGGTTTTCTGGAGGAAACGTCCCGATTCCAGATGGTCGCGGAACGCCGCTTCACGCCGCTCGACGGAGGAGACGGCTTCTACGTCGCTCGCATTAAAGATGTATCAACCGAGCAAAAAACAATCTATAGTTGTATCCGAACAGCCTTAAGCGCCGATTAAGCATTTTCCGCCCAAGGTCGAACATCGGCGGACAACCCATCCGGGGGGCGAAGTGTCGGAAGTCTCGGGGTCGCGCATTTCCTTGGGCCGCGCGTCGGCGCTCGTCCGCCCCCACGCGCTTGCCCTGACGGTCCTTGCGGGCCTTGCCGCGATCGTCGGGCGCCTCCTTCCCGGCACGACGCTGCCCCTCGCGCTCTTTGCGGCGGCCGGGGCGCTCCTGGCGCTGGCGCTTGCGGGGTGGACCGGCGGCGCGATCGCCGCCCTGCGGGAGCGGCGCCGCCTCGCCGTCATCGGGGAGTTCGTCGAAGGCGATGCGGCCTGCGTCTTCGTGACCGGCGCCGACGGGCGCATCACGGGGCAGAACGCCGCGGCGCGCAGCCGCTATGGCGGGAAATCCGGTGCGATGCTGGCCGCCGTGCTCGGGGCAGAGATCCATTCGGTGTCGGCGGTGCTCCACCGGCTGAAGGCGCGGGCCGAGGGCCGCGGCACCGCGCGGGAGGACGTGGCGGTGCCGAACGCTAACCTGCGCCTCTCGGCAACGCGCCTGGGGTCGGCGCACCACCTGTGGCGGCTCGAGGATCAGGCCGACCGCGCGACGGACCGCACGCTCGAGACCTCTCCCCTTCCGATGCTGACACTGTCGCGGACCGGCACTGTCCTCTGGATGAACGCCGCGATGAAGCGGCTGGTGGGCGGGCGCGAAACCGCCATCGAACGCATCGTGAGCGACCTGCCGTTGCGGCCGGGCGACGTCCACCGGATCGCCGCAGTCGGCGGCCCGATCAGTGCGCGGCTGATCGAGCTGGGCGAGGGCGCCGCGCGGCGGGAGCTCTGCTTCATCCCAGGGGAGGAGGCTGCTTCCCCGGCCGGATGGCGGCTGATCGACGCGCTGCCCGTGCCGCTCCTCCGCGTCGCGGAGACGGGGGAGATCCTGCTGTCCAACAGGCTCGCCCGGAACCTTCTCGAGATCGAGAATGGCGCGACACCCAACCTTGCGGAACTCGTCACGGGCCTCGGACGGCCGGTGTCGGAATGGCTTGCCGATGCGGCCGCCGGGCGCGGATCGGGGCGGGCCGAGGTCGTCCGCGCCGCGCGGCCGGCGATGGAGGTCCACCTCCAGATCGGGCTTGGACGGGTGGAGGATGCGGAGGGCACCTCGCTCGTCGCGGTGCTCCATGACGCGACCGAACTCAAGACGCTCGAGGCGCAGTTCGTCCAGAGCCAGAAGATGCAGGCGATCGGCCAGCTTGCCGGCGGGGTCGCGCACGACTTCAACAACCTGCTCACCGCGATCAGCGGGCACTGCGACCTGCTGTTGATGAAGCGCGATCCGGGACATCCCGACTACGCCGACCTCGAACAGATCAACCAGAACGCCAACCGCGCGGCGAGCCTTGTCAGCCAGCTCCTCGCGTTCTCGCGCAAGCAGACGCTCCAGCCGCAGCTCCTCGACCTGCGGGATACGCTCGCGGACCTCGGCCATCTCCTGAACCGGCTGGTGGGAGAGAAGATTCGCCTCGCGCTGTCGCACGACCCGGACCTGCGGATGGTCCGCGCCGACAAGCGGCAGCTCGAACAGGTGCTGATGAACCTTGTCGTCAACGCGCGCGACGCGATGCCGAACGGCGGGACGATCACGATCTCCACCGAGGTGCGCCATGTGGGCGCCCCTCTCGCACGGGACCGGGCGGTCGTGCCGCCGGGCGACTACGTGGTGGTAACGGTGCAGGACGAAGGGATCGGGATCCCGCGCGACAAGCTGCCCAAGATCTTCGAGCCTTTCTACACGACGAAGCGCCCGGGAGAGGGGACGGGGCTGGGCCTGTCCACCGCCTACGGGATCGTCAAGCAGACGGGCGGCTACATCTTCGCCGACAGCGTGCCGGGATCGGGGAGCACCTTCACCATCATGCTGCCCGCCCACGACCGGCCCGCGCCGGTTGCCGACCGGCCGCCGACGCCCGAGCCTGTGGCGGCGCAGGGCCACGGCGACGGCGTGGTGCTGCTTGTGGAGGACGAGGCGCCGGTGCGCGCCTTCGCCAGCCGCGCGCTCAGGATGCGCGGGTTCACGGTGCTCGAGGCGGAGAACGCGGAGGAGGCGCTGGGCAAGCTCGAGGACCGCAGCCTTGCCGTCGATGTCTTCGTGACGGACGTGATCATGCCGGGCATGGATGGGCCGAGCTGGGTGGCCAAGGCGCTCGAGACGCGCCCGGAGACGCGGGTGGTATTCGTTTCGGGCTATGCGGAGGACAGTCTGGCGGACAGCCGGCAGCGGATCCCGAATTCGGTGTTCCTGCCCAAGCCGTTCTCGCTCAAGGAACTGACCGCGACGGTGCAGGGACAGATGCAGGTGCATTGAGCGGACGGCGCTAACCCCGCCTTAACCCTGACCCGCGCATCCTGATCCCGCAGATTCGAGTTGAAATGTTCGCGTTTTGGTCCCATAAGCGGATGAGAACAAGAGGCGAACAGATGCAGTCATTGCCGCGGTCAGGCGGCTATGCCACAAGGGAGCAGCGAATGGCCACGGCGAACATCCTCGACATGACGGACAAGCGGAGCAGCGACAAGCAGAAGGCGCTCGATTCGGCGCTGGCGCAGATCGAACGGCAGTTCGGCAAGGGCTCGATCATGCGGCTCGGCGGCGACAACCCGGTGAAGGACATCGAGGCGACGTCGACCGGGTCGCTGGGCCTCGACATCGCGCTGGGCATCGGGGGGCTGCCGAAGGGGCGGGTGATCGAGATCTATGGCCCGGAAAGCTCGGGCAAGACGACGCTGACGCTGCATGTGGTGGCCGAGGAGCAGAAGAAGGGCGGCATCTGCGCCTTCGTCGATGCCGAGCACGCGCTCGACCCGCAGTATGCCCGCAAGCTCGGCGTGAACCTCGACGAGCTCCTGATCTCGCAGCCCGACACGGGCGAGCAGGCGCTCGAGATCGTGGACACGCTGGTGCGGTCGGGGGCGGTGAGCCTTGTCGTGGTCGACTCGGTCGCGGCGCTCACGCCCAAGGCGGAACTCGAGGGCGACATGGGCGACGCGACGGTGGGCGCGCAGGCGCGGCTCATGAGCCAGGCGATGCGGAAGCTCACGGCCTCGATCAGCAGGTCGAACTGCATGGTGATCTTCATCAACCAGATCCGCCAGAAGATCGGCGTCATGTTCGGCAACCCCGAGACGACCACGGGCGGCAATGCGCTGAAGTTCTACGCGAGCGTCAGGCTCGACATCCGCCGGATCGGTGCGATCAAGGACCGCGAGGAGGTCGTGGGCAACTCGACGCGCGTGAAGGTGGTCAAGAACAAGGTGGCCCCGCCGTTCAAGCAGGTCGAGTTCGACATCATGTATGGCGAGGGCATCTCGAAGACGGGAGAGCTTCTGGATCTTGGCGTGAAGGCCGGGGTCATCGAGAAATCGGGCGCGTGGTTCTCCTACGGCGACGAGCGGATCGGGCAGGGGCGCGAGAACGCCAAGCAGTTCCTCAAGGACAACCCCGACGTCGCCTACGCCATCGAGGACAAGATCCGCGCCTCGCACGGGCTCGACTTCGGCGTCGCGCCCGACGGCGACGGGGACGACGACGCGCTGATGGAAGGCTGACCTACCGGCGCGACAGTCGCTGAGGGCCGTCCGATGGGGCGGCCCTTGCCGTTTCCGAAGCGGAAAGCCGGGGAAGGGGCTCCGCCCCCGCCGCCTCCGGCGGCCCCCCGGGAGTATTTGGACCAGCAGGAACGAAACGCCGCGAGCGGGAGCCTCGCGATCGTCCTGCAGTCTGAAGGTGGCCGAACGGAAAGAAGGCGCCCCCGGAGGGAAGCCTTCCGCGCAGAAGTTTCCTTCCCGCTGGGCGGTCATCGGCGCTCCCGCCTGTACCGCCCGAGCAGGAAGGCCCGATTCGTCTTTCCCGTTGGTTA
>VFQQ010004950.1_pt1 | contig 11383 bp, 24 predicted proteins | sample 3512341 | NCBI WGS metagenome assembly VFQQ01 (sample SAMN10412373, study PRJNA504923) | tailings metagenome | isolation source: Relicate 2 Philex TSF1 revegetated site | place: Philippines: Tuba, Benguet | collected 2017-08-29 | reverse complement strand
AAGCGGCGCTGGCAGCAGCGCTACACGCTCTGCAACGCGTACTGGAGCCCCAATGCCAAGAAGCAGGCCGTGTACATGTACCTGGGTGAGGCTTCGTATTTGGGTGCATGATGTGCTGGGCCGGGCTGTTGACTGAGCGCACTGCAGACGCCAAGAAGCAGGCCGTGTACATGTACCTGGGTGAGGGCTTTCGTAGTCGACTGGTGCAAATATAACCAACGTGCCGAGCAGTGTTCTTCAATGAGTGCACTCCACGTCCTATCCAAATGCCATGAAGCAGGCCGTGCACATGTACCAGGGTGGGTGACGCTCGCGCTGCTGCCGGACCAGGCACTGTCAACACCAACATGCATTCTTCTGCCGCCTGCAGGCAGCGTGACTCTAGCCTCCCTTGCTGGTCTAGGGGACCAGCCCGACCCACCCACTTCTTGCTGTGCTGATCTGGCGCTTCTATGCAGGCAACGAGTCGCCCCTGCCCGGCGCCTGGCCAACCATTTTCTCAGACATGGCACGCGACCAGGGCGGCCTGCTGCTGTACGCAGGTGGGCATGTGCGGTGTGCTGTTTTGGAGGGCATGCTGCTCTTGCTCCAGTTAAGGAATGCAGCCGGGGGTCAGGCATGGCAGAAGCTGGCGGCCTGCTGCTGTACCCAGGTGGGGCTGTTCAGTGCTGCGCTTGTGTCGGGTAGTCGCAGCGCACGCACTGTGCTGTTGCGGGCGCGTTGTGATTGTCTGGTCCAGCTCACTGTCAACCACTCCCCCTGCAGAGCACCGGTACTATGGCGAGAGCATGCCCCTGGGCAGCCGCTCGTTGACCAACGAGGGCTTGGTTTACTTGGTGAGTGGCCAGCTGTTGAGGAGCGCTGTGCCTTGCCGGGCGGCTGATTCGCTGCATGCACATGCTGCCCAGCGCCCTGGCATGCGCTTGCTTGGCAGCGGCTGCGCAAATGCAAGCGCGCTATTGCAGCCTCCTTGCTGGCTCTAATTGCAATGCAGACCGTGGAGCAAGTGCTGGCTGATTATGCCGAACTGATCGAGGCTGTGCGCAAGGTAGGGTCCAGTGGCCTTGCATTGCACACTCCATTGTAGGAGGACAGATGCAGTGCTGAGCTTGCGAGCAGGCACCTCCGGCGGACAAGCCCATGGCAACTACGGCAGGACTGGATGGCATGCCGCCGCTGAGCAGAGCTGTGCGCAAGGCAGGAAACTGCAAAAACTTAGAGTGCTATTGCGTCCTATGGCCTGCAGATTCACCGTGTGCCCCGCTCCGCTCCTACCGTGTGCTACGGCGGCTCGTACGGTGCGCCCTGTGGGCAGCAGCTGCAGCACAGGACGTCTGCTAACCTTTTCAAGTTGTTCAGTTGGGTGGCATGTGCAGCCGCTTCGTTCACTTGCAGCTGTACAGGCTATAGAATCTCCGCACACTGCACCTCGGTGCGCTCATGTACGCAGGCGGCAACCTGGCGGCCTACCTGCGCCTGCCGCTGGGTGTTGCATGCCGCTGCGGAGCCACCTGTCATTTGCAAACCGCCCCGTCCTGTGCTGCAGGCGGCAACCTGGCGGCCTACCTGCGGCTGACGTACCCTCGGCAGTTTGACGCCGCCCTCGCGTCCAGCGCTGTGGTCAAGTTCCTCATGCCCAGCATCCCCTTCCTCAAGACAAAGTACGATGCCTACAAGGCAAGGCTTGCAGCTTCCACCTGCAAATTTCGCGCTGCAATCAACGTGGACCCAGCACACTGCCTGGCTGGCCCTTGGTCCAGATCCTGACCCAAGCGCTGCCTTGCTGGCTCTTGTTCGAGCAGCAGGCTGTGTGAGCTGCTGCTATAACCGTGGCCATTTATTTCTCTCTCTCTTTCCCGTCCAGATCCTTACCCATGCTCTGCGTGATGCTGCTGGCGACGAGTGCGCTGCCCGGGTGGACCAAGCTTACCTGGCGATGCAGGCGCGCCTTGCCGTAGTGCTGCAAGCGTGCCTGCCGTGTGCCTGCGCCGTGAGATCGGAAAGGCCATGAGGCTAGCCAGGATGCGATGCCGAGGAATGTATGCTAGTGCAGACCAAGGGAGCAACGTCCCCCACTTTTCAATGCTCGCAGGGCCCACTGGCGTACTCCGCCCAGGGCCGCCAGCAGCTGGCTGCTGCGCTGCAGTGAGTGGCTTCCACAGCGCTTGGCGCAGTGCATGCGTGCTGCGCCAAATAGGGTCGACCGCGACTGTCGCAGCAATTGGTGCCGTCCCGCTGTTGAAGTGCTGATCAGCAGAGCATGACTGCAAAACAGGTATGCTGCACTCGTACAGTCAATATCTTGCACCCACTGTGTCCCGCCGTGCAGCATGTGCGACCCCGCCGCCCTCGACAGCTCAGAGGCGGTCAGCGCAGTGGGCGCCGCCATTCGTGACACCTGGCAAGTCGCTGCTTACTATTCATGTCTTGTTGGTATTGTTGGTGTGGTTCTCAGCTGGTTGTTTCCTGCCGTGGGCGCTGCCATCAGTGACACCTGGCAAGCCGCTTTGGTTGCCTGTTGCAGCTGTCGCTGCGTCTGCTGCTGTGGGTTCGACTGTCTGTGGCACCTGGCAAGTCGCTGCTATTGTTTGCAGCAGCAGCTGCTGCTGCTGCTGCCTCTGCTGCCGCTGCTGCCGCTGCCAAAGCCGATGCTGTCATTGCACTTGCACACCATGTGCTGTTGCTGGCTGCACGCGCCCAGTAAGTCCAGTGCACGATCAAGTGCCCGCATCTGCCTGCTTGCTCTGTGCAGGTGGGGCACGTTTCAAACCTTGTATCGCGCAAGTGAGCCACAGCCTGCAGGGCTGCTGCGTTCATGCTGTGTGACGGCATGGTGCCTGCGCCAGTTGTCCTGCGCTCCAAGCCATGTGGGCACACACCAAGCACCGCTGCGGTGCTTGCTTGGGGCTAGGGCAGTGCCCAACTGCCCTACATCTTGATGGTGTGCCTGCCTGCCTTGCAGACCCCACCTTCAACGCGGCTGCTGCAATGTGCAAGATTGTGAATGCTGCTCCGGCCACCGACCTGGGAGTGGTGGAAGGCATGGCCCTGGCCGTCATTGCGGCTGCTTACGAGGTGAGCTGCAGATGGGGACGGGTGTCCCAGTTGCTGCTGGTCGCTGTGCACACCAAGCCGAGCTGCCGCAGTGGCGGCACCCTGGGTAGCGCAGTGACGGCAGTGCACTGCACTCGCTTGGTGCGCAGTGATTGTCCTGCTTCCCCCAACTGGACCCATTATGTAAAGGATTATCCCTTTCTTCCACTTGCGTAGGACTCCAAGTGCATCACCAGCGATGCCGCCATCTTCCCCTTTGGCTCCAAAGACAACGGGCCCAACGCAACCGCCGACCCCACCATGCGTGCCTGGCTGTACCAGGCAAGCTAAGCATAATGAAGTTGAACTTCAACAACTGTACCTACCTCGCTTGTCCGCCCGCCAAAATTCCATGTGTCTGTTTGCCTCTGGCCGATCAACTCTGCTCATCGGGTTACCAGCACCTCCCCTCCAGCTGCAGTGCTGCCACTGGGTGTGTCGGTGCCTCTCACAACTGACCATTTGGCTGCGCAAACGACTGCCACACCGCACTCTGCTGCACCTCCCCTCCCCCTGCAGTGCTGCCGCCAGGGCTTCCCCGTCAGTACGCACCTCTGGTCAGCCTACCCATCAGTGTATGGCTACTGGGCCATGCCCGCCCCCTTCTTCATCAACTGGTGCGCCCAGTTACTCTGTGAAGTGAACTGTGTGCTGCTGAACATTCCTGCCATGACACGCATTTGGAATAGAGGCATGCCCTGCCTGCCCCCTTCTTCATAAACTGGTGCGCCACAATCTGCTGCCGTTTTCGCCTGCGGCATCCATCAACCATTCCACTGCTGATGCCTGCAGCTGAGCGCTTTGATATTGGGCACGATCGGCATACATCATTTCTGCAGGTGCAAGCGCGTGTACGGCATCAAGCAGCCGCTGCAGTACCCTCGCCAGTACGAGTACACGCCGCACAAACTGTTTGCGCGCACCAGCAACCTGATGTGAGCAGCAACTGGGGGCTGGCGGTGGCAGTCCGGGGGCACCAACCCGCCTGCATGCAAGGGGGCTGATGGTCGCCCACCAGCTAGAAGCCAGGCTGGCCTGCGGTGTGCACCGCCCCAAGCAAGCTTTCAGCCCGATGCGCATCTTACTCCGCTTCAAACCTGCGCCTGCCCAGATTCTCGAATGGCGAGTATGATCCCTGGGCAGCCGGCTCTGTGTTCACCGCTCAGGTGAGAGATGCCGCCCCGACACTCGTTGCTGCACTGCCTCATGCTGCTGCCCCGACGCTCGTCGCTTCGCCGTCGCTTCACGTTGCTGCGCTGCGTTGCACAGTTGCGCCGTTGCATGCAAGTGTATAAGCTTCCGGCAGCCCGAAGCTTTGCTTGTGTGCGCTGCTGCAAGACCTCTTGCGTACTGCGGCAAGATCAAGAGCTTGCAAGAAGGCAGTCATGCTGACCCGGTTCTACCTCATCAAACCCACCACGCCACACTCTAGCCCGCCCCGCCCCTGCTTCTTGCACGCGTGACCCTGCTGGGTTTGACCTGATGCTTCCGCTTCCGCGTTTGCAGGCGCCGCGCGTGCCAGCCATCATGACCCCCAAGGCCTCCCACCGCCAAGACCTGAGCGCGTGAGCTCCAGTGCACACAGCAGTACTGCCGCTATTGCTGCCGCTGCTGCTATTGCGTCTGCCACTGCTGTGTGCTGTTCTTACCGCTGCCTCTTTGGTTGTGTCAACGCAAGTGTTGCCACGGTGTGCACGCAAGATGCGCAGCCAGTGCTGGCTGCTACCGCTGGCTCTTTCTGCTGCTGTCCATGCTCGCCCGTGCTCCATCTGGGAGCTGTGCAATTGCATGTCAATCTGGCACGGCATTGCCTGCTCCCGTGCCCGCTGTTCTCCCACCCGCCTTGTTCCCGGCCGTGGCGCACGCTCACTGCCCGCCTGCCCGCCGTGCTCCGCGCCTGCCCACACGCCCGCTGCCATGCTCACCTCCCTTATGCCATGCAGCGCCCAGGCGGGCAACACCGCTGCCTTCAACGCCACGCAGCGGCAGATCAAGGCATGGATTAGTGAGTGGGTGCTCCGCCCCAAGCAGCACTGGAAGAGCGACAGCTGAGGCCAGCTCAAATTAGAGGGGGCTCCGGCGCGGCGCACTGGAAGAGCCATGGCTGACTATGATCGCGCACAGCAGCTGGAGTGGTGGAGGAGGCAGGAACTGCAGTAGACTCAACAGCTGCCGCAGATCACAAGCTCGCTCCGGAAGGCGATCAGCCGAGCGCGCAATCAGGTGCTGGTTCACTACTGCACTGCAAGATTCACAGCAATGCAAACTTCCGAATGACCCTTTTTCCCTGTGTGTTCCGCCTTGGACCCCAAGCCGTGATGCATATGCTGCATTTCAATGCCTGGACGATTCTCTCCCAATTCACAACGTGTCATGGTTATATTTGAATTAGCAGCAATGGGTTGGTGATGGGACTACATAAAGAGCTGGATAGTTGATAACGCTACGTAGCCTCGGCAGTGCGGCGCTGCACCCGACGCGGCTTGGCGCCCCAGCGCCGCAGCCGTGGCCAGCCAGGCACGGTTGAAGGCGTCGAGCTCAGCCTTGGTGCAGCCGGCGCGAGCACAAAATGGTTTTGTCTCGCCCAGAAGCGAAAGCAGCGGGCCAGTGCCACGGGAAACAAGGTCCTCCCACACAGCAGGGCGGTGCTGCCGCAGGAAGTCAGCACGCATGGCAAGCGTTGCCACACAGGAAGTAACCGCGCGAGTGTGGCGGGTGAGGAACTCAAACGGGCTCAGGCCCAGCTCCTGCTGCACCCAGGCCAGCAGCCGCTGCTTGGCCTCGCCATCCCAGTTGTAGGCAAGCGCACTGGGCCGCAGCTGCACCACTGCCACAACCTGGCTGCCGCTCAGGCCTAGCTGCTGCAGGCTGGCCCAGCCGGCACGCAGAGCAGCTGGCCCTGCTGCCCACAGCGCACGGCTGCGCTCCACCAAGTTAACACCGTGCTGCCAGTACTGCGGCTGCAGCGGGCAGGGCACGCCATCCGCCGCCTGCAGCAGCTCGCCCAGGGCTTCGGCTGCCGCACGCTGGCGGCCGGCCGGGTCGCTGACCCCGATGTGCTTGAGTGCACTTGGACCGCCCGCCCGCCAGCGTCGATCAAACTCGGCAGGGGTCAGGTTGAGCGCTGCTGACAGGGCAAGTTCAGTCACTGCAAGCAGGGCGTGTGCAGGGGTCAGGAAGGCATGAAACAAAAAATCAAGCGCATGCATGCCTGCAAAGGAGACCCCAGGGTGACTATTCTACAATTTGCAGCTGAGGAGCCCGAAGGCTTGACACCTTGCTCACCCTGCTCCGCTGACAGCGCGCCGCTGGCCTGCAGGTGCTGCAGGTGGGCCACCATCGCCTCTGCCCACTCAAACTTGGTTACCAGGCAAGCATTTGTTTTGAACATTTTAATCGCTGTCTCTGCATCGCTGATGCCCAGACGCCGCCGCAGCCGCAGGTTGCCATCAATCAGGCTGCCCAAGTTGGCTCGCTGCAGCAGGCGTGCTGCAGCCGTGGGGTACATCCACAACGCCAGACCCAGCTGCGTGGCCCCGGCGGCGCCTGCACGGCACGGGGGTTGTCCGGCAGCAACGCCGCCAGACATCGCAGCGCCGCAAGTGCGCTGGCAAAGGTGACATGCGCTGTTGTGAGCAGCGACGGGAATTTCTGGAATAGCCGCTCAATGCTGGCTGTGTTGAGGCCCTCTGCCCGCAGCGCCGCAATGTTGGGCGCCACATCCAGCTGCAGCTTCCGCTCTGTGAGCCGCTGGCCCATCTTCATGCTGCTCGCCCTGCCACTGCTCATGGCAGCCTGCAGACAGCTGATGCTGTCTGCGCTGAAGCCCTGCTGCCGCAGGAAGCGCCACAGTGGCAGCTCGTCAGCAGCTGTGTTGCCTGCCGGCCCCTCCTCTGCTCCGCTGCTGTCTGCAGCTGCCAGCGGAGGCGGCAAATGCTGTGCAGCAGATCTGTGCCGCCAGGTGCTGCTGCCGCTGCACATGCCGCCAAATCGCCGCTTGGGCAGTGCTGCAGCTGCGGCGATGCGGCTGCCGCCAAGCAGGCACACGGATGCGCTGCTACTGCGGTGGCGATATGAAGACAAGCTAGGTCAGTAACAACGCCTGCTAGCTGACAGCAATGCAGTGTTGGTGTCAGCACGCTGCGCATGGCAGCCCCATGCGCCCTGAACCTGCACCGCTCTCCCACCCGCTTGCCTGCAGCTCAGCATGGCGGCGGCTGTGGCTCAGCTCGCAATTTCAGCCGCCTGTTGCTTGTCGCAGTCTGCGAATCAGCTGTAGAATCCAATGGAGAAAGTGCAGGCGCAGTTAATGAAGCAGACCGCTCAGTGCAGCGAGGGGCGACGGCGGCGTGGCAGGAGCGGCGGTGGTGGCGGCAGTGGCGGTGGCGGGAGCGGCATGAGCCGCGCCGGCTCAAAACTCACCCGTGCAGGCAGCGCGCACGCGTTGCGATCGATCAGGCCGGCTGAAACGCTGAGCCTGGCTGGGGCGGCGGGCGACTGGCGCCTGTGAGCCGCCGCTGATGCTGCTAAGAACGCAACGTGTTGCTGAAGAGCTGTCATCGTAATCCAGTGAGCGAACGCGCGGCTCGACGCTTGAGGGGCGGCAAATGAGGGGGTGGCGCTGCCAACGCCGACGCCGCAGCTGGCACGTTATGCTGGTCCAAGTGCGGTGGGGCCGCTGGAGCCAGTGGTGAGTCAGTGGTGCCCTTATACGAGTTTTATGATACACAGGGAAGTCTGACGTCTTGATGCAGGGAGCCCTGCGTGCAGCATTCTACCGCACCCCACCGCCTCTCCCAGCCCCTGCATGCAGGCGGCTCCGCGGCTGCCGCCACAGGCACAGCATTGATCATCAGCGGAGTCCTGAAACGTCCAGCCCACCACCCATCTGGTCATGGTAGGTCATTGAGAAGCTGTTAAGTAAGGTTTCCAATGATTCTGTGCGGCTGCCCAGGTGCGGGCGGGCCTGCCCCATGGGAGGGGGCATTTGTGTGCCGGTGCGCATTTGGGCGAGAGCGGCAGCGCTGCACGGTGTGGCACCCGGCCATACTGCCTCCTGGAAGTATACATTCGATCTTCTGCAAGGTTTCAGCAAAATAGAGTGGCACCGAAGGCTGCACTGCATGTCCAGCCAGGAAGGGGCACCACTCCTGCTGCTCAGTGCACGCGGTAGCTTCGGCGGTATTTTGGGCGATGGTGGGATTATTGGCTGCAAACAGCCCGGCATGGTGGACCTCACACTAATATGGCATCGTAAAAGGCTCCTGGATGCACATCTTCATGAAATGCAAGTGCATGTTTGCTGGCAGTGCTACAACAGGCGTGACGCACACTGAAACTGCAGGGGGTATTTTTTTAGTAGAGTCCACCTCAGCAAAGCCCATGCAAGGGTCGGCGGCGCCCTGTTTTCACGCTCGCCCAGTTCCGGCGGCAGAAACGGTCTCTCTGGAGGCAGGGCTGGGCACAGCAGCAGTGGGTGCCGCCGCTCGCCGCCCTCACTGCAGCCGCCCAGTGGCGATTGCTGCACGCTCGTCAGCGGGGTAGGCGCGCCGCTGCGCAGGGGAGCAGCCCACGCTTGGAGGGCGCAGCAAAGGGAGGACGGGGCCTGCACGTGAGCAGCACCGCTGCCGCCGCCGCCGCTCCAAAATACCTGGAGCTCCGCTTTGGTATTTTTTTTTCCAAACTCGGCATAGGGCACCCGGCCAGTTCTAGCTGCTCCACCTGACCATTCGTCAGACATATGCCGCCACACAATGACATTTGCTTGCTGCCGGCCCGCTGCAGCCCTTGCATCTGCACCTGACCATGTGCCCGCATCGCCGTGTGCAGGTGCCCGTTCGCTAGCGCTGCTGCCTGCTACACCGGCATTGGAGCAGCCATGCGCGCTCGCGCCGCCATGGGCGGGCAGGGACCGACCGGGCTGTTGCTGCTGCTCGCAGGTGTGCAGCTGCTTGTGGCAGTGCTTGCCCCTGGGTGTGGCGCTGGCTGTATAATGCTGCGCTGGGCAAGCAGCCATTCTTCTTACCCCCAGGCGTCACAACAGAAATTCCGGAAATCCGCGAAGCCTGTGCACGTGCTAGCTCGGCATGGCAGATGCATGACGCACTACCGGCTGTTGATGGCGAGCCCGCGGACGGCACGTGTGCCTGCGACACTCCTCCCGTCCGCCCCGCCGTGCCTGTGCAGTTTGTGGCGCGGCGGTGCTTCCAGCTGCTGCTACGAGGTGGGTGGGTGAGTGGGCCCAGTAGGCTACTCAAGTTGGAGTTGAGCCCTCGAAACATACTACAGCCTGCGAGGTGAAGCACCTATCGCTGGGCAGCCATGGATGGAGGGGCCGCTAACACCCGCTGTTGGGCCAGTCGGTGCCACTGTCGCAGCCAAGTGAGCTGCTCTGTCCATCTTCCTGACCATGGGCCACCGCCGTAACTTAACCAATCCAGTACATTGGCCACTGAGTAACTGTGACTGTCGCAGCGCTGGCATCTGCCCGCCACTGGCTGGCAGCTGGCACACCCCGCCAGCGCCCAAGGGCGTAGCGCATCTTTCTCACACAGTTGCTTCTTCCTGTCTGCGCACCCCGCAGCACCACGCTGTACAACGGCACAGCCGCGGCCACAGCAGGGACGGCTAGCGACCAGGACATCTCTTCCTTCTACAGCCAAGTGGGGCAGGGCTTCCAGGCCGGCAGCAACGCGGCAGGCTACACAGTGGCAGTCGTCATGTTGTCCTTGAAAACCGCAAGCGGCACGGCCTGCACTGGCTGCCTGGTCCCCCTGTCGCTTTGGGTGAGCGTTATTGCCGATGCCCTATGAAGTTGTGCCAGCACGGCGCCCACGCTGTGCCGGGCATGCCCGGTTAACACGGTTTCTTGGTATACCTTACCAACGTAGCTATCCACGTACACCGCTCCGCCCTGCCCCTCCACACAGAGTTATAATGGTGGCAGCGCACCGGTAACCCAGATCGCGACACAAAACTTCACAGTGAACGTGGCCGGCAGCTACACGGACCTGACATTCACGCTGGCTAGTCCGTGGGCATTGGCGGCGTATGGATCGTATGGCGTGTTTGTAGGCTACGCTGGCACCCCCTTGAAAGTCTTAAGATACAGCGGGGGGACCCCTTCCATGGCCAGCGGCTGGGTGGACAAGGGACAAGCTTATCGAAGTAAGCGCTGCTCTGACTGCCGCGCTCTGCCTGACTAGTGCCATGTGGGCACGCTCGCGTCCAGGGGATTGTTCACTTGCCCCGGGGAGCTCCCTTGCTGGAATGCCCCCCCCGGGGGCCGCACGGCTGCTCTCACACTGGTGCCGCACTGCCAGCGGATTAACTGGTGATATTTCGAGGTTGACATCATATCCATGTCTACCCATGTTGATGAGCTTTTATGTGCCCCCATCCCCCCACACAGTGGACTACGGCGGGGGCACCACTGCTTGGGCCGCTGGATACCCCTTTGTAACTTCGATGACACTTGAGGGCGAAGTTGTTCCGGCCCCCTCGCCGCCGCCACCCAGGTGTACAACGCATGCTGTGGCATGCTATGCCCTGCTGTGCCTCGTGCGACAGCTACTGGATCCGATCCCTGTGACAGGGTTTGGCCCTGGCGTACGCGTGCTGTGTTTGCTTCACAAAACGGCTGCTGACCCCACCTTCCTTCTGCTCGACCTGCTCTGCAGCCCCAGCCCACCTCCGCCCTCCCCTTCGCCGCCGCCGCCGAGCCCCAGCCCACCTCCGCCCTCGCCCTCGCCGCCGCCACCCAGGTGTGCAGCGCTGTGCCATGCCGTGCTTCTGGCTGCACTGCGCCCTCGCTGCATACAAACGTTGACGTGCTGTGCTGTGTTTGCTTCACAAAACGGCTGCTGACCCCACCTTCCTTCTGCTCGACCTGCTGCGCAGCCCCAGCCCACCTCCGCCCTCTCCCTCGCCGCCGCCACCCAGGTGTGCAGCGCAACATGCGTGGCATATGCATGGTAGCCGACCGGTGCCGAACAAGGGGCTTATTAACCTGCCAGCTCCCTCAACCCACGCCTGAGGGCGTAGTCTTTCCTTTCTTTCAGCGCATGTTGTGCCGTGCTGTGGCATGCCGTGCCTCCGGCTGCACTGCGCGGCTGATAACCGTTGACGTGCTGTGTTGTGGTTGCTTCACTCGGCCCTTCCACCCTCCTGCTCATCTGCCCGACCTGCTCTGCAGCCCCAGCCCACCTCCACCCTCCCCTTCGCCGCCGCCACCTAGCCCCAGCCCACCTCCGCCCTCGCCCTCGCCGCCGCCGCCCAGGTGTGCAGCGCT
>VFQQ010004949.1_pt1 | contig 11383 bp, 17 predicted proteins | sample 3512341 | NCBI WGS metagenome assembly VFQQ01 (sample SAMN10412373, study PRJNA504923) | tailings metagenome | isolation source: Relicate 2 Philex TSF1 revegetated site | place: Philippines: Tuba, Benguet | collected 2017-08-29 | reverse complement strand
GGGGGGGGGGGGGGGGGGGCAGGGAGGGGCCAGCGGGTTGAGAGTGTAGGTTTGGCGGACAGTCGCTGCAGGCGCACAGCCGTGCAAATGAGTGGCAGCGCACATGCGCATTGCAGCAAGGCATTGAGCCGCACTGGGCAGGGCGCCCTCCTCGCACCTTGAGCTCAGCCAGGGTGTCGGGGTCGTCAGCCAGGCCCAGGGGGTCAAAGGCCTCACCTGCACCACAACGAAACGGCAGGAGCAAGTCCGTGGTCAGATTGAGTTACAGGCTTTGGCAGGCACAGGGCGCACGCACTGCACAGGCAGCCGCGTCGCATTCAAGCTAACCACCTGCACACACGTCAGCAACATTTTAACACCCACCACCCCCTGCGCTGCTCACCGGGGTAGATGGGGTCCACCACCTCGCCGGCCGGGCCGCCTTTGACGCGGTAGCCCTCAATCAGGCCCATGAGCACAACCTGGGGGGCGAGCGGGGCGGGCACGGGAGCAGCACAGTCAGCACAGTTGGGGTGAGGCGGGCAGGGTGCACTCCAGAGCTGGCAGGCAGGGGTGGCACAGGCAGGCTGCCCCTGCCAAGGCTGGGCGCACCTTGCACACCACAAGAGCAGGGCGGCATGCTTCATGCACCCGCACTGGCGGGCCCTGAAAGCCCCCGCACCTGGGTCAGCAGGATGGCCACGATGGACTGAGCGTGCACCAGGTTGGGGTTGCCCAGGTAGTCGAGGCCGCCCTCCTGGAAGATCTGGGCGCCAGCCTTGAACCACACAGCCTCGCCGAAGTTGGCGGCACCGTTGCGCTGCAGCAGCTCGGGGGTCACGCAGCCCAGGGCGCCTGCAGGTAAGGGAGCAGGACGGGGGAGGCTTGCATCAACAGCTGAGCTTAGTCATGCCACCATCCAAATTCAAACGGCGGCATCCAGCACACGAGCCACACACGACCCGCACACGCCGGCGCTCTTGCCACCAGCACACCGCGCTGCAAACGGGCAGGCAAACAAACGCGCAGGCAGGGCCAGCAGGCCTGCCCCCGCCACTCACCGAGCATGGCCCAGCGGGCGTGGATCACCTCCAGCTCGCGGTAGCGGGCGAAGGTCTCGGGGTCGGCGGACAGACCCGCGGTGTCCCAGCCGTAGTCACCGGGGTACTCGCCCTTGAGGTACGAGGGGGTGTTGCCGGAGAAGGGGCCCAGGAACTTCACTGCAGGGAGGGCGGGGCCACGGCAGAGAGCAGGGCGTGAGCGGTGCTGGGCAGGTGCACGACGGCGGCTCATCGCGCAGCATCCAGGGCCCGGAATGCGCACAGGCTGTGACAGCTTACCGCGGTCGGGGCCATAGAACTCGGCGGAAGCCTTGGTCACCTGGCGGGTGGCCTGCACACGCAAGCAGGATCGCGGCGAGGGCGGGGGTCAGTGCAAGGGCCAGGGGCGGGATCGGCGGCAGGTACAGGGGCCCAGCCGAGTTTCTTTGCTCGTTTTCGGGCGCTGCGAGGGGTTCAGAGGCCGGGAGGGCCCGTGCGCGCCTTGGGTTCTGCGATAACGCTGCGTCAGAATATCGCAGCGGGTAAGCCCGCTGCCGACCCCCACAGCCGCTTGCAAGCGGCTGCGGCGCAACACAGGCTCCCTGCAGGCTGATTGCGGCCCCAGCAGGGCACGGAGAGGTCGGGAGGGCGCGGACTCACCCGGCTGGCCTTGACGAGCGCCAGGCGCTGAGCGACGGCGGCCTGCATGTTGCTGGGGATGTCTGTGATTCACGCAGGGGGGAAGGCTGCGGGAATAGCCGCTGAACCCAGCGCTCTTGCCTCATCTCCCTGATTCTCCGCGCTGCGCTGAGCTGCGCGGGCATGGGCCGCATCAGGGTGGGCCGCCTGCCATGGTCTGTTCACATCCGCTGGGTTGATTCAGACGCCTAGTGATCTTTAGATCTTTGATACCTGTTGTGCCACTCACAGCGCTCGAGGGCCATCAGGCTCAAGCGCGGATACAGCGTCTACTGCCCTGCCCCGCTGGCCCCATGAGCATGCCCCGCGTTGTGGCAGCCCGCCTGTCAGGGAGCAGCATCCCATGCACACGTCACAGCAACGTCTGCACGTGGTTCATAGCCATCTTGTATCACAGCAGGTGGCACTGCGGCCATTGGGCGGCAAGCGCGCATACAGCATCCACTGCCGTGTGCCACCGCTAGACCCGGTTAGCAGCACCGCATCGCGGCAACCTGCCTGTGAAAGCTGCAATGCACACGTACGTCACAGCATGCTCTGCAGGCGTATTCCTAGACAGTTCACAAAGCTACCCGGCTGTGCTGGCACTAGTCTTGCCCACAGCCGATGATGACGGAGAGCTGCCCAGTCGTTCGACGCTGCTCGCCATCCTACTGCATGCGCTGCGCAATGGGATGCTGCCGTCCGACCAACGCAAAAACAGATGAGAAACTGCAGCTTCATTGACATTCCATGAGCATGGCAGCAAGGGAGGACAGTGCCCAAGGAGCAGAACAGCAGAAGGCGTTGCAGCCGGCGCGGCACTGACAGCCACGTTGGAAGCGGGAGCTTGGTGCTGTGAATGGCCCTGCCCAGTTGCAACTCATGCCACTGCTGCCTGCCACCAAAACAGATGTCCTCTGTCCGTGCTGGGCTGCCACCATGCACCACACCGTGGCCTGCCGCGATCCCTCCTTCTGCCTGGCGGCGCATGCACGGCGGCGGCGGCCGCCCGCCCACCGCTCGTTCGCTGCTCCAGCGGCGGCTGCACCAACATGATGGCAGTTGCGCTGGCTGCACACGCAATGTCCACGCACAAATCTCGTGGCGGCCCAGATCCCAGCAACTTGTGGCCCCCTGCTTGATTGATCTGCGGCTCGGCACGGCGGCAGCAGCAGCGGCGGCGGCGGCGGTGAACAGAGGACGTCCGCAGGCCCGACCTCGAGCCCGCCCGCCCCAGGCCCTCCCGGCGGGTGTGGAGCGCGATCTAACCCCCATCCTGGTCTGCAGACTGGAGTCGATCCAGATGGCATGGCCGGCATGGGGCGTGCTGTCGTGCTGGGCTCGGCTGGGTATAGAATCGCGCGTCGCGGGTGGTCAGGTCGCCGTTTCTTCTCCCATCCTGAAACCAAGCCACACATCAACATGCAGGCCGCTCTGTCCCAGCGTCTGGCTGCCATCAAGCCCTCCGGCCGGGTGCGTGCTCGGGCGGGCCCCGCGCGGGCTGCCGGCCCCTGCCCTGGCCTTGCACAGCCTCAGCGGCGGCAGGACGGGGTGTGCCAGCCCGCCAACAGCCCTGCAGCGGCCGGGCGGGGCAGGCTATCAGGCCTTATCTTGCAGGGTTCCCTCTGGGCGCTCGCTCGCCCCCTCCGGCCCCCCGCGCTCGCTTGCAATCGACAGCCGCACCCATTTGGCGGCGTTGCAGCGCCCGCACGCCCAAGGTTCTGACCTGCCGCCGCCGCGCGCCGCTCCCCCTCCCGCCGCTCGCAGGCCACCCGCCAGGTGACCCGCGCCTCCGTGGAGTGGTATGGCCCCAACCGCCCCCAGTTCCTGGGCCCCTTCTCCAACCCCCCCTCCTACCTGAAGGGTGAGTTTCAGCTCGGCGCCGCTTGCATGCCGCCGCGCCGTATCTGCCGCCTTATCCCGCTTTCCCGCCACTGCGTCCGGAAGCCTGGCTGCCCCTGCACGGCCCCCTTGCATCCTGTGCTAACCCAGCCAGCTCTGTGTGCTGCAGGTGAGTTCCCCGGTGACTACGGCTGGGACACCGCGGGTCTGTCCGCCGACCCCGAGACCTTCGCCCGCTACCGCGAGCTGGAGGTGATCCACGCCCGCTGGGCCATGCTCGGTGAGTGGCGGAGGCCTGCTACCTCTTGCACATGCCAGCTTGCAGCTGCCTGGATGCTGTGGCTGCATTAACATGTGCGGGGCAGGCGCTGGCTGTGGGCGGCGTGTGCTGGATGCCGCCGTTTCAACGTGGATAAGGCTGACTCAGCCCTGCTGCTGATGAGCTTGATTGCTGATGCATGCCTGCCCCATCCCGTTTCCTGCCCCGCAGGCGCTCTGGGCTGCGTGACCCCCGAGCTGCTGCAGCGCAACGGCGTCGCCAACTTCGGCGAGGCTGTGTGGTTCAAGGCTGGCGCCCAGATCTTCCAGGAGGGCGGCCTTGACTACCTGGGCAACCCCTCCCTGATCCACGCTCAGTCCATCGTGGCCATCCTGCTGACCCAGCTGGTGCTCATGGGCCTGATTGAGGGCTACCGCGTCAACGGCGGCCCGGCCGGCGAGGGCCTGGATGCCCTGTACCCCGGTGAGCAGCGCAGGGGGTGGCATTTTGAGGGTGGCAGGCAGGAGTGAGCAGTGCTGCAGCATGGGTGAGCTGCATGTGCATTATTGCGGCCCTGCTGCTTGCTGACCGCCTGCAGCTGCCCCTGGTGCTGTTCACTGCCAGAGGCCTGCCACTCACTGCCCTGCACCTGCCTCCTTCCTCTCTCTGCAGGTGAGGCCTTCGACCCCCTGGGCCTGGCTGACGACCCCGACACCTTCGCTGAGCTGAAGGTTAAGGAGCTGAAGAACGGCCGCCTGGCCATGGTGTCCATGCTCGGCTTCGGCGTGCAGGTGGGCGCCGCCTGCTGGCTGGTGCTGCGTGCGGGTGGATAGCGTTGGAAGGTGCCGTTGCCTTGCTTTCATTCAGCTGGACACTTGCACCCTCGTGCACCCTTACGCCTCCTCTTGATGAGCATTATTGCTGACGTCGCACACCCCCGCCCGCCCCTGCCGCAGGGCCTGATCACCCGCAAGGGCCCCATTGAGAACCTGGCTGACCACCTGGCGGCCCCCGACGCCACCAACTTCTGGGTGGACTACGCCCCCAAGTCCGCCGGCATCGGCTACTAAGCTGTTTCCGTCGCTTGACTGGCGCCGCCCGCTCGCCCGCCCGCTGAGTTTACGGCCACTCGCGGCAACAGGCAGCAGCGGCGTCTGTACTTTCTGACTCCTCCGGCGATTGCTGGTGGCGCACCTTGCTTGCTTTGATGCTTGCTTCGGGGGCCTAGGCACCCTCCCATGCAACACATGAACCCCCACCACCCCTGCCAACCCAAGTCTTAGCCTGTGTTTGCGCGCGGTGAAGGCAATGAGAAGAACAGACCCTTGTACCCTGCCTCGCTGCTGCGTTTTTGCTGCAAGACATGAGCCTAAACGTGAGCAGGCGAGAGCGAGGGCAAGGCGGTGATCGCCATGGGCGACAGCCGGTGGTACAGTGGGCGGGCAGTTGGTGGCATGCTGGGCTTTGTTGTGAAGTTGGCTCAGGCTTGTGGCAGCACAGATGGCCGTGTTCCAGCCCGGACTGGTAGTGGCTGTTGGGGTGAGGCCGGGGCAGTGATCGGGGCGGCATGTCACATGGGCGGGGTGGGCAGCATGCGGAATGATGCTTGCAACCTCCTGCGGCAGTAAAAGCATTTCTGACATCCCACACAGCGTGATGGAGCACCTGGCGGACGGCTCTTTGGAGCCCTGACGGCGCGAGCACGAGGACAGCCACCCAGCCGTGTCGGCGCAGCCTTCGGATAGGCCCAGGGGATAGCCTCGACCCACATGACCCGCGAGGGCGCGGCCGGAGCGCCCACCGGGCTGCACAGCCGCTTCTCGCACACAGCGCTGGCCGTATACATCACATTTTCATTCGCGCTGTGCTGCATAGGCTACGACAGCACTCATGTGAGCGTTCTGCAGGCTGCCAGAGGGCCAGGGCCAAACCCTGGTGGGCCGCCGCCGCTGCCGCCTGGCTGGCCGTTGCTCTGCCCGCCCGCCTGTTGCTGCTTCATCGTTGCTCTCTACGACTTGATGTGCCTGCAGGACATCATTCAACGCTCCCACATCAACAAGAAGTGGTTCTACCTGTCTGGTGCGCCTGCTCATGAGTGGCGCAGCCATGTTGGGTTGCCATGCGGTGGAGCACGTTGTGTCTTCAGTCAGCACTGGCTGCCCTGCGACTGCCCTCCGTTTTCCTGGCAGCAGGCAGCCCGCCCACCCGCTTTAGAAAGCACATCACACCAGATCCGTCCATGCTTGCCTGACCGCAGGTGCCACCTGCCTGTCTGCTTACTTGTACCTGCGCCCGCTGATCCGTCGCGGGCTTGGCTCCGCATCCCGCGGCTACATCAACTACTCGGCCGTCTACATCTGCTGGCTGCTCATGGCGGTGTTCTACCACCTGCCCTCCCTGGAGTCGATGGGTGCGGGGCGGCGGGGCGGCCGCAGCTGCTGCAGCGAGGGTGGGGCCCGCAGCCGGGCGGCGCATAGGAGCGCTGCACCGTGCGCTCAGGGCTGCAGAAGAGCATCCTGGTGTGCACAACCACAGCGCAACATGCGCTCGCCACATGCGCTCACCCTGCTTCAACCCCGCCCTGCTTCAACCCCGCCTCCACTCAGGCATCAACATCAAGGCGGACGTGTCCATGTGGCTGGCCTGCTTCATGGGCAGCCTGTGCACGCTGGGCGTGCTGCACGGACTGTACGGCCTGGCGGTCAGCCTGCGTGTCCTAGACCCCCGCCTCTACAGGTGCGCACAGCCTTAGCAGGGCCTGACTCGTGCTGCCGTGTTTGCAGGGCTGCACACGGTGGCATGAAGGCACGCGGTTGTCTCCTGCCCTGGGCCTGCCTCGTCGCGTGCTGGCAATGCTGCTGCCGCAAGCTGTGCCTGCTGCCCACATCATACCCCTGCGCTGTTGTTGTCTTGCCTTCGTGCAGCCCGCTGGCGGGGACGCGCGAGGTGTGGAGCATCGTGCTGATGAACAGCGTCAACCTGGTGCGTGGGAGGCTTGTTGCAGCTGTTGCCTCCCTTGCACGCCTGCAGCAGGCGGCCTACCTGTTGTGCATTTACACAGCCCGCCAACTGCCATGGCCACTGGCGCCGCATGGCTGCGCTTGCTCACCTGCCCGCCTGCTGCCCTGCCCACCCCCCCCACAGGCCGTGGTGTGCTCCGTGTATTACTCCTTCTGCGGCAACGCACCCGCGGGCAGCGTGGGGCCTGGCGGCAGCCTGAAGGAGGCCGTCTGCCTCAAGTGGCTGCACCCAGTGTCCGCCAGCAGCCACTCCGCCTTCACTCGCTGGGTGGTCTACGGCGAGGCCTCAGCCGCAGCCAACGCCTCCTCCGTGGCGGCGGCTGCTGCCAACGCCTCGGCGGCTGCAGCAGCGGCAGTGGTGGCGGTGAATGGGCTGGCGGGCGGCGGCAACCAGACCAGGTCCACGCTGCAGGTCGACTTCCCGCTGGACGGCAAGGTGTGGAATCAGTTCTCTGGGCTGTGGAATTCGTTCAGTGCAGGGATTTGGCGGCTGGCTGGCACTTGCAGGCGCAGCGCAGGCAGCCGGGCACCTGCTAGCCCAGCACTGTCGCCCTGAAACCTAGGGCCCGTCATGCATCCTTCCGTCTTTGCAAGTGCCTTCCTTCCCTCCTGCTGCCCGTCCTCGTGAGACACCCACCACCCTGCGCCCCCCCTGCCGCAGGGCAAGCTGCCGGTGGCGGCGGCCGACCTGGTGTCGCCCATCTTCACCATGTGGCTCACCCTGCTCCTGCTCTACCTCTCCAACTGCCTGGCCGACTACTCCGCGGCGGCCACGCTCAACGCCGCCTACACAGAGGACTTGCGGCAGAGTGAGTGAGGATGTGAGGGTGGGGCTGGGCGTGCTGAGCTGTGTGTGTGTGTGAGTTCCATGTGGCAGGTGGGGGATAGCGCGATGTTTGGACTGCACCCTGAGTGCGCAGCCAGGTGCCTGCGACACAGGCGCTGATGTACCATGATGTTGCGGCTTTTCCCACCTCCCACTCTGCAGACCTGGCCAGCCAGCAGCGCAGCCTGCGGCGCGCGGCGCGGCGGCGCTCCATCGACCTCTCTGATCTGCAGCGGGGGGGCAGCGCGGCCTCCAGCTGGGGCGGCCTCTCCGACCTGGCCAGCACGCACAGCACGATGTGGGACCCCTTCTCCTCCATCGCTTCGCGCACCAGCATCGACACCCTGCTGCGCACCATGAGCAGGTGGGCTTGCTGTCCCATCCGGCTGGACTGTGGGTCGCATTGCAGGTCTGGGCACGCTGCAGCATGCATTGTGTGCAGCAGGTTGCATGCAGGCCCGCTGCAGTGCATACGGAGTGCCCCTCGCCGCCTGCCTTTTGCAACCAGCCCATGGCCGGTGTGCAAACCTGCTCCCACTGGCCATGGCCCCCTCACCATGCGCCGCCGCTGCTACCCCATTGCCCTTGCTGCAGCGTGGGCCACATGCTGGGCAGCCCCACCAGCACCATGCGGCGCGCCGGCTCCATGCTGTTCCGAGACGACTTTGGCATCGGGCTGGCCACCAGCTGGCTGCATCCGCACGGCAGCAGGTGCGGCGGCGCGGGCTCGCTGCCTGTGCATGAGGCGTGATCTCTGAGGTCCAAGGTTGCCGGATTTTGGCGCCACATATCGTTGCAGCAGCCGCAGGGGCACAGAATTTCCTGAAAGCACCCACCCACCCCTGGTGCCTTGCCCTCCCCAAGCAGCGCTGCCGGCGGCGAGGAGGGCGGCCAGGATGGCGATGCAGCGGCCAAGGTGCCCATCCCTCCGGACGCCCCTGCGCCCACATTCCTGCCCATGTTCCCCTGGTGCGCATGGTCCGGGCCTTGCTGTTTTGCGGATGTGCTGTGTGGTTGCAAGGCGGTTTCGGCTTGAGGCAATGCATAGCTGCTGTGATCGTGCGGGCGTGAGAGCAGTGTTGTTCTGTCCTGGCTGCCCCCTGACCTCATTCTCACCCAATGCCCGCTGCCTTCCCCCATACCGCAGGTACTCTGGCACCAGCGCCGACCTGCTGAAGACGGCGCTGGACCTGATCATCAGCGTGCGCGTGTTCCTGGGCCGCTTCGACATGCGCACCATGCAGGTGGGGCACCAAAGGGCAAGAGACTACCCTGGAGTTGATGGGCTGAGTTGATGGGCTCGCACGTGTTGCAGGGGCCACTTGGCTGGCTCGCAGCTGAGAGCGTTTCAACGACAGGTGCCATTGTCTTTCCCAGCATTGAATTGAACGTCGCTGCCCTCCCTCTCCGCCTCAGGTCGCCATTGGGCCTCGCCCCACGGGCCCCGACTGCCCGCCACAGGGCGGGGACGGCTTCACGTACGAGCACCTGGCGGACCGAGACGAGGTGCGGCAGTCTTTGTGCGCAAGGCCCTCCTGATCTGCTGTGTGTCTTGTAAAGAAAAGCTCCAGCTGCTTTGGAAGGTGCCTGCCGCAGGGTGCCTGCAAATTGCGCAGCCTGGAAGGTTTGATGGTGATCCGCTACATCATTCTGCTTGCAGGTGTGGTTTGACTTTGTGGCGGACACCGGAGATGGCGGCGACCCAACTTATGCGTGAGTGCCGTGGCCGCTGGGGCGTGCAGCTAGGGCTCATGCTGGGTGCGCGCTGGGTGCCCACACTATGTGCATTGTGCCTGCATGGCAGCAGTGTGGAATGCAGCTTTCCTTGGCTGCCGCTGACAATTCACCGGCCTGCACCTGACGTCTCTTCCTTGCAGGATTGCGCGGTGCATGGCGGCACCACAGCTGCGTGTTTCGGTGCCTCCAGAGCTTGCGGCTGCCGGCGGCGCCAGCAGCCCTGAGGCTCGGGTTGCGGCCTCGCTGGCGGCGGGACAGCGCACGCTGCCTCGGGCCAGCATGGTTGTGCACGGCGGCGACCTCTGCTACCCCAGCCCAACAGGTGGGCAAACATAGCGGGCTGGCCATATATGCAAGTGCAACCGCCGCCAGGCCTGGGTATGCACTGCCTATACCCGGCCGGCTTGCCAGCGCTTGCGGCAGCAATCGCCCGTGTGCTGGGGCTTGTTTGCTCCTCCTGCACTGATGCCACATCCGAGCCTCTCCCTACAATCCCTCGTGTGCAGACGAGGTGTTTGAGACGCGGCTGTTTGGGCCGTACCAGGACGCCCTGCCGCCGCCCCGCCACGTGCATCCCGGCCATCTGGTGGTTAACAAGCCCGACTTGCGGCCTGAGCACTGGGTGGCGGCGGGCGTGGCAGAGTGCCGCTGCGGCGCCGCCAGCGGCGCGGCGGCCTGCGGCAAGCACGGCGGCGGCAGGGCCGACGCCGAGCGGCCGTGCAGGTGAAGCAAGGGGGAGTTCGATAGCGTGTGCTTCCTTAACGTGCTGCTGCAGATTTCATAGGCTGCAGGCCGCCCAAAATGGTTTTCTTGCTGGCGTAGGCTGCAACGGCAGTGCGCTGACCGCGCATTTGCGCCCACGCCCAAACTAATACCCGCACGCGCTCTTGTGCAGGCTGTGTGCCAAGGAGGCCGCCCTGCGCGGCTACGACGGCCCCACCTTCTTTGCTGTGCCGGGCAACCACGACTGGATTGACGGCCTTGACTGCTTCCAGGTGGGTGTGGCGCTAGGGGGCTGACCCCCTGCGTGTGGCGAACATGGACAGGGGACTGTCGCAGCCAGCTGGGCATGATTGCACAGCATGCACTGCAGTTTGCCGAATGACAACGCATGTGGTCCCTCCCCGTCACACGTCGCAGAAGCACATCCAGCACAAGGGCTGGATTGGCGGCTGGCTCATGCCGCAGGTGGGCCGTGTGAGAGGTGGTGCACCCAGCAGCCGTGCCTGCACCCCGGTTGGACGTGTGTGTATAGCTCTCCTGCTGCCACGCCCATCCTTGCTGCTGCCATTACACTCAACTCCCCCGCCAACCCCTCGCCCCCGCCGCTGTGTGCCCCCGCAGGAGAAGAGCTACTTTGCGCTGCGCCTGCCCCACGGCTGGTGGCTGTTTGGGCTGGACCTGGCGCTGGTGGACGACATCGACATGTGCCAGTACAGGTGGGGGTTGTCTATTTTGAGTCAAAGTATGGTGCCTGTATGCCCAGCACTGCTGCTGGCCTGCCAGTTACACTGCATGTGCCAGGAAAGCAAGATGATGAAATTGTTCCATGGGCTCTGTTGCCAACGGTTGGTGTGTGTGTTCATCAGTTTGTGGCTCAGACTTGGCACCAGGCCGTGCACACTGCCTGCCGCAAAGGCTGCCCCTCTCCCACCCGCCCTGTGCCCAGCTACTTTGCACGCATTGCTGAGGAGCGGATGGGTCTCGACGACCAAGTCATCCTGGTGCAGGTCAGCGCACCAGTGCCAGGCTGGGGTTGCACCCAGGTCGATGGGGGGAGGATTCGCATCAGCATGGATAGGGCTGCAGTGTATCGAACAATGTTGCCCGCAGGTACATTCACTGCAGCTGAGTGACGCTTTTGCACCTCTGCCCTCCTGCCTGGTGTACGCAGCATCAGCCTGACTGGCTGGTGGGCTGGTTCTGGGGGCACGGCACTGCCAAGAACCTGCGGCAGCTGGCGCGGGGGCCCTTGCGCGTCCGGTTGCGGCTCCAGCTG
>VFQQ010004948.1_pt1 | contig 11384 bp, 7 predicted proteins | sample 3512341 | NCBI WGS metagenome assembly VFQQ01 (sample SAMN10412373, study PRJNA504923) | tailings metagenome | isolation source: Relicate 2 Philex TSF1 revegetated site | place: Philippines: Tuba, Benguet | collected 2017-08-29 | reverse complement strand
GTGGGGCTTGGCTTGCCACAACTGCCGGCGCCTGCCTGGCCTGCGGCATCTGGCTGCTTGTCTGCTAGCGTTGCAGACACGAGCCTCTGCATTGCGTCGTGGTTATCTCGCAAGAGCGCCCAACCTTGCATGACTACGGTGCGGTGTGCTGACAGCGCTGCAGCGATGCGCACACGCAGGGCCCGTGTCCGCTGGAACCAGTCATCACACACCTGCATGACAGACGTCGCAGCACACAAGCAAGCTCATACGCCTGGACAGCAACGAGACGTGCAGTAGCTGATGCACGTTACTAATGCACTTGCTCAGCTCAGGCATGTACGGCTGCTGGTAATGCGTAAATATGCATACCTTGCGGTTCGCGGCGTAGAAGGCCACCACTGGCCCCGGCATGCCATGTGTGCTGCTGCTGCCCTGCACGAGGCTGTTGACGCGCCTCTCTAGCGCAGCTACGAATTCTAGCGCTAGCCACGCAGAAGTGTGCAGTTCATCACCAGTGCGCTGAGGGCCTGGCTTGTCTGACGTAGTCTGCGTGTGTTGGGCGGCTGGTGAGCTAGATTGGGGCATGGCGCTGCTGGCCGCTTGCAGTTCGCTCAGCAGGGCAGCCAGCAGCCTTTCCATGGCTGCCAGGCTCTGTGACGGACCTCCCAGGTGGGTCCTGAGCCGTGCAGCCACACAGGACGCAGCCGCGTCCTGCAGCACCCGCCAGACAACAGATGGCACGTGGTGGCTGTGAAGGCTCGCTTGCGGACCTGGCTTTGCCCCCGTCCCACCCTCAAACCCACCGGGCATAGAGACCGGCGGGGTGGAGGCAGTGCCGCTGCTATTGACTGCTGGCGGGTCTGTGTCCGTATCCACAGGGGACAGGTGCAGGGATAGGTCAACCCAGCCCTCCCACGGCACGGGTGCTGGCACAGCTTGGTCCTGGGATGCAGCTGCAGGCTGCGGATCGGGCTGCGCGGCTGCAGAGGCCGCCTGACTGGCTCCAGCGCCCGGTCGCGGTGGGGGTGGGGCCTGCGAGGTGGCTGGTGGGGCATTGTCAGGACGGCGCCGTAGCAGCAACCCAGGCGTGCGCACAGGCGCGCTGGCAGCTGCGGGCTGCTCTGCTTTGGCTGTTGCATCAGGGCCGGCTGTTGCTGCTGCTGCTCCCGCTGCACCTGCGGCGTCTGCAGCTACAGGCACGGGCAGGTCAGGGAAGAGCAGGCCAAAGAGCCTGGCCAGCTGCACTGGCCGCCAGTTCCAGACCCCGGCCTGGCCACTGGTACCATTGGTGCAGCTGTCATGCCACACAGGAGGCTGCAGTGCCTGCCGTGCCGCACTGTCTGCCCCTACGTATTGAGTGCACGCGGCGGGCTGCCCTGGTGCGCTCAGTGCCAACAGGGGCCCGCAGCACAGGCTGAGCGCTACGGGCAGCGCAGCCGCTGCTACCTCTGCGTCCCTGTCCCCAAGCAGCCTTAGGGCCAAAGCTGACACACGCAGCAGCAGGTCGCTACGTGCGAGCTCACCCTGTGTGCCTTGCAGTTGCTGTCCTGAGGACAACAACCGCACAAGGCACTGCACTGCCTGCAGGCAGCTCTTCCTCGCCTGCACGTCTGCCAGGCCGCACAGGGTGTCCAGAACACCCATCAGTGCACCCTGCACTGGAGCTGATGACAGCACTGAACCCTGCTGCTGCTGTTGCTGCTCAAGCCGTGCCAGGAGCTCAGCAGGCCATGCCGCAGCTGCCGGGCCACCAGCGCCTGTGTCCTGCTTGAGCAATGAGCGTACCACCTGGCACGCGCTCACTACCTGATCTGCCATACTACCACTGTCTGGTCCCTGCGCTGTGCTGGTGTCAAACCACTTGGTAAACAAGCACAGGGACCAGGTGGCAAGAACATCTGGCAGCAGCTGCGTACCCTGCACTTGTGGCAGCTGCGCCGACAGCAGCTCGCACACCTGTGCCAGCTGCGGCGCGGTCAGAGCGGCCTTGCTAGCCGCTGTGCGCAGCGCTGACAGCCGCGTCGCCAAGGAAGCTGGCGGCTGACCTGCGCCTGTGCTGCCAGTGCCTAAGGATAGCTGTGTACCTTGCTCAGGCTGCGCTAGTAGGTACTGTATGTCTGACAGGAGCACACCGAACAGCAGCTCTGACACGCTGCCTGGCATACTGAGCACATCTAGAACAAAGTCACTCATCGCGCTCTGTACCTCACTGTCCCCACTTTGCAGCAGGCTCCACACGCCGGCTGCGCTGTCACTGCCGGGCTGCAGCCGCGTGCTGCTCGACACCCGCAGGGCCAGCAGCCGACAATCACCGGCCAGCTGCTCACACAGTGCCTCGCTGACCCCATCTGCCACACACAGCAGCACTGCGCTGGTGTTGAGCAGCTGTGGGATCACAGCGAATGTGCGCTGGGTGAGTGAGTGGCTCAGGGCTTGCAAGGTGAGCTCGACAGCACCCGACACAGCCCACTGCACAACAGTGTCTGTGTCTGCACCTGCCGTCTGCGTCTGGCAAGCCGGCGCGTGGCCCGCGGCAGGGCCACCCACCGGCCCACCGGCCCCTGCTGCAATGCGTGTAAAGATGTCCTGCACTAGTGCTGCTACTATACGCTGTGGCTCATCCTGACCGTTTGTTGGGTTTGTCTGCCCTACGCTGTCAGCTGCTGGGCTGGAAGTGGGCGGAGGGGCTGTGGGTGGCAGGGCGGGTGTGGGTGGGCATGCAGGTGTGCTGAGGGCCTGTGTGAGACCTGTTGGCAGGGGCCAACACACATGCCCACCTTCCACCAAGTCCCGTACTAATGGTGTGACCTGTTGCAGCGCTGAGGCCACGAACGCAGCTAGGTTGCTGTGGTGATCCTTTACGCTGGACAGCCGGGCCTCTGCTTCTGCCTTGGCGGCTGTCTGCGCGCGGCGAGCGGGCGCTGCGGGCGCAGGCCGTGCTGCCGCCAGCTGCGCCTGCCACTGAGTTACCGCTGCGTACTCCTGCTGCGTACACTGCAGCAGCAGTGACAGCGCTGTGAGCAGCCGCGGGTACAGCTCTAACAGGCCCCAGGTTGCGGGTGTGGGTACTGTAGGGGCAGATGCTACAGGCGCCTGGCACTCCGTCTGCGGACTCACGGCCTGCAGCAGCGCCACCAAGCAGCCGGCTAACCGCAGCGCAGCCGGCACGTCCACAGGCTCTGGCGGCGACTGCTGCTGCTGCGCCTGCTGCGCCTGCTGGTCTGTCGACTGCAGACGCAGTCCCTTGTCGGCCATGGCTTCTAGGTCCTGAGCCAGGCTGGTGCACACGTTGAGGGCGAAGGAGGTGCGGTACCGGAAGTAAGGTCGGAGGTCTTTGAACAAGGCGTGAACTGCCAGCCTGCATATGCGGACATCGCAAGCAAGGCCAATCATACAAGGAGCTCCGCGTCCCTGGCAAGGTGACTGCAGCGTTATTTGCATACCTAGGCTGGGTGTGACCTACTTTGCAAGCCTCACCTGTCCGCTTGTGACACTGAAGGGTCCAACGACCAGCCCAGCAGAAGATCAACCATATCCGGCAAAACTGTGTCAAGGGGCGGTGCGTTCGGGGCGCCGGCGGCAGCTGCTGAACCCGCCGCTGGTGCGGCCGGTGCGGCGAAGCATCGTATCTCCGCCCTGAGCGCTGTGTGTAGGAGGTCTATCAGTGAAGGTAAGAGGGCTGCGGAGGTGTTTGTGTCTTCGAGCACACGCAGTCCCACTGACCACGCGACTGAGAGGGCCTGAGATGAGAGTGTGGGTGACGAGGGAAGGGCGTCGACAGCCTGAGTGAGGGCTGCGAGGAGTGATTTCTGCGGCAAGACACAACAAAGACAGTCACAGACTCATCACAACTGTGCCATCAGCATAGCCTACACTGAGATTAATCAGCAAGCACCGTGGCCCTGGCTGTCATTGCTGTAGGTGTACTGACGGGCAGTGTGGGCGTCTGCGCACTTACGCGTTGTGGTAAGGGCGGAGGTGCTCCCTGAGCGGCTTCGCCACACACAGCTGAAGCGATGGAGTCGAAGATGAGGGTTGGCCTGACAGCTCTGTCAGCTGACCCTTGCTGACGCTGCGCTGCCTTGCTGAGCCAGGCTGTGCCCAGCAAAGAAACGAGTGGCACAGCTGCGCTGCGTATCTCCGCGTGGGGGTCCTGTAAGAGTGGTAATAGCTGTTGAAGGGATGGAAGGAGCCAGAAGGGGGCCTGCCCTGACTTGGCACTGCGCGGCAACGGAGGGAAGCAAGGTTTGTCAGCGAGCAAGCAGCGCGGCAGACTCAAGTGCCTGTCTGCCTTGTGCGGCGCGCCTTCCACCGCTACTGCGTCGTCACTGGCATACCTGGAGAAAGACTGTGAAGCATGCTGTTTGAGGGCCTTGAGCTTGCTGAGGCGACGGCCCTGCAGGCACGTGTGCGCGCAGACCAGGCGGCCTTGTCAGCGCAGGGTCGAGGCGGGGATGCACTTCTGCTGACACAGCAGGTCGCACGAGCGTACGCGCGGCAACCGCGAGCACCTACCACTGGCTCCTGCAGGCTTGCAGCGAGACGAACGGCGGCTATTGGGTCCATCTGTCAGCCTGGCGTGTGCGCGGCGTGCTGATACGGACTGCCCGTAAGGGCGCGCGTGGGCAGAGCGCCACAGGTCCTGGATGTCTCGCTGCTTCCCACTGCCTGGCCGCAGTGCTGCGTACTGCACTCCGCGTGCTCTGCGTCGTCCATCGGAGGGGCTTCACTGCCAGGCGCCCAGAGTCCGGGTATGCTGCATTATGCGCGGTAGAGGTAGGCGGGGCGCGCTACAGGCGTCTGCAGCCTTGCGGTCAGTGTGCGTTGCTGTCAACAGCGCTCCTGATGCACTGAGCACCAGTTTGGGGCGCGTTCTGCCGCTCTGTGACAAAGTGGCGGGCGGAACGGGCAGGAACTGACTGGGAAGCGGATGAGGCGGACAGCGTGCAACTGCGCTCCTTCACTGTAGCCTGGCCCCTGTAGAAGGCAGCTCTCTATGATGTAGGCAGTCAGGGGTAGAATCGTCACCAGAGAGCCAGGTACAGACAGGATAGGGCCAAAGGAAGTCTCAGCCCCAGAGAACAGGCCCATATCAGCAGTGCTAGTTTGCTTTATCACGAAGAGCTGCAATGGGCCGCGCAAAGAAGGCCCCTGAGGTGGAGGGCGCAGGTGAGTCTCAGTGAGCCATCCTGTGGAGCCATCCTGTCCGTAGCATCGCTCACCGGCTCCTGCCCATCAGAAGCGCAACCAAGCAGGGCGCGCATCGCCATCGCCATCGGATGGTGTGATGCTTTTTTGAGGCCGCGGCAATCTGGACCACGACTTAGTCTGAGCGTGGAACCCTGCCACTGCCAATGGTCACGCAGGCCCATCAGAGTCTCTCTTTAAGCGTCAGAGTGACAGGGTCCTTGCAGAACTGAGCTTGGCAGAGCTTGGCTCAGCACTGGCGCGTGTAGCCCGTATGCCTGGCTTCAGGCTCTACAACACTCATCTTACACCCGTGCAGATCACAGATGCCCAGGTAAGCGCGCAGCGCCCGTCACCGAACCTTACAGTATCCTGCACCACACCTGGTGTCGTGCTACACACTAACACCTGCCGCACACTATGGCAACATGCCGCACGCTCAGCACGACATGTGGCGTCCTTGTACCCATGTTTGCACTTGTACGCAGAGAGACCCGCCGGTCTTCAGTCCGTACGTGCCCTACCACGCACCTCACGCGCCCACAAAGCATGGCTACCCCCAGGTGCGCACGGAGGGCACTGCTGAGCACCGCAAAGCTGCCACACAGAGTGCCCACGGCTCATTGAACGAGCATACCTCCTGCCTTGCCCCCGCAGATGCGTGTGAACGGGGTCAAGGTCTACATACACAAGCTGGCTGCTTTCTTTGCTTTCCTTGCGCGACACAGCGGCGCCATGCCACACAACGGAAGAGACGCGCAATACGTCCACAAGGTGAGGCCAGGGCCTTTGCATGAGCGTCATCTGCTGAGCTGGAGCGTCTGCGTACGGGTTCTCATGCTCACCGAACAGCAAGCCGCGTGCTCACCACGCTATGGCATCTGAGTCCTGCTGCGCACATGTTGTTGGCTCTGCAGGTGGACACTGACGTGTACTGCTCCCAAGCGGGCATTGAGTATTTCTTTCCCGAGCTCAACTCGTGTGCATTAGAGGCCAGTCATCTTATGGAGGGGTACATTGGCTACGAACGAAACTACAATCCACACCAGGTAAGCAAGCAACAGGTCTTGAGATGCCAACTCAGACACACACACACAGGCAGACACACACACACACACACACACACTTACACAGACACACACACACACACACACACACATACACACACATACACACACAGAGGCGCACTTACACGCTTGCACACCGAGCCATGCACGAACAGCACAGACATGCAAGCGACAGGTGCTTAACAGCTAAGCAAGGCACGTGCCACCGCTAGGATGGTGTGTGCAAACATAGTGTCGTCCTTGCTTGCTGGTGTGCATGCAGATCTACATAGAGCTCCCCTGCTCCAACCGTGCGCGCCAACACTGTCAGCTGCAGCTGCTGCAGAGCCACCTGAACATCCACGAGCACGTGGCGGAGCTGCGTGAGGTCGCCTGTTGCATCCGTAACTGCAAAGACAAGCTCAAGAAAGAGCATAAGAAGCAGGAAGGGTGTGAGGCTGCGGCGCAGGAGCTGACAGCCTCTCTGATGCGGCACTACACGCTGCAAGACCTGCGCCGTAAAGCCATTGAAGAGCGCAGCCCTGAGAAGGCCATGGGTGGGGCGATCCTGGATTGGGCCACGCTGCACCTGAACCCACTCGCGGCCACAGGCACACACCGCATCACGCCCACAGGCCAGGGCGGTACTGAAAGCACCGCGCCTGTAGTCACACACAGTCCGACAGCAGGTCAGCTGGTGATACAGTTCACCAGCTGCATCACAGAGGTTGGCTTCGAGCCAGGCCGGCCCAACCTGTCCCACTGCACACACACGCCCAGGTGCCAGTCATGGCGCACGGCGCTGGCCTCCCCCGCCTTGGCCCTACCGTGCAGCAGCAGACCCCTGCTGACAGCCATTGGGGTAGTGAGAGGTGTCAGTGAGAAGGAATTACAGGCAATGGAAGGGTCCAGCATCTACGCTATGCTCACAGACAGGCGCGTGATTGAGCACGCCCTGCGTATCCCGCCGGCGCCGGGGCCGAACAGTCCGGCCGGTGCGGGGACGCAGTGGGCGCCTGCAGGCTACGGCGCTGGTACGGCGCGTGTGGCTGGCACACGGAGCAGCCCGCGCCGCAAGACACAGGCTACCAGCTACACTCATTACTACAGGTGGGTGCTTACAAACATTCTTGGCAGCCCTCTGTTGGCATTTTATGGCAGTGCAGCAGGTCATTACTTGCACATGTTGCGCTCAACTTGCAACGGCCTTCTGTAGGCTCTTTCATGCATGTGCCTTGCTGCCTGCCAGGTGTGTGCGTCTGCCTGCCGTCGCCATGAGCCACACAGCAGTGCTGATGTTCTGCCTGTCTATGCTACATTGTGCACGTGCATGCCTTGCATGCAGGGACGACGCTGAGGATGATGCAGGTAGTCACACAGACACAACAGATGGACCACTGACCCCCAGTGCTACACACGACATGCCACTGGGCACGGGGCCTGAGCCCTTAGACACAGCTCTAGGTGGCACAGAGGCACAGGGTCGGCACCAGCTGCCAGCGCCGCGCAGCCAGCTCAAGCGCAAGCACCCAGACAGCGCAGCTGACACACAAGCGCTCCAGGCCGTCGCGCGCAGCTGGCTGTTCGGCAGTGTGCCAGCGCTGGTAGCACGCATCAAGGGCGCTTTCTTCACCCCAGCGCCCAAGGCGATCCCTGTCGCGGCTGTCAGTGAACCCACGCAGTCACCAAGCCCAACACCAACCCCTGTCACACATACCACACCCAGCAGTGTGAATGCTGACCACACAGTGACAGCGCCGGCCAAGCGGGCCACTACAGCCGCTGAGCCGGCGCAGCGTGCGCCAACCGAGTCTCGCGGAGCTGCCGCATCCCGCGTCACACGCAGTGCACGGGGCACAGCTGAGCAGCACGACGGCCCAGCACTGCGCGCGCGTGTGGCAGCGAATGACGACAGCGCAGCGCCAGCAGCAGTGCCTCGCTCATCAGCAGAGCCTGCGGCTAAGCGCGCGCGTGTGGGTGCGAGTGGCCAAGCTGCGGCGTTGGTCGTTGAGGCGCCACGCACGCGGCAGCGGGCCGCGCAGGGCGCACTGAGCGCGCCCGCAAAGAAGCCTGGCCGCACGAGCACGCCAGCGCCTGGACCTGCAAGCACGAAGGAGATGGATGCTCGTAACAAGTGAGTACCCCACACAATACACTGACTTGTCATTGTCAGCATATCTGTGCCACTGCTTTTGAGCCTCACGCATGCTGTGTCTCACTGCTGCCTTATCAGGCATGTAAAAATATTCACAGTGAGCAAGCCACAGTCGTCGTCATTGTCATGAGTCCTGCTATGCACACGCACACCACTGACCGTACGTGTTTCATGTGTTCATACTATGCAGGCATCAGTGGCTCGGCGATGATGGCGAGATGTGGTACGTCATAAGCGGCTTCGCGGACCACAGATGGGTGAAGGGAAGCCTGCACTTCAATGTGCTGTGGGTGGGTTGGCCAGACCCCACATGGCAAAGGGCGCGGAGCCTCATGCGGGACATAGGCCGTGCGATTATGGCAGAGTTCGTACACGAGTACGCAACAGCCAAGGGCCTGCCACCTACGTTTGTGCAGAAAGCTATGAAGCAAGGCAAGAAGGCAGGCAGGCGCTGAGTAGAGGTGATGAGCTTATGTGCCATGTGGGATAGTGAGCTCCTGTATCAAGCCAGACGGGAGCAGAAGAGCACAACAGTCCGTGATCAGAGCAAGCTAGGAAGGATGACAGTTCACCATTGTGCCTTGTCATATGACAGCATCTTTACAGGTTGATCAGACCAACAGCTGGGCAGTGATTTCTGACTTCATGATTCATGCATAGACCATGCATAGACCATACGTATGACAGCGTGCGCAGGCGAGCGACCTAGAATCACCTTATCATTTCTTACTGATTTGGCAGCAACCGTTGACGTTGATGCTTGAGTAGCAAAGCACAGTCTCTTGACCAGCCTTATAGCATTCTTCCATAGCGCGAGCACGATAGTGTCAGTGCATAGCGCCGAGCACCATTGCGAGCAATTTGAGCAGTGTACCAACATGTTCGATTGACAGGCTCGTTGTACTCTGGGCAGAATAGTTGACCATTGATGCGTCCAATCTAATGTGTGTGGCAGACCTTTTTGCGAGCTCCCTTTGTTGTCTACACATTGCTTTTGTGCATGTGAGGCCGCAGTACCACAGGCTTGTTTACAGCTTTCCTTCTCATGTCATGGAGAGCGCTGAGGAAGCGCTTGACCATGCAAGACAGGCCGCTTGTTGTTCCACGATCATTGTATCTTCCCATGGCTGGCGCTGGATACAGGGTTCTACAGGGTCTTTCAAAACCAGCCGGAACGGCCGAGCTCCAGCGGAAAAACGGTCGGAAAACAGCGGTTTCTTGAGCCAAATCTGTTGCAAATCCGGGCAACTGTGCTTGTAATCGCCCCTAAGCCCTCTGTTTTGTCCGGATTCTCCGGCTCTGCGGCTCAAAAGTAGCCGGATTTTGGCTCTTTTTAAGGCCAAAATCCGGGATTCCGGCCGGAATGTAGACCCCTGGCTGGATATGTGCTTAGCGATTGTTCCTTCCTAGCGTGCGGTGTAGCAACTCACCTACGTACGCACAAGCTGATAGTCATACTTCTTCCTCTAGACCTCAGGGCCTTTCTTTCCTTTGCGCTCCTTTCTTGATATCCTACTAGTACACACGCGTGTCTATCAGTACACGTGCGCTTTTCTCTTCCTGTGTTGCGTCACTGTATCTTCTCAGCGTGCAGTGAAGCGATCTGTGCATAAACGCTGGAATACACTAGCTGACCATTGCTCACCAATCTTACCTTTGTAGTTTGCTTGTTCAGTTTCATTGCCAGTCTTGCCTGTATACCTCGGGCCCTTTCTGTTCTCAGCGTGCAATGCAGCAACACAGGTCACGGACGCATGCACGTCTTTACCATGGTCCTATGTGTTCCTTCAGAACGTTGGCATACACCAGTGTCTAGCAGCTCAGTATGCGCTCGTTCTCTTGTTTGCGTTTTCTTGTTTGCGTGGGTTGGCTGCGCGACACTCAGGATACGATACCAGGCAAGGAATGGTGAGATGTCATACGGCTCTTAAGGTCTTCATGATTACACATGATTGCATCGTACATGCTTGTCTCGTAAGCATGAAGAGGTCATGTAAGCGTACCACTGGCAATGAAGAGAACATAGTACGACCGTTGGACACATCAGCATGTAGATGGACTATGCAAGCACACCCGTACAGAGATCCACTGCGCTGTGTCCTGGATGCACGGCAGGTACTTCAAGTGCGGCATCACACAAAGGCATCAATCAAAGGAGAAAGCAAACAACCCACACACAAACAACACACGGACAAGCATGCGCAATCCATCAGGACTGTCAGCGGTGCAGAAAGTGGCCATGTTTAACAGGCTGTAAGTCACTGTCTGAGTTACCCCCCTGAGTATCCATGCAGGTATCCATGCATCCATATACGGTCAAACTCAGGTCTCACGTAAACCCTACTGTAAAATGGCCTCACCGCTCTTTGCTTTGGACCTCGTTAGTGGGCTGCTGCGCAAAGAGTCTCTCACGCAACAATGACCACTCCTCGGAGGTCTCCTTATCCTGGCCTCCCTTGTCTGCCTGGGACTCAGAGCTTTTAGTATCACTGTCAGACCCACTGCTGGGCTCGCTGTCTGAGTCCATCAGGGCATAGCAAAGCGAACAGGGCGTAGCAAAGCAAACATGGCTACTAAACTGTCTGTTTCTTTCCAAGCCAGGGCAAACCAAGCTGTCTCGCGGTTTCTTCCGCTTCCTCCTCGGCTTCTCTCTGCTTTTGTAGCATCCTTCTGTGCTCCCTCTGCTGGATTGTTCCACCCTCACTGTCAGACCCACTGCTGGACCCGCTATCTGGGTCAGACTCACTACTGCTTGAGTCTGAGTCACTACTTGAGTCTGACTCGCTACTAGACTCAGACGAGCTGGACTCATCACTGCTGCTGCTACTGTCACTGTCAGCTGATGCATGCGGCTGCACAGGCCCAGAGCCAGCGGGCCTCTGTGAGTGCGGCGGCGCGGCCTGTGCGGGGTCACCCGCATGTGCCGCAAAGTGCGCAGGTGTCGAAGCCGCCGCGGCCTGCGTGGCCGCTGTGCTTAACTTCTTCTCCTCACCCTCCCCTTCCTCTTCCTCACT
>VFQQ010004947.1_pt1 | contig 11385 bp, 18 predicted proteins | sample 3512341 | NCBI WGS metagenome assembly VFQQ01 (sample SAMN10412373, study PRJNA504923) | tailings metagenome | isolation source: Relicate 2 Philex TSF1 revegetated site | place: Philippines: Tuba, Benguet | collected 2017-08-29 | reverse complement strand
CAACCCCCACCCCCACCCCCCATCTTTGTTGTCAACCCCCCCATTTCGGGTGCTTTGCAATTGTCAGTCTCCATCTGGGTTCTTTCCATTGGTCCACTCAGTTTCCATCTGTGAAATGAAGGAGTCCTTGCAGAGAGAAGCAGCAGGAGGGAGGGCACCGAACAAATTGCATCAGTCGAGCCAATGGCACAGCTGAGCTTGTCGTTTGCATCGGCGTGATCGGCGAGCACTGAGAGGCCCATAGCACCGCCTGGCACCCTGCCGCCTGCTCACCGCCCCGCCTTGGCTGCCGTTGCCACCACTGCTTGCCCGCTTGTGCTGGGTGCTGAGCACATGCCTGCGTGGCCTCGAGTGAGGTGCCCAAGCGCGCCCTCTCCTCAAGCCGCTGTGGGTGAGCCGCAGGTATAACTGCCGGTCTATAGGTGCATTCTGTGCGAGAGACAGGGTCACATCCACAAAGGCATTGAGTAAGAAAGGAATACTCTCTCAGCATGCACACTCAGCTTGCGCCGCCCTGCTGCGGCTTGCCGTTCGGCACCTGCTCCTGCTGCTCATCCTGCTGCTGCTCCTGGTGCACCTGCCGCACGTAGACGCTGCCAAGCAATGACACCAACACGTGTGGCCGCGGCGCTTCTGCACGACCAGAGGCAAGCAGCAGCTGGAGAGGGTGAGTGACGCACTGAGTTGCACATGTGAGGTGGCTGCAACTGCTGTGTAGGACTATCAAGCAGACACGGGCCGAGGCAATACCTTTGCAATCGGCATGCCGTTGCACCACCACGACCACCCAGCCATCTTGCAGCATCCAGGCATGCCGCCGGCGGCGTCTGCTCAGGCAAACACACACCTGAGAGGCGGACGCCCAGCCTGCCATCGTACAGCCGCACCGCATTCATGTAGCGGCACAGCAACTCCAGCTCTGCATCCTTGCTGCTCGCCTTGCCGCAGCCGCCGGCTCCCTTGCTGCCTGCCTTGCTGCTGCCTGCAATGCCAGCAGTGGCGCCGGCGCTGCTGTTCAAGTTGCCGCCGCCGCTGCTGTTCAGGTTGCTGCCACTGCCGCCACCATTGCTGCCTCCAGCACTTGCCGCCTGGTCCAGCAGCGCTTGCTCGGCCGCCGACAGGAAGCGCGGCAGCAGGGGGCCGCTGCGGGTGGCCAGGGGCAGCAGCGGCGGCGAGGCTGGGCCTTCCCCTTGGATCGTGAGCAGCAGGCTGAAGTGGCTCCAGCCAAACAGCACAGACAGCGGCTGCCGGCTGCACTGCTCTTGTGGGCGGGGCCAGAGGGAGGGCAGGTAGATGCCAGAGAGGCCCGCCGCCGCCGCTGTTTCGTCCGAGTAAATCAGGATGGGCCGGCGCAGCACGTTGGCAAGCACGTAGCAGTGCACGTCTGCATTGAGAAAGACGCGCGGTGGCAGGTGAGATTGGGACAGAGGAGCAGCAGCAACGTGTGCAGGGCAGCAACACAGGCGTGCAGACCTGGCTAGAAGCGGTACCCAGGAAGGCTCAGCCGTCCCCACGAGCACTGCGCCCCCAGCAGTGCCTTCCCCCGCAGGCACACTTGATCACCCCAACCCCTTTGCACCAACCCACAGCACCCCTGCAAACCCCCTGCTGCAGCCCCCTCCCCCGCACCTGACAGGTACGTGGAGCTGTCCGCCAGGCTGGCCAGCTCCCGCCCCCACTCGGCTGCCCACGCTTCAGCAGGGATGCCATTCGCCTCCAGCTGCCGCTCAAAGCGCTGCCGCACCTGCGCCCCTGCCGCCGGGTGCGCCATCGTCTGCGCAATGGCTGCCCTGCGGGGTGGAAATGTGGTGAGCGGGGTGGTGATTCACTGCAATTAATGAAGCTTGGTGCACTTCCGTCACACAGCTGCGCTGCGATGCACAGGCGATGCTGCTCTGCCTTCCCCGCCAGCAGCTGCTCGACACAAACATGATGCCCCAGCAGCTGCCACGCGCAACGAGTCTATGCATCGAGATCCCGACGTCGGCAACTTGTGACATGCAGGGGTGCATCCCTGCCTTCTGTCGACTTTTCCCCAGCTGCATGCGCCCACATACCTGAGGCGCGAGTCGCGGTCGTGGATGCCCCACACGCCCAGCGAGCAGGCGTGGCTGAGGCAGTTGCCGTCCCCCAGCGTGGCCAGCACCAGCTGCGGCGTGCAGCCGGGCACCGCATTGATCACGCCCTCCTGCTTGTGGGTAAGGGGCAAGTCGCAGAATGTGTTACTGCATGTAGAGACGGGCACATGATGGTGCAGCCGGGCACCGCGTTGATCACGCCCTCCTGCTTGGCCAGAGAGGAGAGCTAATGTTTTCACTGAGCAAATGTGTCCCATGCCAGCAAGCGGCCATGCAAGTGATATCCATAGGACCATAGGATACCACTCATTGTGTTGTGCAGCTGACGCTGCTTGCAGGTGCAGCTGTTTCTGGCGATGCAAGGCCGCAGCTCAGCAGGCACACACGCCCCCTCACCACGATGCTGCCTCCCTCCAACCGCCCCTGCCATCGCCCACCTGCTCCGCCTCGTTCTGCAGGTAGCTGTTGCACAGCTGGCCCAGCACCGCGGCGCGGACCGAAGGCGGGTAGCCGCCGAATGAAGGCAGCACCAGGCCGCAGTCGCCACCACCCTCTGCTGGGTCAGCCGCCGGGAAGAAGGTCACCCCCTCGGCGCTGCAGCGAACCGACTCGGAGCGCTGCTGGCGCAGGCGGCCCGCCACATCGGGCGCCGCGTCCGACAGGTGCCGGCTGAGCTGCCGCCCCCGCTGCTTGGACTGCTCCTCCAGGCTGGCCTGCGTGGATTGAGAGGTGCAATTTGAGGGATTAGCAATAGAGTGTGTGCGTGCTGGAGGGTGAGAAAGGGCCGGCCATGGCCACAACCAGGACGCTGGGAGGGCGACAGCACAAATGGGCGGCAACGCGGCTGCGGCGGCACAGCAGCTGCTGCGGCGCCCGGAGCTGCAGCTGCTGGACTCACCATGATGGCCGCCCAGAGCTCTGGGTCCGCGCTGGGGGTCTGCAGGGTAATGGTGCAGGGCTGGCCATTGTGTGGGCACTCGGCAAGCAAGCACACAGCAACCCCACGGGGGCAGCGGCGGCGGCGGCGGCGGCGGCACGCACCGTCCCAATGCCGGCTGCCACGCCAGGTGCCTCATGCTGCTGCTTCTTTGCGTCTTCCTGCGAGGCGGCAGAGGCGTTCGATGCGATGTTAGGGAGACCGCGTTGTGTGCGTCGCCTAGGCCGCCTTGCTCCGCTCGGCAGGCTCACTATTTGCAGTTCCGAGACTGAAAGCGCGGAGGAGATTGTCTCCAGAGCCGCATCGTTGTCCAGGACGGCCGAAGACCGCCTCGCGTCCTCCCGCTCCCAAAATAGGCCCGACATGTGCTCCTCCAGTTTTTGTGAACAACTCACAAACGGTTGGAAAGCTGCGGGAGCCTGTGAGGGCCCGCTCATGGCCCCCCCGCCGCCCGCATGGGCGGGCATGAACAGGCACGGGCGGCGGTCAGACATCTGCCTCATTTGCCGCACTAGCTGTGGCGAATTACATCAAGCTTCGTCAGCATCCTAACGTGGTCACACCAGCTGTTGTTCGATACATCAGATGAACCGCTTGAGCCACCAGGCCACGTTGAGCCACTGCTCAAACTCCGTCTGCGGCTTGTCCAGTGCGTGGCTGCGGCACAGGGGCAGGGCGATGAGGGATGTCAGGAGTGGGTAAGTATGGACGTAGGAGGCATGCCTCCTTGTGCACTGCGCAGTGAAGTGTGGCCGTGGCAAGCGGCTGACCAGCAGACTATAATAGCGTGGGCATGCTCAAGCCAGGTACTTGCCAGCTGACCACAGCAGGGCGGTTGCAACGGAGACCGAAGCGAGCCGCAGAAAAGCTGCCATCCACAATCACTTGTCAAGCGGTGATGCTCCGGAGCACACCCAACACATATGCGCACCTGTCCTCTGGGAAGACGATGACGCGGCTCTCCGGCGCATCCTTCCGCCGCCTGCATCGTGCATCAAATGCAGCAGCAGATATGAGGCCGGATGGCAGGCTAGAAGCGGCTGGTTTTGGAGCACAGGACGGGCCAGCGGCAGCCACCGAGCCACCAAGCAGAGCTGCGCGCCGGCCAGCCAGGCAGGTGCATGCACGGCATAGGCAGGCATCCACTACACCCGCCTGAGTGCGTTGATGTACTGCTTTGCGTCGTCCAGCGGCACGCGGCGGTCCTTGGCTCCCAGCATGAAGAACAGCGGCGCCTTGACCTGCATGCGGTGGAAACAGCATGGAATCAGACACAGGACCTGGTATGGAGCATCCGAGTGCGGCATGAAGAACAGGGGTGCCTTGACCTGCATGCGGCCGACAGCAGCACAGACCCTTTGTGCGACATTGCCCGTGCAACTCTAAACGCGGCATACCTGCAGCACTTCTACACCACTTGGCAAAGCCCCAGCAGGCGCACACAGCACTGCTTGTAGTGGGAGATGGGCACAGCATCATGCAGCCTCAGTGGCCAACACAGCCCCCATAAAACGATCAAAGGATCAGCTTGCCTTGTCCACGTGCGCGATGGGCGACACCTGCCAGAAGCGCTGCACGTCTTCGGCGGTGGGGCGCGCGCCCGCCCGCAGCGTGCCCTCCTTGGTGCCCCACGCCTCCACGTAGCACCAGTCGGGGATGTCGCTGACTGCAGAAGAGAGGCGCAGCAACAAAATTTGGTGATTTGTAATGCAAGCAGGGCGCATTGTGCCGAAAAAGGCGCATTGTGGCAAAACCGGCGCGTTGTGGCAAGAAAGGAACAGTGTGCCGAGAAGGGCGCATTGTGGCATGTGCCCCCAGACACCCAAACGACAGCCTGCCCCCAGGCACCCACCGTGGATCATGAGGGAGATGTCGCACACCGGGTTGCGCAGCACCGCGCACTTGAAGCGCTCCTGCGGGCGCAGGGGTGCGGGCAGGCAGGTGGGTGGGTGGGTGAGGTATGCAGCCATGGATGCCTGCAGGTCTGGTTCACAACCACGGCCAGGCGGCACGACTTGAGCCAAACTAGGGTGCCTGGTCGCAGCCGTGCACAGCCCTTCACTCTGAAGCCTCCCAGTTCGTTACCACAGCCTCACCGGCTGCCGGACCACGAGGTGTCACAGCAGTGTTCTGAGCACGCTGCCAACTGCAATGCCCCCGATGCACTCTCAGCCTCCCAGCTTCGCTATCACAGCCTCACCGGCTGCTGGCCCACGAGGTGTCCGGTCAGGAAGCCGCCGTGGGAGCCGCCCACCACCGCCACACGATCTAGGTCCACAAAGCCTGCAAGGAAGGAGTTGAAGGGTTGGAAGGGACTAGCTGTCGACACAAATGCAACTGCACTGTCCCCTACTGCAGTGCAGCCCTAGTGCCACGTGATCTAGGTCCACAAAGCCTTCAGGCGTTTGGGCAAACAAGTGGGGGGTCTTGTGGCTTATTGGGTGCGCAAGCGCCTACCAGCCAAAACACCAGCAGCAGCATCTGCACAGAGCCTGCCGCAGTCTGGATGTGCCTCCCCACCTGCATCTGCTGCTGCCTGCAGGCTTGCCAGGCAGTCTGCCACATCGTTGGTGCCGATGTTGCCGGGAAGGGACTGCAGGGTGGCACGGCGGGAACAGGTGCGTGTTCGGCGACGCCTCGGAGCAATAGTGGACAGCAACCCTACGCCCCGTATGCACCAGCTCAATGCCAGCAGGCTGTTCAGCATGTTGACTCAGCAGCAGGCCAGCTCTGAACAGATGCGCACCTGGATGGACGCCTCGCCAAACCCAGTGGAGCCGCGGAAGTTGAGCAGGACCACGTTGTACTGCAGGCAAGCCGAGGGGATTGGAAGTGAGCAGATCGATGTGCCAATCGTGTTGAGCAGCACCACGTTGACTGTGGGGCAGACAAGAGGCGGTCGAAACAACTAAAAATCTCAGCAGCAGTCCAGCACCGCACCCCGAGGGACACCAGGTATGCGAAAGGCGTGAAGTACTGCTGGTGCGGCCTGCCAGCAACATCTCAAAACAATCCAAAATCCAGCAGCAGCCCAGTATCGCACCCCGAGGGACACCAGGTAGGCAAAGGGCATGAAGTACTGTGCTGTGTACACGCTGTGAGGGCCGCCGTGGGGGGTGATGATGGTTGGCCGAGGGCCGGGCGCCGCCTTGCTGCAGGGGGACACAACCGGACCCAAATGCGCATACAGCCAGCTGCAGTGCCAACCTAGTGGGTTTTCGCCAAACATCACCGTGCCTCCATGCCAGACCTGCGATCTGCCCAACACCCCCTCAGCACACCTATGCAGCACCACTGCCTCGAAGCTGACGTTGTTGGGCGGCGTGGTGGGGGTCACCTGCAGTTGAGTAAGGATGGGCGTGGATGATGCCTGTTGCCAGCTGAAATGTGGTGCACTGGAGCACCGCCAAATACTGTAAGCAGGTTGAACAGGGTGGCCTCACCCCTGAGGGAACACCCGGCTGCCCGTCATAGCAACCCCGCAACCCACACCCTCCCTAAACCTCCCAGCCAGCCCACCTGCAGCACGGTGGCCTGCAGCTGCGGCAACCGCTCCCGCACCGCTGCCGGGCAGCTGGCCAGCTCTGTGTCTGGCAGGGGCAGGTGGGACCAGCCCCAAGCCGCTGCTGTGGGTGCAGCCTGCTCCGAAGCGGGCAGGTGCGCGGCAAACAGCGCCCACGGCTGGCTGGGCTTGCTCTCGGCAGCCAGCACCCAGCCTGCACGGGGCAAGAAGGTGAGCAGGCAAGCCAACGGTCACTGATGCGAGTCGTGTGCATATGGCTGGGCCGGGCTTGCTCTATGTGGCCAGGTGTGGTGCACAGCCGGCACTTATCAGCTCCACAACAAGCATCACCCAGCTGACGAGTGTGCTCCAGCCAGCCGACACTCACCATCCTGCGCCGCCAGCAGGGACCAGCTGGCCCCGTTGGCAGGGGTGACCCGAGTCACGTTGCCACTAGTCAAGTCCACTGCAACCACCGCCAGCAGGCTGTGGGCAGGTTGTCGGGGCAGGTTTTCGTAAACTGTCACACTCCCGATGGTATGGCATCTAAAAATGTGGCATCTGAACATGCTCCAGCATGCCGAGGCCCAAGGACCGCTCGTGCTCAATGCAATGCGCGCTCTCTGCACAACAAATGCCCACCCTGCCACAGCACCCACCTGCGCCACTGCGTGGTGAGCAGCAGCGTGTGGCCGCCCGGCAGGAAGGGCTGGTCGGGCAGGGCGGTGCAGTAAAGGCCGGGGAAGTCGTCTGGGCTGGCAGGGTTCCACACCGTGTCCACAACTGCACAGGTGGGGCAGCAATATAATGCAAACAGTTGAGTAGGTACAGGCGTTTAAAACAGCTGGCTGGGTTCCGCGCGGTGTCCACCACTGCACAGCAGCAGGCGGGGCAGCAGTGCAAAAATGTGGGGCAGCAGGGCAAATAAGTTGGGTGTGGACAGAAGGAGTTTGAACAGCCGGCTGGGGTTCGACACAGTGTCCACCCCATCACAAGTCAGCAGCAGCTAGGGCAAGCAGCTGAGTGAAAACAGGCAGCTTTGGAATGACTGCAAACAGCAGCAGCTGCGGCATAGCACGAGAGGCAGTAAGCTCCCAGCGGCAAACTGCCCTTTGCGGACCTGCACAACCTACCTGTCTTGGGTGGTGGCGGAGCGCCGCCTGTGAGCGCCTGCCGTGCATCTGCCCAGCGCAGGCTGTGCAGCGTGCACGTTGCGTTGTGCACGCCGCTGCTGACCGCGTTCTGCTGGCTGAGGAACACCAGGGTGCTTCCATCGGGCGAGAAGCGAGGGGAGAAAGCGCTGCCCAGGCTGCTGGCCAGCGACACCGACAGGTCGCGGCCGGCGGCTGCCCCATTTCCAACTGGCTGCGGCCAGGCCAGCGCCCTCAGGCTGCAGGGCCGATTGAAGCAGTAGGCCACGCCCAGACGCTGAGGGAAGTTGGCGCTGGCCAGCTCGCTCTGGTGCTCCCAGCACACAAATAGCAGCGCGGAGCCTGCGGCAGGCGGGGGACGGACGGTGTGCGACAGATGATGGGGCGCGCTGGGCTGGCCAGGCATGCAGCATCCAACTGACTGGGCTGCTACGACAAGCAGTGCAGTCGGGCCTTCAGCTTGCCTCCAAATGGATGCCAAGCATGCACGAGTTGCCACGCCCAGCAAAGATGCGCAGACGGCTGGCCGGCCAGTTACTCCTACCCACCGTCGGGCGCCCACACGGGCTGGCCGCAGCTGGAGTCTTCCGGCAGGCCTGCCACATGCTGCACCGAGCCGGACTGGCAGTCCAGCACAAACAGGGTGGGCGGCTTCTTGCCTGCGGGGGGAGAAATGGCAAAGGGATGGCAAGGGATGGGATGCAGCATGCAAGGCAGGCAGGCAGGGCAGGAGGACTGGCTGACTCGCCCAGTCTGGACTTCTTTGCCTGCTAACTGGCTGCTCTGCACCACAGCTGCATGCTGCAAGCTTGGTTGAACAGAGCCTTCCAACCCCCACCCCACGAAAACACTCGCCATTAAAGTTCTTGCCCCAGTGACCCACAACAACCATAAAGAACTTAAAACTGCCCCAACTACCCCTTGTCCAGCTGGCTCACCAGTGAAGTTCTCGCCCCAGTCCGGAGACCACTCGCTTTGCCCCCTCCAGCCCTTGGGCGCAGCCGCCCCCTCCGCCTTCTTGCCATCCGGCCCAGCCGGGGCGCCGCACCACTCTGGCGTCTTTGTGGCGGGAGGCGCCTCCGCCACGTAAGCCACCCGGGTCTCATCGGGGGACCAAGCCGCACCTGCGGGCAGGGATGTGGGGTGGACAGGGCGGTGCGTTGCGGGGCGCAGGGTTGCAGGTTGGCAGCCGGCAGCGGCATGCATGCAGCAGTCATCACAAAAATCACCTGCAGGCTGCAGCAATCCCTTCTAGCCCGTGGCCGTCGCACACAGCATACCAACGCCCTCGCAAGCATGCATCATCCTGCAGCACTCGCACCCGTGCCGAACCAGCCGTCGTTGAAGACGCCGCCGTGCAGCGACTTGGGCACGTGCAGCTCGCTGAGGCAGCGGCTGCGGTCCCACACCTCCAGCACTGCAGCCAGAAGATGTGCGGAACCGAGTGAGACGATCCACATGCACATCGGGGTAAACGAGAGCGGCAAATGCATATAGCAGCAGCCCCGCAGCCGGCAAGCAGCGATTGAGCCCGGCAGCACCCGTTTTTGTAAGCCCTGCGACCAGGCACGAGCGCACCTGCGCTGGCGTCAGCGCCGCCGCTGCGCACCACAACCGCTCGCCGGCCGGAAGGGGAGGGCGCATACAGCAGCACTCCGCTCTGCTCCACCGGCAGGCTCACATCCGGCTCCCCAGCTTCCAGTACCGCCTCGTTCAGCAGGAAGCTAGTGAGGTACTTGCGCTGCGCATTGGCCGGCAGGTTGCGCTGCGACAGCTGCAGCGAGACGCGCACGCCGTCGTGGGTGGCCGCGGGGAACGCCCAGGCGCGGCCAGCGGTGGGCAGGCTGGCGAAGGCCTCCAGCAGGCGCGCCTCCTGCTCCATGCCCTCAGGCTCCTGCGGAGCGTTGGGATGGTTTCAGGCAGGGCGGACGGAGTGATGTGACCTTTGCGGCTGCCCGGCTGTCGGGAGCAGTGGGGCTGTCACAGCATGCCTCACACAGCATGCCTCGGTTGCAAGCAAGCAAGAAGCACCGCAGCCTCACCTCCCGGGGCTTGGGGGGCAGCGCTGCCGCTGTAGAGGCGGCTGCCGACTGCGCCATGATGCTGGGAGCGGCCGTGAAGGCACGGCGAGGCCGGGAAGGGGTGGCGCTCGGCCAGGGCCTGCAGGCGGGGTTGGCGGCGGAGCGGCGGCGGCGGCTGTGGTGGGTGGGCGCGATCAGCGCAATGGTGATCGCACCAGCCATGTGGGAGTGTGGAGAGCAATTGTGCTGCTCGACAGACCTGGCGGCAGGCTGCAGGCGGAGCGCCAACGCGGGAAGGGCTGCAGACAGGCGGTGGGCTTGCGCCGCAGCTGCCCTGCGCATCGTACGATCGCCGATTAGCTGTCTCGCAGCCCAACAGGCACTTGGGCCAAAGCCCTCCTGCATGGGTGCGATGATCGCAGCAGCAGAGGCACGAACTGGGGCTGCTCCGCGCGATCCTGGTACCTGTGACAGTGCCGGAGGCGATCCAACCAACCGAAAAGAGCGCTGCGGCGCCCGTTGGCCCGCGACCCCCGCGCTTGCTCTCCTGACCGCCGCAGCTGACAGACCGACTGCTACACCGAGCAGTGGTCCCCCTGAGCAGCAGCGCCGTGAGCCCGCAGGCCGACCAGCAGCGACACAGGCGGCGGCGGCGGTAGCGCTGCCTGCGGTAGCGGCAGCCGACAGCTGGTGGTCCTCGAAGCTCCTCGATTGTGCACTCACCAGCCAGCAGCCATGTCTGAGCTGAAGGCGGCGCTGGCGGCGCTGGCGGGCAGGACGGCTGGCGGCACGCCCATGTCGGAGGCCGCCACGACGCCCAAGCCCCTTACCCCCTCCGCGCTCAGTGCCCACCCCTCCTGGTGCGTCGAGGGCAATGTTGGTGAAACAATACAGAGGTGCAATCGGCTGCAACGATCACCCACTTCAACACAGATGTGCTGCTTGTTGCTGAGTTTGCTGGTTTCCTGGGTGCTGCTGCCCCGTCTCCGTCATCCCCAGGTTTGTGCCTCCGCACCTTCTGCGCCTGCCGGCGGTGCGCACGGCGGCATTTGCCGCCCACGACTGCTCGCGCGCGGCGTGCGCCAACCCACAGGTACATGTGGCTGCTGGAAGGCTGGGCTTTGCACTTCTTTGGTGCATCCGTCGCCCTGCATGACGCTGCAATGCCACCCACCCCGCGGTGTGAGCCAGCAACCCCCTCCTGCCCAACTCGACATATCTCACTACATCTGAGAGTGGTTCGCCTCCCCATTCCTTGGCCGCAGGACTTTGACTGCGTGTATCGCTACGGCCTGGCGCTGCAAGAGCTGGCGGGCCGGCTGGGCTCGCAACCCGCTGACCAGCTGTCCCTGCTGCACCAGGCAGCAGAAGTGTATCTGGAGGCTTCGCGCCTGACGGGGGACCGGCATGCCGCCGTGCTGTGTGAGTGCTGGGCTGGCTGGCTGGTTGATTGCTCCTGTTTCTTAGAGCGGAGCTGGGGTTAGGCAATGTCTGCCTTGCAGGTAATGTACTCAGCGAGTGCGGTGGTCTATAGGTTGATCACCTCTCTGACTTGCTGCTCCCTGTCTGGCCGCGCCTGCAGACAACTGGGCGGTGGCGCTGACCGACATTGCCTGCTTTTGGAACGCTTTCGTCTCTGATATTGCTGCCTGCCTGCTTGCGTGCCCACGCCTGCAGACAACTGGGCGGTGGCGCT
>VFQQ010004946.1_pt1 | contig 11385 bp, 8 predicted proteins | sample 3512341 | NCBI WGS metagenome assembly VFQQ01 (sample SAMN10412373, study PRJNA504923) | tailings metagenome | isolation source: Relicate 2 Philex TSF1 revegetated site | place: Philippines: Tuba, Benguet | collected 2017-08-29 | reverse complement strand
CATGAAGCTGAACGCCACCAGCGAGATGATTCCCATCACCTGGCCCGAGTTCGCGAACGTGCACCCCTTCGCCCCGGCCGACCAGCGCCAGGGCTATGCCCTGCTCGACCAGCAACTGCGCGACTGGCTGTGCGAGGCCACCGGCTACGCCGGCATCAGCCTGCAGCCCAACGCCGGTTCGCAGGGCGAGTACGCCGGCCTGCTGGTCATCCAGGCCTACCACCGATCGCGCGGCGAAGGCCACCGCAACATCTGCCTGATCCCCAGCAGCGCGCACGGCACCAACCCGGCCAGCGCGCAGATGGTGGGCCTGCAGGTCGTGGTCACCAAGTGCGACGAGAACGGCAACGTCGACCTGGCCGACCTGAAGGCCAAGTGCGAACAGCACTCCAAGCACCTGGCCGCGGTGATGATCACCTACCCCAGCACGCACGGCGTGTTCGAGACCCAGGTGAAAGAGCTGTGCGCCCTGGTGCACCAGCACGGCGGGCGCGTCTACGTGGACGGCGCCAACATGAACGCCCTGGTGGGCGTGGCCGCGCCGGGCGAGTTCGGCGGCGACGTGAGCCACCTCAACCTGCACAAGACCTTCTGCATCCCGCACGGCGGCGGCGGCCCGGGCGTGGGCCCGGTCTGCGTGGTGCAAGACCTGGTGCCCTTCCTGCCCGGCCACGCGGCGGGTGGCCTGCCGGTCAATGGCGTGGGCGCCATCTCGGCCGCGCCGCTGGGCAACGCGGCCGTGCTGCCGATCTCGTGGATGTACATCCGCATGATGGGCGCCGAGGGCCTGCGGCACGCGACCGAGACGGCCATCCTCTCGGCCAACTACATCAGCGCGCGCCTCAAGGACCACTTCCCCACGCTGTACGCGAGCGCCAACGGGCATGTGGCGCACGAGTGCATCCTCGACCTGCGCGACCTGAAAGACACCAGCGGTGTGATGGCCGAGGACGTGGCCAAGCGCCTGATCGACTACGGCTTCCACGCGCCCACGCTGTCCTTTCCGGTGGCCAACACGCTCATGGTGGAGCCCACCGAGAGCGAGACGCTGGAGGAGCTGGACCGCTTCATCGACGCCATGATCGCCATCCGCGAGGAAATCCGCCGCATCGAAAAAGGCGAATGGCCGCAGGACGACAACCCCCTGAAGCACGCGCCGCACACCGCGGCCAGCCTGCTCAAGGGTGAGTGGACGCGCGCCTACCCGCGCGAAACCGGCGCCGCCGTGCTGGACACGCGCGCACACGCCAAGTACTGGCCGCCCGTGGGCCGTGTGGACAACGTCTACGGCGACCGCAACCTGTTCTGCAGCTGCGTGCCGATCGGGGACCTGGCGGACTGAGGTCGGCGGCCGCCAGCGCCCGGGTCAGGCGACCCGGCAGGGACCGGGCCATCAGCGCATGCCCGGCAGCACATAGACCGGGCGCTGCGGCACCGGTATGCGCTCGAAACGGCCACCGCCGCCGGCCGGTGGTGTGTAGACCGATCGCGGGGGCGCTTCGCTCTCACGCACCCGGTGCTCGCGGCCTTCGGCGCGGAAGAACACCGTGCCACCGTCCACGCGGCAGGTGAAGCTGGCGGACTCGCGGGGCTTGTCGCACTTGCCCACGTCGACGATGTCGCCGTCGGCGTCCATGCGCACCTCGGCCCAGTTGCCCGTGGCGTAGGTGAGCGTGCCCCAGCCGCGCGGCACGATGTTCTGCGTGGCGTGCGCCACGTAGCGCGGCGGAACCTTGTCCTCGGCCTCGAACCGGGCGCCCTCGTAGAACCAGGCACCGTCGAAGCTCCCGCCGTCCTCCCAGAACACCTTGCCCTCGCGGCAGCGCAAGGGGTCATCGAAGCGGTCGCAGCGCGCCACGCGGCGGTCGCTGTCGGGCTTGGGCTGCGCGTCCTTGTCGCGCAGCGCGTACAGCGAGGCCTGAACGGGGCGCACCACACCGTCGCGCCATTCGATGTCGCCATGCCAGTACAGGCTGCTGAGCGCGACCGGCAGCACGCCCCGGCCGCTGCACTGGCTCAGCTCGGCGTCGCAGCGCACGGGAAACTCGCCGTCCCCCACGCCGACGCTGACCGGGGCATCGGCGCCGGGGCGAAACGGCACCTCGCCACCGCGCACGGGCAGGCGCAGGGCGAAGGCCCCGTTCGAGGTGCCGATGGAGCTGACGATGGTGCCGTGGCTGACCGAGCCGCGTTCGCACGACAGACGCGGGCCGTCGAAACGCCACTTCTCGCAGGCGGCCAGCAGCACCGTCCGGTTCGCCGGGTCGGTACGCAACAGGCGCGCGGCCTCCACCGACGCGTTGCGCCAGACCGCCAGCTCGACAGTCCAGGGCCGGGCGTCGCCCTCGAAATAGAGCGTGCCTTCGATCAGCTTGCCGCCGTTCACGCGGGCCTGCTCGATGTAGATGTCGCCGGCCTCGTCGAAACGCAGGCGCTGGATTTCGGCCTCGACGCCCGGGTAGGGCCGCAGGCGGGCGAGCACGCCCTCGCCCTGCAGCGAGCCGTCCTTGAAGTGGCCTTCGCGGAACCAGGCGGCGGGGCGCGCATCGGGCGCGCCGCTCCAGCGTGCGCTGCCCGGGCCATGCAACACGCTGTTGGCGAAGCTGCCCACCATCAGGTGCACGCCCGGCAGGGCCTGGCCTTTGGCGTCGAAATAGAAGTAGGCCTTCTGGGCCTCGCCGGTGAGCATGCCGCCCTTGAATTCGCCGTGCAGCACAGCCACCGCCGTGGTCTCACCCATGCGCCGGCGGATCTGCAGCTCGCCGCGGCCCTCGACCGGCTGGCCCTTGCAGGCCGGTCCGCTCCACTTGAACGCGACGTCGGCCACCTCGGGACCGGGCGGGAAGAAGAAGGCCACACAGCCGCTGGCGCTGCGGTAGGCCTGGGTCTGTTCGTGCTGGCCCGCCGGGGCCGCGAAGCCCTTGACGGGCTGGGCCGGGCTGAAGCCGGCGAGCGTGGGCCGCTCGCCGCTGTAGGGCAGCCCGCGCACGAAGTCCAGGCGTGCCTGCGGGTCGGTCAGCACCTCTTTCTGGCCGCTGTTCTGGGCCTGGGCCGCGTGCGCGGCGCCGACGAGGGCGGCACCCAGCAGGAGGCGCCGCAGAAAAGGGGAATGGGTCATCGTGGGTGTGGCGTGGAGATCAGCGCGGGCCCAGAAGGGCCCAGGCCGCCGGCACAGGGTCGTTCAGGGAAGCGGGGAAATGCGGCAGCAGCTCGTAGCGCTCGACGGCGGCGTCGGGGCCGCCGGACTGCCGCACCAGCGTGGGAAAGCGCAGCAGCCGCGCCGACTGGCCCGGCACCACCGCGCCCGAGACCAGCGGCTGGCCGTCGACGCGGAGCGTGAAGCACAGGTCGGTGGGCGGGTGCGCGCGCGGCGCGCCGGGGCCGTCCAGCGACAGCAGGCCGCCCCGCCAGCGCAGCTCCAACGGCCCTTGCACCACCCAGGCCTTGAAAGGATCGGCGGCGTCGACACCGGCCATGCGGCCGAAGTCCTCGCGCCGGTGGGCGTCCTGGCACTGCTGCAGCACGCCCGGCCGAAACGGATGGAAGAACAGCAGCTGCCAGCGCGGCGGCGCGCCATCGCCCGCCAGCGCCACCCCGGCGGCGAGCGCCGCCAGCGCGGCCACTGCGGCGCGCCTCATGGCCTGGCGCCTTCGCCCACGGTGAAGGTGCCCACGGTGACCTCGTCGCCCCGGCCGCTGAGGCGCAGCACCACGTCCTGGTCCTTCTGCGTGGCTCGGCCGAAGTCGGTGGACAGGCGCAGCATGAGCGTGGTGGCCGGCGCCACGATCTGCTGGCGGTGGCCATAGAACTGCGCCTTCACCGTGTAGGTGCCGGGCTTGGCCTGGCGCAGCGAGAACTCCTCGGGGCCGTAGCCGCCGACGAAGTCGCGCGACATGCGCCCGCCCTGGTAGGTGAGGCGGTTGGCGTAGTAGGCGCGCTCGCCGTTGGGGTCGATCACCCAGAGGTCGATGTCGGTGTTGTCGGCGTCCCAGGACAGCACGGCGCGCAGGTCCAGCGGCAGGTTGCGCCGCAGGCGCGGGTCCAGGCGCCACAGGTCCACCGGCCGGCCGGTGGCCTCGGCGCGCGCGGCGATGGCGTTGAGCTCGGCCAGCGCGATCAGTTCGATGTCGGGGAAGCGGTCGTTCCAGGCCCGCGAGACGACCTCCACCAAGGTGTCGACCGCGCGCTGCGCCTCGCCGAACTGGGCCAGCGCCAGGCCCAGGTCGCGCCAGGACTGGGGCTCGTCGGGCGCCAGGCGCCGCACCTGCTCCAGCACGGGCAGCGCGTCGGCCACGGCGCCGGCCTGCTGCAGGCGATAGGCCAGGATGCGCAGCAGGTGGCGGTTCTCCAGGTCCATTTCGGCCAGGTTGGACAGCACGCGCAGCGCCAGGGCGTTCTGCCCGCGCGCCACCAGCAGGTCGGCCACGTCCAGGAAGAAGGCCGAGCTTTTCGCGTAGCCGGGGCGCTCGTCGAGGTAGATGGCATAGAGGTCCTCGTCCCTGGCGGCGCGCAGGCGGCGCGCGTAGGGCTCGTCGGGCTGCCAGGGGCGCAGCGCGATGGTGGTGTCGCCCGGCAGCGCCGGTTGCGGGGCCGCGCCACCGGGTGCGGGCGCGGGCGCGGGGGCCGGCGGACGGGCCATGGCCGCGGGCGCCGCGCGCCGGTTGTCTGAGCCGCTGCCCGGCGCGACCCGGGGCGGCGGCGGCGCGTCCTTCGGGAAGGCCTTCTCCCACCAGGCCAGCTTCTCGTTGAAGCGCTCGACCGTCTTCGCCAGCGCGATCTGCTGGCGGCGCACCGCGCCTTCGCGCCGGTGCAGCATCAGCGTGTCCCACTCGGCGCGCAGATCGGGCGGGGGCTCGACGTCGAACAGCACGTAGTCCTCGGCGGTGTCGAGCACCAGCAGCGAGGTCTCGGTGCTGGCGATGCCGAAGGCCTGGCCCAGGCGGCGGATCGCCTGGCGCTGGCGCTCCAGGTCGGCCTCCAGCCGGGCGATGCGCCAGCCGGCCCAGCGGTGCGCGGCCACGGCCACCGGCGTGGCGCCGCGCACCGGCGGCGGCGCGCCGTCGGCGGACAACTCAAGGCGTCGGACCTGGCGCGCGCCGTCGGGCGCCGAGAGCGTGAGCTGCAGGCGCGCCCGCGGCTGCGTCAGCACGCCGGCCACGCCGATCCGCCCGCCCTGCGGGTAAACCGAGCCCAGCTCCAGGTCGCGCGCGCCCTCGGCCTGCACGTCCACCACGCGCTGGCGCTCGTGCGTGAGCAGCGGCAGGGCCTGCGCCGTGTCCAGGGCCTGCAGGTCGGCGTAGGCGCCGCCACTGGCCTCGGCCGCGTGGCGCAGGGTGCGCGCCGCCGCGCCCGCCGAGGACGAGAAGGCCACCAGCGGCATGGCCGGGCTGGGCAGGCCGGCGGCGCCCCAGTTGCCCATGCCGTCGGAGAACAGCACGGCGATGTCGGCGTCGGCCGGCGGCTGCAGGGCCTGCAGGCGCGTCGCGCCGTCGTAGGGCAGGGCCTGCAGGCGCTGGCGCAGGGCGCTCCAGTCACCGCCGCGCACGGTATGCGTCTCCACCGGCTCGGCCTCGTTGCGCGCCACCACCAGCTGCACCTGCACCTCACCCAGTTGGCGGAACCAGGCATCGAGCACGGCGAATTCGCGCGCGTGGTCGCGCTGCGCGCCGGAGGCCGAGGCGTCCCACAGCAGGGCCACGCGGCGCGGTGCCGGGCGGGCCCAGCGCGATGCGGCCACCGGCAGCTCGGCCAGGAAGTAGCGCTGGTCCTGCCAGGTGTCGGTGCTCACCAGGGGTTCGCGCGGCGCGGCCGGCAGGGCAAGGCGCAATCCGTCGTGGCCCTGGTGCTTGACCCGCCCGAAGGCGATGCGGCTGCCGCCGTTGTGCGCCGTGGCGCCCAGGCGCTCGGCGCCCAGCGTGGCCGAGAGCGCGCGCGGCGCCACGCCGGCCACCTGCACCGCCACGTCCAGGGCACCCACCGCGCCGCCGAAGCGCAGCGGCAGGCGCCAGACCGGCCGGGCGCTGGCGGGCACGGACTCGCGGATCTCCAGCACCACGCGGCGCTGGCCGCGGGCCGGCAGGGGATACACGTGCAGCTTGTGGTGCCCGCCCTGGGTGGCTTCCAGCAGCGCCGGGTCCACGCGGGCGCGCACCACGTCCTCGAACACCTGGCGGCCCTTGACCTTCTCCACCGGCACCGCCGCGCGCAGCTGGCCGCCGATGTCGAGCGCAAAGCCCGTCACCACCTGCCCGTCCAGCAAGGGAAACTGCAGTTCGGCCTGCAGCGCCTCGGCGTTCGGGTTGAACAGCTCCAGCTCCACGCGCGTGGCCGCCGCCAGGCCGACGATCTCGGTTCGCACCACGGCCCGCTGCACCCGCACCGGCTGCCGCGCCTCGGGCGCCAGGATGCGAATGGGCGGCAAGGGCGGCTCGGGAGGCAACCCCTGGGCGATGGCCGTGGCCGCGATGAGCAGCGCCGACGCGCCGATGGCCAGCCAGCGCCCCAGGCGCGGCGGCGAAAAACGGATCACAGGCATATCATCCCCGGGCATCGCGGGCATTCTAGGAAGCCCCCCGGGGTCGGCCGCATAGTGCAAATGCACCGCCCCCGCGAAGAAGACCACAGCCCGAGCCGCCGTCCACCCGCCCATGTCCATCGAAGACTTCAGCCAGTTCGTCCTGACGCTGTACCGCCTCTCGCACGAGCTGCCGCTGGAGCGCTTCCAGGATGCGGCGCTGCAGCATCTGCGCCAGGCGCTGCCCTTCGACTCCTCGATGTGGGGCACGGCCACCAGCCGGCCCGACGGCATTCACATCCACACCATCCACCTGCACGAGCAGCCGCCCGAGATGCTGGCCAGCTACGAGCAGATCAAGCACCTGGACACCGCCGCCGTGGCCGCCGGCCTGAAGCCGCGCACCACGCTGGCCTTCAACGCCCGCGACTGGTTCCACCACCGCGAACAGGCGCCGCTGCGCGAGCACGGCCGCCGCTTCGAGCAGGCCAACTTCTTCATCAGCTCCGAGCACGACCCACGCACGCGCTTCGTGCACTGGCTCACCCTGTTCCGGGCCGACGAACGCGCGCGCTGCGCTGGCGACGAGCAGCGCCTGCTGGCCGCGCTGTCGCCGCACGTGATGCAGGCCCTGGCCTTCAACCGCATCGCCCACCTCGACCGGCTGGAGGCCTCGCGCCGGCCGGCGCACGGCACGGCCATCGCCGATCCGCACGGCGTGATCTACCACGCCGACGCCGGCTTCGAGTCCGCGCTGCGCGCCGAATGGACCGCCTGGAACGGCGGCACCGCCCTGCCCCCCGCCCTGCTGGACCATCTGCGGCGCGGCCAGGCCCGCTACCTGGGCGTGCGCGCCGTGGTCTGGCACCGCGTGGAACAGGGCCTGCTGTTCCTGGGCGCGCGCCCGCGCTGCGCGGCCGACGACCTGTCGCCGCGCGAGCTGGTGATCGCGCGCCTGGTGGCCAAGGGCCACACCCACAAGGAGATCGCGCGCCTGCTGGAGCGCGCGCCCGCCACCATCCGCAACCAGATCCAGGGCATCTACGGCAAGCTGGGCGTGGGCAACATCGCCGGCCTGGTCGAGGCGCTGCGCCCGCTCGACTGAACGGGGGCGCCGCGCCGCCCGGGCCGCGGCCCCGTACACTGCCCGGCTCCGCCCTGCCATGACCGCTTCCGCCTTCCGCGTGCTCAGCGTCATCCCGCCGATGACGCAGCTCAACACGCCCTACCCCTCCACCGCCTACCTCACGGGCTTCCTGCGCTCGCGCGGCATCGAGGCCGAACAGACCGACCTGGCCCTGGCCCTGGTGCTGCGGCTGTTCACGCCCGCCGGGCTGGACGCCATCCGCGAGCGCGCCCTGGCCCTGCCCGAGCGGCAGCGCAGCGCCAGCGTGCACGCCTTCCTCGACGACTTTGCGCGCCACCGCCGCGCCATCGCGCCCACCATCGCCTTCCTGCAGGGGCGCGACAGCACGCTGGCGCACCGCATCGCCGCGCGCGAGCTGCTGCCCGAAGGCCCGCGCTTTGCGGCGCTGGACCAGTACAGCCACCTCAACGAGGAAGAGAGCGGCGACCCGCTGGGCTGGGCCTTCGGCGCCCTGGGCACGAACGACCGCGCGCGCCACATCGCCACCCTCTTCCTCGACGACCTGGCCGACGTGGTCCGCGACGCGGTGGACGAGCGCTTCGCCTTCGTGCGCTATGGGGAATCCCTGGCCAGCAGCCAGCCCACCTTCGAGCCCCTGGCCCAGGCCCTGGCCGCGCCGCCCACGCTGGTGGACGAACTGCTGCGCGAGCTGGCCCTGAACGCGGTGGCGCGCGCGAACCCGCAACTGGTGCTGCTCTCGGTGCCCTTCCCCGGCGCGGTCTATGGCGCGCTGCGCATCGCGCAGGCCATCAAGTCGCGCTGGCCGGAGCTGCCCATCGCGCTCGGTGGCGGCTACGTCAACACCGAGCTGCGCGAGCTGAAGGAAGCGCGCCTGTTTCACTTCGTCGACTACGTCACCCTGGACGCGGGCGAGCGCCCGCTGCTCGCGCTCATCGAGCACCTGCAGGGCCGGCGCAGCGCGCAGCGCCTGGTGCGCACCTTCCTGCGCGACGCCGGCAGCGGCGCGGTGAAGTACCTCAACCTCGCCGAGCCCGACGTGCCCTTCGAGGACGTGGGCACGCCCACCTGGGACGGCCTGCCGCTGCACGATTACCTGAGCCTGCTCGACATGCTCAACCCCATGCACCGGCTCTGGAGCGACGGGCGCTGGAACAAGCTCACCGTGGCGCACGGCTGCTACTGGAAGAAGTGCAGCTTCTGCGACGTGGGGCTCGACTACATCGGCCGCTACGAGACCGCCAGCGCGAGCACGCTGGTCGACCGCATTCAGCGCATCGTGGAAGAAACCGGCCAGACCGGCTTTCACTTCGTCGACGAGGCCGCACCGCCCAAGGCCCTGAAAGCGCTGGCCGATGAACTGATCCGGCGCGATCTCGCCATCAGCTGGTGGGGCAACATCCGCTTCGAGAAGACCTTCACCCCCGAGCTGGCGCAACTGCTGGCCGACAGCGGCTGCATCGCCATGAGCGGCGGCCTCGAAGTGGCCAGCGACCGCCTGCTCACGCTCATGAAGAAGGGCGTGACGGTGGAGCAGGTGGCGCGCGTCACCAAGGGCTTCAGCGACGCCGGCATCCTGGTGCACGCCTACCTGATGTACGGCTTTCCCACGCAGACCGTGCAAGACACGGTGGACGCGCTGGAGTACGTGCGCCAGCTCTTCCTCAATGGCTGCATCCAGAGCGGCTTCTTCCACCGCTTCTCCTGCACGGTGCACTCACCCGTGGGGCTGGACCCGAAGGCCTACGGCATCGAGCTGGTGCCGCTGCCGCCGGTGAGCTTCGCGAAGAACGACATCGGGTTCATCGACCCCACCGGCGTGGACCACGACGCGCTGGGCATTGGCCTGCGCAAGGCGCTCTACAACTACATGCACGGCAGCGGGCTGGACGAGGACGTGCGCGCCTGGTTCGAGCACCTGCCGCACCCGGTGCCACGGCCCACGGTCAAGAAGCAACGCATCGCGCGGGCGCTGGCGCAGCGCGAGGCGGCCTGAGCGGCCATCCCCCTACACTTCCCGCATGAGCCTGAAGATCACCGTCTATTCCAAGTCCGCCTGCCCGCAGTGCGAGTCCGCCAAGATGCTGCTGAAGTCCCGCGCCATGGACTTCGAGGAGATCAAGATCGACGACGAGGCCGAGCGCCTCGCGTTCTACGAAAAATGCGGCCCCTCGGTGCGCCAGATGCCGCAGATCTTCATCAACGACCAGCGCGTGGGCGGTCTGGCCGGCCTGCAGGCGGCGCTGGCGCAGCTGGGGCGTTGAGCCCCCTCGGCGTTCAGGCCGCGCGGGGTACCGCCAGTTCGGCCAGTTGCCGCAGGACCTCGGGTCCGCCGATGTCGCCGGCGTGCACGATGCGCTGGCTGCCGCGCAAAAGGTCCAGCGCCTCCGCCCGCAGCAGGCCGTGGGTATCGGAGATCACGCCGATGCGCGGCATGGCCGGCCCCATCCGGCGCGGCGAAACGGCTGAACGGCCCTCAAGTGCTCACTCCGCCTGCCCGGCAGCGATCTGCCGCAGCGCCTGCTCGTACACCGCCGCCGGCTGACCGCCCGAGATCAGGTGGCGGTCGTTGACGATCACCGCCGGCACCGCGTGGATGCCGTGCGACAGGTAGAACTGCTCGCGCTCGCGCACGTCCTGCGCGAATTCGTCGCTGGCCAGAATGGCCTGGGCGCGCGCTTCGTCCAGCCCCGCCTCGCGCACGCAGGCCAGCAGCACATCGTGGTGGCCCATGGCCTCGCTGCGCGTGTGACAGGCGGCCATCAGCGCCTTCTTGAGCGCGTGCTGCCGCCCGGGCGCGCCCTCTTCGGCCGCCCAGTGCAGCAGGCGGTGGGCGTCGAAGGTGTTCCAGATACGGCCGCGGCCGGCGGGATTGAAGCTGAAGCCCACCTCGGCGCCACGCGCGGCGATGGTCCCGCGGATCTGGGCCTGCTGCTCGGGCGTGCTGCCGTACTTTTCCGTCAGGTGCTCGCCGATGTCCTGGCCCTCGGCGCCCATCGCCGGGTTCAGCTCGAAGGGCTGGAAGCTGATGTCGGCCGCGACCTGGCCATCGAGCCGTCTCAGGGCCTGCTCCAGCCCGCCGAGGCCGATGGCGCACCAGGGGCAGGAGACGTCGGAGACGAAATCGATCTTGAGGCGTGGGGTGTTCATGGGCCGAATTGTCCCGCCGGGGGCTGCGAGACAATCCGCGGGTTCGCCCAAAACCCCACCCGAACCAAGCCTTCATGACCGACCGCTACGCCGTCATCGGCCACCCGATCTCGCACAGCAAGTCCCCGCAGATCCACGCCGCCTTCGCCCAGGCCACGGGGCAGGACCTCAGCTACACCGCTATCGAGGCGCCGCTGGACGGTTTTGCCGCCACGGTGCAGGCCTTTCGCGCGCAAGGCGGCCGCGGCGTGAACGTCACCCTGCCCTTCAAGCTGCAGGCCTGCGAACTTGCCAGCCACCCCAGCGACGCCGCACGACTGGCCGGTGCGGCCAATGCACTCAAGTTCGACGGCGAGCGCGTGTGGGCCGAGAACTTCGACGGCGTGGGCCTGGTGAACGATCTGCAGAACAACCGGGGCCGTGCGCTGAAGGGTGCGCGCGTGCTGCTGCTGGGCGCCGGCGGTGCCACGCGCGGCGCGCTGCTGCCCATCGCACAGCAAGGGCCCGCTGTGCTGGCCGTGGCCAACCGCACCGCCGACAAGGCGCACGCGCTGCGCCGCGATTTCGCGGCCCATGCCGCGCTGCAGGCTGGCGGCTACGACGAACTCGCGGGCGA
>VFQQ010004945.1_pt1 | contig 11387 bp, 18 predicted proteins | sample 3512341 | NCBI WGS metagenome assembly VFQQ01 (sample SAMN10412373, study PRJNA504923) | tailings metagenome | isolation source: Relicate 2 Philex TSF1 revegetated site | place: Philippines: Tuba, Benguet | collected 2017-08-29 | reverse complement strand
TAGCCAGTAGGTAGTAGTCCTTCATCGCGGTGAGATGTGTCATGAGACCAGCCTGAGGGTATAACACACACACATACACACACACACACACACACTGCCTGCCATGCTCATCCGCCTGCCATGCTCATCCGCCTGCCACAGAGTTTGCATTGCTTGGCACCTTGCATATCTCTCGTATGCTTGTTTGTGTGCGCGCGTGTCTCCGGTGACATCCCCTTGTGTGTAGGTATGTGTGCGCGCGTGTGTGTGTGTGTGTGTGTGTGTGTGTGTGTGTGGCTGTGTCGCTCACCTGCTGGACCACCAGTTGCCACAGCAGCGCCGCCACCTTGGTCCTGAGGGCTGTCACACAGCGTTCAAACTCAGCTCTGTCGAATGTGGGGCTGGCTTGAAGGTCGCTGAGGACCTGTGCACACAGGCACACACACACACAGACACACACACACACACACACACACACACACACAGCAATCTCTGCCTCTGCACTTGCTGATCACTCTGTGCTGCATGCAGGCAGTCCTTGTCTCAATTGTCTTGTGGTCATACCTGTGCTGCATGCAGTGTGTGCTGATAAGGCAGGCAACTTCGACTCGCTTCTGTGCTGCATGCACCCTGCTTGACGTGACATGGCTGTGCTGCGTGCAGAATATGCTGAGTATGCACATGCAAAGCTCACCTGTGCTGCGTGCAGTGTATCCTGGTATGGCATCAGCTGTCTGCCTCTAAAGTCCCCTGCTGGGCTATCCAGCAGCTTAACTGACTTGCCCACAAACTGCACAGCGAAGGCTGTGTCTAGGCTGATACAGGGGGGCAGCTTGCGTGGCACTACAATGAACCCGTCACGAAAGTTGAAGTCCTGGGCGCCGCCTTGGGCACCCTGTGGCCACACACACACGCACACACACACACACACCATGCACAATGCAGAAAAAGTGCGTCATGTAGCACAGCGGTGGGAGCTGTGCTTGCATACACGGACGTACACACACACCTGTGGTTGTGCGGGTGGTGGCAGCTGGGACAGCCCAGTTATCCTCTCATACTCTGCCTGGTCGATACCATGTTTCAATAGGTCCTCTAGTCTGTTTGGGACAACGAAGAACTCGCAGTATGGGTCGTTGAGCTGACCGTACACCATCCTGTGTGTAGACACACACACACACACACACACAAGTACGCCACCCAGGCAGCAGTGTGCCTGTGCTTGTGTGTTTGTAAGAGCACGTGTGTGTGTGTGTCTGACCCGTCATCAGTAGGTATGTTGAAAGTGCATGTCTGAGGTGCAAAGGCAGAAGGGTGCATGTCCAAAGTGCAAGAGCACACACACTGCCACCTACCACGATGCCAGCTGCTTGTGCAGCGCCTGATTACAGTGCCACAGCAGCCGCTGCACACACGACTGCAGCGCCGGCAGCCCGCTGCGCGACAGGTCCGTCAGCAGCGTCAGCACCGCAGCTCCCGACAGTGGCCCCGTACGCGCCGCGGCCCCCGGCGGCTGCGCTGGCTCTGTGAAGGGGTCTGTTAAATCACTGATTGGCTGGTCTGAGCCCGAGACCTTGTATACTAGGTCGTGGAGCTGGGGCAAGAGAGACTACACACACACACACGCACACACACACACAGAGGCGACCCACCACTTGAGCGCGCACGAGTACCAAGGTACACTGCTGAAGATCGCCGGTTGACGCTTGCGTGCACATCTGTGTGTGCGCGCGCGTGTGTGGGTGGGTGGGCGGGTGGTTGTGTACGTGTATGTGTCGTACCTTGTATTCGTGTAGTTGGTGGTGCAGTGATGACAACACGACTGAGTGTGGGGATGACATAACCTGTGACTGTACAGCTAAGACTGCTGCTTGAAACACGTCTAAGGCCTCTGTACACACACACACACACACACAAATACATCACCTTTGCCCCTTCAATGTGCTCTATTGCCTCGCCTCACATTCAAACGAACCAGAAGACAGAGGTACACGGTAACGCACACGCACAAACACACATACACACACACACACACGAACGCACCTGTGAGACCTGATGCCAGCGCCTGTCTGTACACAGACCCCTCCGAAGACTTGACTGCTGTGGGCAGTGCTACCTTGCCACCCTGGGCCACACCTGCACACACGTGAGTTGACCACCATACGCACGGTGCGTGAGTACAGCTGCGCACTGGCAGCACACTGCAGCACATGCCTAACCTGCGACACACACGCACATCTGCCCGAGCTAGCCTGTGGTGGCCACTGCTGGGGTGCTGCATGTGCTCTTTATCTTCCTTTGTGCTGCTCCTACTGCGCTTCTCGCGCCGCGCCGCGCTGGTCGTGATTTGCTCACCTGCTGTCTTGCCCAAGGGTGGCACTAGCCTTGCTGCATTGTTAATTACACTGGCTCGCTCGTTGTCTATGAACGAGCGAATGGCCTCGTAGTGGAAGCCTAGACGCACGAGGCTGTCGATGAGCACCCTGCAGGTCATGGCAGCAGCAAGCGTGGCAGCACGGGTGCTTGTGGTGACGGCAGGCAAGGACTGGCTGCAACCTTGCGATGTGTGCTGGACGGATGTGTAGGCAACAAGGGCGGTTTTGAACGCGCAATGCTTCACCTGTCAGGAGCTTGCACCCACTCCAGGTCCGCGGACAAGCTCATATCGCACTGGTCCGGAGCTGGGATGCGCGGAGCAGCGGGCCTGTGCGGCAAAGGCCAAGTAAACTCGTGTTCTGCAAACTCAGCGCTCGGCTTGGACAACCTCCGCTCTCTGTGTCGTCAACGCTGCCGGCTGTCGTGCGTGGCCGCACTTAGTTGACCGTGCCCGCTGCCTGTCCGCTATGCCGCGCGGCAAGGCACTGCTTGCGCGCGCCCTGCAGCTGCGCCGCGCTGTCTCACCTGACACCCGTCGTGACAATGACGTCGCCGGAGAAGCCAACCAGCGAGAGCAGCAGCTCCTGCAGGAGGTTGCCATAGCTAAGGTTGTGCTGGTCGGACTGGGGGCGGATGTCCACGCCAGGAGGGGGCAGTAGGATGTGCATTGCGCTACACGGCCTTCTCACTGCTTGAGCACTGCTATGACATTAACCAGGTGTTTGTATGGACGTGCTTGGTAGTGCGCAGAGCTCCAGAGGAGGACGGCTCACAGCACTTTTGAAATCAGGCGTTTTGCGCGCCCACCCTTCTGCAGGACGCACCCTCGCGGGCCCTACTTTTTGCAGCATCGCCGCAGGTCCATATGTGCCCGTGCACAGGCGGTGCCCCATCGCAAGCAGTAGCCAGCATCGCAGGCCAGCAGATGGGTGATGCGCCACCGGACCAGGCATCCGTCGCAAGAACGCCCGCTGAGGGCGCGGCCGACACACTGCAGCCAGCATCAACATCCGGCAGGCCCGATGATGACATCTGGCATGTCTGGTGGTGCTATGATGGATGGCATCCCATCGCGGACAGGTCAGGGCAGCGATTACTTCTGCAGCTCAGCAGCGAAGCTCCTCCTCAATATGGAGATCCTCAGTGCACTTCTGCTCCCCTTGCCACTGACCCGCGTGGCGCAGGTTGGAGCGTCTTCTGCCAGCGTGGGCGAGACTACACAGGATGGACCCTAGCAGGCCCTTGCACGAACAGGTGCAGAACGCAAGGGTGCTGGTACCCACGACAGGTATGTACCGCAGCCAGATGCATCCCCTCATAGGCCCACAAAGTGCAAGCATGTGTATACAGGGCCTCCGCAACCAACAGTGTACAGAAATTGCTCTGGATGCTCTCAATACATGCACCTACCTGCCAACAAGTACGTGTGTGGTGCTGTGCGCAGGCATAGTCGATAGACAGTCAATCTACGCAGCCACGGACCTCAGATTGATAGCGCAGCCTGCTTCAGGGTATAACAACATAGACGTACAGGCTGCGAGGGAGCGTGGAGTGCCTATCACCCTGGCACCAGGAGTCAACAGTCAGGTATGTGTGAGTGCATGTGTCAGTTGGTGAGCATCAGCGTCTCTTGTGAGCTGCCGCGCATGGTGCCTCTGGTACTTAGAGGTGACTTGCTTTGCATCCAGGCCACAGCAGAGATTGCCTCAAGGGTCATGTATTCTGATGCGTGTCTTCCTTTGTATTTAATTCCTGATGTCCTCAGGCCACCGCAGAGATTGCGTTGTGTCTCATGTTAATGCTCTCACGTCGCATAGACGAAGCGCGGTCAGCCTTTCAGCAGGGTATTATCGGGGAGCCTGTCGGCCGCATGTTGGCGGGCAAGACGCTTGGCATAGTTGGCATGGGAAGGGTGGGGACATGCCTGGCCAGCGCTGCCAAGGGCCTGGGAATGCAGGTACGTGAGCAAAGGCAGCTCACACCCAGCAACACAAGACACAGCATATGTTCTAAAACGTGCATCTACCGTCTTTACCTGTGCCTCTCTACACCGTCTTTACCTATGTGCGCCTTTATCTGTGCAGACGTGTACATCTGTGCACACCTGTGCTTGTGATACATGCAGGCAGTTACGTGGCAAAGTTTGTCTTGCGCCACGCTTGATGCTACTTAAAGTGATCTTGTACGCACGTACTCTCACAGGTCCTGGGTGTAACGTCACAGTCGAGTCGGGCAGACCTGGAGCACCTGCTGCAATCATCAGACGTGGTGTCTGTACACGCACACCTCACACCTGCGACACAGGGCCTCATCGGACACAAAGGCAAGTGAGGCCATGCGCTCATATAGGCACGCGGGCTACTCTGCAGCCTTCGGCTGCTGCTGCACTGCCAACCTTCTCATGCGAGATAGCTGTGTTTGTGTGTGTGTGCAAATGTGTGTGCACGTGTGTGTGTGTGTGTGTGTGTGTGTGCAGAGCTGGCGATGATGAAGCCAGACGCACTACTCATCAACACAGCAAGGGGCTCTGTCATTGACAAGGAGGTGCGCACACACACACACACACACATACACACACACGCACAAAGATGCGTACTCCTGCCACCCCACCAAAGCAAAGTGTGCTATGTTGGCCGCGTCGTGTTGTGTGCAGTATACACACACACACACACATACACACACACGAGAGTACCTTGACAGAATGTTCGCACGCCTTGGCCAGCTTGTCTGCTTACAGGCTCTGTGGGCTGCGTTGTGTCGTGCGGAGTGCCTGACGTGAACATAGATGCTATAAGATGTGTATGTATTACGTGAGCATGCAGGCTCTGTGGGCTGCGTTGTGTCGGGGTCACCTAGCAGGGGTGGGGCTGGATGTACACTGGGTGGAGCCTGCAGACCCGAGTGAGCCCTTCTATAGACACCCCAAGGTGCTGTCACTGCCTCACCTAGGCGTGGTGGCGGAGGTGAGGCTTGCTGAGACCCACACACACACACGCACACACACACACCCTAAGGTGCTGTCACGCCGCACTTGGGGGTGGTGGCGGAGGTGAGGCTGAGACACACACACACACAAACATACACACACGCACAAGCACACACACACAACGCCGACATAGCAGCAGGACGATAGGGGCATGAACTTGGAATTCAGTATCGTAGCAATCTGTTGACATCTGCTTGTATGGTCTCATCAGTGATACCTGGCACTTGGGCTCAGCTATCTTGCTTGATGTGCCTTGGTCTGCAGGAAGTGTACGAGCAGTTTGCACGTGTCCTGGCGACCAACATCATCAACAGAAGAGAGGGAAAACCGTTGATACATGAACTCACGGAAGCGTGACCTCAGCAGGCATGGCCTGTGCTTTGGACCGCAGGTGTATATGACGGAGCAGGGCTAGGTCTTGCGGTGTAGCATAGGTAGATAGAGATAGCAGGATGAGATAGGAATGCTTGAATGGCTTGCTTTTCGACAGAGTTACAGCGGGAGTTTTACTGCAGGATGCGCGATATGATGGCAAGCTGGTGCTGAGCCTGAGAGTGCGCTGGCTTGCGCCAGACTCACTTTCGTGTGAATCTAACAGCCTTCCCTCTTCTACAGAGGGAGGCAAGTGTGTAATGCACCATGAAATCGTAACCGGAAACAGCCGGGTTTTGAATCAAAATCAGCACGTGAGCCGGCGCACACCGGCAAGGCGCTGAAAGGCATTCTGCATCGCGCAAGCACGCTTGGGAGCAGCAAGACATGATAGCTATCTGTGATAGACCAGTTGAGATGAACTGAGGTTGCTCGGACCGCCAAAGCAAGCATGGTCGCGGAGGCCATCAGCGGATGCGATGTCACCTTCCCTCATACCCCGTGAGCAGCTTCGCGTGCTTAGCTGGCGCCAGATAGACTGCTCCTGATAAGCAGCAAGGGCAAGGAGAAGCAAAGGGGCAGATGTCCGCGCACCCTGACGCAGGCATGTGTCTGGTGCTCCCTGCACACGCAGCTATGGCGTCCAGCGCGCGTTCATGTCCGCGCTCATCCGCGCACTCCAGACGAAGCAGAACGCGCTGCTGGAGGCTCCCACAGGTACGCATATGTGCTCAAGCGGCAGGCGCCAGTCAGGCACTTCCCGTTCATCCCACGCTTAGAGCGCGCAATGCCAAGACACAAGATCCAGAGGCACCCAGGCAGCGCGCCTGAGACGCTCGCCGTGACCACTGCCACCCACGCTGAGACAGCGGACACGCACAGGGACCCTGGTGCACCAGCCCACAAAGCAGTCTACACAGCGCCCTGACTCTGCACCCATACGTCCCCCTACGTCCACACAGGTTGCGGCAAGACGCTCAGTCTCCTCTGCAGCTGCCTAGCCTGGCACAAAAAGTACTCGCAAGCCTTAGAGGCCCAGTGGCTCGAAGAAGTCAAGGCCGCCAAGGCAGCAGCCCTGGAGGAGCTCACCGGCAGGCCTGCTGATACGCTCATGGACGTGGACGCCCCACAGGACCAAGACCGTAATCAGATTAAGATTGAGACAGACGAAGACAAGGCAGCGCCGAAGGGACCAGATGATGGCACGGCAGCAGATGGTGACGGGGCTATGGGGGCAGAAACGCCAGATGTAAACTTTGCAGATGCAGTGAATGTGCCTAAGCCGAGAGCGCCCCAGATATTTTACTGTAGCAGAACACACTCCCAGGTAAGCACTTGGGTAGATATGTGCAGTGGCTGAGCGTACAACATACGTGGAGTATGCTCGCACGCATGCATCTGTCGTATGCCTACGTTCGGCGCAGTACTGCTCGGTGTTTGTGAGCATCAATCACGCTTTGTGCTCAGTTTCGCGTGGCTTGCGCGTTATGCATGTTGTCATTCGCCGTGCAGATAGGACAGGTCATACGGGAGCTCAAGCGTAGCAGCTACAAGCCGAGCATGGCCATCCTCGCAGCCCGCAAACACTCGTGCATCAACACGGCTGTCAAGAAGAAACCCAGCATAGACGAAGTGGGTGATGGTGTGGTGTCACTTGACCAGGGTGACCGTATCAGATATAGAAATACGCAGCTAAGGTTTATGTAGCAAGGGGCACGCCGCAGCGAAATGCACGAATGGCATACACAGGGCAGACACGGATGATGACATATGTGTGTCAGTGAGTGTGTGTGTGTGTGTGCCCACTGCAGGCGTGTGAGGAGCTGCTCAAAGAGAATGACTACGGGTGTCGATACAAGACCAAGGAGAAGGGTGGACTCAACGTACAGGTATACACACACACACACACACGGTGCCACGGTTGTTGCAGACGCAACGTACAGGTAGACAGTGCACACAGGACAGAACAGCACACTAGGTGACTTGGCTGTACCTCATGACAGCACACCACTTGCGCCGGGAACCCAGCCTTGCACTGTAACGTGCAGGTAATCTGCACCACCCGCGCAGGGCAGCCAGCTGCGCCCTTGGCACACACAGGCCGTGGAGGCATATTGTCAGCTCAAAGGGTACACATGCAACGTGTGTGTGTGTGTGTGTGTGTACATACACACACAGGTACACGACATCGAGGACCTCGTTGCGGCGGGTAAGAAGGCCAAGAAGTGTCCTTACTTCGCGTCACGTGAGATGGCCACCACTGCAGACCTGGTGTTCGCACCCTACAGCTACCTGGTGGATCCAGCTATACGCGAGGCCATGGGCATTGATACCAAGAACGCGGTAAGTATACTTGTATAAGGCATGTACGCACAGACACACACACACACACACAGGTGATCATTCTATGACCAAGGCACCGGTTCGCGCATGCCCTTACTGCGTTGTGTGGGTGTTGTTGTCTCCTTAGGGTACACATACACAAGGTACACATACACAGGTCATCAGTCTTGACGAGGCACCCTGCCCTTACTGCGCTCTGTGTGTGCACGTGTGTGTGCGTGTGTGTCACACACAGGTCATCATTTTAGACGAGGCTCACAACATAGAGGACCAAGCAAGGTACGAGACCTGACACAGCGCCCTCCTTTGCAAGTGCTTTTCAATGTGCGCACAGGTCGAGGTGCACGTGTGTGTGTATGTGTGTGTGTGTCGCGTGCGCGCATACACAGGGAAGCAGGCTCCCTAGACCTCGAGCTTGAAACACTACAACACGTACAGCTAGCCCTGTCCCAGGCCATGGTCTACACCACACAGCGTGAGACCTACACAGCGCTGCACACGGGCGTGGAGGCAGTCGTGCGCTGGCTGAGTAGTGTCAGCGAGTCGAGCGCTATGCAGTGTGTGGAAGGGGACAGGGACAAGCGGCAGTGTGTGTATGTGAGGGCTGACGATGTGAGTAACACACACACACACACACACGCGTACACACACAAGCGCAAAGCTATGTGCCTAGATGTGCATTGTCAGGTATGTTCTTTGACATTGGCAGGAGTTTCTGTGTGGGCATGTGTGTGTGTGTGTGTGTGTGTGTCTATGTGCACAGATCAAGGCTCAGTTGGCTCAGGCGGGTCTAGACGTACAGGGCTGTCAGCTGCTCGCAAAGCACTACAAGGCAGCACGAGAATATGAGAACAGCAAGGACGCGGCCTTTACTGCAGGTGTGTGTATGTGTACGTGCGTACGTACGTACGTGCTTGTGTACACGCGTGCGGAGCACATAATCAAAGCTCTTACTGCCAAGTGCACAGGTGCTCAGGGAGGGCTAGGCCATTGGGGCGCCGCATCTCTCCATGGGAATGCAAACAAAAGCGGTGCGATAGAAGGAGGTGGTGTGTGCGTGTGTGGGTCATGTTTGTGTGTGTGGGTCATGCTTGTGTGTGTCTGTGTGTGTCACAGAGGGTGACGCAGCGAACAACGCAGTGCCAAGCAACATGAAGGTGGCGGGCGCCGGCAACAAGGCGCTGGGCGTGCTGAGCGGCCTGCTGAGCGTGCTGAGCCTGCTGCACGGCATACGGGGCAAGGGGGAAGGGGAGGGACCAGAGGACTGCAGCTCGCACTACAGGTGACTGGGTGCCACACACACACACACACTGACACACACACACGCACTGACACACACACACGCATGCACGCACGGCGTACGTGCATCGGAGGCATACTCAGACGCACATACACATATGTGTTGTACAGCGTCTTACGCCTATGGACAGACGTGTGATGAAAGAAGTCGTGTTGACGTGTGTGTGCGTGTGTGTATGCAGGCTGGTCATACAGAGGCTCTCAGGGCGTGCTGCGCGATCCGCCATGGCAGGCAACCCTTGGAGGTAGGGCACCGTGTGCATCTTTTCACTACGTGCGTACTGCACACGCCTTGCTTGCTAGCACAGGATGCGTGTGAGATTTGCGCCTCACTGTCTCATGCTGCGCGCACGTGTGCGTCACAGTGTGTGTGTACGCGTGTGTCTGTGTGTGTGTGTGCGTACATGCGGCCACAGCCTGATCCTCGTCACCCTACTAGCTCTCTGATGCATGAGCCCTGCAGTGGCCTTCATGTGTGTGTATGTGTGTGTGTGTGTGCGTGTGTGTGTGTGTGTACATGCGGCCACAGGAACGAAGATAATGACGCCCATGCAAGCGACTCCGTCACCCTGCTAGGCCTGTGGTGCATGAGTCCTGCAGTGGCCTTCAGGTCACTGGCAGGTGCATGTCACTCTGTCATACTGGCCAGTGGCACACTGTCACCCCTGGTCAGCTTTGCGAGTGAACTGGGAGTGGACTTCAAAATCACGTTGGAGGGACGCCACGTTGTGGACATGAGCAAACAAGTAAGTGTTACATACATGCATTGATAGGTCAGAGACTGTGTTTGTATGTGAGCTGGGAGCGGATTTGAAGATTACGTTAGAAGGACGCCACGTGGTAGATATGAGTGAGCAGGCACGTGTATGTGTGTGTTTGCGCGTGGGTTTGTATGCCTTAGTCTCTGTGTGTGTGTGTGCTCCAGCCTGCCTGTGCGTGGGCGCCTCAACGCGTGTGTATGTGCGTGTACGTGTATGTGTGGGCAGGTGTGGGCAGGTGTACTCAGCAGCGGTCCCAACGGCCAAGTCATCCGCAACACATACCAACACAAGAATGACACATCCATGCATGACGACATAGGCGAGGCACTCGTGTCAGTGTGTGAGGGCACACCTGGCGGGGTACTCGTGTTCTTCCCAAGCTATGCAACCATGGACCAACTGGAGAAGAGATGGCAGGTCCGCTTGTGTGTGTGTGTATGTGTGGCTCTGCGTGCGTGCATGTGTATGCAAAGATATGGCAAGGTGCTTCTCTAGCTGCTTTCAGTGCTCAAGGCGCAGTAACACCATACTTCTTCTAACATTGCTCTTGCAAAACAATGTGTGTGTGTGTGTGCAGGAGACGGGTGTGTGGGAGCGTCTCTCACACATTAAGCATGTCATCAAGGAGCCGCGTACAGCAGGGAAGGCGTTTGACCAAGCCATTGACGATCACAAGTTGCAGTGTGGCCCGCACAAGAGGGGGTCTGTATTCATGGCAGTGTGCAGAGGCAAGGTGAGACGCGCACGCCTGCTCCACAGTCTGTATGCCTTTGTGTGTGTGTGTGTGTATGTGTGCGTGTGTCTGATATCTGGTCTGCACGCGAGAAGGCGTATGCGTACAGCTTTCGGCGCACAGGGATGGGATAGCAGACTGCGTCGTGTGTGTGTGTATGTGTGTGTGTGTGTGTGTGTCACACACAGGCATCGGAGGGCATAGACTTCCGAGACGAACAGGCACGTGCAGTCATCATCCTAGGCATACCCTTTCCTGCCAGCAAGGACAGCAAAGTCATGCTTAAGAAGGTACGAGGACGTATACACACACACACACATACACAGATGAACTCATGTACTCTCTCCCTGTACCCTGTCACGAACCCTCCATATACATCGGCACACGCGAAAGCATGCAGTTTGGGTACTGGGATGTGTGTGTGTGTGTGTGTGTGTTTGTACACAGAACTACAATGATCTTCACGCGCGTATGGCTGCGTTCAACAAGGGGGCACCACCACAGGGGGAGGGCGTTAACAGGACACCACTGTCTGGTG
>VFQQ010004944.1_pt1 | contig 11390 bp, 11 predicted proteins | sample 3512341 | NCBI WGS metagenome assembly VFQQ01 (sample SAMN10412373, study PRJNA504923) | tailings metagenome | isolation source: Relicate 2 Philex TSF1 revegetated site | place: Philippines: Tuba, Benguet | collected 2017-08-29 | reverse complement strand
GAACTTGAGGCCGGCCTGGTTGAGCGCGGCGATGAGCAGGAATTGCGCGCCGGCCGCCTTTGTGACCGCCACCTTCTTGCCCTTCAGTTCCGCAACATCCTTCAGCGGCGAATCCGGACGAACGAGAATGGCCTGCGCGGTGGGCGACGGAGCTTCCTGCGCGATGTAGGTGAGTTTGGCACCTGCCGCCTGGGCAAAGATCGGAACCGTATCGGCGACGTCGGCCGAAAGCTCGACCGCGCCCACATTCAGCGCCTCGAGCAGCGGCAGTCCGCTCGCGAACTCCGCCCATGTCACTTTGTAGCCCAGCGCCGCGAAGCGCTTTTCAAGCTCGCCATTCGTCCTCAGCACGGCCGCAAGCGTCGACGACTTCTGGAAGCCGATGCGTACAGTCTTCTGTTCGTCGGCGGCGTTGGCGGACGCAAGCGGAGCAAGTACCGCGCCGAAAAGCGCAGCAATCGGCAGGAAAAGTTTGAGAGAGCGCATGTGATGTCCTCGTAGTCCTCAACCAGGAAAAAGCGATGCGCCACTATGCGAAGATGCGCGGCATCGGCTCCAATACAAAGATCCGCTAAGCAAATATGGAAATCATCGAAGCGAGAGAGCGTGTCTCACTCGTCGCTGTCGGAGCCGGTATCGGCTTCGCGAATGATCTTCTCGGTAATCGACGGCGTGCAGAGCTCGATGAAGCGATAGACGTATCCGCGATGCAGACGGCCACGACGCAAGGCAATGCTTGTCGTGCTTGGCGCAAAGCTCTCCCGACACTTCACTTGACGGAGGGTCGTGTCGCGCGCCGCATCGAACGCCATCGGCGCAATGATGCCGACACCAAGTCCCAAGGCGACATAAGCCTTGATGACATCCGCATCGAGCGCCGTCATCGTGATGTCCGGCGCCAGATTCGCGGCGTCGAACGACTCGTCAATGCGCGGACGGCCGGTCAACCCGGTGTCATAGGTGATGATCGGAAACTCCGCGATCTCCTCCAGGGTGACGTTGTCTTTCCCATCCAGCGGATGCCCGGGTGGGACCACCACGATGTGCTGCCACGAGTAATACGGAAAGGAGACGAGCTCCCGCTCGTCATTGAACGTTTCCGTGCCGATGGCGAGATCCGCCGAGCCGCTCCTCAAGAGCGATGCAATATCCTTCGGGCTCGCCTGATGGAGCACCAAACGGACCTGGGGAAACTGCTTCTTGAATTTGAGAATGACTTCGGGAAGTACGTAACGCGCCTGTGTGTGCGTCGTCGCGATCTCGACCAATCCCCTGTCGCGCACCGCGAATTGCGAGGCCGCCTGCTTGATGTTCTCGGCTTCGAGCAGCACCCGATCGGCGATACGCACGACCTCCTCGCCGAGCTCCGTCAGGCCAAGAAGGCGTTTGCCGCGCCGTCTAAAGAGAGCAACGCCCAGCTCCTCCTCCAGATCGCGGATCTGTTTGCTAACCCCAGACTGCGAGGCATAGATGGCGTTCGCAGCTTCCGTGACATTGAATTTCGCGCGGACGGTTTCCCGGATAATCCTAAGCTGCTGGAGGTTCATCAACGTGCCTTGACTTGGAGGGTATGCGCGAGAGCACGTTGAAGGATGATTTTACTTATGGGCAAACAACAAGAAATGCTTTGCTTATGAAGGCGACACAACTCCAACCGGTTGCACCACGAGAAATGGCACCGATGGCGCCAACGTGTCGCGGCCGGTGCTTGCCGAGCGTAACCAGCCCCTCAGAGCGAACATGCAAAGCAGATTTTCTTCTTAGGCTTTGGTGGCACCGAAGCCGTAATGATGGAGGACGCTTCACCAAGAGGGCCCTATGCAGAATGCAGCGGTTGCAGTCACCCCGAGCCCCAAAGGGCACGCCCTGTTTCTCATCGACGAGCACGAGGTCCCTGAGGATGGCGCGCCGCTCATGGAGACGCTGCCGCAGAGTCTCCGGCAGGCCATTCGAAAGCATGCCACGACTCTACGCTTGAACCCTGGCGCGAAAGTCTTCGAGCAGGGACAGCCGCATTCCGGGATATTCGTGATCGAACAGGGGTCGGTGCGGACATTTTACGCCGGACCGAACGGCAAGGAGATCACCCTTGCCTACTGGAACGAAGGTCATTTCGTCGGTGGCCCGGAATTGTTCGGGCGGGGCGTCCACGTCTGGTCTGCGGAAGCAGCGACTGCCTGCGTTTTGTCCTGGATTCCGGGGCATAGCTTGCGGGCGTTGGCCCTGCAGAATTCGGGACTGGCCATGGGCCTGATCGATGCCCTGATCGTCAAAGGCCGGTGCTACTCGTCGTTGGCTCAAATCCTCGGCACGAAACCGGCTCGCGGACGCCTCGCGGAGTTGCTGCTGGCGCTGGCAGGGCGCGGAGCGAACACCGGCCCCGGACACGAAATGGAAGTCCCTCGGCACGTAACGCACGAGCAACTGGCCGCGATCATCGGATCGACACGCCAGTGGGTAACGGCCACCCTCGCGCGCTTCGAACGCGACGGCCTCCTATCGGTGCGTCCGGATACGATCGTCATCCTCAATGCGCGCGCCCTCCGCGACGCCTACGCGTCAGGCTGAACGCACCGACGATCACGCATCACTTCAACAAATACGGAATGTTGACCGTCACCGCGCCCGTCGGGCAGTCGGTCTGGCAGGGCATGCAGTACCAGCATTCGTCGTAGGCCATGTAGGCCTTTCCGGTTTGCTCGTTGAGGCGAAGCACGTCGAGCGGGCAAACGTCGATGCACACCGTGCAGCCCTTGTCGGCGATGCATTTGGCTTCGTCCACCTCAACGGGAACGACAGTGTAGGTCGTGGCAAGCGGCATTCGTCCTCCGGTAAGCCGTCAATTAGGCATAGAGAAAATCTTCGAGCTGCGGGCGCGCGGCTAGCGCCTCCAGATAGCTCCACGGATAAATCCCGCGGTCATGGCCATCGGAGAATGCAATGTTCACGCCGTAGGTGCCAATTTCGCGCGCAGCGGTGATCTTGAGATCTCTGGGCGAGCGATTGTGCCCTTGTGCGCGGCGAACGCGGCCTTGCGCCGAAGGACATTCTCTCCAGAGCAGATCGGCGCTGAGTGAACGGCGGCGCCCGTCGCCAAATGTGATGAGCAGCGCACATCCATCGCTCGCAACTACAAGATCGTCGACACCCATGCTTGGCCCGATCGCCTCAAGAACACTTATCGAGCGGCAACCGTCGCATCGCACTCCATTGCCGTGAAGCAATTACTTGCGCCCGCTCCGGAGGCCGCCATCCGTACATTTCCCGAGCCTTCGCGCGGTTTTGCAAAGCAATCTCAGCCTAAATTCTAAAGGTATTCTTCTTATTTCCGGTCACGGAAGGATCTCCCTAATTTCTTCGCGCTGCAGTCTCGGCACGTTCGGCCCCGAGGCGTTCGCACCATGCCCAACAAGGAGATTTTTTCGATGATGACCAGGCGACTGATAACAGCCGCGGCCTCGCTGGCGTTCGCGACGCTCTCGGCTGCGGCCTTCGCGGCTCCGGCGAAAGAGCCGATCGTGACCTATGAATGGGTCCAGAAAAACCTCGACAACCCGAAAGTCCGCATCATCGAGGTCAGCGTCGACCCCGGCGTGTATGAGCGCGGCCACGTGCCGGGCGCCGTCAATTTCAGCTGGCATACCGATCTGGTGGACAAAGTCTCGCGCGACATCGTCTCGCGCGAAAACTTCGAAAAACTCGTGCAGAAGGCCGGCATCGACAAGGACACGACCGTCGTCCTCTACGGCGACAACAACAACTGGTTCGCGGCCTGGGGTGCTTGGGTATTCCACGTGCATGGCCTGGGCGAGCAGGTGCGTCTGCTCGATGGCGGCCGCAAGATCTGGGAGCTGAAGCAGCTGCCGCTCGCAACGAAGGCCGAGGAAGTCAAGGCAACCGACTTCAAGCTTCCGCCGGGCAATGCCAACCTTCGCGCCCGCCTCTCTGATGTCGTTGCGGCGGCCGAAAAGAAATCCGACGTTCACGTCATAGACATCCGTTCTGCGGATGAGTACCAGGGCAAGATCTTCGCGCCGGAAGGCTCGAAAGAGCTCTCGGTCCGTGCCGGGCACGTGCCGGGTGCCATCAACGTGACGTGGAGCAAAGCCGTCAATGCTGAAGACGGCACCTTCAAACCCGCAGCCGACCTGAAGAAGCTCTATGCGGATGCCGGTGTCGACGGCTCCAAGCCCATCATCACCTACTGCCGGATCGGTGAGCGTTCGAGCCACACCTGGTATCTGCTGACCCAGATCCTCGGCTACGACGTCAAGAACTACGACGGATCGTGGACCGAATACGGCAATTCGGTCGGCGTACCGGTCGCCAATCTGGCCGGAACAGTTTGGCTCGGCAAGTAGGACAACTCACAGGTCACGACGCGCACCAGTGGCACACGCCGCTGGTGCCTTTTTCGTTTCTGGAAAGAGCCGCATGCCTCGTCCCCTTGCCCTTTCGCTTTCCGCCGTCCTCCTCGTTGCGATCACGGCGTCCGTCCTCCTCATCGACAGCAGCAAGATCGCCAAGTCGCTGGCGCTCGGCGCCGTGTTCGGTATCGTGTTGCAGAGATCGCGCTTCTGCTTCCTCTGCCACACGCGCGATTTTCTGACACGCGGAGACGTGCGGGGCGTAACCTCAATCCTCTTGGCGCTCGCGGTCGGAACGCTCGGCTATCACGTCATCCTGACAGCCTGGCTGCCGGATCCGGCAAGCGGCCGCCTGCCCCCGGACGCACATATCGGACCGGCCGGTCCCATTCTCGCAGCGGCCGCCTTTGTATTCGGCATCGGCATGGCCATCTCGGGGTCGTGCATTTCCGGGCACCTCTACCGGCTCGGCGAGGGCTCCCCCACAGCGCCGTTCGCATTGCTCGGCACTCTGGCAGGATTTGGCATCGGGTTTCTCACCTGGAACCCACTCTACGTCGCATCCATCGCGACCACGCCGGTCGTATGGCTGCCTGCACATCTTGGCTACACGAGCTGGCTCCTCCTTCAGCTCGCCGTGCTGCTGGCGCTCGCCGCCTTGCTCGCGAGCCGCGCGAATTCGACACTGAACAAGAACAGCCTTGCGCTCCAAAGTCCGTTGCGTCACGCGATCCGCCACATCCTTGTCGATCGGTGGCCCGCCACGGTGGGCGGTGCGATCGTCGGCGTTCTGGCCGCTGTGGCCTATTTTCAGGTGCAACCGCTCGGCGTGACGGCCGGACTCGGAAGTCTTGCCCGCGGCGTTCTCGCCGATGCAGGGCTGCTTCCCGGCACGCTCCATGGGCTCGATGCCTTTGCCGGGTGCCGGACAACGGCGGCGCCCGGCCTCAGCCCGAACGGCGCATTCGTGCTGGGCCTCGTGCTCGCAAGTTTTGCCGCCGCATTGCCGGCAGGCCAGTTCGAACCTGCATGGCCCACGCGCAGTCAGGTTTTACGCGGCACAGTCGGAGGCGCGCTGCTTGGCTGGGGCGCGATGACGGCAATTGGGTGCACCGTGGGAACCCTCCTGTCCGGCACCATCGCCGGCGCAGCCTCTGGGTGGATATTCCTGCTGGCGAGTTTCGGCGGCATTGTCGTGACGCTGCGATTTTTACCGGCCCGTTGAGCCGCTTTCAGCCGTGCAACACAAAAAGCACCGGCCGTGGGTTGGGTGTCGCGGCCGGTGCTCTTGATGGACCGCCGGTTCCGGCGGTGCACACTGAGGGTCATCGCGACTCAAAGGGCGCTCCGACACCGGAAATTCTAGCGATGCCATTTGGCCGCCAGAACCAATCATTTCTTTAAAGAAAAAATATCCGCGAGCGATTTGCAAATCTCGCATTCAATCCGTCCCGAAAGAATTAGACCGGATTGAAGAGCGCGCTCCAGCGCTCAGGTTTCCCGCGCGCGAAACATCCGCAATATCGGATGAGTTGTCGATTATATTCGACACACGCAAGCATTGTTCGCACGATCACAAATATGTATATTCCATTTTGCGCATTAGAACGCAAAAATACTTTTGGGAGCACGCTCAAAGGAGATTGTCGATGCAGAAAATCCTCATGATCGCAACCTTGATCGGCTTGAGTGCGCCGCTCGTCGCCGCAGGCGATGCCGAAGCCAAGAAACCTCGCAAGGCCTCACCCGACACGGTGACGGCATGCAGCAGATACGGTTCGGACTGCTACACTGCTCGGGCTGTCCAGAGCCGAGTCGGCCCCAAGCTGGTGCTGCGCGGCGGCACTGTTATTGATTGCATCGGCGACTGCCGGGACACGCTGCGGGAAAAGACCGTAGACTTCTGGGAGACGCAAGGGATGATCGGGGGCTGACGAACCACCCGGCTACGCTCTTGAGCAAACAATAAAGGAGCCGCGCCCCAAGGGACGCGGCTCCCCGTTCCTGATCTTCGGGAGAAGGTCTCGGATCAGAACTTGATGTTGGCGCCTGCCGTCACATAGTCGAAGTTTTCAAGCCCAGGCTTCTCGGTGGCACCGGCGGCGTTAGCCGTCGTCACGTCGACATCAATGTGGCGATAGCTGACATAGATATCGATGGCGCCGTTCAGGTTCTGGTTGGCGCCGAAGCCCCAACCGGAAAGCTCCGAAGCGACGATGCGATTGAAGCCCGCAGTGCCGATGCCGTTCACGTTCAGCGCCGAACCGGACGGGCTCAACGCCAGGCCGCGCTCGAGGCTGAAGTACTCACCGTAGAAGGTGGTGAGACCCAGCGGGAAGAACTTTCTCTCGATACCAGCCTGGATGAAGTAGAACTTGGACGTATCATCGGCCAAGGCGAGCTGCGCCGCGGTGGCACCAGCGGCCGTCGACGCGTTGTTGTCCTTGTCCTGTCCGTACGAGCCGGTCAGAAACAGGCCGGTTTCGGTGTGGATGATAGAAGCGCCGAGAGCGATTTCTTCGACATCCTCCTTGCCGCTGTTAACGGCCGACAGGGCACCACGACGGGTGGAATTGCTATTGCCGTCGCCATATTCCGTGTAACCGATGCCGGCAGCGAGCTTGAATCCGGCGAACTCGCCGGCATAGCGCAAGCCCACGTTCCAGATGTCGTCCTCGCCCCAGGACGCCGAGGCTTTGAAGCCGGCGATCGTCGCCGTCTCGTATTTGATCAGATTGTAACGGTGGCTGTCAGGCGTGCCGCCCCATCCGTTCACGACCAGATCGCCGAAGTTAACAGTTGGAGCTCCACCCACGCCATTGAAGAGCGTGCCGTCCTTGCCGCGCAGGAAGAAACCGGCGCCACCATCACCGAACGACTGCGAGATATTCGAGTTCGCAAAGTGACCGGTGTTGGCGACGTTGATCTCGAGAATTCCGTCGTTCGCATCAGACGTCTGGCCGACCCAGACGCGCCCGAGGTCCTTGTTGTCGATGAACCACGTGCTGTGACGAACGATGACGCCGGTACCCGTGCCAACGGGATCGTTCTGGCTCACGCGATCCTGGCGGTTCGACGCAATTCCGAGTTCGAGCACGTAGCCGGCTTTCCACCCGTCGGAAATCTTGGCGTCGCCGTGAATGCGGATCTTCGTCGGATTAATCTCGTTGTTGACGACGTATGCGTTCTTCTCGAACCCGTCATCCCAGACAAACAGCGCATGGTTGACGTTGCCCGTAATCGTCAACGAAACCTTGCGGTTGCCCTTGCGCGCCGCCGTCGCCTCGAGTTCGGCAATACGCTCTTCGAGATCCGCATACGCGCCGCCGTTCAGATCCGCCGCGGACGCAGACGTGATTGCCCCGAACGCCAAGCCTGCCATCGCGGCCCCAAACGCGATGCCGGACTTCTTCTTAGTGCCCCCGATCATCTTCAACCTCCAACAATTCCTACAGTCGGTCGGCCGGCGGGCTCGAGACGATTTCGTCGTCTCGAGCCCGAGCAGAGAAAGCGTGCAAATTGCCGGCTTTTCCGTTTGCTCTGGCCCCGATGAAAGGCAATGAACCGCAAGCGCGTTTGGAGGAGAAATGAAAATACCTGCACTAAATAGAAGGCCAATCCGTTCTTTGCTTAGCGCAAATTATTGTTTGGCCAGAAAAGCGACGATCCGAGATTTGCAAATTTAAAAAATCACGATTGGACTGCCCGGCACCGCGCAAATTTCTGTCATCGCATGCGAGCCGGAAATATCTTGAGCGGACCGTTGCACTCCGGGTCGTGTTCAAAGCGCAAACTCCTGAGTTGCCCAGGAGCGAGCAGGTCGAGACCAGCGAACTCCCTCCGGCGTTTGACCCGAGAGTGTTGCCATCCGACTACATGAGCGAGGCGTCGAAACGCTTTTCCGCGAAACACACAAGCGCAGCGAGGAGACCTCGCGCGAAAGATGATCGCCAGACGGATTCGCGAAAGTGGAAGTGGCTAGCGCAGGACGCCGTAAGCGCCCCGCCAATAGGCCAACGCTTCAGGCTCGGCCTCTTCATTGCGAACTTTCGCCGCCACGACACGCCCGATGACGACGGCGCTCGTAAACCGCTCGATCAGCTCCTCGACTTGGCAATCGAGGACGGCCAGGGCATCGCTCAGCACGGGAGTGCCGGTTACGAGCTCGGACCATTCGGCGCCTTCGTACCGATCCGGCCCCTTGATGCCGCCTCGCCCGCTGAATCGATCCGCAACGGCCCGATACGACGGCGGAAGCACGTTGACGGCAAACGCCCGGCGGCGCTGGAGAACCGGCCAGCTTGACGATGACCTATTGATGCAAAAGACGAGCGCCGGGGGCTCCGCCGACAAGGCCGAGACGGACGTGACTGTGAGTCCGGTCCTGTCTTCGTCCTGACCAACGGTAATGGCACTGATTCCGCCCGCCAATTGGCGCATGGCGCGGCGAAACGCGGCCGCGTCTATGGCTGCGCCCCTCTCAGCAGCGTCGCCTGTCATCCCCAACCCCTATTTTCTCACGCGTCTTCGCCGGCGCGCGCATCCTTGAACAGCGCGTCGAGAATCCGCCCCTCGATGGCGGCGATCTCCGGAGACCCGCGGCGGCGCGGACGCGGAATATCCACTCTGAGGTCCAGGGTGATCACCCCGTCCTCGATCAGCAGCACGCGGTCTCCGAGCATCACGGCTTCGGCAACGTCGTGCGTGACCATGAGCGCCGTGAAGCCCTGATCGCGCCAGACCTGCTCGAGAAGCGCCTGCATCGAAATGCGGGTCAACGCGTCGAGCGCGCCGAGCGGCTCGTCGAATGCCAGCACGCGTGGATTCGAGACGAGCGCGCGTGCGAGCGCCACACGCTGCCGCTGCCCGCCTGAAAGGATGGACGGCCACTCGTTGCGCCGCTCGCCGAGGCCCACTTCCGTTAGCGTTTTGAGCGCGCGATCCCGCGCACCAGCCTGCCTGCGCGCGCGCCCAAGCCCAACTTCGACGTTGCCGAGCACACGCGCCCACGGGAGCAACCGGGGCTCCTGGAACATGACGCGGACGACGCTCTCGTCGTGTTTCTCCTCTGGCGTCGCGCCGAACCAAAAGTCTCCGCTTGTCGGCTGATCGAGACCGACCAGAAGCCGCAACAACGTGCTCTTGCCGCAACCGCTTTTTCCGACGATCGAAACGAACTGACCGGCGGGAATGAAGAGATCCAATCCCTTGAGCACCTGATTGGCACCAAAAGACTTGGCGAGATTGCGGACCGTGAGGTTGAGACCGGAGCCAGGTGCAGATGCGTTCTCACGGCTTTGCCGCCAGTAGTCGGGGGCAGTTCGGCCAAGCGATAGGGCACTCGCGGTCATGCGAACCTCGTCATTTCGTTTGAAAAGCAGGATGCCAGGCGAGGCACGTGCGCTCGAGCAAACGCGCCGTGCTGTCGGCAAGCTTGCCGAGCAGCGCATAGATCAAGATGCTGAACACGACGACATCGACGAGCAGGAATTCGCGGGCCTGCATGGCCATGTAGCCGATCCCCGACGATGCGGCGATCGTCTCGGCCACGATCAGCGTGAGCCACATGAAGCCGAGCGCATAACGCAGTCCGACGAAGATCGACGGCAGCGAACCAGGCAGGATCACGCGCCAGAAAAGCTCGAAGCTTGTCATGCCGTATGTGCGCCCCATCTCGATCAATTGCGGATCGACGGAGCGGATGCCATGCAGCGTATTGATGTAGATCGGAAAGAATACGCCGAGCACGACGAGAAAAATCTTCGCCGCTTCGTCGATGCCGAACCAGAGGATGACGAGCGGGATGAGCGCCAAATGAGGAACGTTGCGGATCATCTGCAGCAGCGTGTCCGTCGCGCGCTCGAACTTTCGCGACAGGCCGTTGGTGAGGCCAAGCACGAATCCGAACGTGCCTCCAATGACTAGACCAATGGCCGCCCTGAGCGCGCTCACACCCATGTTGACCCAGAGTTCACCCGACACCGCGAGGCGCCAGCCCGCCGCAACGACAGCGGACGGAGCCGGGAGCACGCGACCCGAGATGAGACCCGCTTGCGACGCAGCTTCCCAAACGAGCAAAAGTCCCAGGGGCAATGCCCATGGGACCAAGCCGTCGAAACGCTTGGAAGCTGCGCCGGCGCTCATGATTGAGACGCCTGCTTCTCAGGTCGATAGTCGTTGGCAATCGTCTCGCCGAACGGTCCGGTATTGACCGTTCCGTGGTGTGCGGCCTTGCCGTGTGCCAGAGGCAACAGCGGAAAAACCAGTTCGGCGAACCGATACGCCTCTTCCAGGTGCGGATAGCCGGAGAGAATGAACGTATCGATACCGATATCCATGTACTCCTTGACGCGATCCGCTACCGTCTGCGGATCTCCGACGAGAGCCGTACCCGCGCCACCACGGACGAGACCCACGCCCGCCCAGAGGTTTGGACTGATCTCGAGCTTGTCGCGGCGCCCGGCATGCAGGGCGATCATCCGCTTCTGGCCCACCGAATCCATGCGCGAGAAGATCTTCTGGGCCGCCTCTATGGTGTCCTCAGTCACGTACGAGATGAGCTTGTCAGCCGCTTTCCACGCTGCCTCACTTGTCTCGCGCACGATGACGTGCAGACGAATACCGAACGTGAGCTTGCGGCCCTTGGCCTCCGCAGCAGCACGAACATGGGCGACCTTCTTCGCCACCTCAGCCGGCGGCTCGCCCCAGGTTAGATACTTGTCGACGGTGTTGGCGGCAACGTCGATACCGGCCGCAGACGAACCGCCGAAATAGAGCGGCGGCCCGCCCGGCTGCACCGGAAGGAAAAGCACGCGGCCATCCTCGACCGTGATGTGCTTGCCGGCATAGTTGACCGTCTCACCTGCGAGCAGCCGCTTGAAGATATCGAGGAACTCCTGCGTGACCTCGTAGCGCTCCGAATGACCGAGGAAGAGCCCATCGCCCTTGTTCTCGACCGGATCGCCGCCCGTCACGACGTTGATCAACACGCGTCCATTGGTGACACGGTCGAGGGTTGCGGCC
>VFQQ010004943.1_pt1 | contig 11392 bp, 19 predicted proteins | sample 3512341 | NCBI WGS metagenome assembly VFQQ01 (sample SAMN10412373, study PRJNA504923) | tailings metagenome | isolation source: Relicate 2 Philex TSF1 revegetated site | place: Philippines: Tuba, Benguet | collected 2017-08-29 | reverse complement strand
CGAGTTCCACTCCACCTGCAGAGGCGATTGTGGACATTGCCACCCTGACCGGCGCCTGCATGATTGCGCTGGGAGACGGCATGTGCGCCCTCTACTCATCCACCGACGACGTGGCCGCCGCCGTGCAGGCCGCAGCCAAGGCAGCGGGTGCGCTGAGGGGTGTGGGGCTGGGCCGCTATGTGGGTTCTCGCTGGCTGGCCAATGCCTGTTCTGCTCCGCACCTTCTTGTCTGAAATGAAGCAACCTCGCCTGCACCCTGCCTGCCCTGAAAAGCAGCCTTCCCTGCCTGCCCGCTTTGTCCGCAGGCGAGAAGGTGTGGCGCATGCCTCTGGAGGACAGCTACATGGAGCAGCTGAAGAGCCCGGTGGCGGACATGAAGAACGCGGGCGGGCGCCTGGGCGGCTCCATCACCGCGGCCCTCTTCCTCAAGGAGTTTGTCAAGACGGACAAGGTGGGTGGTGGGTGCTGCAGGCCTTGATGGGTGCTGGGATGTCTTGCTCAGCGGAGCCTTGGGGCGCGCGTTGTGGCATGTGGGTGCTGCCGCTGTGGAGGGTGCTGGTGAGCAATCACTTTTACAAGCAATTGCGTTGCGCTTACGGGCTGCTGCTGACCTGCCTGGAACTGCCACCGCGTCTCACCTGCTGCAGGTGCAGTGGAGCCACCTTGACATCGCCGGCCCGGTGTGGCGGGAGAAGGAGGGCGGCGCCACCGGCTTTGGCGCGCAGCTGCTGGCAGAGTGGGCAATTGGCCAGGGCAAGTAAGCCCGAGCGCTGTGAGCAAAGGTGGCGACGCCTGGGGTGACCAGGCACAACACCCACCGCCACGCCGTCGCAACAACCAGAGAGCGAAAATGAGCGCCACCCCGTCCGCTTCGGATTGCGCCAGCCATTTCATTGCCCCCTCTCAGTCTATGACCCTGACATCCCCTTTTCAGCATATGACAAGAGCGTGTAAACCAGCTTCTAACGAAGAGATGTGCTGCTGCATGAGGCCGGGGATCAGCCGCAGTGTTGAAGGCGGCGGCCGCCGCGCGCAGCACAGTCTTGTTGCTCAGCCGCCTTCTTATCTCGCCTTTGGTGGCCGCCAGTGGCTTCTTGGTGAGCAACTACAGTGCAGGGGGGAGGGAAGGTGCGAGTGCGGTTGGGCCGTTCGCAGCCGCACAGTCTAAACGGGGCCACCGGTGTTCTGGAGCTGGCATCCGCGGAGGCCAGTCGGTTCTTCATCGAGCGCGGGCAACCACAGTCGCCGCCGCCGCCGCCGCTGCCGCTGCCGCCACGGCAACCACCTCCCCGCTGACGCCACCTGTCGCCTCCCGCACGTGCAGTCTTCACAACCAGTACAATGTCTGAGAGCGACCCAATCACTCCCAAGACGTGCGCCGTGTGGTTCGGCTTGCTCTGCTGGATCATATTCTGCCTCACCACGGGCCAGCTGCACACTGCCTGCCGGCGCGACGGTGAGTACCCCATCTGGGTGCAGTTGATGTTTGACTTGAAGAGCAAGAGCGCCTCAAGCACTTGACTTCAAGGGCAAGAGCATGAGATAAGTCTGGGACGCAGACCGCCACCCCGTCCACATCAGCTCACAACTTAGCAGCGCCATGCCCAGCATGCCCTGCCCTCTCTGCCCGCCACGCAGAGGTCTCCACAAGTGACCGCATCAGCCTGTTCACCGCAGCTGGCATCCCCGGCCACGAGTCCTGCTCCTACACGCTGGTGAGGGCTGTTGAGCAGACTGCCAGAACAGCGCCAGCCAAGGTTGCAGGCTGCGCAGCACACAGCATCGCCGGCACCCACTTCGCTTCTTGCCTGCTTCACTGCCACCTGTCCTGCCTCGTCACCCTCACGCCTCTGCCTTCGAACAATCTCTGTGCAGGGCTGGCCGTGGCTGGTTGTATTCCTGCAGCTGGCGTCCACCGCCCTGGCTGGCTTGGCGCTGCTGCACGCCTCGCGCCTGCGTGTGGGCGCCCTGGCCTGGGTCTGCCTCTCGTCCTGCTTCATCTGGCAGCTGGCCAACACCTACCTGCAGCTGCACTACGGGGCCGAGGTGTATCCCTCCTCCCGCAGCGCAGGCGCTGCCAGCGCCGCTGTGGCAGGTGGGCAGTGCCTGCCTCAGATGTGACCTCCGCGCTTGCCTCTGTGCACGCGTTCCCCTTCCTGCCCGCTCACCAATGAGACGCTGCCCCCTGCAGGCCCGACGCTGTGCGCCTTCTCCAACTTCATCCTCATTCTCACACTGGGATGGACCGCAGCCAAGTGGTGAGTGAGGTTCAATTGGCCAAGGGCCGAAGACAAGCAGGTGCAGCCTGGTGACACCCCGTTGCACACCGCGCCTGACACGTCTTTTGCTGCTGCCCTGCAGATCCTGCCAACCTGTCGCGTGAGCACCCGCTGTATCAGAACTGAATGAGTATTTTTAAATTTTCAAGCTGCAAAGATGGCAGTGTGAACATGAGAAATGGACAGGTGGCATGCGACGGATGGCAAGTTGCCGTAGAGGGAAGAATTGGTGGAGGGGAGTGGGCAGTGCAGGAGCGGGAAGGAAAATGCCCCGTGCAGTGTCAGGCAAGGAACCAGAAGCAATAGGGCACCGCCGACAGCATGAGGGGCGGAGGCTAGTGGAGGCAGGAATCTGTGCAGGCGGCGATGGAGGGGCACAGGGCAGAAAACAATCAGAGGCAGGGACCCAAAAGACATGGTAGCAACGCTCATGCAGTGGAAAGATGTGTGTGTAGCACAAGGGTGTGCAGAGCAGTGGAGTGTTTATGACAGAATGGCTTCTTTATTCCGGCCGATGGCCGCCCACATGGCAGCTTTGTTTGATAAAGGCAGGTGCTTATTGTGAGCCAGAACGGGCTGCAGCGGCCAAGGGCAGTCGCTTGCTGCCGGCGAGGCTGCTCCTCTCCTCGCCTACTCAGCGCATCAATCCAAGCCGGCCAGCTGCACCACGCTCTTCATGAGTGCTACAGCCGCCTCGTGCTGCTTCTCCTCCGCCATGGCCGCCACCAGGCGCGCCTGCTGGGCCTGCTGCGCCCGGATGGCGGAGGCTACGCCGTCGCCGCAGGCACTGGCGCCACCTGCAGCCGCCAGCGCGCGGCCGGGGGCGGTGTGGGCTGCTAAGTATTTGCCCACCAGCTCCCCAGTCAGGCCGGCGGCGGCGCCCTCTGGCGTGGCGGAGGCGGCGATCAGCTGCTGGTACAGTGCCACGCTGTCCACAGGCAGCGCCGCCGGTGGTGCCGCCGCAGCTGCCGCCGCTGTGGGCAGCGACAGGCCACTGTTCTGGCGCAGCATCTGCATCATCAGGTCCAGCGAGGTGGCCACAGCGCAGCGGGCTGGCTTGGTACCCTCCACTGCTGGCGCCGCTGCGGGGATGGCTGGTGCTGCTGCCGCTGCCGGCGGTGGCTGGGGAGAGCGCTTGGCTGCCGCCGCTGCCTCTGCTGCTGCCTGCGCTGCACGTGCCGCCTCGGCGATGGCCGCGGCGTGCTCATCTGCTGCAATGCGCAGCTCCTCTGACTCAGTCAGCACCAGCAGCGCAGCAGCTGCCTCGGCAGCAGTGGGGGTGCTGATGGCCACCTTCTTGGCTGAGCCAGGCGGAGTGGCAGCCACTGCGCTGCGCGGCCCGCTGCGCTGCCGGCGCACAGAGGGAGGGCGGCTGCCGGGCGTGGTGCCGGCGGCAACCTTGGAGGTGGCGGCATCCTCTGCACGTGGGTTAAGGGAGGGATCGTGGTGAAGTTCAGCATTGACAGACAGAGGGGGGAGCCCAGGCACTGGCCACAAGGACAGCAGGCAGCTCAAGAGTAAAGATTGCCATACATCGGCCACGACAGAAGCATGACACGCAGCCAGGCGATTGTCCGACCCACACAGCCTATGCACTTCCCACCCACCTTCCCGCGCGCTCTGCCAGCTGTAGGTCTGCATGCTGCTGCTGTCGTCGCCGCTGCTGCTCAACGACAGCGGCGACAGCAGCCCGTCAGAGGCTGAGCGGGGGGTGGCCTGCTTCCGCCGCTTCTGTGCAGGAGTGGGGCTGGGCGTGGGGGAGGGGTTGCCACCCAGCGCTGCCGCTGCCGCTGCCACCGCGCCCGCCGGTGGTGCCGTCACTGCCGCTGCCACCGCCACGGCGCCGCCGGGCGGGCTCCGGCCAGTGTAGCGCACCGCGCAGCTGGCGGCGCAGAACTGAAGGCCGCAGGGTCCTGCCACGCGGTCTGCGCTGGCACAACCGCAGCCTGAGCAGGTCCAGGGCTCGCCTGCCGCTGCCACCTTAGACGCCTTGGTCTGCGCCTCCGCCACGACCTGTGCTGCCGCCCACATGGGGTGGTCACGGATGGTGGGCGGCAGGCGCAGCCAGCGCCGCTGCATGGACTCGGTGTCCTGCAGGGAAGGGGAAGAGAGCAGGGGGCAGCTGGCGGGTTAGTTGCATCAGGTTGGGAGGCCAACCGGGCTGGGGAGACAACTAGACAGCTGCAGCCTGCCTGCTGGACACCGCGGCGAGTACATGCTAGCCTGCACAACACACTCGCTCTCACCATTGGCAGCCGGCCCTTGATGAGCTTCACGCCGCAGCCGTTGCACAGCAGGCCCTGGGAGCGCCACTGCAAGCAGGGGCAGCGGCAGCAGGAGGGGCAGCCTCAGGCGGGAAGGAGCAATCAAGTTGCCAGGTTGAGCAGCAGATCTGGGCAGCGGCAGGCCAGATCTTGCTGTGTGAAGCATGCACCCCGATGCCCCATCCACTAGCACAGCATAGCAGTTGGTGCCAAGCCCTCCTAACTTGCCTGCGTGGTGCTCGTCACGCCGCACTCAATGCACAACCTGCCCTGCATTTTGCTGCTCTGCCGCCGCCGCCCGCCGCCGCCTGGGGACGGCAGGCTGCCTGAGGAGCCCCGTGGCGAGCGGAACACGCCCTTGGCCTGACCCACAGACACTACTATGGCGTGAGACACGTCCAACTGCGGTGGACGTGGCGGCCGCATGACGCTCGCCGCCACCGACTGCTCGCCGTCATCCGACCGCAAGCGCTTGCCGCCAGCCGCCTCCTCTGTCATCGCCACAGGCAGTGATGGCGGTTGGTCGCATCCCGTTGCGTCTGCCATGCCGCCCACTGCAGGCCCAGGTGCCGTGAAGGGCGATGCCGCAATCGTGAAGCCTGCCGAGCCGCCGCCTGCTGCAGCGCCATCGTGTGGCAGCGGCAGCGGCGGCGGCGCCAGCTCGGGGCCTGGAGCGCAGGGGCCAGGGGCGGGAATTCAGCACTTCCACCCGGCGAACAACGGGAATGGATGCTTATCTGACTTGCAACGAGGAGCAGGCGCAGGATGGAGATGCCATGGCTCTGCCAGCAGCTATTGGCCGCGAACACTGCAGATCTTCCCACCTGACGACATGTGTAGGCCTGTGGGTGCGCCTGATAGCCGCCGGCCGGGTGCCGCGAGCCTCGACCGCTCGGGCAGCGGGAGCAACCTGACACCCCTGCCAAGCCCTGCGGGCCTTCTCCTCCTCTCCCTGGGTGTGGAAACGCCAGTTGAGACGCCAGATCTGACTTGCAAGGGCCGCAAAGGGCGCACATGGCGCATGTCCGGCCGGGCCCGCTGGGGAGCGCTGGGCGCCGGCGCATTCCCAGATTGCCGGGCTTCCTGGACCTGGCGCCGCGGTGCCGATTGCCGGCTGCTCAATTGACCACTTGCACTCTTTCCACCATCTCCCCAGTCTCGCAAGCCCTCTCCAGCCCTCGGTAGGTGAGCGAGCTCGTGCCTCAGGACTGTTATTGCGGGTGTGCGCATCGATACAGCTTAGAGGTAATCATGCAACGTGAATGTAATGCGCAGGACGCCTGTGGGGAGCCTTCGTGGCGCACTCCAGGCCCACTGCTAAAACCCCAAGCCTCCCTGCACCCCTGCAGCCGCTCAGCATGTCTGACAAGGAGCAGCAGGCGCAGCTGCGCGCCGAGGTGAGCCCAGGAGCTGTAAGCACAGCCAGCCGCCGACCGCCGCCACCGCCCATCTCCCCTCCCGATTGGCACCTCGCTTCCAGACTTCCAAGCAGGCCTGACGTGGCTCTCCCTGACCCCGTCTCTGCACCGCAGGCACCGGTCTCTGCACCCAAGCTGCCGCAGCCGGTCCACGTGCCTGTGCACCAGCCGGCCCAGGCGCCTGCGCCCCGTGCCGCTTCGGACGAGCAGCCGACGTCCCCCATCGTGCAGGGGTGGGGCACCAAATGGAGCCTCAGCAATGCATGACCCCTGCTAAGCGCCGCTTAAGTTGTCGCCGTGTTGGGGTTCGACAGCCAGCGGACAGCAATCAGACCAGCCAGACGGCAAGCCGACCGGCCTTTGCATCAACCGTAGCTGCTGCCTCAGCCAGGCGTGTTCTCCTCCTGTACGCATTGTGCGCTTCATGTTTGTCCCTGCTCACCTTGGTACCCTCTCATACTAGTTCCTCGTCTAGCATCCGTTGCAACCTCTCCTTATGCTCTGCTCCAATCGCATCCCGCTGTGCATCTGTTTTACTCCTCCCCCGAGTGCATCTGTTTTACTCCTCCCCCGAGAGATGCACCTGTGTGCGGCCATTGCAGACCTGTTGCCAGCCGGGGCAGCCCAGTGGCACAGTGGATTTTCTTTGTGGCTGCTGTAAACAGCCCTCAGAATGCCTTGACATTCATGGCGGGTGCATCCGCCCTTTGTGCGGGCAGCCACGGCGCCCCTTGAATCATTGAAGCGAGGCACGGCGCCGCCGAGCTGTCGCCCCCGAATGACCAGATGACCAGCCGGCGCTCGGTGTGCCGCTGAGCCCCTTGCTTCTCAGCTTCATCTGGCCTTGCTGGGAGCACCTGCGGGTTCAAAAGCCGCGCCGGCCGGACAGCCTGCGCTGGCCGACAGCTTCTGTGTGCTCGACAGGAGAATCGGCCCGATCATCTTGTTCTGGTGCGGATGCTTTCGCCGATGCAGCGAGCAGCTTGCCTGCGCGGCACCAGGGTTTGCCAGGCCGCGCCACTCGCACCACTCCTTGCCTCGCTCACACCCACCCACCTGGATCCGTGAGGACAGTCATGCGAGCGCGTGCGGCAGGCAGGCAGAGGCGCCGGTGGCAGCAGTGACGGCGGCGCCTGCACTTCCGCCTGCCGACTGCCCGCCCTCCCCTCGCTGCCGCTGTTCAGGGCCCACTAGCAGCCATGTGGTGCCAGTGGCTGGACTTTTCCAGCGTGGCAAGCACGCTGGGCTTCTGGCAGCGCTGGCTGGTGGCCTCGCTGCAGCACAGCCCCAGGAGCGCCTGGCCCTCCATCGCTGAGCGCTTCTATCGGTGAGCAAAGAGTGGAGGCTTGGATGCTCTGCTATGGCTTGACAAGAGCTGTTCCAGAGACCATTAGCTTGCAAGGCGGTTTGATGTTGCCTGCAGTCGAGTGCCTGGCAACGGCATGTGCGGTGTGGCTGCGTCGCCCGGCTCGACCTGCCCCTGCTGTGCTCTGCCCGCTGCCTGCCCGCAGCACGGGCGATCCTCTGGCTGTGGCGCTCGCCATCTGCCTGCTGGTGGGCCTGCTCTGCCTCGTGCTGAGCATCCCCACCAACAACCACTCCTGGGTGCGCTTGCGGGCCGGCACTGACGTTCTGGCCACCTGTTTTAGTTGCTGCCTGAGCACATGCTGCCGTTGCGGTGTGGGGCAGCGCGAGCTGGCTCGGCTGCCTGGGCACCCCAGCTGTTGGTCTCACAGACCTCCGCTGGCCCGCTCTGCTGCACAGGTTGACAAGCTGTGGTCCATTGTGCCCATTTACTATACCTGGTGAGGGGATGGCAGGGCCACTAGCACAGCTGATGGTCGTTGGAGGGCATGCACGCCGTCCTGTGTTGCCCCGCCCCTCCCGACCGCCACTGTCCTCCGCCCTGCCCCAGGCACTTTGTTCTGCACGACAAGCTGCTGCACCCCGGCGTGCCGCTAAACCCGCGCCTAGTCATCATGGCAGCGCTCATCACTGTGTGGGGCAGCCGGCTGACGTACAATTTTGCACGCAAGGGCGGCTACCGGTTCGATGCGGAGGACTACAGGTGGGGGGGCTGGGGCTGGGAGCGTCAGCATGACGATGCACACACTGCAGCTGTTGTTAGCACAGTGTGGTGATGCCAGCGGGTGTGGCGGCTGCACGCCTGAGCTGCTGCCAACATGCCCTCGTTGCTTCATGGCACCCCTGCCACCCCGCCTGCCCGCCACGCAGGTGGCCCTACATTCGTGCCCGCATCCACCCCGTGCTGTTCTTTGTGTTCAACGCCACCTTTGTGGCCTTCATCCAGCACCTGGTGCTGCTGGGCCTCACCACCCCCGCCTACCTGGCCTGGCAGGTACGCTCTGCGCCTGCACTGTGCCGCTGCCATTTCCTTGCACTTGCAAGGAAGGCTCTGCCACGGGCGCTTGAGCAGCCTGGGTGGCAGCATTGCGAGAAAGCTTGCAGCAGCCTGGGTGGCAGCATTGCGAGAAAGCTTGCAGCAGGTGTAGTCTCCAATGCTGGTGGCCGCTGGCAGGTGCAGCCCACTCTCGACCTGCTGTTGCCTGCAACACACACCCTCTGCCCTGCAGAACGCGGGCACGCCGCTGAATGAGATCGACCTGGCTGCCACCGCCCTCTGCGCCTTCTTCATTGCATTCGAGGCGGTGGCGGACCAGCAGCAGTGGGCCTTCCAGGTGCGGGCAGCCATGCACGTGCAGCAGGCCCGAGTGAGGCTCCCGGTTGCACCGACCCACAGCTGCGGAGCATGCAGGCCTGCTTTGCTGTAGCCTTTTGATGCACCACTCTCAGCTGCGGCTGCTTGAGCTGCTCAGCAGATGCATGCCTTCCCTGCCCAACATCTTCCATAACCGTCCCTCCATCACCGCCACAGACCGCCAAGCACGCCAAGCTGGCGGCGCGCAAGCGGCTGAACGCGGAGCAGGCCCAGGGCTTCCTGTCCAGCGGCCTCTTCCGCTACTCGCGCCACCCCAACTTCTGGTGCGGCCGCTCCGCTTGAGGCCTGAGGGGGCTGGTGCGGCCACTCAGCCTCATGCCTGGGGGGCTGGCATGGCATGCATGGCATGGCACAGAGTGGCATGTGTAGAGATGCGGTTAGGGCGGAGTGGTTGTGTCGTGGTGCCCTTGGGTGCCATGACGGCCGCCCTGCTGGCTTTGTGAATGCTGCCCTCGCTGGCACCACCTGCTGCAGGGCGGAGCAGAGCCTGTGGTGGTCCATGTACCTGTTTGGGGTGGCCGCCTCTGGTGAGTGCCCTTCTTGAGCTGTGGCTGGCGGCTGCTGCCACATTTGGCCGGCTTTGTTGCAAGCAAACACACCTGTCTGTTCGGCTGGTGACGGCAGGCGTGATGTGCAGTTCCAGTTTTGCAATGCGACGCTCAGCTGCCCGGACAACCCTGCCGCTCTTCCCACCCTCACTCCCAACACCACCCACCCACCCACCCGCCCTCTACCAGGCCGCTGGCTCAACTGGACGATCGTGGCGCCGCTGAGCCTGAGCGCCATTTTCCAGGGCAGCACGTGGCTCACTGAGAAGATCAGCGTCTCCAAGTACCCCAAGTGAGCAGCCAGAAGCTGGGCTGCTGCGGCTGCTGCTGCTGCGGCTGTTGCTGCTGCTGCTGGGGTTGGGGGGTGCACTAGCAGATCACCACCTCGTGTCGGCATGGTCAGCCATGCGCTGCCCATCTGCTGAACCAACACTCAGCTTAACTGCCCGCTGCCCACCGCCCTTATCGCAGATACAAGATCTACAAGCGCACCACTTCCTGCTTCCTGCCGCTGCCGCCCGCCAGCGGTGTCATCTCAACCGCTAGGGAGAGCGCTGGCGCACCATCTGAGGTTGGCGCACGCACCCCCCGCACACCACGCACCGCCCCACGCAGCGGCCGCAAGACACGGTCTGCTGCCACGCCTGGCACAGCCACTGAGGAACAAGGACAGCCTGCAACCGTGACGCATGAGCAGGAGGAGCAGGCAGCCGCGGCGGCCACCACCCCCGCCACCGCCGGCAAGCAGCGGCGCGGCCGCGGGCGCCCGGCCACCCGCCCAGCAGCCGCTGAGCAGCCCCAGGACGGCTCGGACGCTGAGCCCGCTGGTTCCAAGCGGCGACCGGCTCGCTCTCCCAAGAAGACGGCCCGTGTGCTGGCGGCTGAGGAGTCGGCACCTGCCCCAACCCGCATGAGCACACGGCTGCGCTCCCGGGCAGCCTGACCGCCATCAATCACGGCCTGACCACCCACGGCCTGACCACCCACCAGCCTGTTGACTGCAGGCCACAAGCTGCTTGGCGCAGCTGTGCCGGTGACAGCTTGCGCACCGCTGCAGCCGCTGCCTGTTTGACCATCCACCCGTCTGCCTGACTGCCCCTGCTGTGACGATGCATCTTGCTGGCTAAGCGGCACAGCTGGCTGCATGCTCTTGCTTGCACATTTGCCAAGCGGTACGTCGCTGCCAGCAATTTTCCCCGCTCCCAACCGCGCATACCATGCTGGACGGACTGCCTCCCACTTGCTTTGCATCTTTGGACTCATCTGGTTTTCCTGGCTGTGCCTGGGCTCCTGCCGTAGCCTGCTGTGATCAGCCTCATGTTTACCCCGAGTCAGAGTTGGTGTGCTGGAAAGTGCAGCCCGGCTTTAGTTGCTTCAGTTCCGGAGAGAAACGGCGAGAGGCAGGAGAGAGCAAGAGACAGTGGCCCATCTTGGCTGCGCAGCCGAGCACGCCTTGCTCGGCACTCTCCTATTTATCAAACATACCTCCACCACTTGTGTTCTTGCCGTTGAAAAGATACGATGCCTGGCCCAGTGTCTTGCAATGGGAGGCAGTGTGGCCGTTGCAGGGGTGGGCGGCGGGTGGCCGGCAGCGGGCGGTGGCAACTCTGACAACGCCATACCTGTTGGTCCACATTGTGCCAGAAGCGGTCATTGTGCCCTGCCGCAAGCAGCGGGAGCGAGGCGTGCAAGCGAAAGCATCCCAATTTGTGCGATGGTATGCTCACACGCTGCCCGTCCCGACGCTGCCCAGTCTAAAGCGATCACTTTGCTCTCTCAGCCCCTTTGAAGCTGCCGTAGGTACCAGCAGCGGGCGTAACACAGCAAGCTCGTGCGGGTTTGCAGCCTGCCCACGGGCTGCGCCCCCTGATCCTGTAGACTGCTTCGCACCGACGCTCTGACAAACAGCGCCGGTTGCAGAGCGGGAGCAGACATGGGCGGTGGCGCCGTCGCCGCCGCTCCCGCTGCCGCTCGGCCAGGGCAGGTGGCGGCGTGGTGGCACTGGCTCATTGCTGCGTTGCAGTCGGAGCGCACGGCTTGGGCGATGCAGAATGCCGTCGGCACCATATTCACAGGCAAGCAAGCCGGGGCTTGCCGCTCCACGCGTGCACTGGTCTTCTGCTGCCGCCACTCCGCAGCCACC
>VFQQ010004942.1_pt1 | contig 11396 bp, 10 predicted proteins | sample 3512341 | NCBI WGS metagenome assembly VFQQ01 (sample SAMN10412373, study PRJNA504923) | tailings metagenome | isolation source: Relicate 2 Philex TSF1 revegetated site | place: Philippines: Tuba, Benguet | collected 2017-08-29 | reverse complement strand
CAGAGTGAGAGGGCTGCGTGACTGACTTGTGTACAAGGACGTACGCACACGTGAGCCTAGGCAGGGTGCGTCTAGGCCGGGTAGTACGTGAGAGAAGGGAAAGCGATGGCTGGAGGCTATCCTGTGCTAAGAGAGCAGGAAAAGAGGGGCCTGGCAGGCGTGTGGTGTATGCACAGTTTTGGGAGGGTACACACCTAGCAGAGCGGTGCACAGGGCACACAAGGGTGCAACCTAGGGCTGGGGCGAGGTGTGCGTGCGGCCAGCATACCTTGCGCGTAGTACGATGCCTCGCCAGTGCTTGTACGTGCCGGTACGTGCATTAAGGGATGGGGGGAAAGTGTTTACAGTCGCAGAGTTGCTGCGACGTACTTTTCCGTGTGCCTACATGTTCTTACAAATGAGCGATGCTGCGGGCAAGCGCGAGCCACAGTCTAGTCGCGATTACTCCACTTAACCGAACATGTGTGCACTCTTGTGTGCCGAGGTTAGATAGAACACGTAGCCAGGTATAGCTGACTCACGTAGCATGCAGGTCTTGAGCATGCACATGGGTGACAAGCATGCAGGTCCTGAGCATGCACGTAGGCAACAAGCATGTAGGTTTTATGTTAGCACTTCTTAGGCAGGTCTGTGAGCACAAACGCGTGTGGCATGTTGTAGGCATCATGCCTTGGGAGACACACTACGACTGAGAGCGACATTCATACATGCAGCTGAGCACTTTTGTGTGGTGGCAGGAGTGATACACGAGTGAGAGATGCGGCAGAGCGATGACTGACCACGACCTTGCGACTAACAAGCAGGCATTACGATAGATGAGTACTTAGCTGTCATGATAGAGTAGATAGAACTAGGCTTACAGTGTGTGTGTGTGTGTGTGTGTCACAGTAGTATCGTTCACCACCAAATCTTCGTGTTGTAGTAGGCACACTGGTATAGCATTGGGTAGAGAAGGCTATCGCGACTGTTGGTATGGGTTATCAGCTCGTCCGTACGTGTGTACTTTGCCTTGTGAATAGTGACTGATAGTGACGGAGCATTGGAACGTAACGGACTGTTGGTGGACCAGTAAACAATGGGGACTCCTCGTGGGCATTGCTATACTGCAGCAGTTGCCGCACACAGTCATACGGCAGTGCTCTTTGCTGCTCCTACAGCAGCGGCTCAATGTACGTCTCTTACTTGTGTAATCTGAGTGGAGTCCGTGCAGGGTGTTGAGCATGCAAGGGTGAGAGATAAGGTTATACTCGCCTTGCCTGTCCAGCGTCAGTAGTCTGAACTGCTGGTTGGGCTTTGTTGTGCTGATGTGCTATGTGATGTACAAACTGCCCCTTGTGTGGCTACGACTACTCAAGGTTTCGGGGTGCTTTGCCGAGGCTAGCACACATATGAAAAGCCAGTGCAGTACACAGCGCTCTCCCACATAACGGTGTAGCTTAGCTTATTGATGCCCATGGCTTCCTTTACCTGCTTGTGGCAGATTGAGCTTGTGTAGTGGCGAGTCTACAACGTATGAAAAAAGCCAGTGTCCGCAGTACAAAGCACTAACGCGTTACCGGCCAGCAGTGCGCGTTGCCTGGGTTTCGCTTAGCTTCCGTGACTTCTTCCGTTCATCTGTGACAGCTTGTGTAATGGCCCCTGGTCCGGTAGCGCAGGGTCGTGTTGCAGTACGTTTGAGTGCCCGCAGTACAAAGCGCTAACGCGTTACTGTTCAGAAGCGGTCTAGCCCTGGACTCCGCCAAGCTCTACAACTGCTACACATACACACTCCGCACACCATGACGCACTCTTTCAGGCTCGGCGATGCCATACTGAAAGTCGAAGAGGACTCAGCGTACGCACCTGACACCTGGCGCGCGGACTTGCTTCGCGCGCTGGACGGGCCGTCTCGCGCAGCGGTGGCGCGGACATGCCAGGCGGGCCTCGCCTGGCTTCTGTCTGACTCCGACGAGGCCACGCTGGCAGTGAACATCAGGGGCTCAGCGGCGGAGAGCGTGCCTCATTTGCTCTCACGCTTGCACGCGGCGAGGCGCGATCTAGGCCAGCGCCGTGGCGCGGTCACAGTCGCGCTCCAGCAGCGTGGCAAAGTAGGTGCAGACGACACCTGGTGGCAGGTGGCCATCACAGCGTTAGGATCAGAGGGTGGCAGCGGCGGGCAGGTCACGAACCTCAGCGTGCAAGTGTCCCACATTCCCCGCGCCCTGCTGTCCCTGGCCGGCACGGCGCTCCCCGGCCTGGCGAGCCTGTCCCTAGGCTGGCCCCAAGGGGACGTAGAGGTGACGTTGCCGGCCCCCTCCGCACTCCCACACCTCAAACACTTGACCATCCACCGTGCCAGTGTGCGTGACCAGGCGGGCCTCTGGGCCGCGGTCATGCAGTTCCTGCCACGGCTGCAGAGCCTCACAATCACCGAGCAGCCCGACAGCGCTGAGGACCCATCGACCGAAAAGCCTCAGTGGTCAGTCGCGCTGTTTGAGAGCGCCCCAGTCAGCCAGACACTGCAGTCCCTTGCTGTGCCTGGAGTGCTCGAGCCGTGGCTTGCGCAGGCCCTACGGCGCTGTGCGCCGCAGCTGCTCAAGCTGACGGTAGAGAGTGTCAGTGAGGACGAGCACAACGGGGAAGGGGAGCAGGGAGGTGCCGCGTGTAGCTGGACGCACCTCGTGCTGTGCAAGGATAGTTACATTTTCATGCACTCGTGGTTTCCAGTGCCAGCTGTCGGCAAACTAACCATACAGAGCAGCAAACCCGTGCATGTGCACTTTTGGCTACCTTTTGAAGAGACTGTGAGTGCACCTTGCATAGCACGACCCATACCAGAAGCGCGCAACAGAGCAAGACATACATGGCTAGTCATAATTCGCACCGTCATGTTATACATGACAAATGCTCATACCCTGCACATATCAAATCTTTCATACGTCACGTCATATGTTGTGTCTTCGTATACTTGCTGCGCTATGCTTTTTGTACAGGTGGCTTCCAAGTTGACATCAATAGAGTTTGACGGGCTAGGCAAGATCGAGCTCATGGCCAGAATGAATGACCCAAGCTCTGATCAAGTTCAGGACCTGCTCGCAGCCATACCGAATCTGCTGCCCTGGTGCGTGATGACTGCTGAGCCAAGCATGCATATGCTACACAGTGCAGTCTACACACATGTCACTCATACGGAATCAGCTGCTATGCCACATACGTATCATTTGCTATGCCAGCGCAGCACATTCTTACATATGTCAACTCAGCTACAAAGCAAGCACTTAGCCGTTGCAGCCGTGTACTGCTGTTTGTAGCCGTGTGTGTAACCGTCAGCTGCTAGGTCACAGTGTGTGTGTATGTGTGCGTGCGTGTATCCGCGTGTATGCCCAACCGCAGGCAGTCGCCCACAGCGTTGCTTGAGCTCAGTTTCTTCCGGTGGTCACCCGCCCTGCAAGCCGCCGTCAGTACAGTGTACAACGCAGGCTGGCACACGCTAGGCCTACGCCGCTTGAGTCACTTAGACCAAGAGGTCACAACACAGCCCCCTTCACCCTTCCCAAGCCTAAGAAAGGTCGAGTTCCGCGACACTATAACCGACACACACCTAACCACCGTCCTAGCCCATGTGCCAACAGTGGACATGTGCGCGGGCACCTTCGCGCTGACGGCCGCACTGCCGGCGGACGCGGCGCGGCCGTGGCGGGCGATTGAGACGCCCCAACATACAAAGATGGCTGAGTGGCTGACGCAGGCGGAGTTGCTGGGCGGGGATCCGTGCTGGCAGCATAAGGGCATCATCCTCTCACTATCTGCAGATGAGGTGCGTGGCCTACTTTCATATTCACGCATCCGCTGTTGTCGTGTAGTGCCGTGCGCCTTGTGCGCATGGGCACCCTGGGTGTGTATGTCGTGTGGTGGTTTCTAACCATGCCTGTGACTCCCTATGCATGCACAGCTTGCTTGCTCTGCCCAGTGGGGCATGCTTGTGTGAGCCATAGTCGGCTCATATGGATGGTGTGTGTGTGTGTGTGTGTGTATTTTTAGCTTACAGAGCATACATTGGTGTGTGTGTGTGTGTGGGTGTGTGTGGGTGTGTGTGTGTGCGCCTTCCTGTGTGCGCAGGTAGACGCTGGTGAGCACCATCGCCTAGCAGAGAGGCTCCGTAGCGTGCGAGTTGCCAGCATCAAAGAGTTACATCTCCACCCAGCCGCAAACACGTCCGTTCACGACGAGCCCCGTGTGTTCCGTGCGCTGCTTTTGGTGATCAAGGCGCTATCGTGCGCTGGCGAGGCGCTGATCCTTGATGGCTGGAAGGCAACACAGGAGCTTGCTGCTGAGCTTCGTGGCTTACCAACCTGGCCCAAGCTAGCGCTCTGCCTCAAGCAGCCAGAGAGCCCCCTCCCCACACACAGGCGCGCGGGCCCGCTCGTCCAATTGCTAGGCTTGATTCCCCGATCGTTTACGTATGTTAACATTGATCGTCATGCGGTGAGGAGTGAGCAGGAGTTAGAAGCGCTAGTGCTGCAGGCGCCAGCAGATCGCACAGCACAGGATCCCTTGAGTTTGGTTTTTGGTGGGTGGAGGGAAGAGTGGATGACGGACATGCGTGCCATTGTCTTGCATGCTGACACGTATCCTCATATCAGCATTGTGTACAGCTCAATCAGGCTGTGGCACTTGTACTACACGACGGGGTGATGTACGGTGCGTTAGGCATGCTGTGCTTGATATCGCAGCCGAGGGATGGACTCACCGCAGTACTGTACATCGCAGTATATGGTGATGACTTTCTGTGCATGGTCCTTGGTCCGTATATACATATAGTGAACGGCATGGCGCTGAAGGTATTCACATGACCAGACGAACACAACGCTTTCCTTTCCCCGTCACGTTCTGTACATAGCATCACATGGCCGCTGTGGGGACAAGCGTCTGCCACACGATATTCAGAGTGTGCGGGGATAGAATAGCAGTTTGTTCGTGCGCTTGTGTGCGTATTGCAGCCGCGCGCGCCTGTCGTGTGTGTGTGTGTGTGTGTCGGTGTGTATGTGTGTGTGTGCCGGTGTGTATGTGTGTGTGTGCCCTTGCCCCAACTGTACATATTGGTTTTGCTGCCATGCCTGCTCTTTCTCTTGCTCAGTTACGCTCTTCTTCCTTTAGCATCCGTTCGTAGCATTCATCAAGAGTACGATAGATGCTGTACGCAGCCAGGGAGCGTATGTATGTAGGCAATTCTGTGTTGCACGCTTTCTTATCTTATCCCTGCTGTACGCTTATATCCTGACTCTGGCTTGCTGGCTTGCTGGGTAAGCTGATTGTCTGCCTCGAGGTTTCATGCCTGTATCGCTCCGTATGCCTGTGAAACTGACCCATTTGTGACAAGTTATGACGAAATGTGGCAAATGGCCCGTTTCTGGCGTTTCTGTCGTGGCACGTTTCTGGCGTGCTGATTGTGGCGGTCATCAGGGCTGGTAACAGGCTGGCAGGCGCGGACTGTAACACCGTTGCATGTCTGGTGCGTTTACACAAAAGCAATCAGTGAAAACAGCATAGGATTAACAGGTAGTCTGAACAAGTGCCACAACAGCTCCTACAGAGCTACAAGCCAAAGTCTACCTTGCAAAGCTGCAGTCCTGGTAGCCTCATTTAATCATCCTCGCATGCGATTTCCTGCTTCACTAAGGCTACTATACTGTGATGTTACAAAGCCTCCTCAATGAAAAAGCGTAGAAAACATTCCTCCTTCTCACTATGAAGCCTGGCAAGCGTAAATTCATCCGCTATCATACTACCCCGCTATCATACTGCATTACATGCTATCAGCGCCAAGTCATGAATGTCCATGAAAGCGCACGTATCCTACTGCTCTGCATATCAGCGTCCAGCCAACCCCAGCACTGTCATATATACAAGCAGTGGTGTCGACCATACACCCTGTCGCCTGTGCAGTGGACCCTACCTAGTCCCTGCGGCATTCACTGCTGTACCGCAGGCTTCCAGCGGAAATGCAGGACTGCAGAGTGTCTCTGTCCGAGCACATGCGGATAGCAAGGGCCGCTCATGCACGTTAGCAGTGCCTGCAGCAATCACTGCTGTGGCTCAGGCTGCCAGCTCTTGAATCGCAGCACACGCACATTCATAGGACCAATAATGTTCTCTGCATTCACATCAGCCCCAACACCATGTACAAAGGGCTGAGCGCCGGCCTGTGGCTCGGCATCTGCAGCTGGGGCAACCACACGGCGGCCACGTACTGGCGCTGTAATGAGCACGCACACCACGGCGAGACACGCCACGGCGCACGCTGCCACAGCCCAAAGGGGCTGGCTGCTGACCCATGCAGCGGTAGCGGCAGCCACTTGCGTCAGGCTGCGCACAGCAAGCACGGCTGGCTGGCCCATGTGTACAGCCATAATGTCAGCTGCGTGCTCAGCGTGCTCGGCAACAGTGCCTGGCCCTGTGGGCTTCGTGCTTGCTACCACAGCAGACCTGGCACTGTCCTGGTCCATGGCCGCTGTGTCACTGGGCATACTGCTACTGTCCACTGTGCTATGAAGCCCCACGGTGCTATCAACACTTGGTGACACCTGGTCGTCGCACCCTGTCCCCTCACCCAAGCCAGCAGAGTCACCCGCACCCAGCTGACCTGCCGCCACTGGATCTGCGCGTCCCTGCCACGCGACAGCGTCAGCTGCAGCGACATGGGACTGCTCAATGACATCGAAGTCTGCCACCTTTTCTGTCGTGTCCCCAGCGCCCCGGCTGTGTGCTTCGTGCTCAGTGACGTGCCCTGTATCGTGTGCTGCGCTGTCAGACACTGTACCGGCAGTTATAACGGCGTGTGTGGGCTGGGCACAGCCAGTAAGTTGGGGTACTGGCACTGGCAGTGAGGGTGTGCTTGGCTCGCCCCACACAGCATCGCCAGTCTGGCCGGCTGCTGAGCTGGCCTCAGCCTGCACTGCCGTGGCAGCGGCCGTTGGGTCTGCTGCAGCTGTGCTATCAGCCGCGGCTGCCGCAGCCACCCCTACCGCTACCCTAGCTGCACCTGTGACCCCTGTGTGTGCGACGTCTGTGTGTAGGTCCTTAGCGTGTGTTGCTGGCAAGTGCTGGTCAACTGACAGTGACACACCCAGCAGCCGCTGCGCCACAGCCGATGGCGGCGGTGCGCAGCATGTGTGTGGGGATGCTGCGCTACGTGTGGGGCACAGAGTCTCCCATGCCTGCTTGCCGCTTCCTGTCTGTGGTGGGCAGGTGAACGGGCCCTGTAGCGGCTGTGAGGCAGGGCAGGTATGTGTTGGCCTGCGAGCGAAGACAAGCGCACGTGAGATGGGTTTATCCTAGCTATTGCATGTCTGGACGTATGCCTGGCGGCCCGCGTGCAAGTGCATTGCCACCTGCATTTATGTGCGTTACTGCAGTCTAGGCTGTATGATTGCACGCAGGGCATAGCTTCTACTCACCTGTCTGTCACATACACCAAGGGAGCCAGCACCAGCAGCACTGCCGACACAAGCGCCAAAACCCCACGTCCCACGCTCACACGTGGCCGCGCCCCGCCCTGCACACTCGCCTTGCCCACTCTAACACCATCCACAGAGACACTCCCCACACTGTGGCCACCCGACTGTGATTCAGGCTGCGAGCCAGTACTTGAACCACTGCTGGACACCAGCCGCACAGCAGCCCACGCATCGCCCTTGGTTTTGTGTGCGTCAGGCATTTCCGGCCCCGCGCCTTTGTTTGCAGGGACCTTGCTGGCGTCTGCACCGTGTGTGACTCCACGCGTGCCTGGTGCGTGCGCGCTGTCACTACCCTTGCCAGCACACCCTACCGTGTGCGTGTTGGCTGGTACGGGTGCGGGTGTGGCTTGTGTGTCTGCCCCAGCAGCACCACTGTCCCTACCAACCTGCTTACCCCTGCCCGCCGTGCCATCGCCCCCTGGTGATGCAGCATCCCGTGCGGGTGTAGGATCAGCTGCGGTGCTGCTCGTCGTGGCGTTAGTGGTGGCAAGGGCAGGGTAAGACTCTGGGTAGTATCGACTGGTGGGCGTTTCAGGCGTTTCTACACTGTCGCCATCACTGCTGCTGGCTAGGCCCGACCCTGCCCCCACCCGCAGCGTCAGCTCCACACTGAGCGTGTCCACACTGTGGGCAGGTGCAGGTGCGGCGGCCGCATTGCTAGGCTGTGCCGCGGCTGCCGGGCTGAGCCCACCAGCCACACCAGGCGCAGCGGCTACAGCTACCTTCTCTGCGGCTGCAGTGTGGGGTGTAGCTGCTTCTGTGGTCTCTGCGTGCTCTGTTGTGGCCAGCTTCTGATGGCTTGTGGTGGATGGTAGTGATGGGATGTGGGGCTGTGGCTGCACGTCTGCGAGGACCAGCAGTGGTGACGCCTGCAGTAGCGCCGTGGGCCTTGCACGGCGCGCGCCGGAGGACCCGCCGACTGACTGCAAAAGCCGCATTAGCAGCGGCGTAGCGTGCTCTGCAGGCTCGTCCTGCTGCGCAGCCTGCGTCTGGGCTGTGTATGGTGTGGTGAGCTGGCCTGTGGAGCTGTACGTGAGCAGTCGGCGCGGGCTGCTGAGCTCTGGGGAGGCTTGTGGGGCGGGTACGGTGTAGGGTGTGTGGGCTGTGTATGGGCCCTGCTCTGTGATGCAGGGCGGCTGTGTGTGGAAGCTCAGAGGTGGTGGGGTCCATCCTGCACCACAGCAGCACACCAGTGCGTACTCAGAAGGCACAGCTCCTGCGGTGTCTGCTTCAATAGCTGCGCAGAGCCCACTTGCGCGGTACCTCACCTGCGCCTGCCAGACGGGACCAAGTCGCTGTCCCTGCTGCCTGTGCTCCACTTGCACTGGCTAGGACCTGCACAAACAGTGTTCAGACACATCTTGGCAGGGGCCGCGCGCTGAGAGCGTCAAGCACAGCAGCGCGCAGACACCCCTGCGCCCACCTGTGGTGTTTGAGCTGGTCCAGGGGACACCTCATCGTCAGATGTATCGCTATCGTGCCATAGGGCCGGTGACCACGGAGTCTGCACAGGCACGCCAGAGGCAGAGGTGAGCCAAGGGCCAGAAGGTGGCACTTGCACAAATGCTTGCATGGCTGGCAATGACACTTTACCTTGGCCGCCATGGTGGCGCGTCGCTAGGCTAATTGTTGACTTGTGAGGCAGGTCAGATGGTGCGGACCTTGAAGTGGAGCGGGAAGGCGCGGCCATCCCGTTCAGGTTTGACTGAAAAGCGAATCTGTTTGACCGCCTTCATAAGCACAAATAGCTCTGCTAGGATCCTGTTTGAGCTCAGAGCGAGCTTGCCCTCAATGTGAATCAATGGCTGAGTGCAGCGCGCCCGCCTGCGCCATGTCTCCACACACCTCTGTCGTTACGAGCATAGTCTGCAGCACCTAACACCACAGGTGTCAACTACATACGCTACTGTGTCGCTTACATACCTTGACATACTCCACCTCATCATACACTAACACTCCAAGAGGAAAGCAACAGCCCTGCCAAAAGCCTACAACCGCCCGGAGCCTACAACCTGCATGTACAAAAGCACTGGTGCTAGGCAAGTACCCACTACCGCAAGGAAAGCAGCCTGCTGTGAACTGTTACGAAGCCGCATGTACCCGTCAACAAAACCAAGCCCTTAAGCTATTCCCTTAGTTATCCTCACACACTTTTGTAATGACATATATTGTCACTTTTGTCACGACATAAGGAAGCCTTTAAGAAGAGAAATCCTACATGCAATTCGCAGACTGCATACTATGACCCGCCTAATGGTAGCAGGGCCACGGCTTTGTGCCACCCTCGATGGTGACATGAGGATACGTATCGGCATGCAAGAGCATTTCCTGCATGTACGTCACCCACTTCTCTCTCTGCCCACCCACAGCAAGACACAAAGGCTGCTCTGCTGTGCGATTTGCTGGCGCCTGCAGTACCAGTGCTTCACAATCTCTCTCATCCTTCATTGAACCACGGTCCATGTACACATACGTGAATGACCGTGGAATCAACCCCAAGACCTGGGCGAGAGCCCCTGCGAGCCTGTGTGTGGGGGTGGGGATGTCTGCTGGCTGCTTGAAGCACAGACCTAGTTGCTCCCAACTTGGCAGGCAACGCAACTCAGCCACCAGTTGCTGTGTGGCCCGCCAGCCGCAGAGGACCAGCGCCCGACCCGTGCACGATAGTGCCCTCAGTACCACGAGCAGTGCGCGTAGTACACGGGGCTCATCATGCGCGAATGTGTTTTGGGCTGGGGAGATGTGCAATTCGTTGATGCTTGTAACTCGCACGCGTCGAAGCCTGTCGGCCAAGTGATGGTGCTCGCCTGCGTCCACCTGCGCATGCATACAGGCATACACACAGATCCGCAGTGCTTCGCAGAACTCGCCAACATACATAGGAATAGCCATACACACGCACTGAAGACACGTTGCGCACAGAATGCTGAGGAACATACGACAATGCAGGCTTTTCTATGTGCGCGCGCGGAATACACACACACTAAGGTGCTTATGCGCACGGGTTTGCATTGCAACAAAGCAAAGCTTGCGCGGCTAGCAAAGCAAAGAGCCCCTTCCTGCATGTTGTTCAGATCATCAAACGCCCAGAAACATACACACAGGGCACCAACGTATACAGGCATCGCCAACACACAACACACACACAATACATGACAACAGCGGACTGTGTGAGTATGAAATCAGGCCACGCACCTCATCTGCAGAGAGAGACAAGCTCGTAGTTCGAATCTTCCAGCACGGGTCCCCGCCAAGCATCTCTGCTTGCATCAGCCACTCTGCTATTGACGATAGCTGTGTTGTTTCAACTGTGTGCCACGGGCGCGGCGCGCCCGCGGGCAGCGCCGATGTCAGCGCCAACCATGACTCACAGCGCAGGTCTGCTTTTGGGATACTCACAAGCACGGCTGCGAGCATGGCGTTGGTGATGCGTTCGTGGGCTCCAAAAGTGTTGAGGGGTGGAAAGGGCGGCAGGGCTTGTACTGTGTCCGGATCACTGAAGCACACGTAGGACAGGCTCAAATTGTGCCACCCTGCGTTGTACACTGCCGAGACGCCGGCTTGCAGGTCGGGCCCCCATGTGAACCAGGCCAGTACGAGCTGCACCTCGGGCGAGAGCCTGTTGACACACACACAAACACACACACACACACACAGCGGCGACGCTCTTGATGGCTAAGCACACGCAGCACGCAGCACGCAGCACGCGCACACACGAAAGGCCGGTCTACGGTTGACCTCTTGATGGCTAAGCACACGCAATTCAGGACAAGCAAGCGCTGCGTTCGGATCTTAGAACATGGAAAGCATGTGTGTGGATTCTGGTCTGATGTGCGGCACATGTGAGGGCGCTGAAACAAACGAGCATGCATGGGCTGCTGATGTAGCAACGCAGATCTG
>VFQQ010004941.1_pt1 | contig 11396 bp, 13 predicted proteins | sample 3512341 | NCBI WGS metagenome assembly VFQQ01 (sample SAMN10412373, study PRJNA504923) | tailings metagenome | isolation source: Relicate 2 Philex TSF1 revegetated site | place: Philippines: Tuba, Benguet | collected 2017-08-29 | reverse complement strand
AGCGTATGGAGACTGCCTGTGGGAAACGCTGGGGCAACGGAAAGTACCTAACGACGGTTTCTTGCCCCATGCGGTGGTGCCTGTGGGGCTGGGCTCGGCTGGGCTGGACTCGAGTGGCTACCAGGGTGAGCAGCTTCGCAAGCAAGAGGATGCACACGCAGTGGGCGCTGCGATTACAGCAATGCACATGCAGCGTCACTCGCTCATACAGCGCTTCAGGAAGGTGAGAATATACATGCAGCTTGTCTGCCCTGTGTTCGCCCTACCCCCCTACCCCCTGCAGAGGACGAGAACGGTCAGCCGCTACAGCCATCAGACACCATCGACGGCGACGCGGCAGTAACCGCCACGACAGCTGCGGTTGGTGACCTGACGCTCACTAACGACCAGGGAACCACCACACAAGGGACCACTACACCCGCTGATGGCGCTACAGGGGCAAGCAATGGTGTGGGTGGGCAAGGTCAAGGCCATGGAGAGGGTGCGTCTACGTCTGGAGCGTCGGGGGGCTTCCCGCCTACAGACATGGACCAGCTGCTCGAGATCACACTGTTACAGGTGAGTGAGGGAGCGAGTGAGTGAGTGAGTGAGTGAGTGAGTGAAACAGCGTGCTGTTATAACAGGATTGCGGAGCGTGACATGGGAATGTAATTGTGCTTCATGACTCTGCTTTGTTTGTTACGTGACTCGCATACGCACGATCCATGTGCCTCGCTGTAGATGTATTATGAATGAAGGTGCATGCAGGCCCTGCGTCGCACCGTCAAGGACGACTCCCTTCCCATCACATCATCTGTACTCTGGGCACAGCACATGCAGCCGTGCAGGCCCCAGGGCACATCACTAGACGTGAAGAAGAGCAGACATAAGAAGCTTAGCGCGTTCTTGAAGGTGTGTGCAGCGTGCATGCATTGGCAGCTTCTACACACAGGACACATACTCACACATGTGAGCACGCGCACGTGAAGGTGTGAGCATGCATGTGCAGCCTACACGCAGCCAAAGGCCCAGCTGGCACTCCATTGTGCACACTGAGCTCACCATGGTGCGGGTAAATGAGGTCTTGTGTGCGCAGCTGACATGGCTACCTACAGCAGACGCGCTGGGGTGTGTCCTGCACTAGAGGCCGTGTCGTGCTTGTTACGGTGTGCAGGCGTACGGAGGTAAGGGGGGTTTGTTAGGCCTCAAAGAGGACAAACACTCAGGCGATCAGGTGGTTACATCTGTTAACAGACAACACGAACTATACCAGCACTTCAGGTACGGCTGAGCGCGCTGTTCGGAGCAGTGTACTTCCTTTGCATGCACACTGCACGTCTACTACTGGCTGTCCTGACCTCAGTGTCGTGGCCATGCAAGCCCTATCGTTGAGACCAGATGGCAAGGGATTATGAGAGCATGGTCGTGACTTACACCTTGTGCATGCATGGTATCATGGATTGCGTGCACGCATGGTCGCATGGAATGCATGCAACGCATGGAATGCGTGCACTGCTCACGCTTCGTGCGTGCATTGTTGCATGATACGTGTGTTTTGTGGCTTGGCCCATGCGCTGCTTCCTTTGCATGCACACTGCACTGGTTTACCCTGCATGTGAGACACATTGAGTGCCACTCATGCGTTGTATGGGCACGGTGGGGTGCATGTTGACTGACTGGACGAGTATCGCAGCGTTGTGGCTTGGCCTATGCAGGCCGTATCAATTGACCAGATGGCAAGGGATTATGCGAGCATGGTTGTGACTTAGGCCATGTGCATGCATGGTATCATGGTACCTTTGCGCTGTGGCTTGGCCCATGTAGGCCGTATCGATTGACCACATGACGGTGGATTGTGGAAGCATGGTTGTGAGTGACGCATTGTGCGCACATGCATTCATGGCACGTTTGTGCGTTGTGCCTCGGCCCATGCAGGCCGTACCGGTTAGACCAGATGGCAAGCGGGGCCGCGGGGGTAAGCGACGCGTCAGACGGGGCTTCCGGCGCAGCTGGCGGCGGCGGCGGCGCGGGCGACGCTTCAGGCAACACGCTCGTGATCGACGAGCTGTGGAGGGCAGGCAAGGAGCTGAGACCTATCTTAGAGGCTCTGGGGATACACTCAGATACGCTGTTCACTGCATCGGTGAGTGTTGGCGTACACACAGTAACACACACACATACACACACACAGGAGGATGCAAAAGGACACATCAAAGGGGGGCCTTCAATACTGCGCGCACACACACGCCCACGCGTGTGTGTGTGTGTGTGTGTGCTTGCACAAGCCTGAAACGGTGCCTGTGCTCTGCAGGAGGCTGGCGAGGTGGCGTTCGCGTACGTACAACACGCAGAGCTGACTAAGAACGCACCTGATGACAAGACGATAGTCCTGGACCCCTACCTGTGTGACGCACTGTTCAAAGGGGTGAGTGAGTGAGTGAGTGACTGAGTGAGTGAGTGAGTGAGTGAGTAGATTAGCTCCGACGTATGGTTTACACGCGCTCTCGTCTGAACTGCGCACTGTGCAAAGAGTGAGAACCTTTTTGACTGCACACCCACACACAGAAGTATGACGCAAACGCAGGCACGCACATATACAGCTTCGACACTCTCAGAACCAACAGGTGTGTCCTCGGCACTCTAGCAGAGTTTGCTTACATTTGTGCATGCTCTTTGTGTGCCACAGGTGATCAAGAAGGGTGACATGTACCCGTCACACATTCCCAAGGCGGACCTCAGAGAGCTGTTTTTAAGACGGTGTCAACACCAGACCAGGTACGTCCGACTAGCAGCCAGGCATTGTGGCGCTCACTTGCTCGCAGCATGAATCTCATGAGCAGGAGGCAAGCACAGTAGACTGAAGGTATGCGACCCCGGTGTCAGCCCGATACATACATACATACAGCAGCAGACAAGGACCAGTGGAGAATGCATGTTTGTATGTGCGTGCTGTCTGTGGGTTTGTGTGTATTTATGTGTGTGTGATTTGTGTGTGCCTGTGTGTGCCTGTGTGTGTGTATGTCTGTCTACAGGATTACACGTGGTCATGAGAGCGTGGTGAAGAAGGGCACTGCCCCGTCTGTACAGGTGTCAGTGGAGAAACGTCAGGGAAACAAGCGCGTTACCAGAGTCGTGGGCGTGGAGACATTCCTGGTACGTGTCAGTGGCATACGCACACATACATACATACGCAACCAGAGAAACAGGTGGAGACATTCCTGGTACGTGTCAGAGAGCGAGAATTGGGAGAGACACGCGCGCAGATGCACACCCTGACACACACACGTGCACCGGCTCGCAAGGCTGTCGGCTCACTGAAGGCAGGCTGAAGGACATGTCTGCGTTGATGTGCGATGTTGTGTGGTGTGGTGTCATTGGGTCTCTGTGCAGGTGTCTCCAGATGTGTTGGCCACAGAGTGTCAGAAGAAGTTCGCTGCATCGTGTACTGCTACCGAGCTGCCTGGGAAGAACCAAGGACACGAGGTGGTTGTACAGGTATGTGTGTACATGCACACACACACGCACGCCCCACGCGTGTCTGGATTGCTGCGGCGCGCACATATGTGATTTGCGTGGATGTCTTCCTTGTTTGTGTGCACGCAGGGTAATGTCATTGAGCACATGGCTTCGTTTCTACAGACACGTTTTGGGATACCCAAGAAGTACATTAGCGAAAAGAATTGATCGCACTGCCTGCATGACTCCGAGGAAGAGCGCTGAGCGCGTTGTCTTTGGATTTGTTGGTGCCTGGCTCATGCTGAAGTACGAGCGGACGAGAATGTAAGGAAGGCTCAACGCTGCATGGTCTATGGCTGGCAGTGCATTTGTCTCTGGCGAGGTTGTCGGTGCCTTGCTCATGCGAAGGGCACGCGGTAAGGCGAATTGTTTCGTGGGGTTCATGCCTGCTCGTGCTTGTAACCAGTGCCACTCTGAGGAGCGATTGCAGACCCTTACATGCTGCTTACACGGGAGACTGTGTCTTGGATCCAGACACGGACATACAGACACGGCATCTTGGCGACAAACTCGCGTGCTACAAAATCACGTAATTTAGATACAAAGACGCTACACTGCAAGGTCTGCACTACACTAATAATACACATAAGCCTGGCTATTGTGTGCTAGCTATTAGGCTATTCTGTGCTGAAAGGAAATGTCTAAACTCTGCTGCATGGCAAAGTCTGAGGCCCAGGAGCGGAGTAAACAGAGTGGCTACATGTCGGGTCTGGTACTAGTAGGCGCATGGGGCCTGGTCACTCTGACGGTGGGGTCTTCTTGGGTCTCCGTATGGGCTTGTAGATGACTGTGGTGATGTACTTTGACTTGTACCGGTGTGTGGTGCCCAGCACAAGCGCGTTGACGTTCTGCACGCATACACACACACAAGCGCACGCGCACACACACACAAAAACATTCAAAGCACTTCCTACACAGCCACGTCCCGGGCGCGCATCTCTGAGGAGACGCATAACAGGTGCACAGAACATGTGCCCGCCCAGCTTTCTTGTTTGGCAGTATCTGTTGTGTACTATGTGCCTGCAAGTTTGCCTACGCGCGCAAGACCGCTGCTGCTAGTGTAGCACGCGCTCACCTGTCCTCTCTGGCAGTACAGATGGTTTAGGATGACATGCTGGGGGCGTGGTAGCACAGCCTGTGCGTCTATGGCGGGCGGCACATTGAGCAGTGTGAGCTGCAGGTGTGGGGGTAGGACAGGGGGCTCCTTGGCGTAATCCTCAGGAGCCAGTGATGGACAGCAGTACCTACAACACACACACAGACACACACACACACACACACACGGAGAAGCTAAGGTACAATACCACAGGGCAGGGTCATTCTTAGGGGGAGGCACGCAGCACGCACACACACACACACGCGCACGCAGACACCGTGCTTTGATGAGAGGTCACCTACGTTGATGTGGGCGAAGGGGGTGGCTCAAAACCTGAGAGGCTGTCTAGGTTCTCTGGTACATACTCGTGTACCTGTGTGTATACACACCACCACACGATTACACCTTAAAGCGCCGCATATAGCCTTGTACCAGCGCTCCGCGACACCACCGCCGCGAGCATGGGCCCTGCAGGGCGCATACTGTGCTGCAAGCAAGCAACATGCCACAGCTTGCCATCAGTGCTTACCTCAATGACATTATTGACGTTGCCCATCCCATCAAACATGGCTGGTTGGTTGGGGTCGTATTTCCATTCGCCATCCACGATGAACTTGTACTGCGGTCAGCACAGTTCAGTACAAATCGAATGCATATTTTTTCCCTTATCGTCATCTCTCTTCAGCTTGGCTAGGCCCCAGCACACAAACTGGAGGCCCTGTAGATTGTGCGATACCACGGCCATCACTGAAGCTGCTGGGTGCTGGGTCTGTACGGCCCAAACAATGTGCGCACTGCGGTTGAGGTCTGCGCACTGGGCCAGGGTTACGTACCTGATACACGCCTGGTGGCAGCAGCTTGACTATGTTGAAGTCCTTGCCTGTACGCTGCAGCACTTGCCGCGTTGACCAGTTGTCAAAGGAGCCCTCAACTTCCACGTGGTTACCACCGTGACTCCCTGCACGGCCAAATCACGCACACAGGTGAAGGTATTGCCTTCCTGCGATCCCCACCGCGCGCAAGGGCAGGGCTGGCCTGGAACCTGGCTACGCGGCCTGTCCTGTTGGGCGTGCTGTGTAGCTGCCACTCACAGACGACGACAACTGGCATGAGCTTGGGCGTTGCGTAGCAGCCAGCAAGGCCGTGGAACTCTGGCTCTGTCCGCATACGGGCTGGCTCGTCTGGCTTCGCCAGGGGTGCCATCGGCACCTGCGGGCTGTACGTTAAGGGGCTGCCAGGGCTGAGAGGCGGGGAGCTGCTGGGGTAGACGCCCGGCACCCCATCGTCGTGGTCTGGGGCACCACCCTTGTTGGAGTGCGTATTGCCCTGCAAACGACAGCGCCGTAATGCCGCATCTGTTTTCCGTGCTTGTAAGGTATGGTTGCAACTCCGCGACAAGCAAAGCAGGGCCAGCGAGGTGCTCAGTGTGCGCGGTGGGCGAGGGTGATGCCAGGTGTGCAGTGGCACGTCAGCAGGTGCGTCGTCTCCAGCGTCCGCTCCGCGGGCTACTGTCATCCTTACCATATCTAGGTGTCAGTGATGGCCCTCAGCAGGTCAGTGGGCTGTCTGCCTGCAGGGTCCGCCTGTTCTACAAGGGCTACACCTGTGTGCCTGCACAGCTCCGGCTGCCTAGCTTCGCCAAGCAAGCCACACACTGCTGACGGCTCAGCAAGGGCAACACAGCGCAGATTAAGCGTCTGTAGCGGAGTCAGTTGTGCGTTGCCGACTGTCACGACACCCAAAAGCTGCAATGGCCCTTACAGCACAATGTGCGAAGCACACTAGTGGTTTAGGAGCAGTATAGACAGCACAGGGCCTATTGTCCAATGTAGCAAGGGCTTGGACCCGCACAGCCAGGCTTTCTTTCCTCGTGAGAGCCTGTGCGTTGCCGTCAGTGATACCTCCAAGCACTGCGAAGCCAACATCCCCGGGTCCGCGAACATCCGAGCCCCAAGACGGACGGCAAGATGTCACCCGAGTGCAGTCTTGCAGCTACAGGGACCGCAGCATTCATCCACGAGAGCAGTAGAATGTGCGTACGCAGTTGCGGGCGATACGCTGTAGCAAAAGTCGCACAAACCCTTCTGACTGGACTGAACCCCAGCGTTCTTCCTTCTTGCCGCTGCAGGGATTGTGAGCCTGTAGAGCTTCCTAAAGCAGAAGACCAACCAATGCAACACGCAGACATTGCGCCCTCTGCGGAGTGTGTAGAGGCTTGGCAGACCCTCCTTGCGCACCTGTCGCAGAGGCTTTCTTCAGTCTCGCACCCTGTTCCACACTTCAAGCAGCTCTTCAGCTGGTAAGGCTGCTATCTGGTTGGCGGGGAGTGGCAAGATGGCCAAAGCAGGCCCCTATGACGCGGATTGCCTGAAGCGTGTCCCGCTGTCCTGCGTGCAGGGACTGTGGTCTGGCTTGCGCACTTATGGCACTCCGGACAGCAGGTCTTCACCACTGCAACTACAGCCAGCTCAGGCAGCTCTGCCCCACGACAAGGTGCGCGGAATTCAGTCTCCTGTCCGCACACCACACAAGGCTGCATCTCTTGCTGTCAAGCACTCAGTATTTTGCCGACCTTGCCTTTACAAGGACGCCCCTGTGCTTCTTGCAGTATATGGACCATTGACCTGGCCCATCTTCTGCGTCGCTTTGGACTAGACGTGACCTTCCTGACTGTCACATTGGGACCAAACCCTGCGTACCACACAGAGAGCTTCTACCTAGCCAACATGCAGGTAAGGCATACAACAAGCCCTGCACACAGCAGCAGCACAGTCGCTTATGTCACGAACATGTTGGCAGCTTCGATGCTAACATAAATGTGCTCGCCTGGTTTTCTTATGTATCGTTTGCAGGAGGATGAGCGACGAGTGTCGGAGCTCTTCCGCAATGCCCAGTCAGCCGGCATCTGCCTGTCACAGCGAAGTGTCTGCTGGCAGGTACGCATGTTCGCTTTTGCGACCCTCACCTTGCGCTACTCACTCTCCGCTGCCTAGTCACAGCCCCCATCGCCCAGCAAACTTGCAAGGGTCTGCGCAAGAAGCGCCAGCACAACTACCCTGCGCGAATTGTAGACTATGCGCGTTTGGGATGTAACTTTGCAGGAGATTGCCAACCATCTCTTATCAGGCAGTACCCTAGCCATCGTGCTGGTGGACAGACGCAAGCTGGACCCATGGCTGGTGGCAGCCGACATGTGCCTGCCTTACGCGTTCTGTGGCATGGACCCAGGCTACACAGGGCACTACGTTCTGCTGTCCGGTTGGGACGCAGACGCAAAACAGGTTCGCAGGACACACAGCCCTTACCATGCTGCATGCTAGCACTCGTGTGCGACATCTTTGCTTACAGTCGCAGCCGTGTATAGATCTATAAGTGCCACGGGTGACTGCAGGAGTATGAGTCGAGCCTGTACGTGTGTGTGTGTGTGTGTGTGCGTGTGTGTGTGTGTGTGTGTGTGTGTGTGTGCGTGTGTGTGTGTGTGTGTGTGTGTGTGTGTGTGTGTGTGGGCAGTTTCTCGTCCATGACCCAAGCAACAGTGAGCCAGGCGTAATGCGTGTCACCCCTCAAGCCCTCGACGCAGCCCGCCTCGCCTTCGGCACAGACGAAGACCTCCTGCTCGTACGCCACCCTGTCCTCATGCACACAGCACGCGTCGTGCCTCGCGCAGCCACCACCAAAGTAGCCGCCCCACAGCCACAACCAGCCAAGCAGCCGCCCGCCAAGCAGGCCAGAACAGCCACACACAGCCACGCAAGCAGCCACCCACATCCGCAGCCCAACACAACCAACACAGAGCCATGCAGTGGCCCAAGCAGCAGCACGCAGTGTAGCAGCAGTACGCAGTGTAGTGGGCCTGCGCACATGTCAGCAGCGGGTGCGCCGTCTGTGGCGCAAGGGGCGATGCAGGGAGCAGGGGGTAGTGGCGGCTTGCAGCAGGGTGTGGTGTGGGGGCACCCATGTCCCAGGCTCACCCCTTGGGGCCCCCACCCTATGATACAGCACAGCATGGCAGCAGGGGTATCATGTCAGTGGGACGTGATCGGGGTGCCGCGGAGCACAGCGCGCGCGTCGCACGCGAGCAGCGGCCTAGTCAGCCCGCAGCAGCTGCTGCCGCCGCCGCCGCCGGAGCTTCTGCCCGGCCTTTGGTGCATATACAGGCCGGCGGGTGCGGCGCATCCGCACGCGGCGCGGAGTGCGACGCAAGGCCGAGCTTCCTCGGAGGCTCTCCAGCAGCACCCCGCGGCAGCAGCCGCCGCCAGCGTAGCCTGCCCAGCCAGAGATGCTGCTCCACGGCAGCAGTTCGCTGCAGCCGCCGTCGCTGCAGCTGTCCCTGCCGCAGAGGCTGCCGCCCCTGCAGCCGCACATGTCGGTAATGTCAGCCCCAGCCAGCCATGCCAGCTCGCGTCTACGACGCACAGTCAGCCACAGCACGCGCCACAGGCACATGCGTGCCAAGAAGCAGCGCCGAGGGCGCCCGTATGTCAGCCGCGCTCAGCGCCCATCGCAATCAATCAGCCGCAGTCCACACACACACGCAATCCCAGTAGAGGTTCAATTGAAACAGCAGCAACGACGCCCACACCAGCCACGCAAGCTGGCAGCAGCGGCGGCGGCGCTGTCGGGCCGGCCCCAGGCCAGCTGCAGGCACCCAGCAGGCCTGCAGGCGGCGCCCAGGCTCTCAGCGTCAGCGCGCCGACCGGCACGGCAGGCAAGCTCAAAGCCGACGCCGTCGCAGCCTGCGGCAAGGGCACCGCGCCGCCCGCTAGCACCACAGCGATCACGAGCGCGGCTTCGTCCAGCACGACGTGGAGCCAGTTTTGGTACTGGGCGCCTGGCTGGTACGGATTTTCAACCACCACCACCAGCAGCGCTAGCACGTCAGCTAAGGGTAGTGCTAGCGGGCCAAGCAGTGTGACTAGTGTGAGCAGTAGTGTGAGTAGTAGTGTGAGTAGTGGCAGCCAGCCTTCATCTGTGATTGATGGTGATTTAGAGGAGCCGTGTGGTGGTGTGATGCGAAGGGAGGAGTGCAGGGTGCCTGAGACAGGGGCGGTGGCATGAGGGCACTGATGGGGCATTGAGCCCCTACAACATAGTAGGCGCGTGCAGGCGAGGGGCAGAGCTCATCATACACACACACACACACACCTCAGCCCAGGCGGCTTTAGTGCCTTGTGCCTCTAACGAACATCGTGCACATAGCTGACAAGGAGACCTTCCATGGCTGCAAAGACTCAGGGTACTAACCCGCGTATGAATGTGCTCCCTATAAGGGCTTCATGCACCATTCAGACAAGGCACATGAGCGGTTATGTGGTGTCTTAGGTTATCTATTCGCAGCTGTTCGCAGCAAGGGGCTGCTAGGCTGTGTGGAAAGACTGTGGAAGGAGGTGTAAGCCACGCGGCCGGACCGGACGGTGCTTCGCTCTGTTCAGAGCACGTGTGTTGCAGTTGCTGCGTGTTCTGTCTCCTTCACGTGTGCCAACGCTGTATCATGACATGCCGCGGTCGCTGTACGCAAATGAGTGCCGTGTACATACAGCAACACAGCTGTCACTCTTTTACCATGCCCATGTGGTTTGCAGTGTCGGAGTAACAGTCAATGATCTGTCTCACACCTTCTTGTCTATTCGCTCCCAGCATACTGACAGGGCATAAAGTGAGACTGAGAACCTCATGCAGAGCACATTACCGGATGCAGCTCCGTCATGCAGGATTTGTGCACACATGCAAGCGGCTTGCAGGCTGTGTTGTCTGCATATGCTGACCATGTGTGTGTCCAGAGTAAACTGACATGCATTTCTGTCTTTCATGGAGGGCCCTTTTGTCAGGCAGCCACGGACACAGTTTCCTTGTCTGCACTTGCTCGATGAGAGCAGCCTATCCATAGCTCCATATGCAACTAATTTACGCTGGTCCTGTCTTTTGTACCTTTACTTAATCGCAAGCTTCATCATGGCTAAGAGCCGAGCCGACACCGCACGCATACGTGTGTGAAATGATGACAGCCTGTGGCAGGCATGCACACTGTGACGCTGCCAACTGACCAGTTTTGAACCCTTCATCACGTTCGCTGCACTGCACGGATGGCTGCGTGGCTGCCCGTGCCTCGCTCTGCAGTATGTGCCTCGCCTGCGCATTTGTCCCCCGGGGGCCCTTCTGGGGCCCTTCTGTGTCCCATGTATGCCTTGCGGCGATGTCTATTGTATGTGCCATCCCTGTATGTGTTTTCCGTGCGTGTGTGTCCTGTCACTATCTATGCCTGCATGCACCTACTCATGATCCGTGTTGTACGTATGTCTCTTTGTATACGTCTGTAATCACACACTGCTTCCACATGCTGATACAAGCAGGGCACGTCGCTGGCCAGCCTAACCTAAACCCTTGCCTCAGCAACAGGCATTATCTCGTACCTCGCTCGTTACAAGCCTAGTGCTATCGTATCTATCGCGTGAGCCAGTTCTGTCAGTACCTAGTCATGCACTACGGGTTCGAAACTATAAGCTGATCGCACGCACGCTCACTTTCATGTAAACTCCTGTGTTGTGCTGGCATAACAAGCCCATAGGCTGGTCAGCTCAGGTAAGCCATGCGAAGCTGCAAGACAGGCCACCACGTATCCCTCAGCGGCACTCAGTCACATGTGGCCAGGCTCAACTGTGTGCTGACGAGGCTGCGTCGGTCACGAGCACTGCATGCGCATGTCACAAGAACGGGCACGACTCCCACGCATCAAGGATGAAAAACGCGGCTGCAAAGCTGTGCTCGTTCTAGGGATCATGATGTCTCGGCAGCGTCCGGTAAACCA
>VFQQ010004940.1_pt1 | contig 11396 bp, 14 predicted proteins | sample 3512341 | NCBI WGS metagenome assembly VFQQ01 (sample SAMN10412373, study PRJNA504923) | tailings metagenome | isolation source: Relicate 2 Philex TSF1 revegetated site | place: Philippines: Tuba, Benguet | collected 2017-08-29 | reverse complement strand
CGATCAGGCGCGCACCATCCGTATCCCGGTGCACATGATCGAGACGATCAACAAGATCGTCCGCACCTCGCGCCAGATGCTGCACGAGATCGGCCGCGAGCCGACCCCGGAAGAGCTGGCCGAAAAGCTGGCCATGCCGCTGGAGAAGGTGCGCAAGGTCCTGAAGATCGCCAAGGAGCCGATCTCGCTCGAAACCCCGATCGGGGATGAGGAGGACAGCCACCTGGGCGACTTCATCGAGGACAAGAACGCCGTCCTGCCGATCGACGCCGCCATCCAGAGCAATCTGCGCGAGACGACCACCCGCGTGCTGGCTTCGCTGACGCCGCGCGAGGAGCGCGTCCTGCGCATGCGCTTCGGCATCGGCATGAACACCGACCACACCCTGGAAGAGGTCGGCCAGCAGTTCTCGGTCACCCGCGAACGGATCCGCCAGATCGAGGCCAAGGCGCTGCGGAAGCTAAAGCACCCGAGCCGGAGCCGGAAGCTGCGCAGCTTCCTGGACAGCTAGGACCAGACGGAAAGGGCGGCTCGAAGGAGCCGCCCTTCTTCGTTGCGGCGTCTAGGCCTCCAGCGTCACCGCGAACCCGCCGTAGATCATGCGTTTGCCGTCGTAGGGCGGCGCGTCCATGGTCCGCATGCGCTCGTCCTGCATGATCTTCTCCCAGGCGGCGTCGCGGACGGCCTTGTCCGGCCAGGTGATCCAGCCGATGGCGACGGTCTCGTCGGCCGTGGCCTGCACCGCGCGCTTGAAGTCGGTGACCTTGCCGTCCGGCACGTCGTCGCCCCAGGCCTCGGTGACGCTCAGCGCTCCGGCTTCCTTGAACAGGACGTCGACCTTCCGGGCATGCTCCAGATAGGCGTCCTTGTTGGCGGTCGGCACGGCGATCACAGTCATGTCGATGTAGCTCATGGTTCTCTCCCTTTCGCGGCCCCCGCCGCTGGTTGAGAGTCATGGCCTACGGAGTTATATTAGGCAAGCATGAAGTTAGAAAAAATAACTAAGAACCGTCGCTACGACGACGCCTGCGCCACGGCCCACGGTCTGGATCTGCTGGGCGAGCGCTGGGCGCTGCTGGTCGTGCGCGAGCTCATGCTGGGGCCGCGGCGGTTCGGCGACCTGCGCGCCAGCCTGCCGGGCCTCAGCGCCAACGTGCTGACCCAGCGGCTGGAGGGGCTGGAGGCCGCCGCCGTCCTTCGCCGCCGCAAGCTGCCGCCGCCGGCGTCGGTGCAGGTCTATGAACTGACGGAATGGGGGCTGGAGGCCGAGCCGATCGTCCTCAGCTTCGGCCGCTGGGCGACGCGGTCGCCGGCGCACGATCCGACCCTGCCGCTCAGCGCCGTGGCCTTGATGCTGTCGTTCCGCGCTAAGTTCGGCGACGTCGCCGGGCGCGTGCCGGACGTGGCCCTGGCCTATCGCCACGGCGACGACGCCTACACCGTCGCGGTGAAGGACGGCCGCCTCATCACCGAGCGCGGCGCGCCGGAGGCCCCGGACGCCGAGCTTGCCGGCGACCCGGCGGCGGTGGCGGGATACATCTATGCGAAGGTCCCGCTGGACCAGCTGCCGCTGGCCGTGACCGGCGACCGGGACGCCTTGGCGAGGTTCGCCGCTCCCTGGGAGATGGCGGCGAAGGCGCCCGGTTAGCGCGCCGGCTCGACCACCGCCGCCACGATCCTGCGAACGAGCGGCAGGACCAGCAGCAAGGTCGGGAAGGCCACGACCCAGGACAGCGCCCAGGCCGACATCCAGACGGCGGGGAAGTCGGGATCGAGGCCGCGGCTGCGGAGGGTGGCGATCGCCGAGACCACGAAGGTCATCAGCACCGACAGCACCAGCGGCATGACGAACCCGGCCCAGCGCGCGGGCAGGCGGCGGAAGCGGATGATCGAAGGATGGGACATTCAAGCGTCTCTCAAGAAGGGTCGTCGGCATGGCGGCATCGCCCCGGCCGAGGACCGGGCAGGATGCGTTGCCTGACGTGAGACGCTTACGACGCGACGAGGCGCGCCGGTCATCTAGCCCATCTGCGAATCTCTCGCAAGTCAGAGTCTCGGGTCTATCGGCTCGCTCTCCAGCGCCAGCACGGCGAAGACGCATTCGTGGACCTGGCGTAGCGGCCGGTTCTCCACAAAGCGCTTCAGCGCCTCATGGCCGAGGGCGAACTCGCGCAGGGCCAGGTTGCGCTTGCTGTTCAGGCTGCGCGCCCTCAGGCGGTCGAGATGTTCCGGCGCGTCGTACTCGGGACCGTAGATGATCCGCAGATACTCCGGTCCGCGCACCTTCAGCGCCGGCTGGATCAGCCCCTTGGCGCCGCGTGCGACGAAGTCCAGCGGCTTGACCACCATGCCCTCGCCGCCGGCGCCGACCAGCGCCTCCCACCAGGCGACGGCCTGGGCGCAGGAAGCCTCGTCGGCGAGATCAACCGTCCGCCAGCGCGTCGGAGCGATCACCGCCTGGCCCGCGCCGGCCAGCCGCTCGGCCATGCCCATGTGCCAGGCGTGGTCGCGGTCGAAGTGGACGGCGCCTTCGCTGGCCAGCATGTGGAACGGCGCGATGCGCAGGTCGTCGACGCCCGACACCGGCCAGACATAGGGCTCCCACGCCCGGGCGTAGCGCGCTGCGCGGCCGGCGCGGTCCTCGAACCGCGCGGCAAGCTCGCCTGTGTCCACGCCGCGGGCCTTCGTTCGAGCCAGGGCGTCGGACGCCGCCGCGAGGCCGGCCCGCGCCGACACCGCCACGGGCGCGTACTGGCTGTCGATGAGGGCGCTCGCCTTGGCTGACCAGGGCATGATCTCGGCGTCCAGCAACAGCCAGTCGGTCGTCAGTTCGTCCCACAGCCCGGCGCCGTCGACGGCCGAGCGCAACCGCGCCAGCAGAGCCTCGGTGGTTGCGGGGCCGTTGAAGAAGCTGCGCCCGGTCCGGGTCCAGATCGCGCCGCCCTCTTCGCCGGTCACGCCGAAGCGGGTCCGGGCGACCTCGGCGTCGCGGCACAGGGCGATCACCGCCCGCGAGCCCATGTGCTTCTCCTCGCATACGACCCTCGCCACGCCCTGCTTGCGGAAGTAGTCCAGGGCTTCCTCGGGCCGCTCGAGCCAGCCCTCGCGAGCGCTGGTCTCCGACGGCGACATGGTCGGCGGCAGGTAGGCCAGCCATTGCGGCGCGACGGCGAACCGGCTCATCACCTCCAACGCGGCGGCGGCGTTCTCCTCGGCCACGACCACCCGGCCGCGCAGGCTCGTGTCGATCCAGCGGCGACCGCTGACGTCCTCGATGTCCGGCAGCGTGTCGGCGACGGCCTGTGCATCGCGGCCTTGCTCCGCGCCGATCATCGGCCGCATCGGCTCGGACCAGACCTCGCGGGCCGGGACCTCGACCAGATCCATTTCCGGCCAGCGCAGGGCCGTCAGCTTGCCGCCGAACACGCAGCCGGTGTCGATGCAGAGGGTGTTGTTGACCCACTGCGCCTCGACCGTCGGGGTGTGGCCATAGATCACCGCCGTCTGGCCGCGGTAGTTCGCCGCCCAGTCGGCGCGGACGGGCAAGCCGAACTCGTCGATCTCGCCGGTCGTCTCGCCATAGAGGGCGAACTCGCGCACGGCGCCGGAGCCGCGGCCGATCATGTCCTCCTTGAGGCCCGCGTGGGCGACGCACAGCTTCCCGCCGTCCAGCCAGAGATGGCTGCGCAGACCGGCGAGGAAGTCCGGCAGCGCCTCGCGGAAGCCGCGGTCGACGGTCTCCATCTGGTCGACGGTCTGCTGCAGGCCGTGGGCGATGGTGACCTTGCGGCCCTCCAGCCAGCGGCCGAACTTGCGCTCGTGGTTGCCCTGCACGCAGTAGGCGGTCCCCGCCGCGACCATGCTCATGGCGATCCGCAGCACGTCGGGCGAGTTCGGGCCGCGATCGACCAGGTCGCCGAGGAAGATCCCCTTGCGGCCGGGCGGCGGCGTGACGGTGACCGATCGTTCTCCGCGGTCCTCGCTCCAGGCCACGGCGTAGCCCAGCTTGCCGAGCAGGTCCTCCAGCTCAGCGGCGCAGCCATGGACGTCGCCGATGATGTCGAACGGGCCGTGGTCGTCGCGCTTGTCGGTCCACAGCGGACGGCGCTCGATCGTCGTCGCGTCGATCTGCTCCACGCCGACCAGCTTGTGAACCTGCCGGAAGCCTTCGCGCGGCAGGCCGCCCTGGCCCTTGCGGACTTCCTGGGTCATGCGCTGCACGATCTGGACCCCGGACGGGCGGTTCGGCCGCGTGCTGTTGCGCGCCACGCAGACGTCGACGCCCGGATCGACGACGACGGCCACGGGCAGCGCGTGCCAGCGCCGCGCCAGGGCGATCCAGCCCTTGCGGTCGGCGGCGCGGACGTTGGTGGCGTCGATCACCGTCAGCTTGCGATGCTTGAGCCGCTTCTCGGCGATGGCGCGGACCAGATCGAAGGCGTCGCCGCTGATCGACTGGTCGGTCTCGTCGTCCGCGACCATGGCCCGGCAGGCGTCCGAGGAGATCACCTCGGTCGGCAGGAAATGGCGGGCGGCGAAGGTCGACTTGCCCGAACCGGTGGAGCCGATCAGCACCACCAGCGCGAAGTCGGGGATTTCGATCGTACTCATTGGGCGGTTCTCCGGAACACGGCCATCTGGGTCGGGGCGCCCAACGCCTCGTCCAGCTTGCCGATCGGCGATAGTTCGCTCGTGTAGCCGTGGGTCTCGCCCACGCGGTCGGCCCAGGCGCGGAACTGCGCTCGACTCCATTCGAAGCGGTGGTCCGGATGCCGGAAGGCTCCAGGCGTCAGGTTCGGGAACAGGGGATTGTAGTCGACGTTCGGCGTGGTCACGACGACGGTCTCCGGCCGCGCGACGCCGAACACCACCTGCTCCAGCGCGGGCAGGCGGTCTTCGTCCAGGTGCTCGATCACCTCGACCAGGGCGGCGGCGTCGACGCCTTCCCAGCGCCGGTCGCGATAGGTCACCGAGCCGTGCAGCAGCGTCACCCGGCCTTCGGGCGGGCCGCCGGCCTGATGCAGCTTCAGGCGCTTTGTCGCCCACTCCAGTTCGCGCGCGGCCGGGTCCACGCCGACCAGACGTTCGACCCATCGCTCACGGACCAGCTTCTGCAGCAGCTTCCCCTCGCCGCAGCCGAGGTCGGCGATGCTCTTGGCGCCCGACGCGCGCAAGGCCTCGACGACGGCGAGCATGCGCTCGTCGTTCAGACGCATCGGCGCTTCCAGCGCGTCCTCGCCGGCGCCGCGTCGGGCGGTCGGTTCGACGGCCTGCTCCTCGACGGTCTCGGGCGCCAGCCGCGCCAGGGCCTCGCGGGCCAGGGCCTTGCGGTGGATCAGGTAGCGGCGGACGATCAGATCCTTGGCGGGGTGGTCTTCCAGCCAGCCTTCGCCACGTCGCAGCAGTTTGGCGACTTCGTCCTCTCCGACCCAATAGTGCTTGTCGTCGTCCAGCACCGGGACCAGCACATAGAGGTGGTTCAGCAGCGCGCTCAGCCGGGCCGTCCCGGCGAGCCGCAGGGTGACATAGTGGGAAGCGCGGCCAGCCTGCGCGCCGACGCCTTCGATCATCTCGACCGTCACTGTCCAGCCGAGCGGCTCGAACAATGCGCGGACCAGCGCCTCGCCGCCGCGGGCGGGCAGGGGCGTGACCACGGCCTCCAGCGGGATGTCCGTCTCGGCCAGCGCCTGGCGGTCGCGGGAGGCGCCGCTCATCGCCGTGCGCAGGGCCCGGGTCAGCGCGACCGAGAGGAAGGACGAAGCCGCGTAGGGCCGGTCGTTCACGTACTGGTCGAGCAGGCCTTCGCCCCGGCCCTTGCCGCGCACGAGGCCGATCGGGTCGACATCGAGCACCAGAGCCGCCTCGCAGCGGGCCTCGTTGGCTTCCGGATAGAAGACCAGCGCCTTGCCGAAGGGCAGCTCGGTTTCGTGCAGCCGGTCGGGATGCTTGTGCAGCAGATAGCCCAGATCGGTGGCCGGGCGGTGGGTGGTGGCGACGGACAGGTACATGGCTTGGCGGCTTCGGTTCCAGGGATCGGGATGGCCGGTCGGCGAGGGGTAGAAACGACGAACCCCTCCAGGCCGGGCCGGGAGGGGTTCGTCGTCAGGTCGGACGGATCGGGCGGATCCTTCAGCCTGGGAGGCCCTCCATGCGCGCGCGTTCGCACCCGGCTTTGAAGCCTGGGCGGTTCGAGACGCGCAGAGGGTTGGTCGAGATCGTCATCGACCTGGGCGATAGCACGGGTCTGCGACAGCCGGCAACGGCCTCCCCAGGCATTTCACTTTAGAATTTGCTTCACTTTCTCCTTGACGCTCGCGGCGCTGCTTCATACTTAAGCACATGCTTCAGCAATCGCCCGCCCTCGATCACGTCTTCCACGCTCTTTCCGATCCCGCTCGCCGCGGGATGCTGGAGCGGCTGAGCCGTGGGCCCGCCTCGGTCAGCCAGCTGGCCGAGCCTCTGCCCATGAGCCTGTCGGCGGTCGTCCAGCACCTGTCCGTGCTCGAGGGCGCAGGACTGGTGAAGACGGAGAAGGTCGGGCGGGTGCGGACCTGCACGCTCGACACCTCGGTCCTGACCCAGGCCGAGAAGTGGATCAATGACCGGCGGACCTTCTGGGAAGGCCGTCTCGACGCCCTCGGCCTGTTCCTGGCCGAGACCAAGCCCGCCGACGAGGCCTGACCTTCATGACCGAACCGACCGCGATCCACGCGACCCTGACGCTCGACCGGCTCTACGACGCCGCGCCGGGGCGGGTGTTCGCCGCCTGGGCCGACCCCGACGCCCGCGCCCGTTGGGGGGCGCCGACGCCGCGCCACGAGATCGTCTTCCTGGAGTCCGACTTCCGCGTCGGCGGGCGGGATTTCAGCTGCTGCGGTCTCGTCGGAGACCCGTCGATCGCCGTCGAAGCCCGCTACGAGGACATCGTCGAGGGGCGGCGGATCGTCTTCACCGAGACCGTCATCCACCAGAGCGTGCGGCTGTCGGTGTCGCTGGTCACCGTCCTGCTGCAGGCGGAGGGCCTGGCCACGCGGCTGACGCTGACCTGCCAGATCACGGCCCTGGACGGCTCCGACATGGCCGCCGGCGCCCGCAGCGGCTGGACCGCGGCCCTCGGCAACCTCGCCGTCGAACTGACGCGCGAAGCCGCCTGACGAAAGGAGGTTCCGATGACCACGCCATCCGTCACCCACGCCACCTTCCATATCGAGAGAGTGTTCGACTGCACTCCCGCCCGGCTGTGGCGGGCCTTCGCCGATCCGGAGCAGAAGGCCCGCTGGTCCTGCCACGACACCTGGCGGATGAAGGAGATGACCTTCGCCGTCGGCGGGCGGGAGGTCGCCGGCGGATCCAGCGCCGGCGGCCCCTACTGGGAGTTCGACGGGACCTATCTCGACATCGTCGACCAGGAGCGGTTCATCGTCGCCTACAGCATGAGCCGCGACGGCCTGCGGGTGTCGGCCTCGATCATCACCTGGGAGGTCGCCGCCGATCCCGGCGGGACCCGCCTGACGTTCACCGACCAGGGCGCCTATCTCGACGGCCATGAAGACCCGGCCGTCCGCGAGGCGGGCTCCGGCGTCGGCCTCGACAACCTCGCCGCCTTCCTCGCCGCCGAGCGCGACGCGGCCTGACCCTCATATCCTACGGAGAGTTCCGATGACCGGTTCTGTGACCCACGCCACCATCTGTCTCGATCGCGTCTACGACGCCCTTCCTGCCCGTGTGTACACGGCCTTCACCGACCCAGAGGCGCGCAAGCGCTGGTTCTTCCAGGCCGACGCCTGGTCCCTGCACCGCCACAGCGGCGGCGAGACCGCGGTCGGGGCGGCGGAATCGAGCGCCTTCTCGCCGCCGGGCGCTGACGTGGTGATCACCAACGACAGCATCTACCTGGACGTCGTGCCGAACGAACGGCTGGTCTTCGCCTACCAGATGACCATCGCCGGCAAGCCGATCAGCGCCTCCCTGGCCACCGCCGAGTTCAAGCCCGAGGGCAAGGGCACGCGCCTGGTCTTCACCGAACAGGGCGCCTATTTCGATGATCCGGGCCAGGTCGCCAGCCGCGAGGAGGGTACGCGCGAGCTTCTCGAAGCCCTGGCCGCGGAGCTGGAGGGGCGGGTGCGGATCCGCGTTCCGCACGGTGATCACATCGAATCGTACGAGCAGCCCGCCTGACGCCGGCAGGGCTTTCGCGAGCGATGAGAGCGCCCCGGGAGCCGACCTAGGCCAGCATGTCCAGCAGCGTCCCCGTCATCTTGTCGGCTGTACGGATGACGGCGGCGTTGGCCTTGAAGTCCTGCTGGGCCTGGATGCGCGCGACCGTTTCCTTCTCGAGATTGTCGAGCGGCGCGGCGGCGGTCCGGCGGGCGCTGGCGTCGAACCGGCTGGCGGCGTCGAGCAGGCCGGATGCGGCGATCGGCAGGGCTTGCATGGGCTTCTCCCTCGACAAGTCCCGCCCAATCTAGCCGCGGCGACCTTAACGGCGCGCGTAGGAACGTGATGAACGCGGCTTTACGCCGCCGCGTTCTTCCGCAGCCAGTCGGCGGCCTCGTCCGAGGCGGCGTGCACATGGCCGCCGTCGATGCCCAGCCGCAGCTCGCAGGCGGGCTTCAGGGGCGCGGGGAGGGTTTCGTAGAGCTGACGGGCGGCGCGAGGATCGGTCAGATCGAAGACCCAAGCGCCCATGAAGCGACGTTCGGTAAAGGCGGAAGCCATGACTGCACTCTCTTTCTACGGAGCAGTCTGCATGGTGAAGATGAACCGAACCTGAGCGGCGTTCGACGGGCTGGCGCGGGTCGCGGCGGGGCGGCTAGTGTCGCCGTCCAATCACGCTCAGGAGCCCCGCCATGTCCGTCGACCTGTTTTCCCTCAAGGGGCGCACCGCCCTGATCACCGGCGGTTCGCGCGGGATCGGCAAGATGATCGCGGCCGGTTTCATCGCCGCCGGGGCCAAGGTCTACATCTCCTCACGCAAGGCGGCGGCCTGCGACGCGGCCGCGGCGGAGCTGTCGGCCGGCGGCGGCGTGTGCGTCTCGCTGCCCCAGGACGTGTCGACCGTGGAGGGCTGCCGCGCCCTGGCCGAGGCCTACGGCCAGCATGAGGACCGGCTCGACATCCTGGTCAACAACGCCGGAGCGGCCTGGCTGGCGGAGTTCGACGCCTTTCCGGAAAACGGCTGGGACAAGGTCGTCGACCTGAACCTGAAGTCGCCCTTCTTCCTGACCCAAGCGCTGGCGCCGGCCCTGCGCGCCTCGGCCTCGGCGGAGCGCCCGGCCAAGGTCATCAACATCGCCTCGATCGACGGCATCCGCCCCAATCCGCAGGAGACCTACAGCTACCAGGCCAGCAAGGCCGGGCTGATCCACCTGACCCGGCGGATGGCGGCGCAGCTGATCGGCGACAACATCGCGGTCACCGCGATCGCGCCGGGCGCCTTCGCCTCGGACATGAACACCACCGCCCGCGACCAGGCCGAGGCGGTGGCCGCCCGCATTCCCGCCAGGCGCATCGGCAGCGACGAGGACATGCAGGGCGTCGCCATCTACCTGGCCTCGCGGGCCGGCGACTACGCGGTCGGGATCACGATCGCCGTCGACGGCGGCGTGGCCTACGCCAGCCTGGGGATCTGACGGATCAGTCCAGGACGGCCAGGCCGGGACCAGCCCGGCTGGTCGCGCCGTTGTCGACGCGGCCGTCGCCGGTCCAGCCGCCTTCCTGCCAGCAGACGTAGAGGCCGTCGTCCTCGTCGTTGCCGCGATGGACGCAGCAAAGCCTTTGCGAGAACAGAACCGTGCAGGGGATGCCGTCGGTCTGGTTGCCTTGGGAAAACTGCTGATCCTCGGTCCAGCCCGTGCCGCTGTACGAGCACCACCACATCGACTGGTCGCCGCCGCCGCCCCGGTGGATGAAGTAGAGATAGCCCTGATAGCTGACCAGCCAACCGCCGCCCAGGCAGCGGTTGCCCTGCTCGAACGGCTGGTCCTCGGCCCAGTTCTGCCCGTCGAAGGCGGTCCACCACAGGCTGTCGTCGTCCCATTGGCCGGAATGGACGCAGACCAGCTGGCCGTTGTGAACGGCCAGAGCCGGGGTGCTGCCGCACTGATTGCCCTGGTTGAACTCGTTGTCGCCGCTCCACGCGCCGACCGCGGGATCGTAGGTGCACCAGTAGAGGTTGTTGTCGCCGTCGCCGCCCTTGTGGACGCAGAACAGCTTGCCGTCGTAGAGGGCGACCGCCGGGCCGGCGTTGGTCTGGTTGCCGTTGAACGACTGGCTGGGCGCCCAGCTCTGGTTGGCCGGATCGTAGGCGCACCACCAGAGGTCCTGGTTGTCGCTGCCGGTGAACACGCACCAGACCTTGCCCCAGGCGGTGACCAGCGCCGGCGCCGCGCCGCTGTGCGCGCCGTTCGGGAGGGCCGAGGCTCCGGTCCAGTCGCCGCCGTCGGGCAGGAACATCTGGTACAGGGTGGCGTCGCCGCCGCCGCCCGGAAACACCGCCATCAGCGTCTGGCCCATCGTCGCCTCCCTTCGAGAGGGCGCGAGCGTGCGCCTCGCTCAATTCCCGGTCGAGCACCATTTGGGACTTGCGGAACCTGGTCCAGGCGAAACGCGGCTAGCTCGCGCCGCGTCGTCGGGTGATGAAGTACAGCGCCAGGCCGACGGCCGCGCCGACCACGGCGCCGGCGATTCCGCCCGCGATCCAGTCGTGCTTGAGCGTGACCAGCGCCGCCGTCACCGCGGCGGCGATGGCGCCGGCCAGAACATCTACCCGCATGGGTCCCTCCCGCTGAGATCTCCGGAACGCTCGCAACGACCGAGACGGACGCCAAGGGCGGCGCGGCCGCTGTGCGACGAACGGCGCCGAATTCCGGACGAGCGGTCCGGTTTGCGCTAGCCTTCGCTCGGGGAGGCCGAACCGAATGGCCGGTTTCGGAGCGATATCCAGAGGGGCGCTGACGGCCGGGATCACCGCGGGCGTCTGGGCGGCATACTATGCCTCGCGTCTGGCGGGGGCGCTGTTCGACTTCGGCGCGACACGGGCGACGGCCTGTCTCGCAACGGCGCTGGCGGTCGCCTGTCTGTTCGCGGCCGCGATCTGTCTGGGCCTGGACCGGCTGATGACGCGACTGGCCGGACGATCCCTGGCGGTGCGCCTGACCCTGGCGATCGTGCTGACCAACCTGGCCGCCATCGCCTGGACGGTCGCCAACCGGCTGCTCCTGTATCCGGCCGCGGAGGGGGCATTCTCGGCGCTGGGGCTCGTCGACGGCTCGTTCGCCGCCGGGGCGATGAAGGTCCATGAGTCCACCTTCGTGGTCTGGCTGGTCTTCCTGGCCTGGGCGGGCTTGCGGCTGGCCCTCGACGGCCGGACGACGCCGGCGCGGCCGGCCTACGAC
>VFQQ010004939.1_pt1 | contig 11397 bp, 8 predicted proteins | sample 3512341 | NCBI WGS metagenome assembly VFQQ01 (sample SAMN10412373, study PRJNA504923) | tailings metagenome | isolation source: Relicate 2 Philex TSF1 revegetated site | place: Philippines: Tuba, Benguet | collected 2017-08-29 | reverse complement strand
CGCGCGCTACCTCGTGAAGCGCGCCACGCCGCTGGTCAAGCTGCACTGAGCGCGCGGGTTCAACACCGTCGGTTGTTCCGAGTTTCGCGCGACAAAGACTGTATAAATACACAGTTTTCAAGCCGTCCAGCGATAGCACCTGGAACAAAGCACATATGAACCGGCCCAGACACACCGTCCCGCCCGTTCTCCAACGAACACGATGTGTCACGCAGGAACGGCCGCACAACGTTGGTCGATGTATCAAGAGCAGCCTCAACAGGGGAAGTAATGGCGCATTTCGAATACAAGACGTGGTCCGTAAGCAGGCGCGACAAGCAGCCTCTTCTTGATTTCATCTGCCAAGGCCTGGTGGAAGGCGGGTGTCGCATCCTTCAGCACTCGGATGCCTCTCATGCGCCGTTCTACATCTCTTTCGAGACCGCTTCCGGCGAGCGGCATGGCGTGCTGGCCTATGCCTTCTTTGCCAACTCACGCTTGACGACAAATCGCCCACCGGATGAGCACCGATTTCAGATCAAGTACGGGAGCGACAAAGCGGCACTCCTGCCCGTGGAACAGGACCCCGCCGGCATCGTTACCACGATCTTCGTCGGCATAGACCCCGAAGTCGGAATCATGGTTGGAGCGGACCCTGTTCTCCATGACAACACCCGGACCTTCATCAGCCTTGAATTCAAGCGCGCGCACGTAAATGCCGTCCTCGCCGATGGTTGGCACGCGTGGGAGCGAGACAGCCGGACGCGCGAGAACGTGCCGGTCGAGGTGTTGGTGGGAGTCACCCGCAGTCGCGTACTGGACCTCGTGAGATTCGAACGTCTCGCGTTGGGGCTTGATGCGGGTCACCGCCAACTGCTTGCCGAGCGCACACTTGGAGGGCCCATGGTGGCGGTAACAGGAACTCGACACGCGCTCTCAAGGGAGTTGTCGCTCGAGTCCGACGCAATCCTCGACCTCATCCAGAGCGCCAGGCGCTTGAAGATGGCTGTCAGGGGGTGGGTGGCAGAGACACACCTTGAGAAGTATCTAGAGGGAATACCGGGCGTTCAACACTGCCGCCGACTTGAGGGCGAGGGGATGCCAGACATCGAACTTCGATTCAACGGCAGTCAACCCATCCTGATCGAATGCAAGAACGTTCTGCGTTTGCCTGCGAGGGACGGCAGCCCCCGCGTGGACTTTCAGCGCACCCGCGCGTCGCTGGGTGATCGCTGCTCTCGCTACTACCGCCCCGACGATTTCCATGTGCTTGCCGCCTGTCTTCATGCGGTGACAGAAAATTGGGAGTACCGTTTCATGCCGACCAGCGCACTCCCGCCACATCCCACGTGTGGCGGACGCATTCAAAGCAACCTGCAGGTTCGCGATTGGTTCAACAATCCGGTCGACGTTTTTGCTGCACTATCGACGAACACATGAACAAGCAGCTTTCTGTCCTGAGCCTCTTCACGGGTGTAGGCGGTCTCGACTATGGATTTGAAGCGGCAGGCTTCGATACAAGAGTGGCCGTCGAATGGGATGGGCAATGTTGTGAAAGCCTTCGAGCCAGTCGGCCATGGCCTGTCGTCGAGGGTGACCTCCTCGCGACCCCCACCAGAGCCATTTTGAAGGCCGGGGGCCTGCGGGCTGGCTGCGTCGATATGTTGATCGGCGGTCCCCCGTGCCAGCCCTTCTCGAAGAGCGGCTGGTGGAAGTCTGGCGACAGCTTGAGATTGGACGACCCTCGGGCAGGCACGTTATCGGGATACTTGCGCGTGCTTGAAGAGGCACGCCCCAAGGCATTCCTTTTGGAGAATGTCGAAGGGCTTGCGTTCGGTGGTAAGGACGAGGGCTTGCGACTTCTCCTCGGCGCTGTCGAGCGGATCAATAGCATCGCAGACACAAACTATCGCCCCGTGGTCGTCACGCTCAATGCGGCGGACCATGGTGTGCCGCAAACGCGCACACGGGTATTTGTGATCGCCGCGCGCGATGGCCGCATATTCAGTGCCCCGTCCCAAAGCCATAGCGATCCCGACGATCCCGTTGAAGGAACACTGCCCTGGACTACGGCATGGGATGCCATCGGCGGACTCGCCATGCCGAAGCACGAGTCACTCGCGCTGACGGGGAAATGGGCCGATCTTCTCCCGTCCATCCCCGAAGGAATGAACTACCTTTGGCACACGGACCGGATGGGCGGAGCGCCTTTGTTCGGATGGCGCCGCAGGTACTGGAACTTCCTCCTCAAGCTCGCCAAGAATCGCCCCGCGTGGACCATTCAGGCTCAGCCGGGCCCCGCAACCGGCCCCTTCCATTGGGACAACCGCAGGCTTAGTTCGATAGAGCTGGCCGGCCTGCAGACGTTTCCGAGCGACGTGAAAGTTACGGGGAGTCGGGTTGAGGTGCAGAAGCAGATCGGCAATGCCGTGCCGAGTCTTCTGGCAGAAGTGCTGGCACGTGCGATTCGACAGCAGTTCTTCGATGAGGCACCCGCCACAAAACAGCCCGTGCTGTCGGTTCGTCGAAAACGCACCTGCCCCCCGCCCGAGCAGATCAGGTCGGTTCCAACCAAGTACATGGACTTGGCAGGCGATCATCTGCCTCACCCCGGAACGGGACAAGGCTACCTCTACGCGGCGACAGAGGACAAGTTGGTCGCCGCGTAAACGACCGGCCGGTGCAGTCTTTCGCGCGTTACCGCTGAAGCCTCACTGGCGCTGAACGCTCCAGATGGTTGCGCACGCGCGACCAGTGCATCAAGCCCTCGGGCACGGCTTCGCGTTCGAACACCGCGGTGTGCGATTCGCCGGCCGCGTCGAGCCGCGCCACCGCCCAGGCCAGCAGCGCCAGCGCCAGGCCGTGCAGCAGGTCGTCAGCGGTCTCGAGCACGAAGGCGCTGTCTTTCGCGGCGCGTGCCACCCAGGCAGGCAGCACCGCGCGCGCCTCGCCGAACAGGGCCCGCAGGCCGGGCGCCTCGCCCAGTTCGCGCTGCAGGCCATCGAGCAGCTCGGCCGCCGCCACACCGCCGTCGGCCAGCAGCTTGCGTTGTGCAAGGTCGATCGCCTGGATCTGGTTCGTGCCTTCGTAAATCATCGCGATGCGCGCGTCGCGCACGGTCTGTTCGATGCCGTATTCGTGCACGTAGCCGTAGCCGCCCCACACGCCCAGCGCCTCGGCCGGGCCATGGAAGCCGTGGTGCGTGCAGAAGGCCTTGACGATCGGCGTGAGCAGGGCGGCGAAGCGCTTCTCGCGCGCACGCACCGCCTCTTCGCGGTGGTGCTCGGCCAGATCGAGCGCGAGCGCAGCGCGGTAGGCCAGCACGCGCTGGGCTTCGGTATAGGTGCGCAGGCGTTGCAGCGTGCGGCGCACCGCGCGGTGTTGCGCAATGGGCCTGCCCATCTGCACGCGCTCGTCGGCGTAGCGCTGCGCGTTCTGCGCGGCCATCTCCTGGTGGCCCAGGCCCTGCAGGCCCACGTGCAGGCGCGCGGAATTCATCATCAGGAACATCGCCGCGAGGCCGCGGTGCGGTTCGCCCACCAGCCAGCCGGTGGCGCCTTCGTAGCGCATGGCGCAGGTGGCGCTGGCCTTGATGCCCATCTTCTTCTCGATGCCGTCGCAGAACAGGGCGTTGCGCGAACCATCGGGCAGCCGCTTGGGCACCAAAGCGAGCGACAGGCCTTTGGTGCCGGGCGGCGCATCGGGCAATCGGCACAGCACCAGGTGCACGATGTTGTCGGTCAGGTCGTGCTCGCCGCCGCTGATGAAGATCTTGTTGCCGCTCACGCGCAGGCTGCCGCCGGCCTGCGGCTCGGCGCGCGTGCGCAACTGGCCCAGGTCGCTGCCGGCCTGCGGTTCGGTGAGCGCCATGGCGGCCAGCCATTCGCCGCTGGCGAGCTTGTGCAGGTAGCGGGCCTTCAGTTCGTCGCTGCCGTGGTGCTTGAGCGTTTCGTAGGCGCCGTGCAGCAGGTCCGGGTACATGTTCCAGCCGTGGTTGCAGGCGTCGAGCATCTCGCGCATGGCCGCGTCCAGCAACAACGGCAGGCCCTGGCCGCCCCAGGCCGGGTCGCAGGGCAGGGCGGGCCAACCACCTTGCACGAAGGCCTGATAGGCAGCGGGAAAGCCCGGTGGCGTGGTCACCGACCCATCGGCATGGCGCGTGCAGCCGGCCAGATCGCCCGGGCCGTTGAGCGGTTGCAGCACCTCGCTCGCGAAGCGCGCGGCCTCTTGCAGCACGGCGTCCGCGGTGTCGATGTCGAGCTCGGCGAAGGGGGGGCATTCGGCCCACAGCCCGGGCGCGCCCAGCACGTCGTCGATCACCCGCCGCATCGAGGCGAGCGGCGCCTCGTAGTGAAAGCTCATCCCTTTTTTGCGCCGAGGTAGGTTTCGATCACGCGCGGGTCGTTCGCCAGTTGTGACGCTTCCCCCGAGAGCACCATGTCGCCGGTTTCAAGCACGTGGCCTTCGTCGGCCACCTGCAGCGCGGCGCGCGCGTTCTGCTCCACCAGCAGGATGCTCACGCCGCGATCGCGCAGCGTTTCGATGATGCGGAAGATGTCGCGCACGATCAGCGGGGCCAGGCCCAGACTGGGCTCGTCGAGCATCAGCAGCTTCGGCTGGCCCATGAGCGCGCGGCCGATGGCGAGCATCTGGCGCTCGCCGCCCGACAGCGTGCCCGCGGCTTGTCCGCGGCGCTCTTTCAGGCGCGGGAACAGCTCGAAGACCTGCTCCAGGCCATCGCGCCAGCGCGGCGCGCGCTGCTTCATGGGGCGCCAGCCACCCAGCACCAGGTTGTCTTCCACCGTCATGCTGCCGAACAGCTCGCGCTTCTCGGGCACCAGCGCCAGGCCCGTCATCACGCGCTCTTCAAGCGTGAGTCGCGCCACGTCTTCGCCGTTGAAGCGCAGGCCACCGCGCAACGGCAACAGCCCCATGAGGGCATTGAGCAGGGTGGACTTGCCCGCACCGTTGGGGCCGATGACGGTGACCACCTGGCCGGCGCGCACGGTCAGCGTGATGCCGCGCAGCACCTCGGCCTTGCCGTAGCCGGCGTGCAGGTCGTTCACTTCGAGAAGGACGTCGCTCATGTCAATGCTCCGTGCCGAGGTAGGCGGCCCGGACTTTCTCGCTGGCCTGGATTTCCGCCGGCGTGCCTTCGAGCAGCGGCGTGCCGAACTCCATCACCAGGATGCGGTCGGTCAGGTTCATCACGAAGTCCATGTCGTGCTCCACCAGCAGCAGGCTCAGGCCCTCGGCCTTGAGCTGGCGCAGCACCTCGGCCAGCGCCTGCTTCTCGCGGTGGCGCAGGCCGGCCGCGGGTTCGTCGAGCAGCAGCAGGGCCGGGTCGCTGGCCAGGGCGCGCGCGATCTCCACCAGCCGCTGCTGGCCGAGCGCGAGGTTGCCCGCGAGTTCGTGAATGTGTTCCCCCAGGCCCACGCGGCGCAGCTGGCGCTCGGCCTCGGCCAGGGCGCGCGCTTCTTCGGCGCGGTCCAGCCGCAGCATGGCGGCCAGCGTGCTACTGCGCGTGCGCAGGTAGGTGCCCAGCGCCACGTTTTCAAGCACGGTCATGTCGGGCACCAGTTTGACGTGCTGGAACGTGCGCGAGAGGCCGCGGCGTGCGATCTCGCGCGAGCCCTTGCCGTCCACGCGCTCGCCGCGCAGCCAGACCTCGCCGCCCGACAGCGGCAGCAGGCCCGAGATGAGGTTGAAGGTGGTGGACTTGCCCGCGCCGTTGGGGCCGATGAGGCCGAAGATCTCGCCTGAGCGGATCGTGAAGCCCACGTCGTTGACGGCAACCAGGCCGCCGAAGGTGCGGCGCGCGCGCTTCACATCGAGCAGCACGCTGCCGCTGGCCGGCTTGTCGCGCGCGGGCAGGGGCTCGGCCTTCGCGGTATCGACCCGCGCCCCGCGGCGCGCAGGCAGCAGGCGCTCGATCGAGGGCCACAGGCCGTCGGGCGCGAACTTGAGCACCAGCACCAGCACCACACCGAACACGATGATTTCGTAGCTGCCCGACGTGCCCAGCAGCGCGGGCAGCCAGGTCTGCAACTGGTCTTCGGCCAACTTCACCAGCGCGGCGCCGGTGAACGCGCCCCACACATGGCCCACGCCGCCGAGCACGGCCATGAACAGGTATTCGATGCCGAACTTGATGCCGAAGGGCGAGGGGTTGACGCTGCGCTGCATGTGCGCGAACAGCCAGCCCGAGATTGCTGCCAGCAGCGCGGCGATCAGGAACATCAACAGTTTGTGGCGAAAGGCCGAAGCCCCCATGGCCTCGGGCATGGTGCTGCCGCCGCCGCGGTTGACGTTGAGCGCACGCATGACACGGCCCGGCCGCGAATCGAGCAACCGCGTGACGGCGATGGCCGCGGCGATGGCGACCAGCCAGATCAGCAGGTAGATGCGCCGCTCTTCCTGCAGGCTGATGCCGAAGAGGTTGATGGCGGGCACACCGAGCAGGCCGTCGTACTTGCCCAGCGCGTCGAGGTTGCCCATGGTGTAGAAGAGCGCGAGGCTCCAGGCGATGGTGGCCAGCGGCAGGTAGTGGCCCGACATGCGCAGCGTGACCCAACCCAGCACCAACGCCACCACCAGCGTGATGACCAGGCCCGCGAGCAGGCCGATCCAGGGCGAGATGCCCAGCTTCACGCTCAGGTACGCACTGGCGTAAGCGCCCAGGCCCGCGAAGGCGGCCTGGCCGAACGAGGTGAGGCCCCCGATGCCGGTGAGCAGCACCAGGCCCAGCGACACCAGCCCGAACAGGCCGATGTAGTTGAGCTTGGTGATCCAGTAGTCGGGCACCGGCAGAAAGGGCACAGCGACCATGAACACGGTGAAGGCCACCAGGCCGTAACGACGAACATTCATGTCAGTGTTCCTCGTCATGCGGGTCGACGAAGGAGCGCCACAGCAGCACCGGCAGGATGGCGGTGAACACGATCACTTCCTTGAATGCGCTGGCCCAGAACGAGCCGAAGGCTTCGATCAGGCCCACGCCGAGCGCGCCAACGAGCGCGAGCGGGAAACTCGTGAGGCCGGCGAACACCGCGGCCACGAATCCCTTGAGGCCGATGAGGAAGCCGCTGTCGAAAAAGATGGTGGTGGTGGGCCCGATGAGCAGGCCCGAGAGCGCGCCGATGAAGGCCGCGAGCGTGAAGCTCAGCGAGCCTGCGGCGTCGGTGGAGATGCCCATGAGGCGCGCACCGGTCTGGTTGACCGAGGTGGCGCGCAGGGCCTTGCCGGTGAGCGTGCGGTCGAACAGCACGAACAGCGCCGCGATGAGGGCCACCGAGGCGCCGATGATGATGACCGCCTGGCCGCTGAGTGCGACCGGGCCGAGGCTGAAGCGCTGATCCCAGAAGCTGGGGTTGCGGAAACCTTCGGCGCCGAAGAACACCAGGCCCAGCCCGGTGAGCGCGAAGTGCACGCCCACCGACACGATGAGCAGCACCAGCACGCTGGCGCTGGCCAGCGAGCGGTAGGCCAGCCGGTACACCAGCGGGCCCATGGGCGTGACCAGGGCCAGCGTGAGCAGGGCCTGCACCAGCATGGGTGGCTGTTGGGGCACCAGCCAGCCCGTGAGGCCGCTGGCCACCAGCGGCAGCGCGGCGGTGCGCACGGCAAGCTTCGCCCAGCGCGCGAGCGGCCAGGCTTCGCGCCAGGCGCGCACGGCGTCGAGCACCAACACCAGCGCCACCATGAGCAGCAGCAGCCAGACCGTGCCGGGCAGGGCGCCGGTCTGGAACAGCGCCATGGTGAGCGCCGCAAAGGCGACGTATTCGCCCTGCGGTATGAAAACGATGCGGGTGACCGCGAACACCAGGACGAGGGCGATCGCCACCAGCGCGTAGATCGCGCCGTTGATGACACCATCGACCCCGAGGATCGCGGCAATGTTCCAGTCCATGGGTCGCGGTCTCCCGTGTGCCTTACTGCTCGAGCTTCCAGTCGCCGTTGACGACCTTCATCACCACGCCCGAACCCGACTTGAAGCCCCAGTGGTCGGTGGCGGTGAAGTCGATGATGCCGTGCGTGACCGGCATGGCGCCCTGCGATTCGAGCGCCTCTTTCAGCGCGGCGCGGAACTCGGGCGTACCGGGCTTGCCTTTCTTGAGCGCCACCGGCACCACCTTGTCGAGCAGCAGGTAGGCGTCGAACGAGTGGGCCGCGAACTGGTTGCGCAGACCGGCGCCGTGGATCTTTTCGTACTCGGCGTTGAACTTCACGCCCAGCGCCTTGCTGGGGTGGTTGTCGGGCAGCTGTTCGGCCACCACCACCGGGCCGGACGTGACGAAGGTGCCTTCGACCGCCTTGCCGCCGACGCGCATCAGGTCGCGCGTGGCCGCGGCGTGCGTCTGGTAGACCTTGCCCTTGAAGCCGCGCTCGACCAGGCCGAGCTGGGGCATGGCCGCGCCGCTGCCCGAGGCCACGACCACCATGGCGTCGGGGTTGGCCGAGACGAGCTTGAGGGCCTGTCCGGTGACGCTGGTGTCGCTGCGCGCGAAGCGCTCGACGCCGGCCATCTTGATGCCGGCCTTCTCCAGCAGCGGGTTCAGCGCCTGCAGCCACTGCTCGCCATAGGCGTCCGTGTAGCCCAGGAAGCCCACGCTCTTGACGCCCTGCTTCTTCATGTGCTCGACCATGGCCTCGGCCATCACGCCGTTGCTCTGCGGCATGCGGAAGCTCCAGGCGTCCTTGCCGGGCGGCAGGCCGATGGGGGAGAGCGCCATGTGCGGCGTGCCCGATTCGGTGGCCACGTCGGCCATGGGGATGGCCACCGGCGTGGCGCCCGAGCCGACGATGACGTCGACCTTGTCCTGGTTGACGAAGCGGCGCGCGTTCTGCACGCCCTTGGTGGGGTCGGTGGCGTCGTCCAGGATGATGACGTTGACCTTCTCGCCGCCGATGGTGGCGGGCCACATCTTCACGCCGTTGCTCATGGGGATGCCCAGGCCCGATGCGGGGCCGGTGAGTGGCACGCTCACGCCGATGGTGAGGTCGGCGTACGCGGCGCCAGCCAGCGTGGTGGCCACAGCCAGGGCCAGGATGTGCTTCAGCGGTGTTTTCATGCGTTGTCTCCGGTGGTGTTGCGTGTGCTCGTGGCCCGCACACGCGAGGGCTTGAAATCAGGTGGCCGCGGGGTTCTCGATCAACAGCGCAATGCCTTGGCCACCGCCCACGCAGGCCGAGGCGATGCCCCAGCGCGCGCCGATGTCGCGCAACTGGCGGGCGCAGGTGATCGTCAAACGCACGCCGGTGGCGGCGAGCGGGTGACCGAGCGCGATCGCGCCGCCGTGCACGTTGAGCTTGTTCTGATCGAGCTGCAGCTCGCGCGCCACCGCGAGTGCCTGCGCGCCCTGGGCCTCGTTGATCTCGAAACGCGCGATGTCGCCGAGCGCGAGGCCGGCGCGATCGAGCAGAAGTCGAATGGCGGGCGCGGGGCCGATGCCCATGATCTCGGGCGGCACGCCGACCACCGTGGCCGCGGCCAGACGCGCGAGCGCGGGCTTTCCCGCGGCTTTCACCCCAGCGCCATTCGTCACGATCGCGGCGGCCGCCGCGTCGGTGAGGGCCGAGCTGTTGCCGCCGGTCTGCACGCCGTCCTTGAACACGGTGCGCAGCTTGGCCAGCACCTCGGGCGGCGTGGGGCGCGGGTGCGTGTCGCGGTCGGCCACGGCGGACTTGCCGCTCAGGCGCAGGCGGCGCGGCTGGTAACCCTCGCGCTGGAATTCTTCGTTGCCCACGGGCACGGTCTCGCCGTCGAACCAGCCCGCGGCCTGCGCGGCCACCGCGCGCTCAAAGCTGCGCGCGGCGAACGCGTCCACGTCTTCGCGCGTGAGGCCGTAGCGCTGCGCCAGGTTCTCGGCCGTGCGGATCATGCTGATGTCCGCGGCCGGGTCCGTCAACGCCTCCCACATGTAGTCCTTGAAGCCGATTGGCGCGCCGAGGCGGAACCCGCCGCGGTGGTCGAAGGCCGCGATGGGGTTGCGCGTCATCGACTCGGTGCCGACCACCAGCACGTTCGTGGCCACGCCGGCGCCGATCTGCTCACCGGCCTGGCGGAACAGCTCGAAGCCGGTGCCGCAGATGCGCTGCGCCATGAGCGCGGGCACTTCCACCGGCACACCCGCGTACAGGCCGATGTGGCGCGGCACGTAGAACTGGTCGAAGCCACCCGGCGCCATGTTGCCGGCGATGACCGAGTCGATGGCATCGGGCGACACGCCGGTGCGCGCCAGGATCTCGCGCGCCACCTTGATGCCGAGGTCGATGGGGTTGGCGTCGGCGAACGCACCCATGTAGTCGACCATGGGCGTGCGCACGCCGTCGAGGATGTAGACGTCGTTGAAGCGCTGGCTCTGGCCGCGGGTCATGGGGCAACTTTCTCGGGGGTGGCGGGGCGGATCACGCCGGGGCCGCCGGCGTGCAGCGCCTCGACCAGCGCAGCACGGCGCTGCAGCACCGCGCGCTGGTTGAGGTAGCCCTTGTCGGTGATCTCGCCGGCGTCGGTGCTGGGGGGCTCGTCGAGCACCAGCGCACGCGCGGGCGATTGCGAGGAGCCTCCTCCGTCGGCGCACAACGCGGCCAGGCCGCGCGCGATGTGCGCGTGCAGCGCCTCGCGCGGCTGCTGCGCGGCCGCGGGCGTGGGGAACACCAGCACGCCGATCTGGTCGCGGTCGTGGCCGGTGATGACCACGTCCTGCACGTGCGGGGCCAAGGCCGAGACCACGCGCAGGCGCAGCGTGCCCACCGACACCCAGGTGCCGGTGGTGAGCTTGAAGTCCTCGGCCACGCGGCCGTTGAAGACCACACCGGCCTCGGGCCGTTTCGCATCGGCCAGGAAGCCGGCGTCGCCGATGCAGTAATAGCCTTCTTCATCGAAAGCCTGCGCAGAGAGTTCGGGCGCGTTCCGGTACCCCGGGAAGATGTTCACGCCGCGGATGCGCAGCTCCTGCTTCTCGCCGTTGGGCACGAACTTGAGCTCCACGCCAGGCAGCACGCCGCCAATGACGCCCGCGCGTTCCATGCGCCAGTGCGCGCTCGTCACCGCCGGCGCGGTTTCGGTGGAGCCCCAGGAGGTGGTGAGCCAGATCTCGCGGCCGAGCACGCGGCGCGCGAGGGTCTGCAGTCGCTCCCAGCTGGCCTGGGGCAAGGCCGCCCCGGCGTAGAACACGGCGCGCAGGCGGCCGAGCACGCGGCGCGCGAGTTCGTCGTCCGCTTCGAGCAATGGCAGTGCCATGTCGAAGCCGCGCGGCACGTTGAACCAGAGGGTGGGCCGCTCGGCGGCCAGGTTGGCCACGGTCTTCTCGACCAGGCCGGGCGCGGGCCGGCCCTCGTCGATCACCAGCGTGCCGCCGTGACACATCACCATGTGCAGGTTGTGGTTGCCGCCGAAGGTGTGGCTCCAGGGCAGCC